>Ga0210393_10005319_pt1 | contig 10135 bp, 6 predicted proteins | sample IncBWC27OmetaG_FD_160068 | JGI IMG/M metagenome (GOLD analysis project Ga0210393, IMG submission 160068) | Forest soil microbial communities from Barre Woods Harvard Forest LTER site, Petersham, Massachusetts, United States - Inc-BW-C-27-O ...
CCGGTGTGGCGGTGGTGGAGGCGATGAAGATGCAGAACGAAATCAAGTCACCGAAAAAAGGAACAGTCAGGAAGATTCTAAAAAATGAAGGCGAGGCGGTGAATGCCGGCGACGTCCTGGCGATTGTGGAGTGATTCGATCGCCGCCTTCAGCCATTGCAACCTGGATGGCCCTACTTTGTCAGCCCGTTGCTGTCCAGCACCTTCCTGGCGTAGTAGTTGTCGACCTTGGCGGAGTCGCGCAACAACTCATAATATGCGGCCTTGAGCAACTGCTCGCGCCGGTCATGGAGTTGCGACCGGATGGCCTGCTGCACGCGCGGATCGGATAAATCGCGCTGTCCCGCGGGCTCCCTTGAAATCAGCTTAACGATGCGGAAGCCCAGCGCCTGCTTGGTTGCCGGGTTGGACACGGTAATGATGGGGCCATACTGCCCGGGCTTCAGCTTCATCACCGCATCGCGGGTGAAGGGATCGGTGTTGCGCAGTGATGACTCGGGAACCGTTCCCAGATCCCCGCCATTGCCGGAAGTCTCCGGATCCTCGGAATAATTCATCGCGAGCGTGGCGAAGTCGTCTCCGCTGTCCAGGCGATTGGAGATCATCTGGATTTTCTTGCGAGCTTCCACCTCATTTTGTGCCTTATTGTTCTGGTTGTGTACTTGCGGGTTCGGCGTGGGAGTGACGAAAATCTGGGCGAGGTGGTATTGCGGCTCGATGAGGTTGAATTCTGATTTGTGCGCGGCGAAATAGTCGTTGATATCCTGGTCGGTCACGTTGATCTTGGATGAAACTTCTTTGTTCATCACTTTGTCGACGGTGATGGAGCGGCGAATGTCGCGCTTGAAGTCTTCCAGGCTGATCTTTTTTTCCTTGAGCCGCTGATCGAACTCCTGCTGCGTGTAGGGAGACTTGATCTCATTCAACTTGCGATCGACTTCTTCCTCGGTGGCGAGAAGGCCGAGTTTTTCGGCGCGGCGCATCACCATCTCGTCGTCAATCAATTGGCGCAAAATGTTGAGGCGGAGGATGGTGGCTTGCTCGCCGGCGGGAGCTTGCTGGGCGCTGGCCACCGAATTGTCATAGTATTTATCAACATCCGAGCGGAAAATCTTGCGGCCGTCAACCGTGGCCATCACGTCTCCGCTGACTTGCGACTTGCAGCCCACGAGCGCCGCCAGCAAAACTGCGGTGGCCAGTAGTGCCGTGAGCCGGGCAAAATCCGGATTTCTTTTCAAAAGGTTTTCTCTCCTAAACTTCACTATTCGGCCGCGTAAAACATCTCTCCCGCCAGCCCTCACTTGGGGGGCGGAGTGATGGAAGCGGCCGCGTGCTCGGGTACCGGCAGATTGGCACTCTTGAGAGCGCGATCCAAAGCGGCGCGCACTTCGTTCGGCGGTACCGCGCCGTCAATTTTTTCGCCATTCACAAATAATGTGGGCGTGGCATCGACACCTACCGCATCCGCTCCTTTCACGGACGCTTTCACCGCATTCTCATCCTGCGCCTTGACGCAGGATTGCAACTTTACCACGTCAAGATTGTGTTTCTGCCCTTGCAGCATAGTAAGCCGATCGAGGGCCTCCAGCCGGGCTGCCGGTGTCTTTTCGTTGCTCACCTCGTGCTGGTTGGCATGAATGTAGTCCGCAAAATCCCAATACGCATCGCCGTTCTGCGCGGCCAGACAATTGGCATCGACCGCCGCGTGCATCGCCCAGGGATGCATCTCCATGGGGAAATCCTTGTAAATAAAAGTGACGCGGTCGCCATATTCTTTGAAAATTTCGGGGAAGAGTTCCTGATGCATGCGCGCGCAGAAGGGACACTGGAAGTCGTCGAAACTGACTACGACGACCTTCGACGCTTTGGCACCCCGCGTAGGCCGGCCGCTGGTATCGATCTTGCTCATGGTTTCGGCATACGGGTCTTTGCTTAAATCGAATTTGTTCATTCGAATCAACGACGAATGATCTTTGGAAACCAGGAAGTTGAGATCCTGTTTCCTTTCACCGTTGTCGACGGTCACTACAATCGAGTCGTAGTTGGGAAAGTCCGAGCTCGGCGAAGCCGGCCCCACCAGCACTTTGAGTTCGGCCGGGACCTTGTAGTAAGCACGGACCTGGCGTTCGATCTTTTGTGCCAAATCAGGGGAGACGGATTGAGCAGTACAGCCCAGACAAACCACCAGAAGAAGAACACAAGAACGTCGAAATGGAGTCACCAAAAACCGCCTGAACATTGAGGTTTACGCTTGATTATCTCATAGCGTCAGGCAGGTGAGAAAAGACGGGCGCGGGAATCAGGGAGAATGCCTGCGCGGATTGCAAGCAAGCGAAAAGGGTGCGCTCAACCGGTTCGGCGGAGCAATTGCTCGGCAGGCAGCAGAGTATTCATCGATCCCGAACGGAAACCTTCCACATCGAGGGTTACGAATTTGAAGCCCAGCGCTTTGAAAATGCTGGCGAACTTCGCAGCCATTGCGGGATCGAGCGCCCGCGGTAACTCCTCGCGCGCGATTTCGATGCGGACAATTTCTCCGTGATGGCGGACGCGCAACTGCCGGAACCCGAGGGCGCGGAGGGCGTCTTCGCCTCGTTCCACGGCGGCGAGGGCTTCGCGCGTAACCGGCCGACCGTATTCAATGCGGGACGACAGGCAAGCTGAGGCGGGCTTGTCCCAGACGCGCAGGCCGGCCGCACGTGCGAGAGCGCGGATTTCATCTTTGCTGAGCCCGGCCTCGAACAGGGGCGCAACCACGCGGTGATTCGCCGCGGCCCTTTGGCCGGGGCGGAAGTCGCCCTGGTCGTTCAGGTTGACGCCATAGGCGATGGCGTCGAAGCCGCGAGCTTGCCGAAGGTCTTCCATCAGCGTGAAGAGCTCATCTTTACAGAAGAAGCAGCGCTCGGAATCGTTGCGCACGTATTCCGGGCGATCAAGTTCGGAGGTTGCGACCACTTCCAAGGGGATCGACTGTTCCTGGGCAAAGGCGACCGCATCGGAAAGTTGGGTGCGCGCCAAGCTGGGAGAGTCGGCGATGATGGTCAGCATTTTATCTCCCAGCACCTGATGCGCAGCCCACGCGAGGTAGGCGGAATCAACTCCGCCGGAGTAAGCGACTAGAGTGCGACCCAGTTGGCGCAGATTGGCCTGCAGCCGTTCACCCTTGGATTGAAGATCGTCAGTCACGCTAAACATAGCGGTTATGTTAGCAGGGTTAGATGCTTTCGCGACCGGCCGCGGCGGCTAAAAAATCCCTCAATACAGGCTCTCCTGGTGGCGCAAACTGCCGAAGGCGCCGATGTTTGCCAGAGAGAATGTAAAGCGGAATAGGTTTTCATTGCGCACATTGGCAATGGTATAGCTGCGATACTCCAGGGTTACGCCACAGCAATCCCAGTTGTACGTGGTCTGCGTACTGAGGAATTGGAGTTTGTTGACCTCGGCGTCAAAGCCAAAGCTGCTGGCGCCGCTGAAGCCGCGCTTATTCGGGCTGCCGTATCCCAAGGCGGCGCGAAATTGATTGAAGCGGGCGGGCTGGGCGGAGCCCGAAGACGAAATCGTGGTCTGGGCTGGGATTTGCAAAAAAGCATCGCCGCCGCCCATCGTCACCTGACCGATGTGGTAGTTGACCAGCAGAGTGCTGGCATTGACGCGATGGCCTTGAAAGTCGTAATCCATGTCCCATTCCGCATCCGTGCGCGAACTGGTTTCCGCACGAAGCCGCGAGACCAGGGGCGAGAGATGGCGAGGTTGCGTGACAAACGCAATGCCGGTGAGGTCGACCGTGGTGCTAAAGACGTTGCGCTGGCCCGGAATCAGCGTCCCCCCAAAGGTGGGATCGAGGAAGTATTTCTGGGCCAACTCCCAGGTCACGATCTCGCGCACCTGCGGCCCCGGCTGACACGGAGCACCTGCCAGCGGATTGGTACGCTGCCAGGGAATGGTCGATTCTGGCGCGGCGCCGCCTACGGTGAGGGGTGACATGATTTTGCTGCAATCCTCGGGCTGATTGGACATTCGCCTGGCATAGAGGCGGGTCACGAACCCGTACTCAACTTCGTGGGTGTCGGTAAGGATGTCACGTTCGTCGAACTTCACGATATTTCCGAAGTTGTTTACCCCAGTCACAAACCTGTACACGGCGCGCGGTTCGATGACATGCTTCCATTTTCTTCCCATGAATTCTTTATCAAAGACGCGCTCGAGCGCGGGCGGGCGCAATTCCACGGCGGTCTCCACGGCGTGGCGATCAATGGGATGGTCGCTGGCTTGCCCGGGATTTTGTCCAGCCTCTCCCACGAGCCTTTCCGAGTAATAAGTGTCATGGAGTGTCAGATCCGGACGGAGAGTCCATCCCCGGAACAACAACGGCAGGGAGATTTCAGGGTTCAGGTCAAAACGCCCAAGCAGATTTGCCGTGCGGAAAGGCGGGGCGCAAGATTGAACTGAGCCGACGGTTGAACACTGCTGAGGCTCACTGCGGGACAGGCCCGCCGTCGAAGCGTCGAATGACCAATACAAAGGCGTATGCCACGCCTGCCGATCGACGCCGGAAAAATCAAAACTAGGAGCGTGCAGAATCGTAATCACCTGCCCGGGAGTGGTGCTCAGAAAGTTTTGATAGCGCTCCGTGAAGCCGTTGAAGTTGAACCCGTTGGCGGACTTGGAAAGAAAGGCCTGAGACTTCACCTCCGAATACACCGCTTGGCTGAAGACTTCGTTGAAGGCCAGCCGGAAGAGAAACGAACTCAGGTAGTCGATGTTGGCGACAGCACGGAAGCCGTCGAAAGTCCCTGCGGCGTTCAGTCGCGCGTTTTCACCGCCTTCCTTGAGAGGAGGCGTGCCGATGCCGCGATCAATCACTCCAAAATAGTTCAGATCGACATAGGAAGTTTCGCTGGGACGGGCGCGAAACTCTCCGCGCTGCGACCAGCCGCGCAGGGAAAAATATTCGGCGCCGATGGTGGCATCCATCATGCGATTGATGGCCCAGTAGTAAGCGTCGCCCAGGATATTGCCTTTGGTGGAAGAACGGCCCACCGAAGGAATCAGGAATCCAGACTGACGGGACTCCTTCTCCACCGGATGGGTGGCGAAGGGGAAGTAGAGGATGGGGAACCCATGTAGGACAAATTCGCTGCGATAGATCTTGGCATTGCCGCCCACGTCGACATCCACCTTGCGCGCGTCGAACTGCCACTTGGGATGGGGCAATTCGCAAGTCGTAATGGTGCCGTCGTAGACCAGGTAGTGAGCCGGACCCGTTTTCTCTACCAGTTTGCCGGTAAAGGCAAAGGGAGCGGTGGAAGTGAGGATGGGCCGGTTGGCCCGGAAGCGCAGGCCAGTCGTTCCCGTCACATCGTAAAACTTTCCCGTTTCCAGAGCGAAGTTATAACTGCCATGCGAGGCGCGAATGTGATCGTCGTTGGGACCGCCGTCCAAGGCAAAATGTCCGCTGGCCGAGGCTTGGTTGGTATCTGAGTTGAAGGTGGCGTCATCGGACCGCAAAATATAACTTTCGTAATAGATTTCCACCGCGCCATGCAGCTTGTAAACCACGCCATCTCTCTCCTGTTCGATAGCGCAAATGGTTGGACGATTGTTTGATTGCTCGGCGAAGGCGCGGCCGCATGGTGTGGTGGGAGCGGTCGTAGATTTCTCCGCCGGCGCGCCGGGAAGCGAGGTTGTGGAGGACGTATTCGCAGGTGGCAACTGGCTGGTAACTAACGGCGGGACGAGAAGCAGGTGACAAAGCAGCGGCGCCGTGATAAGGAATCTGTTACGAAGAGTCATCGGAAGACGATCATTCGAATGCAATCATCCGACGCGCACGAAAGAGCGCTCGGGCGCTTCTCGAGGCAGCAGTCGTGGTGAACTTAGCACGGCTACGCCCCGCGAGGCAAAGTGGGTAGCTAAATTGGATTCCGACGCAGTCTTCGCAGTTATCCGGGACTGCGACTTTTCTCTTAAGACCTAATTCATGGCTTGTCTGCGTTGTAGTGACATTTGCCGCTGCTCATCCGAAGAGGTTTCCACCGGTTCGCGACACTGGCGATCGGGGGTCGACGCCGACGCCGATGCGGAACCCGCGGCATCGCCCGAAATGCAGGCCATGACCGACCCGAATCCGCCTTCGGCGGCTGAAGCTGCTCCGCCCAGCACGGATAAAGAGTTTGCGACCGACGATTCTGCAGCCTGGCGCCTGGAAGTGGCGGCGCGCCTGAATCGATATCAGTCCCGCCGCAAACCGCGTCCACCTCGCTATCCGTCGCTGCGTCTGCCGTTCGATGCGGAGGCAGCTCGCGGGCGGCCCGAGGCTTCGGTTTTCCACCTATCAACCTCCAATCAAGCCTTGGCGCTGGACGAATTCGCTCGCGAGGTTCCTCGGCCGGAGTTGTCGGCCAATCTCAGGAATGACTGTGCTCTCGAGACTGCGGCAAGTTCTTATGCCGAGAAACTCTCGAATCCTGCCTCAGCCTCATTCCCAGCCACCGCCCCAGTCACCGCCCCAGTCACCGCAAAGATCATCGAATTCCCCCGATCCTGGACTCCTCCCCCTCCGGCGCTCGATGAACTGGCCGAGCCAGTCGCCGTTCGTCCTCGCATTCTAGAGGCCGCGGAAGTTGTTCCCCCACCTCCAGCCCTGGGCGGAATCACGATTGAGCCGGCGCAGCAACCCGAGCTCGAGAAACGTCCTGGCATCGATATCCCTCTGCAAGGGGCGGAACTTGATCGGAGACTGCTATCGGCCTTCATCGACGGTGTCATCATCACGTCAGCCTGCACTCTTTTCGGCTTCATTTTTTGGAAATTGACCGGCATCCGCCCGCCGCGGTTGGAGGCGATTGGAGTTCTGGGCGGTTTGGGTATCGTGCTCTGGGCCGCTTACCAATACTTGCTGGTCGTCTATGCCGGGACGACTCCCGGCCTGCGTCTGGCGGGACTGGAATTGCTCCGCTTCGACGAAAGGCGGGCCCCCCGTCGACTGCGTCGCTGGCGCGTCCTCGCATCCTATCTTTCGGCAGTGTCGCTTGGCATGGGATATCTCTGGGTATTCCTCGACGAAGACTCGCTCTGCTGGCATGACCGCATCACCCATACCTACCTCGCGCCGAATAAACATCAGTCAAGCCTTGGCAATTAAGCTCACCATCTCCGCCGCTCGCGAATGCCGTGGTGCTCTCGAACCGCGTTGCTCTCGAACCGCGTTGCTGTGCTATCTTCATGGTTTGTTCCTATCGAGGTCAGGCGTTCCCCTGAAGCATGGCAACCTCCGTTGAAGGGTCCAAACCGGCCATAAAGGTCTTCGTCGCCACCACGGTGATGTTGACCTTCATCTCGTTCTGGCGGGCTTCCGCCATCGTCCTCTCCGACCTCGCATCTTCCGCTTACTATGCTGGCGGCGACGCCGAGAAGGTCATCGGTAAGAGCGCGCCCTGGTTCATTCTGGGTGTCATGCTGTTCAGTTATGCGGTGCGGGCGCTCTACATCGAATCGAGCAGCATGTTCGTTCGTGGCGGAGTCTACCGTGTGGTTAAAGAAGCCATGGGCGGAACTCTGGCCAAGTTCTCCGTTTCGGCTTTGCTTTTCGACTATGTGCTGACCGGACCGATCAGCGCGGTCTCCGCCGGCCAGTATCTGGCAGGCTTTATCAAAGACATGGGCGTGTATCTGCATCGCCCTCTGCAGTTTTCTGACGACCATTTCGCGGCAGGGCTGGGTGTGATCGTGGTGGCCTACTTCTGGTGGAAAAATACGCAGGGCATGCACGAATCCAGCCAGAAGGCATTACAGATCATGGTGATCACCACGGTGATGGTGGTGATTCTGCTGATCTGGTGCACCATTACGGTTCTGCGCGCCCCCATTGTGTTGCCGCCGAATCCTCTCCACCCCGGGGTGGTTCCGCTGAACAAGGAATCGTTGGGATGGCTGAATGGAAGCTGGTTCGGGCACATCACCTGGATCATTCTGTTCGTGGGGTTCGGGCATTCCGTACTGGCGATGAGCGGCGAAGAAACTTTGGCGCAGGTCAATCGTGAAATCGAGCATCCCAAGCTCAAGAACCTCGAGAAGACCGGGCTGGTAATTTTTATTTACAGCCTGCTGTTTACCTCGCTGGTCTCGTTCTTTGCAGTGATGATTATTCCTGACAAGGTCCGTCCGGATTACTTTGCCAACCTGATCGGTGGCATCGCGGTGTATCTGGCCGGGCCGGAGAGCCTTAAGCTGCTCTTCCACGCCTTCGTGGTGCTGGTGGGTGTTTTGATTCTGGCGGGGGCGCAGAACACCTCCATTGTGGGCGCGAATGGCGTCCTCAACCGGGTGGCGGAAGATGGCGTGCTCACGAGTTGGTTCCAGAAGCCGCACAACCGCTACGGGACGAGCTATCGCATTATCAATCTGATCGTGGGACTGCAGTTGCTTACGATTGTTCTCAGTCGCGGCAACGTTTACCTGCTGGCGGCTCTCTATGCGTTCGGCGTGATCTGGAGCTTTGCCATGAAGTCCGTTGCCGTGCTCGTGCTGCGTTTCACCGAGCCGGGCAATCGGGCCTGGAAGGTACCGGGAAATCTCCACTTTGGCAAGACCGAAATTCCCGTCGGCCTGATCCTGATTTCCTCTGTGCTGTTGATTACGGCTGTGGTCAACCTGTTTACCAAGTATCAGGCCACGATCGCGGGAGTGATTTTCAGCGCGGTGTTTTTCACCATCTTCACGATTTCCGAGCGCCACGTTACCAAGGAGCGCCACGGCAAACCGGAACAACTTGATCAATTTCGCGTGTACGGCAATCAGGAATTGGGCAGCGGCGCCATGGGCGTGCGCCCGGGAAACATTCTGGTCGCAGTACGGGATCCCCGCAACCTCTATTATCTGCGCCATATTTTGGGCCATACCAACACGCTCAAGCAGGATTTGGTGGTGATGAGCGCCCGCCTCTACCATCGCGAACATAGTTTCAGCGGCAGCGCGGTGCTGGAGGCCAGCCAGGTTTTTGATCACTACGAGCAGGAATTGTTTACCGCCGCCGTCGCCGTTGCCGAGAAAGAAGGAAAGCCCATTTCGCTCCTCGTGGTTCCGGCGACGGACGTATTCGAAGCCATCATGGTGACTGCCCAGCGGCTGGATTCCGTTCGCGTTGTCTGCGGTCTTTCGAACAAACTGACCGCCGATGAGCAAGCCAAACTGACGGGCGACGCCTGGGAGCGCATGCCGGAGCCACGTCCCCGCCTGACTTTGGAAGTCTGCGCTCCCGATGGCACGGTACGCGAATACACGATTGGTCCCCACAATCCGCGGCTGCGACCCCAGGATGTCGAACTGATGCACAAACTCTGGCTCGACATTACGACCGATCCTAAATATGCCGGAGTGCACCATTACCACATCGTTGCCTTGGCACTGGAGGAATTGCGCAGGGAGTTGAGTACGGAGCAGCGAACCGATCTGTTGCAAAAACTGCAGGAAGAGATGCGGCGCTCCGAACCCAACTAAAGCATCAGCGCCCCAAAATCGCCTTCAGCGACGTTCCCAGATCGCGATAGCGAAACGGATATCCGGTTGAGATCAACTTGCTGGCTTCCACTTTCTGGCTTCCGAGGAGCACTTCTTCGCCCATCTGACCGAAGGCCAGCTTTACGGCGAACGCAGGTACGGGCAAAATTGCGGGACGCGATAGAACGCTCGCCAGGGTCTTAGTAAACTCCGCATTTCTGAGCGGTTTGGGAGCCACCATATTCACCGGCCCTTGCATGAGGTCGTTCTTCAGAATGTGGTGGATGGCGCCGACCATGTCGCGTACATCAATCCAGCTCATCCATTGCTGACCGTCGCCGACGCGGCCGCCGAGGCCCAGTTTGAACGGCGCCAGCATGGCTCCAAGCGCGCCGCCCGTGGGACTGAGCACGATGCCGGTTCGGAGGTGTGCGGTGCGAATGTCGGCTTGCACTGCCGGCGTGGTCGCTTCTTCCCAGTCCTGGCAAACCTCCGCCAGGAAACCCGTGCCGGGCGCGCTTTGCTCGCGCAAAACTTCATCGCCGCGATTACCGTAATAGCCGATGGCGGAACCGCAAACGAACACCTTCGGCCTGTCTTCGGCTTGCGCCAGAGCCGATGCCAAGTTAAATGTGCCG
>Ga0210393_10005321_pt1 | contig 10134 bp, 5 predicted proteins | sample IncBWC27OmetaG_FD_160068 | JGI IMG/M metagenome (GOLD analysis project Ga0210393, IMG submission 160068) | Forest soil microbial communities from Barre Woods Harvard Forest LTER site, Petersham, Massachusetts, United States - Inc-BW-C-27-O ...
GATATAAAGCAGGCTGGTAAAAGACCAGATCGCCGTCAGTTTCCACGCCATCGAAATTCGGAGCAGCGATCCCCAGGATTGATTCGGGCGATCGGCCACGTGCTCGCGTTGGGCGGCGATGCCGCCGCGCAGCGCGAACCAAAGGAACAGCGCGACCGCGAAGCCGGCAGCGCTGAGAATGTGAAACGATCCGCGCCAGCCGAGATAGGCGACGGTGGCGCCAATCAAGCCTGCGCCGGCCGCGTTACCGAGGAACACCGTGGAGATCAGAAACGACTTCGCCCGCGCTCGTTCGGGCCGTGGAAAGACTTCCGCCACCGTCACTGAACTTGCCGGAGGAAAGCTGCCTTCGCCGAGCCCGAACATAAAGCGGATCGCAAGCAGCGACGCGAATGACCAGGCGAAGCTGGTGGCGCTGGTGAATACCGACCACGCCACAATGCAAGACACGACGACGACACGCGAGCCGTAGCGATCCGACAGCCAGCCGCCGGCCAGCTGCATCACCGCATAGCTGGCATAAAAGGCGCTGAGGAGCATGCCGGCCTGGCCCGCGTCGAGTGAGAATTCGCGGGCAATCGGGATCACCGCAACACTCATCAGGATACGATCGGCATATCCCACCGCCCATGCCAGAAACAGTCCGGACAGGCAGGCAGCCTTCTGCAATCTGGAAAACCCGGACTCCATGAAGCTCCCCTTCCCCGCGGCGCATCCAGCCTTGATGGTTCAATACGCCCAGACTGTCCGCCTGGTTCGACCGACTGTAGATGTCGCTATTTCGCCGCGCCCAATGAAAAGAGAAACCCACGATATAACCTTGGGTTATAGGGACGTCGCAGGGTTGACAGCGCAACGCACGCCGGAATTGATGTTGGCGTTACTCCGGAGGAAACAGGTGCGCTTGCGACACATCGAGGTTTTCAGCGCGGTCATGCTGACCGGTTCGACGAACGGCGCGGCCAAAATCCTGAATATCTCGCAGCCCGCGGTGAGCAAGATCCTCCAGCATGCGGAGCAGTCGGTCGGATTTCCGCTGTTCCTGCGCAGCAAGGGAAAATTGGTGCCCACCCAGGAAGCGCTGCAATTGCAGCGGGAGTTGACACCATTCGATGAACAACTGCGCCGCATCCGGCGGCTCGCCACCAGTCTTTCGCGCGGCTCCGTCCAACCGTTGCGTATCGCGGCGACGCCCGCCCTCGCTCATCATTTGTTGCCGCAAGCCGTGGCACGCTGGTGCCGTGCATTTCCGCAATCAAGTTGCGAGCTATCCGTCGCGCATACGCGGGAAATCGAGCAAGCGCTGTTGCTCAACGAAATCGAGATTGGTCTGACGATGCGTCCGGTTTCGCATCCCAACCTTGTACTGACGCAATTGCGAAGTTGCGGCCTGTGTGCGATCGCGCCCGCCGGCTGGTGGCCCGACAAACTTCTGAACCGACCGTTGCGGGCCGAGGAACTGACGGATCAACCGGTCATCACGATCGATGCCGACGACTACCTCGGCAGCATCCTCTCCGATTGGCTGGAAGATGCCGGAGCAACCCCTAAGAGCACGATTTCGGTGCAGACCTATACGCTGGCAAAATCCTTGGTACAGGCGAATGTCGGCGTAGCGCTGGTCGATTCCCTGACTGGCAATTATCCAGTTGGCGTCGCGGACATCCAGGTGCGGCCGGTGGAGATTTCGTCCAGTCTGAACGTGTATGCGCTGACCCAGCACGAGCGCCCGCCGCAGCGAGCCGCAGAACGCCTGATGAAATTCCTGCGTCAGGTCTGCTAGAGCAACGGGTTCATTCAGGTCCGGCTGGATATAACCTGCGTCTATATCCTGTCTGCCGATCGATATTGGACGCCTTTCGAGAAACTGAAGAAAGTGGCCACCTGTTCATCAGGAGCTTTGTGTGGCCATGCATGTTGTCGTCCTCGGAGCCGGCGTTGTCGGGCTCACCACGGCCTGGTATCTGCGGGCCGATGGGCATCAGGTCACGGTCATCGAGCGCAACGACGATGTTGCGAGCGAGACCAGCTTTGCCAATGGTGGCCAGCTTTCCTATAGCTACGTCGCTCCGTTGGCTGGCCCTGGCGTGCTTTCGAAACTGCCGAAGTGGCTGTTGAAACGGGATTCGCCAGTTCAATACTCTCCCCGCGTCGATCTCCAGCAATGGAACTGGCTGATGCGATTCGTACGTGCCTGCACGCATCGCCAAAGCGACGAGTCGACTCGCCGATTGCTTTCGCTGTCGTTTTTCAGTCGGGACCTGATGAACGAACTGCTCGCTTGCGAGCCTGACTTGAGTTTTGATCACGCGAATGCCGGCAAGCTTGTGGTCCATCGGACGGATGCCTCGTTCGATGCGGCGCGGCGCCTGCTGGACTATCAGCGGTCGCTGGGCTGCGAGCAGGAAGCACTGGACGTCGACGCATGTGTAGCAAAAGAGCCGGCGCTTGCTCATCTCGCCGACCAGTTGCGCGGAGGCATCTTCACAAGCAGCGAAGACAGCGGCGATTGCTACCGGTTCTGCGTGGGATTAATGCGCTCGTTACGCGGACGGGGCGTCGCGTTCCGTTTCGGGACCACCGTCACCCGGCTGCGGCGGACGTCCGGACGGCAGGTAATGGTATCCGCAGGGGATGAAGATATCGATGCCGATCACATCGTGATCGCAACTGGAGCCTCGAGCGTGCCGTTGCTCGGAACGCTGGGAATTCGTGTGCCGCTGTACCCGTTGAAGGGATATAGTCTCACGGCTCCGATCGGCGCGAGAACGATAGCTCCCCACATCAGCATCACCGACTATGAACGCAAGATAGTCTACGCGCGGCTCGGCGACCGGTTGCGAGTAGCGGGAATGGCAGACATCGATGGCCGGCGCGCCGATTTGAACCCTCGTCGTGTCGCGGCGCTCCGCGCGGCGGCGGCTGCGATGTTCCCAGGCGCTGCCGACTTCGACAGAGCCATCGCATGGTGCGGACTTCGCCCCGCGACGCCGAAAGGCCTTCCGATCATCGATCGGACGCCCTTCGATAATCTTTGGTTGAACATCGGTCATGGCGCGCTTGGGTTCACGCTGGCTCTGGCGTCCGGGCGCTTGATCGGCGATCTCGTCTCACGCCGTAGACCTGCCATTTCCATCGGAGGGTTCGGTCTCGCCGAAACCTGACGTTAATGAAAATCCCGGGACGGCGGCAGGATGCGCACGTTGCGGGGATGGCGGATTTTTTGTGCGGGATGATCCGGATGGTCGCGCCTGTCATCGTTGAGCGGTTCGATCAAGGCTGGCGCCACCGGCAGCGCATGTTTCCGGCGCGGCGTGTCATTGGCAAGATCAAGGAGATCGTGGGAGCGATCGAACAGCCTTTCAGCCACCAGGTGCACGACCTTTTCCGGGCTGCTTTGAATAGTGCCTTCTACCAGGATCAGCCGCGAGCCCATCACCTCTTTACGAAAACGCTCCATCACCTTCGGCCACACCACGATGTTGGCGATGCCGGTTTCATCTTCCAGCGTCATGAAGACGACGCCCTTGGCGCTGCCAGGACGTTGCCGCACCAGCACCACGCCGGCGCAGCGGACATGTTGTTTGTCTCTCGCATCCGACACCGATGAACAGCCGATGACGCCCTCGCGCTCGAATCCCGCGCGCAAGAACTCCATCGGATGGCCCTTCAGCGACAGGCGAATGGTCTGATAGTCAGCGACCACATGCTCCGAGCGCGGCATCGACGGCAAAGGTTGCGCCTGTTCCTCCGGCAGTTCGCGGGCGGCAGCGGTCGTAAACAGCGGCAGCGGCACATCATCGGGCAGACGCCGCACCGCCCACAACGCGGCGCGACGATCGAGCCCGATGGAGCGGAATGCATCGGCATCCGCGAGCAGAATCAATGCGCGCTTGGGCAATGCCGTGTCGCGGGCAAAATCTTCCAGCGACGTAAAGGAGCGGCGATCTCGCGCAGCGACGATGCGATCGGCCCAGTCGTCGGTTTCTTTCGGCTTGTCTGGATCGTTCCACTTGAATCCGTCGATCTGGCGAAAGCCGAGCCGCACGGCGCAATATTGTCCGTCCCTTTCCTCCAGCGTGTTCTGGGCATGGCTAAAGGACACATCGATCTCGCGGACCTTGACGCCGTTCTTGCGGGCGTCGCTCACGATCTGCGCCGGGGCATAAAAACCCATCGGCTGCGAGTTCAATAAACCGCAGCAAAACGCGTCGGGGTGCCAATACTTCAGCCATGACGAGACATAGACAAGCTGCGCAAAACTTGCGGCATGGCTTTCAGGAAAACCGTAAGACCCGAAACCCTTGATCTGCTCAAAACAATTCTTGGCGAATATCGGATCGTAACCACGCGCGATCATATTGCCGATCATCTTGTCTTCGAAGTTTCCGATCGTTCCGACATTACGAAATGTCGCCATCGCGCGGCGCAAGCCGTTGGCTTCTTCGGAAGAAAATCCCGCAGCCTCGATCGCAATCCGCATCGCCTGCTCCTGAAACAACGGCACGCCGAGCGTCTTGTGCAGCACCTTGTATAATTCGTCTGGAGGGCCGTGCTCGGGCGAAGGTGAAGGATAATTTTCTTTCTCAATTTTATTACGCCGGCGCAAATAAGGATGCACCATGTCGCCCTGGATCGGCCCGGGCCGCACAATCGCAACTTCAATGACGAGATCGTAGAAGGTGCGCGGCTTCAGGCGCGGCAGCATGTTCATCTGCGCACGGCTCTCGACCTGAAAAACGCCGAGCGATTCGCCCCGACACAACATGTCATAGACCTCCGCCTGGTTTTGCGGAATCGTCGCCAGCTCCCAACGCTCACCCTTGTGTTCGGCGATCAGATCGAAGCATTTGCGGATGCAGGTCAGCATCCCTAGCGCCAGCACATCGACCTTCATCATGTTCAGCGCATCGACATCGTCCTTGTCCCATTCGATGAAGGTGCGATCGTCCATCGCGGCATTGCCGATCGGCACATAGGTGTCGAGCCGGTCCTGGGTCAGCACATAGCCGCCGACATGCTGCGACAGGTGCCGAGGAAACTCGATCAGCTCGGTGGCGAGTGCGATCGCCAACGCCACCATCGGATTTTTCGGATCGAACCCGGCCTGCTTGACCTGCATGTCGTTGAGGCCACTGCCCCAGCTTCCCCACACCGTATCGGCCAGCGCCGCAGTCACATCCTCGGTCAGTCCAAGCGCTTTTCCGACGTCGCGGATCGCGCTACGCGGCCGGTAATGAATGACGGTTGCGATGATCGCCGCGCGGTGCCGGCCATAGCGCCGGTAGACATATTGCATCACCTCCTCGCGCCGCGAATGTTCGAAATCGACGTCGATGTCGGGCGGCTCCAGCCGCTCCTTGGAAATGAAGCGTTCGAACAGCAGATCGACCTGGGTCGGATCGACGGAAGTGATGCCGAGCACGTAGCACACGGCGGAATTGGCGGCCGATCCCCGCCCCTGACACAGAATATTCTCGCCGCGTGCATAGTGAACGATGTCATGCACGGTGAGAAAATAATGCGCGTATTTGAGCTCGGCGATGAGAGCGAGTTCTTTCTTCAAGGTTGCGCGCAACGTGTCGTCGATATCGTCGTTGAAATATTTTTTCACACCGGCCCAGGTCAGGTCTTCCAGATGTTGCTGCGCGGTCTTGCCTGGCGGCACCGGCTCGTCGGGATACTGGTATTTGAGCTGATCGAGTGAAAAGGTGATGCGGGAGGCAAACCGCATGGTTTCCGCGATGGCCTCCGGCGCGTCACGAAACAGCCGCGCCATTTCCCCCGCGGGCTTGAGATGACGTTCGGCGTTGGATTCCAGGCGCTTGCCGATCGCTTCGATAGTTGTCTTCTCGCGGATGCAGGTGAGGACATCCTGCAAAGGGCGGCGTGACGGATCGTGGTAAAGCACCTCATTGGTCGCCAACAGCGGCACACCGGCTTGATCCGCGATACGCTTGAGCCGGGCCAGACGCCGCCGATCGTCGCCACGATATAACAGGCTCGCCGCCAGCCATACGCCATCGGCGCGGCTTCCCCGGAGCCGCTCCAGAACTTCGCGCGCTTTTATTTCCTCAAAACGATGCGGCAACGCCAGCACGAGAAGCTGCCCTTCGGCAAACTCCAGAAGATCACCGAATGTTAGATGACATTCTCCCTTAAGGGTCCCCTCTCCGCGCTTTCCTTGGGTCAGCAGCTGACATAGCCGGCCGTAAGCGGCGCGGTCGCGCGGATAGACCAGAATGTCCGGCGTGCCGTCGATGAAAACGATCCGCGATCCGATCAGAAGTCTTGGCTTGTGCTTGATCTCGGGATTTTCGAGTTCTTTGTAAGCCCGCACCACGCCAGCGAGCGTGTTGTGGTCGGCGATGCCGATGGCAGGAAGACCGAGAATGGCCGCCTGATGAACATAGGCCTGCGGGTGCGAGCCGCCGCGCAGGAACGAGAAATTCGTCGTGATGCCGATTTCCGCGTAATTTATCGTCATGCGAACAGTCCATGCATGAACCAGTTCGGCTGCACGGGCTTGCCCTCTTGTTGTTCGATCTCCCGATCGTAAAGCCCGTCGCGATAGAGCCAGAACCGAAGACCTTCTTCGTCCTCGACACGGAAATAATCCCGCGTCAACATCGCGTTTCCCGCTCGCCACCACTCCATGGCGACGCGTTCAGGACCTTCGGTACGAACCACGGCATGGGTAGCCCGGCGCCAGACGAACCGTGCCGGCGGACCATCCGGCACCTCGGCAATCACCTTGATCTGTTCTGGCCGCTCGAACAGCCGCAACGGCCGCAGCGGCGGCTCGCCCACCACGCGCGCCGGCCACATCGCCTGGGCGGCCACCACCAGATGATGTTGCGCCGGCGCGGCCCATACTGCTCGCTCGGGAATATGCGTATCCTGCGGCAGGTGAACGATCACGCGCTTGCCACCGATCCGCGCCGCAATGCGATCGATCAAGGCTGCAAGCTCATCATTGTCGTGCACATTGGCGTCGAGATCGCGCTGCTGTTGCACGACGATTTCGGTACGGCTGGCGGCCAGACGAATGAGGTCGAATCCGAAACCGGGATCGAGCGGGTCGCTCAAGGCTTCCAGCCGCTCCCGAAACAACCGGTCGATCACCTCGCCTCTGGTGACAGCCTGCCCGGTATCGACCATGAGGGTGCGAACCGCGCCATCGGTCCGAAAGAAACGGGCTTCCAGCCGCCGCGCGCCCTTGCCCTGTTTCGCCATCGCCGTCACCAGCATCCCGGCCAAACCCGACAAGGTGGCTGAAATGACCGCTTCGGTCGCGACCGGTTCGGCAAAGCGTTTTTCCACGATGTAATCGGGCAACGGCTTGCGCGGGCTGATCGGCGCATCGCGCTCGCCCAGCGCCTGCTCCAATAGCGCCGTGAAGGCGGCGCCAAATCTGGCGGTGATTTCCCGCCGCTCGCGCATGGCCACTTCACCGATCGTTTTCAAGCCCGCGCGGCGCAAACCCGTCACCACGGTCATATCCGCACCCAACGCCGACACCGGCAACGGCGTGACCGCAGCAGCTTCCTCGCCGTCGCGGACGATCCGGCCATGGACATGACGGGTGAGCGTCCGGGCGCAGACGGCAGTAGCAGCGATCGCGCCGCTGACGTCAAATCCCTGCGCGGTCAACAAACCGCACATAAGGTTCATCATCGCCGCCTCGCCGCCGAACAGATGGGCGCAGCCCGTGATATCGAGAAAAAGGCCGTGCGGAGGATCGAGCGCCACCAGCGGGGTGAAACGGTCACACCAACAGGCGATAGCGTTCAGCGCCGCGGTGTCGGCGGCCTCATCGGCATCATAGACCTGCACGTGAGGGCAAATGGCGCGGGCGTTCGCCAGCGGCAGGCCGACCGCGAGACCGAAATGCGCCGCAGCATCGTCGAGCGCCGAAATCCGCAGCATGTTGTCTTGCTTGGCAACCACAATGCTGGGTGCATCAACCGGGTTGACCGGATTTGAGGGGCTTTCTTTACGCGACGCGATAACCGCTTCGCCGGAAAGCGTTTTTATTTGTTGTAATTGTCGTTTGATGCGATCGATGGGCAGGCGCGGCAGCCACAGGCTGAGGATACGCCGCCGGACTTCCGAAAAGGCACTCATCACATTTCCATTCCATGATCCAGCGGCCAGTGGGGCCATGACGGTTGCGGACAAGCTGCGCCTCGAACAGAGGCGATCCCCATGCACTCGATGGACTTGATGCCGGCGGCGAATGCGCCGCGCGCACGATCCATCGGGTCTCGGCGGTCGAGGCCCTCGGCTCTGCGGCCATCCGCAACACCAGGCCGGTCGCGCCTGAAGCTTGCGCGGCCAATGTCAGCTTGCGGCTGGCGACAAGGTCGAGCTGTCTCGCCTCGCCCCAGACCTCCAGCACGACGGCGCCCACCGCATCGCAGGCGAGCGCGTCGGCGGCGGTTCGCAAGGCATGGTCGACGTCGGCGGCGTGAACACTGACGAGAAGGCGCGGATCGAGACCGAGTTCGGAAAACCCGCTCATCGAAACGGCGCCCGCTTCAACTTCCGTGAAATCCTGCCGGATCCAAACCACCGGACGCCGCGCGGCCATGCGCCCTGAAATCCCCGCGACAAATCCAGTCGCCACAGCACTCTGCCGTCCGGCTTCCGCAAATACCTCGTGCACGGCGCCCAAAGCGAGCCCGCCTTGCAGGCTCGCATCCGCACCCGCATGTCCGAGCGGCACCTTTCGCGACCCATAGGTCGCGTCATGTGTCTCAATACGCTCGATGCTGTCGCGCAAAGTCGCGACCGTGCTTGTTCGTGCGCCGCTCATACGCACCGTTCCTCAAAAGACCTGGACGCTTCTCAATTCAAAGAGAACCAGAAGCTGGTTCATTTGTTCATGATATGTTCTAATATAAAGCTAACTGATGCTGAGGAGTCAATCGAATTGGCGGTTTGACGATTCATGAGTGGAATCAAAGGGATTTGGATATGGACGTGCAACGCAAGCTGGAAATCCTGGCGGACGCCGCCAAATACGACGCTTCTTGCGCGTCCAGCGGTACCGAGATGCGGGATTCCAGCGACGGCAAGGGCCTCGGCTCGACCGCGCCCGGCATGGGCATCTGCCATTCCTACGCGCCGGACGGCCGCTGCATCTCATTGTTGAAAGTGCTGCTCACCAACGCCTGCAACTACGATTGCCTCTATTGCGTCAATCGTACCTCCAGCAACGTGCCGCGCGCCCGCTTCACGATCGATGAGATCGTGAAGCTTACGATCGACTTCTATCGCCGCAATTACATCGAAGGGCTGTTTCTCTCTTCCGGCATCATCCGCAACGCCGACTACACCATGGAGCAAGTGGTCAATGTCGCGCGCAGCTTACGCGAAGAGCATCATTTCCGCGGCTACATTCATTTGAAAACCATCCCTGAAGCAGACGATGCATTGATTACCGAGGCCGGCAAATATGCCGACCGCCTCTCTATCAATATCGAGGTCCCCGAAGAGGACAGCCTCGCACGACTTGCACCGGAAAAAGACGTGCGCGCGATCCGCCGCACCATGGGCCGGCTTCGCCTCAAGCTCGACGAAGCAAAGGAAGCCCAAAAGAAAGCCCAGGTGTCGAAAGCAAAGCCGCCGCGCTTTGCCCCCGCAGGCCAGAGCACGCAGATGATCGTCGGCGCCGACGTGGCCTCCGATCAGACCATCCTCGCAACCAGCGCCAACCTTTATGGCGCCTACCGTCTCAAGCGCGTCTATTACTCCGCCTTCAGCCCGATCCCGGATTCAAGCCGCGCGTTGCCGCTTTCGGCTCCTCCCTTGATGCGCGAGCATCGGCTGTATCAAGCTGATTGGCTGATGCGCTTCTACGGTTTCGACGTCGACGAGATCGTCGAAGGCGCCGGCATGCTGCCGCTCGACATCGACCCGAAGCTCGCCTGGGCGCTGCGACACCGCGACCGTTTCCCGCTCGACGTCGCCACCGCCAGCCGTGAGGAGTTATTGCGCGTGCCAGGTTTCGGCACCAAAGCGGTCGACCGCATCATCGCCACGCGCCGCGTGACATCCATCCGCGCCGCCGATCTCAGCCGGCTTCATATCCCGAAGCAAAAGGCGCTGCCCTTCATCGTTCTCAGCGAT
>Ga0210393_10005322_pt1 | contig 10134 bp, 11 predicted proteins | sample IncBWC27OmetaG_FD_160068 | JGI IMG/M metagenome (GOLD analysis project Ga0210393, IMG submission 160068) | Forest soil microbial communities from Barre Woods Harvard Forest LTER site, Petersham, Massachusetts, United States - Inc-BW-C-27-O ...
CATTTTTACGCAGGGAGACGGGGCGGACGCTGTCTTCTACATCCAAACCGGCAGAGTGCGGCTCACGGTCGTGTCCAAAGTAGGAAAGGAAGCGACCATCGGCATCCTGAAAGAAGGGGATTTCTTTGGCGAGGGCGCGCTGGCGGGTCAGAAGGTTCGCATGGGATCCGCAGCCGCGATGACCGATTGCGAATTGCTGCGGGTGAACAAGAAGGCGATGATGGAGGCGCTTCACGGCGAACATGCGTTTTCGGACATGTTCGTTGCCTATTTGCTGGCGCGGAATATCCGCTATGAGGAAGAGTTAGTTGACCAACTGTTTAATTCCAGCGAGAAGCGACTGGCCCGCGTGCTCTTGTTGCTGGCTCATTTTGGCAAGGAAGGCGTGCCCGAGACCGTCGTCCCGAAGATCAGTCAGGAAACGCTTGCCGAGATGATTGGCACCACTCGCTCGCGAGTCAGTTTTTTCATGAACCGGTTCAGGAAATTGGGTTTCATCCATTACAACGGCGGATTGCAGGTCCACAGTTCGCTGCTCAATATCGTCCTCCACGATTAAGATTTCGCATTCTCTCAGCAGGCTGATCGTCCTTTCGAGCCGCCTTTTTGTTCGACAGGGTCAAGCATAGACCGAGTCATCGCAGGGGTCGGACACGGAAAAAGGCCAGACCCCGGGGGAGGTCTGGCCTGAAACGTGCGCGTTTCGGTACTGAAAGTAGAGCAGTCGTGAGGGCCGGAACGTCGATACTGTCAATCGACATTAACCCATGACCACCCTGTCGAACAGATCGGATAATACGTTGCCCAGAATGGGTCTGCTGATCAAAACTGCACAGTTTTGGTAAAAAATAAGGTCTAAACTGTCATTATCCGTGACTTGATGGAGGCGCTCCATGACTCCCCCCGATACAGCCGCTGTTCACAAAGTTTTATTGGTAGATGACGATAGCGCAGTACTCGCCATGATGATCCAAGGGCTCGAGCGAAAGAAGTTTGAGGTGGTTGCAGCCTCCAGTGTGACCGAAGCTCTCAGTCGAATCGCGACTGAGAGCTTTGACGTGCTCATCACGGACCTGCACATGCCTGACCCGGGCGACGGTTTCACCGTAGTATCAGCCATGCGCCATTCCCAACCGAACGCCTTGACGCTGCTGGTCAGCGGCTACCCCGACGTGCAGGGCGCTATGAATGCCATTCTGCTGGAAGCGGATGAAATTGTGGTGAAACCATTCGAGATTGGTCGCTTCACCGAACTCGTCCGAGAAAGAGTAGTCAATCGCAAACCCAGCAAGCGGACCGACAAGGAGAGCGTGGGCGCGATCCTGCTGCGGTGCAGTGTCAGCATTGTAGAGGCCTGGTTGGTGCGGGCAAAACGAAGCAGTGAACTAAACCTCATAACGCTTAGCGATCAAGAGCGCACTGGGCATCTTCCCAGGCTGGTTGAAGACCTGGCTCTTCGCCTGAGCAGACCCGCCGCGACGGACAAGGATAGCGATGCGGTGTTTTCCGCCGCCGCTGTGGCCCACGGCAAGCTGCGATTTCAGCAGGGCTACTCTCCTGCAATGCTCGTGCACGAATCGCGAATACTGCAGGTAACCATTTTTGGCACGTTACAGATCAATCTGGAATCTCTGGATTTCAGCCTGCTCTTGCCTGACGTCATGACGATCGCGGACGAAGTCGATGCACAGTTGACGCAGTCGATGGACAGCTACATGAAAGCCATGGGAAAGTCAGCCGCCGCGTAGCGGCTGCCACTGTCATATCCGTGTTGTGCTTTCAGAGTATTCGCAAAATCGGGGCACCGTTTTCGCAACCTGTTTTCGCAACCTGGAATAGAGCCATTTATGAAAATCCTATTATTTGCCGGCCTGCTCCTGGTAGCGCTCGGTATCGCATCCCTGATCGTGCCCGTTCCCCACACCGAGACGCACGGCATTAAAGCTGGCAATATGAATATTGGCGTGCAAACCAGTGACAGTGAGCGGGTGTCACCAATCGTCAGTGTGGTGCTGATTGCCGGCGGGATCGCACTCTCCATTGCTGGCGCACGCAAAGGAACGTCGAGAAGTTGACGCGAGGCCTAACCAGCATTACTTCCCCCGGGGGAAGCAGTGGCCGAAGGCTAGCCACCGCTCCTCAACTGGCAATCCTCAACTTACAATCGACGAAAGGCGATAGTTAATCGCCTTAGTTCTGTGAGGAAGCTATATCGTCGCTATCTGCGGTGTCGCTGCTAACACACTGGGGACCGTCAACCGTTTCCTGGGCAGAAATCGAAATCGCGCCGCTGCGGGCAAGAGCCTTGCCGCGAAGGGTGCCGCCGTCCAACGTAACGCTGGTAAGCGCCATGATCTTCCCCACAAAAAAGCTGCCCTTGCCGACTGTCGCCGAGGAACCGACTTGCCAGTACACATTGCATCCTCTTCCGCCCTTGCCGGTGAGATTCACAACGACCTTGGAATTCGGGGCGGTGGTCAGAGTTGTGCCTATCTGAAAGATCCATTGGGCATTGGAATTTCCTTGAGCGTCCAGCGTTAGAGTGCCAGTCAATTGTGCCGCTGAGGCAAAGCAGTAAACTCCAGGGATGAGCTTCATTCCGCCCAGATTCACACCGGTGAGGGTCGTGCCACAATGGGCGCCCGCGGCTTGATTGTATGCGGTTGTCAGACCTTTCTGAGCCGCAGCTGTCACCGGACTGGACTTGATGTATAAGACGCCCTTCACCTGGGCCGGCTTGAGTCCCTTCACCGTCGGCGTCGGAGAACTGCCAACGTCACCGATGATGAATGTGTGGGCGCTGACATTGGTGACGCCGGAGCCGCCGAGTGCTGCAAATTTGTCCGCTGTGCCGAGATTGATTTTTACCGCGCCGGTATCAGTTTGGGCATAAGCGCCGAGCGCTGACAATGACAGAGCCAGCAAAGAAATCGTAAGCAGTTTCATATATTGTTCCCTTCTTGGTTTCAATTCCTGATCGCGAACTTCACTCGGCACTCTATACAAGCGCACGGGGCACCGTCTGCACAGTATTGATCACATTCGCAAATGCAGGATCTCCGTCTTGTCAGCAGGTGGCTGGATAACGGGAACGAGGCAAGAAAAAAGCCGAACTCTGTAGGCTAGCCTCCGTTTAAAGAAGGGACTCCAGACGCAGGGGTGCCACAGCCCGCGCATCCAACTCTTCGCGAGTGGCCACGAGCCGCGCCCTTACACTGCGCTGCGGCCGCTCAGCAAGTTGATGACTAAGACCACCAACGCTACGACCAGCAGTATATGGATCAGACCACCGGCCACGTGCAGGCTGAAGCCCAGAAGCCATAGAATCAGAAGCACAACGAAAATTGTCCAAAGCATGTTTATCTCCCTCGTTTTTTGTCGAGTTGCTGGTTCATCCTTGCCTCGCGTCTTTCGGTCCCAGTTGAACTCCTCGGAATGACTTCCCACACTCCAAACAGAATGGCTTGGATCGCGGAGTAATTAGCCCGCAGAACGGGCACATCCTCGGGGGGCCAGCCTCGCTGCGCGATGTTTTCATCGCCGAAAACTTTCCTATTAAATCGGTGAGGAATGTGCGCAAGGTACGAAGATGGACAACAAAAGGATGCAAGACGGGGACCACTCTTTCGCATTTCGACAGTTTCACAATGACACATCGCCGGCAGCGATTCTGAGCAAGATTGCTCAAAATCGTCCGCGATCAGTCAGAACGCATCTCAACGGTCAGGCCCTTCTGGGTTTGGTCGCGTACTCAAAGTGAGCAATTCGGATCAGTTATTCTTGTAGGTTAGGGCGATCATGATGTCAGAGACGAGCCATTCTTCTCTCTCTTTCAGGTCCTCTGAGCTAAGTCAGCCCATCTGAAGTTCTCTCCTCTTAGTTCAGTGGCTCCCAAAGGAATGAATTCATGAAGAAGATAATGTCACTGCTATTAATGAGCTTGACGGGTTTGGTTGGAACCTACGCGTGGGCAGGCTCGGGTCGCGAAGACACCGAGAATCGTCTGCAATCGTCGGTCGAAATTGTGCACGCGATTATGTCAACTCCGGACAAAGGCATCCCCGAAGAGGTTTTAAGCGGTTCGAAGTGCATTCTCGTAATACCGCACTTGATTAAAGGTGGCTTCATTTTTGGCGCCAAGCACGGCCGTGGAGTGGCTACATGCCGCACGGCAGATGGCTGGAGCGCGCCGGCATTCGTGTCGGTTGGCGGCGGCAGTTGGGGATTGCAAATCGGTGTAGAAGGTGTGGATCTGATCATGCTGGTCATGAACGACCGTGGCCTTCAGCATCTGCTGTCCAGCAAGTTCGAACTGACTGGCGAAGGATCGGTTGCGGCGGGCCCAGTAGGACGTCACACTTCGGCGGGAACTGACATTCTGTTGAACACCGAAGTGCTGACCTATTCGCGTTCGAAGGGCGTGTTCGCCGGTCTAACCCTGGAAGGCGCAGTGGTCGAGCAAGATAACGACTCAACTCATGCCATTTACGGCAGGCACATGATGTTCCGCAGCATTCTTTCGGGTAAAGTGCCGGCGCCGGCAAGCACCGAGGCATTCCTCAAGGCAGTGTCCGAGGCAGGGCAACAGGCGAAGCTAGCCGAAGCGAGAGAAGACAAGAAGTAATCGGGCCGGGAGCTTTGCGGGTAAATGCGGCTGACCAGACACCCATGCGGGTCCGGTCAGCTCGCGTGGACCTTGAAAGGTGGAGATACGTGAAAGCCAATCTTCGCATATGTCTTTGGGCACAGCTCGCGTGCCTGATTCTGTCGCCGGTGCTTTCACCGGCGCAGTCGTCCGATCTCGAGCAAAACCTGGCGGCCTGCAAGTCTGGGCATGAGGCCTGCGATCGCTCGCAGTTGAGCCCATCGCAAACCGCTGAACTGGACGCAGCCAATCGGGAGCGCAACGTTTCCGATTGTCGAAACGGCTTCGATTCCTGTGATCATTCGAAACTTACCCAACCGCAAGTGATTGCATTGGCCGTGGCCGATCACCAACGCAATCTCACCGACTGCAAGGACGGGATGGCCTCTTGCGACCCCTCGCGATTAACGCAGTCCGAGGCTCGTGAATCGTCGATAGCGGCGCACGAACGCAATCTGGCCAACTGCACGGATGGCGTAAGTGATTGCGATCGCTCCAACCTGAGTCCGTCGGAAGCGCGAACCGTGGACGCGGCGGCACGCCAGTTGAATGTCTCCGACTGCAAAGACGGCCAGGGGGTCTGCGATCGGTCCAAACTTACAAGTTCAGAAGCGGCCGCAGTAGCAGCTTCGGAACACCGGCGCAACGCAGAGAATTGTGAGAATGGCTGGACCGAATGTGACCACTCCAAACTGACGCCAGCGGAAGCTGGTCAAACCGCCGTCGAAGAGCACCGGCGCAACATCTCTGAGTGTAGGAGCGGCGCGGAAACCTGTGATTATTCAAAACTGACTGTGCCCGAAGCTAAGATGCTAGCCGACGTCGAGCAACAACGTAACTACACGGCCTGTTTGAAGGGTTACGGCTATTGCGATCGCTCTCGCCTGACGCCCTCAGAGGCTAAAGCGATTCCGGCCGATCAAAAACCAGTCTCCCAATAGACGTTAGGCCGACAACAAGCATCGAACCTATTCGCAAAATAGAGGTGTCGCAAAAGGAGAAAAATGATGACCACAAGTGAAAAGCGCAAATGCGCACATCTGCCCTGCCGGTGCCTGGTGCAAAGCAGCGACAAATACTGCGGTGAAGCCTGTAAGGAAGCCGGATCCAAAGAGGTGGAGATTGCGTGCCAGTGCGACCACGAACCGTGCCCGCTAACCGTTTGAAACACGGTGAGTACTGTGCGGGTGGATCTCAGATGAGCCCAGGAGGCTCTCGAATGAACATGCGAAAGATTATGGTTGTGCTGTTGCTGACGGGCATTGCAACTCTATCGCTGGCAAAAGCGCAAACACTGATCGATCCAACAGATTCCTCCAGTGCGATAGCCACTCCGACGCAGATCCGACCCGACCTGACGTATGAGCGTCCGACGGAGGGGACGAAGCTCCACCACTATTTCTTCGACGCTTTTGGCCCATATCCCATCGCGGGTGCGGCGTTTGTCGCTGGCATTGGCCAAGCCTACAACTCTCCACCAGAGTGGAAGCAGGGCGCTGTAGGATATAGCAAGCGATTCGGGTCCGCTTTCGGCATTGCAGCGATCAGCACTACGACTCGTTATGGGCTGGCAGAAGCCTTCCGGGAAGACACGTTGTACTACCGCTGTCAGTGCAAGGGCGTGTTTCCACGGCTGCGTCATGCCGTGATCTCGACCCTCACCGCACGCCAGGGCGACGACGGTCACCGTGTCTTTTCGTTTCCGTCGCTCATAGCCCCGTACGCCGGCACGATGACTGCTGTCTACGCGTGGTATCCCGACCGGTACAACTACAAGGATGCTTTCCGAATGGGCAATTACACCATGTTGGGATACGTGGGCGGGAATATCGCTCTGGAGTTTCTGTTAGGCGGTCCTCACTCCTGGCTTTCGCGAATGCACCTCAACAGTTCGCATGGAGCCCCGGATCAGGGTTCAAATCCGTGATCGAGCGTGGATCCAGTACGGTTGCATCCTTGAACCCTCGTGTTCCGGGGCTGCAGGCCACGCGCGCGCCTTCCACCGTGAGCTCCTTCCTGGGCTTGATCAATCAATTTCTCGAATGGTTCGGCGACCTCGGAATATTCTTCTGGCGGGTCGTCCGGGCGGCGGTGACACCGCCGTTTGAATTCCACGAACTGTTCCGGCAACTCGACGAGATCGGATCAAAGTCCCTGCCGCTGGTCGCCTTAGCCGGCGCCGCCACCGGGGTCGTACTCTCGTTGGAGGCTCGGTATAGCCTGACTCGATTCGGGGCTAAGTCCCTACTGCCCGCGGCAATCGTATTCTCCGTGATCCACGAGACCGGGCCGATCATCACCGGCTTGGTGGTGAGTGGCCGGGTTGGAGCTGGCATCGGCGCGGAGCTGGCGTCGATGAAAGTAACCGAGCAGATCGATGCCATCGAGGCCTCCGCGGTAAATCCTTACAGGCTACTGGCAGCCACTCGCATTCTGGCTTGCATCCTTATGCTGCCGCTCCTGACTCTGGCTGCCGACGCTTGTGGCGTGGTGATGGGTTGGGTCACGCAGGCTCTGTCGGAGCCGCAATCGCTACACCAGTTCATCAATGCCGGTTTTAACGGCGCTGATTTTAACGATTTCTTGCCCCCGACGTTTAAGACCGCGGTGTTTGGATTGATCATTGGCACGGTCGCGTGTTTTCAGGGAATGCGGACAAAGGGTGGCGCAGCAGGCGTGGGCCGGGCGGCTACGAGCTCGGTAGTTTTGTCCTCGCTGTTCGTAATCCTGGCGGACGTCGTGTTGGTGAAAATCATCATCATATTTTTCCCATGACCTTGATTCACCAGCTCGCAAAATAAATATGGACACAATCGATCAAGTTGCGATCAAGGGAGAGACAGCCGGAGAAACCGGTGGTGCGCCCGCTATCGCCGTCGAGAAGTTGCATAAGTCCTTTGGAAGTCAGAAGGTCTTAGACGGAATTAGCCTGACTGTGAAGCGCGGCGAAACCCTGGCAGTGCTGGGGCGCAGCGGTACAGGGAAGAGCGTATTGCTGAGGCTGATCATCGGCCTCGAAAAGCCGGACTCGGGATCGGTTCGCATTCAGGGTCAGGATACCGCCGGGCTGGCTCTCGACCAACTCAGCGATATCCGTAAGAAAATGGGTTTTCTGTTTCAGCACGCTGCGCTTTACGATTCGCTGACTGTTGGGCAGAACGTGGCTTTTCCGCTGCAACACCACAGGAAGCAGATGTCGGAATCTGAGCGGAACGACCGGGTAAAGACCTTGCTGGCGGAAGTCGGACTGGGAGAGAACGACGATCAGAAGATGCCCTCGGATATTTCGGGCGGCATGCAGAAAAGAGTCGGACTGGCACGTGCGCTCGCATTGGAACCGGATATTCTGCTGCTCGACGAACCCACGGCGGGGCTCGATCCGATCAGTTCCTCGGAGATCGACGAATTGGTTCTGAAACTCCAGGCCGAGCATCACATGGCATCGATCGTCGTGACTCATGATCTCCACAGCGCGAAGACGATTGCGGACCGTCTGGCTCTGCTCGATAACGGAGAAGTGTTGATCGATGGCAACTATGAACAACTTCAGAAAAGTGACATCGAGTTTGTTAAGGAATTTCTCAAGCATTCGTAGGAGGATCTATGTCGAGAGCGGCGCGTCTAGGAGCTTTTATCATTGCGACGCTGGCAATTCTGGCAGTCGGCGTATTCATCATCGGAAGCAAGCAGTATCTTTTCAGCTCGACGTATCAATTGAAAGCGCAGTTCGACAACGTCGAGGGATTGGATGACGGCGCAGACGTTCGCTTGGGCGGAGTTCACCGCGGGACTGTTCACAGCATCGAGTCGCCTCACAAGCCCGGCGAAAAGGTCACAGTGGTAATGGATTTAGCCAAGTCGACGCACGAGGTCATCAAGCAGGACTCGGTGGCCACAATCGAAACCGAAGGGCTGTTGGGAAACCAGTATATGGCGATCTCGTTTGGATCTGCAGGGAGGCCCGACGTTCGCGATGGCGATACTATCGCCAGCCAGCCGCCGCTTGAAATGTCGGACCTGCTGCAAAAGACGAGCGGCCTTCTTGACAGCAGCCAGCAAGCCATCCAAAACGCCACTCGGGCGACGGCCAATCTAGATTCCATCAGTGCCAAGATCGATCGTGGGCAGGGAACCGCGGGGGCGCTGGTTAACGACAAGACACTTTACAACAACCTCGAACAGACAAGCGGCGCCATGCACAACACCATGATGCAGGCAGAAGCTGGGGCAACTGACTTCCAGGAGAACATGGAAGCCATGAAACACAATTTCTTCCTGCGCGGCTATTTCAAGAGTCGCGGATACGAAGATTCCAGCGAGCTGGCAAAAAATGAGATCGAACGGCTGCCGCAGGGCACCCCGACAAAACAGTTTACCTACTCAGCAAAGCAGCTTTTCGATAAGCAGGATTCGGCCAAACTGAAAAATCAGAAATCTCTGAATGATGGCGGCGAGTTCCTGGCGAATAACCAGTTCGGCTTTGCGGTGGTCGTGGCATCCGCTGGCATGGAAGGCGATACCCAAAAGGATTTGGTTCTGACCGAAGCCCGGGCTGCGGTTGTGCGCGAGTATCTGGTCGAGAACTTCGGATTCGATGATAGCCAGCTCAAAACTCTAGGAATGGGCAAGCAGCCGGATACAGGTTCGGGTGCAACCTGGGGTACAGTGCAGATTTTCATCTATCCAGCAGGGACCGAAGTTCCGCCTAACAAGCAAACGCAGGCAGGCATCGCATCCAAGACCAGTTCCGACCGACCCGGTCAAGCTTCTGCAGGCGCTACATCGAAGCCGCAATAAACCGTGAGGCGTGGTTTATTCGAACTCGAGCATCACAATTTCGGGATTCGATCCCAGTCGCAGCGGCGGTCCCCAGGTTCCTGCTCCGCTCGAGGTAAAAACCTGCATCTTTCCTATCCTGCTCAATCCGTATACAAACTGGCGATAGATCCGCCGCGCCATCCAACTCCAAGGTATGAATTGCCCCAGATGCGTATGACCGGACAATTGCAGAGAAACGCCCGCAGCCTCCGCAATTTCCGGATGGTCGGGGGCATGCGTCAAGAGGATACTGGCGCGGTCGCGATCCAATCGAATCCGGTGGAGCACTGATCTAAAGGCCCCGTCCTGCACCGCGTTTCGGTATGGCACACCGACAATCTGCAAGCCGTCTACTTCCACTTTCTCATTGCTGAGCACCCGTACGCCGGCCGCCGTAATGGCATTTAAATAGTTGCTGTCGTCTCCAAATTGCTCGTGGTTTCCGGCGACAAAATACACGCCGTGCGGCGCCGTGAGCTTGTTTAATGGTTCTGCCGCTCGTGCGGCGTCGATCGCCGTGCCGTCATATAAATCTCCAGCGATAAAAATCGCGTCCGGCTCTTCGCTCAAGATCTTAGCAACCATGCGTCGCAGAAAACTTCCGTTTCGCACGTGCCCAAGGTGTAGATCACTGATCAGCGCCGCTTTTCGCCCATGCCAGGCTTCCGGCA
>Ga0210393_10005324_pt1 | contig 10134 bp, 10 predicted proteins | sample IncBWC27OmetaG_FD_160068 | JGI IMG/M metagenome (GOLD analysis project Ga0210393, IMG submission 160068) | Forest soil microbial communities from Barre Woods Harvard Forest LTER site, Petersham, Massachusetts, United States - Inc-BW-C-27-O ...
GTGCGCGTCGCGGGCAACATATCCGGCAAGGCGCAAGGTTTCCAAAATGCGATAAGTGGTGGTGCGGGGCAGGCCCACGGCCGCGGCCAGCGTATTGATGGCCGCGCGTTCCAGGCGATTCAGTTCCGTCAACACCTCCAGTCCGCGATTCAAGGCACGGATCGGGCGGGTCGAATCCCGGGTACCGTCATCGTGCTCGCCTAAGTGTGAGTCAGAACGGGGGGTAACTTGTGCGTGCATCATTCCCTATATCCTATCCTTCAGACCTAACCGTTTTTGCTTACCAAACAAGGGCATACGCCGCACCAACATAAGACCGCAGCGGCAGCGCTTTGAAGCTCTCGGCGGCCGCCCGCCGCTCATGAATCCGTTCGCCCGGCAGTCGGGCGAGTGCGCGGACCTTTGTCTCTACATATGTACCTTCCGGAGGGAATCTGGTTGCTTTCAGGTAGCGCGGTTTCTCCCTTACCCCAAGACCCCAACGCATTCAGCTACAATCCGCGGCCCGAATAATGCTGAGAAGTAAGGAATCAGGCCTTAAATGTCGGAACAATACGTCGAAACGGTCATCATCGGCGCGGGCCCCATCGGCCTCTTTCAGATCTTCGAACTGGGCCTTCTCGGCATCAGCACGCACATCATCGATTCGCTGAGCTTGCCCGGTGGTCAGTGCACGGAGCTCTATCCGGACAAACCGATTTACGACATTCCGGCGCTGCCCATTTGCGGCGCGCAGGAATTGATCGATCGCCTGCTGGAGCAAGTGAAGCCCTTCAACGCGACCTTTCATCTGGGCCAGGAAGTGACCGAATTGCGCGTGCTCGGCAACGGCAAGTTCCATATCGCCACCTCGACGGGCACCCGCCTGACAGCCGGCGCGGTGGTGATTGCCGCCGGCGTCGGCTCCTTCCAGCCGCGGCGCTTGAGCATACCGGGCGTCGAACAGTTCGAGGGCAAGACCGTGCATTACCGCGTTCGGTCGGCCGGCGATTTTTTCAATCAGGACTTGGTGATCTGCGGCGGCGGCGATTCGGCGCTCGATTGGACCGTGGCGTTTTGCGACAAAGCGCGCTCACTGACCTTGGTGCACCGGCGCGCGGATTTTCGCGCAGCGCCGGCCACGGTTGCACGCATGCGCGACCTGGTCGCGGCAGGCAAGATGCGATTGCTCGAGGGCAACGCCGTCGCAATCCATCAAGAGGCCGGCAAACTCACCGGGCTCGACGTGCATACGGCGGATGGGCAAACGCGCAAAGTCGCGGTGGATCATGTGTTTGCCTTCTTCGGCCTGCACCCAAAACTCGGGCCCATCGCCGACTGGGGCTTGGAACTCGAGAGAAAGGCGCTGAAGGTCGACACCGAAAAATTTCAGACCAGCGTGCCGGGAATCTTTGCCATCGGCGACATCAACACCTATCCGGGCAAGAAAAAACTCATTTTGAGCGGCTTTCACGAGGCCGCGCTTACCGCATTCGCCATACAGCATCATTTGTTCCCGGAGAAGCGTCAATTTTTGCAGTACACCACCACCAGTCCGATCATGCAGAAGCGGCTGGGCGTGGGCGGTGCGGATTCGGCTTAAGGCTCGTACACCTCAGGCTCCTGCATGAATCAGCTACTCGAAGACCTGATCAAGGTCATGACCCTCGAGCGCCTCGAGATCAATCTGTTTCGAGGACAGAGCCGCGACATCGGCAGTCCGCAAGTTTTCGGCGGCCAGGTGTTGGGCCAGGCGCTGGTGGCCGCGACGGCGACGGTGGAAAATCGCGAAGTGCATTCGCTGCACGCGTATTTTTTGCGTCGCGGCGACTTCAACTCGCCGATCGTCTACGAAGTGGACCGAGCCTGGGACGGCAAGCATTTTGCCACTCGGCGGGTGGTCGCCATTCAGCACGGGCAGCAGATATTCAACATGTCGGCATCCTTTCAAATGCCGGAGACCGGGTTGGACCATCAGTTCGCGATGCCCGATGTGCCGCAACCCGAAGCGCTGCCCGATCTCGATCAGTTTCTGGCCGCGAATCCGAACCTGCCGCCCGCGCTGCTGAAGATATTGCAACAGAAGCGCCCCTTTGAATTCAGGCCGGTCGAGCCGCCCAGCCTCATGCGCGCGCCGAAGGCGCCGCCGCTCAAACACGTCTGGATACGAGCAGTCGACACGCTCCCCGATGACGAGGCGCTGCACCGATGCCTGTTGGCGTATGCTTCGGATTTTCAATTGCTCGACACGGCGCTCAAGCCTCACGGACTGTCCATGATGCGAGATAAACTGGTGATCGCAAGCATCGATCATGCGATGTGGTTTCACCGCAGCGTTCGGGTCGACGACTGGCTGCTGTACGCCATGGACAGCCCCAGCGCTTCCGGAGCCCGGGGCTTTACCCGCGGCAGTGTCTTTGCGCGCGACGGGCGCTTGGTCGCCAGCGTCTCGCAGGAGGGCTTGATTCGAGTCATGCCCCGGAGCTAACGCCATTGCTCAAAACCATCATCATCATTGTTGCGGTGATTGCCGTGCTGGGGGGCGGACTGCTGGCCCTGCGCAGCAGTCGGCGGACCGGGATGCCCAGCGATGAGGTGCTGAAGCGCGCCGCGGATCGCGCACGTGCGCAGGCCGCCGAAGACGAGGCCGATCGCTAGCCTGCCGCGGGCCGTTCAGCCCTCGAGGCTTCCCATACCTCACGCGGCAATGTGAACAGGTGGCAGTCCCACCAGCGATTCTTTGCGCGGCGATGCTTGCGATACACCGCTTCCCACCGCATTCCCACTTTCTCCAGCACGCGAATTGATGCGCCGTTGTTGACGTCAACGGTGGATATCACCCGTTCTGCGCGCAGCTCGAAAAACGCGGCATCGATCAAGGCCAAGGCGATTTCCGTCGCGTATCCGTTGCCCCACTGCTCCGCACCGAGCATGTAGCCCAAGTCCACCACCTTCGCCTCGATCAGGGACAAATCGCACGCTCCGATCAGCCTCCCGGTCGAATTCTCCTCCACCGCCAGTTCAAATCGCGTGCGCGGCACTTCACGCTGCGAAGCCAGCAGCTCCTCCAGATATTCGGCCGTGCTCTCCTCGTCGCGCGGTCCGAAGAAAAGATAACGGGTGACCCGCGGATCCGATGAGTAGGCGTGGACGGCTTCGAAGTCCGAAGAGACGAACTCGCGCAAATTCAAACGCGCCGTGCGAACCGGCACGGTCAATTTGCGCACAGAACCTTGCCCGGATTCAAAATGCCCTTCGGATCGAGGGCCCGTTTCAATTCGTGCATGACGCGCAGTTCCACCGGATCCGCGCGGCGCGCGAATTCCTCGGCCTTGAGCCGTCCGATGCCGTGCTCCGCGCTGATGCTGCCGCCGAGACTCTCGACCAGATCGAACATGGCGTGCTCGAGGGCATGCGTCCTGCCGACGAAGAGCTCAAGGTCGGCGCCGGGTTTTTGGCTCAAATTGAAATGCAAATTGCCGTCGCCGGCATGCCCATAGGAAACGACGTCTCCCTCGGGAGCCAATTCGTTCGCCAATGCGGTGCCTTTCTCGATGAGAGTCGGAATCGCGGACACCGGAACCGACACGTCATGCTTGATGCTTGCGCCGTGGCGGCGCTGCGCCTCCGGTACGGATTCGCGCAATTTCCACATGGCCTGCGCCTGTGCCAGCGATGTTGCGAGCATGGCGTCATTGACGGTCCCGGCCGCTGCGGCATCCGCGAGTTCCGAGGTCAAAAGACCAGTCAGATTCTGCTGCGGATTGGGCGAGCCCAACTCGATCAGCAGATACCACCGGCTGTCGAAAGCCAGAGGGTTCGCAACGCCGGTCACGTACTTCACCGTCATTTCCACCGCAATGCGCGGCATCAACTCAAACGAACTCACCTGATCGCCGGCGGCAGAGCGCAGCCGCGCCAGCAAATCGAGCGCGTGGCTTGGTGAGTCGATGCCGACCAGTGCGGTCGCCGTATCGGCCGGCAGCGGAAAAAGCTTCAAGGATGCCGCGGTGATGACTCCCAAGGTACCTTCGGCGCCGATGAACAGAGACTTGACGTCGTATCCGGTGTTGTCCTTGCGCAGGCTTTTCAGCGCGGAGAGCAGCCGCCCATCGGCCAGCACCACTTCCAGTCCCAGCACCAGATCGCGCATCATCCCGTAGCGAAGCACCGCCGTGCCGCCGGCATTGGTCGAGAGATTGCCGCCGATTTGGGCGGTGCCCTCGGACCCCAAGCTCAAGGGAAACAGCCGATTCGCCTCGCGAGCGGCCGCTTGCGCGCCGGCCAGCGTGCAGCCGACCTCAACGATCATCGAGTAATTGGCGGCGTCGATATGCCTCACGCGATTCAGGCGCTGCATCGACACCACGATTTGCGAGCCGCTTTCATCCGGCGTGGCGCCGCCGCAGTAGCTGGTATTGCCGCCGTGGGGCACGACGGCGACCTCGTCGCGATTGCAGATACTTAAGATTTTCGCGACTTCTTCGGCGTTTCTGGGCCGGAGCACCAATGGCGTGGCGCCTTGGTACAGATGCCGAAAATCGGTCAGGTACGGCGCCACGTCGCCGGCAGCGTCGAGCCATCCGCTCGGACCCACCGCTGACTTGAGTTCCGTTAGGGTCGCGGAACTAGGCGGGCGCGGCATGGACGATGCTGATGGCCATTGGTGCCAAGCTTTAGAGGCGCTTTCCCCCGCCGTCGCGCACCGCCGCCGGAACGGGCTTCAAATCCCAGATCAGCCCAAAGAAGGACAGCAGCTTCAACATATAGAAGGTGACGTCGAACTCCCACCAATAAAAGCCCTGGCGCACCGACGCCGGATAGTGGTGGTGATTGTTGTGCCAGCCCTCGCCCAAGGTAATGATCGCGAGCCAGGGATTGTTGCGGCTGGCATCGCCGGTTTTGTAGCGCTGCCGGCCGAACACATGCGAGAGCGAATTGATGGTGTACGTGCCGTGATAAACGAGCACTGTGGAAACGAAGAATCCCCAAACCAGCATCTGCCACCCCGTCGTATGCAATCCCGGGGCTACATGCTTCAGCAGCACGCCGAGCAGAAATACGCTGATCCCGAGAACCGTCGGAACCACGATATCGAAGCGATCCAGGAAACGCAGTTCGGGATACTTGAGAAGATCCTTGACTCGCGACAGATCCGCCGCGAAGTGCTTGTGGGACATGAACCAGCCCATGTGGCTCCAAAAGAAGCCGTGCTGCACCGGCGAGTGCACATCCTCAGGCTTGTCGGAATGCACGTGATGATGCCGATGATGGGCGGCCCACCATATCGGGCCGCGCTGTACCGCAGAGGCGCCCAACATGCCAAAGACGAACTGTCCGACGCGCGAGGTCTTGAAGGTGCGGTGCGAAAAATAGCGATGATAGAAACCCGTGATGGCGAACATGCGAACCAGGTACAGCGCAATCGTCACCGCCAGCGCGACCCAGCTAAAGCCGACCCAGATCACCGCCAGGCAGACCGCATGCATCAACAGAAACGGCAGGACGCGGGCCCAATCGATGTGACGGCCCGAGTCGAGCAAGGCAGGCTCAGGCGTGCGCGTCGCAAAGTCGCTGTTGCCGAACCACCGCGAGAGCTCATGACCCACGCGTGAGGCGGGGGGCTCGATCACGATTTCATTTTCTGGCGTCATATTATCCTCAAGTCTTAAGTGCCGCGATTCTCTCGTCCAACGGCGGATGGGTCATGAATAAGCGCATGACGCCGCCGGAGCCGCCGGTATTGATGCCGAAGGCCTGCAGCTGCTGCGGCATCGGCTCCCCCTGACTGCGCTTCAGCATTTGCAGCGCATCGATCATGTTGCCGGCGCCGGCAAGATCGGCGCCGCCCCGGTCAGCGCGAAATTCGCGGCGCCGCGAATACCAACAAACAATGACGCTCGCCACGATGCCCAGTACGAACTGCGCCAACATGGTGGTCAGGAAAAAACCGATGCCTGAGCCCTGCCTGTCGTTGCGCAGAATCGCCCGATCGACGATACCGCCGATGATTCGCGCGAGAAAGATCACGAACGTATTTAACACACCTTGCAAAAGCGCAAGGGTAACCATATCACCGTTTGCGACGTGCGTGATTTCGTGACCCAGTACCGCCTCGACCTGCGTGCGCGACATGCTGCGTAAGAGGCCGCTGCTGACCGCGACCAAAGCTGCGTTGCGCCGCGCGCCGGTCGCGAAGGCATTCATTTCTTCGGCATCGAAGATGCCGACCTGCGGCATGCCGATATGGGCTTGATCGGCCAACCGCTTGATCGTGCCGATGAGCCAGCGCTCCAATTCGGACTGGGGAGTCTCGATTACCCGCACGCCCATCATGCGCTTGGCGGTCCACTTGGACAGGGCCAGCGAAATGAGCGATCCGCCAAAGCCAAAAATAGCGGCAAAAGCCAGCAGGCCGCCGGTTCCGCCCTGCATCAAATGCACGCCGAACACGTTCTCGACGATGAACAGCACGACGCTGAGCAGCGCGAGGACCGCAAGGTTGGTGACGATGAAGAGGAAAATGCGTTTCATGGGGCTTTTGATCGAAAAAAATACCCGCAATATGGTAACGCGGCAGAGTCTAGGTCGGGTCGTTGCTGTTCAATTTCAAGGCCGATATGCGGACAAGCTCACCTATGTGCCTGTAATATCAGGCATTAACATTTCAGAGTTGGGGCATGCAGTATAGGGACTATTACCAAATTCTCGGGGTGACCCGTACGGCCGATGCCGACGAGGTGAAGCGCGCTTACCGCAAGCTGGCGCGCAAATATCATCCGGACGTCAGCAAGGAGAAGAACGCCGAGGACAAATTCAAAGAGGTTCAGGAGGCCTACGAAGTGCTGCGCGATGCGGAAAAGCGCGCCGCCTACGATCAGCTGGGCCGCGATTTCCGCAACGGACAACAGTTTCGGCCGCCGCCGGATTGGTCGCAACGATTTGGGCAGCCGGGAAGCCAGCGGTTTTCAGAGGCCAATGGATTCAGCGATTTCTTCTCCAGTCTCTTTGGCGGGTCGGGGTTCGGCGCCGGCGGCTCAGGGCATGCCGATTCGGACGCCGGCCACCTGGATGTCTCGGTGGAAGAGGCCTTCGGCGGAACCAAGCGCCGCGTCGCGCTCAACGAAAATGGCCGTCAACGCCAGGTCGATGTGCAAATTCCTGCCGGTGTCACCGAAGGCCAATCGCTGCGCATTCCAGGCGTGGGCGGCCGTAGCTCATTGATATTTCGCATCCGGTTGCGCCCCCATCATCTTTACGATGTCGTCGGCAAAGACGTGCAAATTGAATTGCCCCTGGCGCCTTGGGAAGCCGCCTTGGGCGCAAAGGTCGCCGTGCCCACGCTTGGGGGAACCGTGGAATTGACGGTGCCTGCCGGCGCACAGTCGGGGCAAAAGCTGCGGTTGCGAGCGCGGGGGTTCCCGGGCACCCCAAGCGGCGACCAGATCGTCACGATCAAAGTGGTGACGCCCACGGCGCAGACAACGGCCGCGAAAGAGGCCTATGAGCGCATGAAGCGCGATTTCCAATTCGATCCGCGCGCCGACTGGCCATAGGAGCCTGCCTCCCGGCGCGGTAGACTTTGCCGGCCGATAACTTTCCGGGGGGTTGGGCCGTGCGATATACGATTCAGATCAATGGAAAGGCTCGCGAGGTCGACGCCGATCCGCAAATGCCGCTGCTGTGGGTGCTTCGCGATTTGCTCGATATGAAGGGCACCAAGTTCGGCTGCGGCAAGAGTTTTTGCGGGGCGTGTACGGTGCATCTGAACGGAGCCCCCACGCGGTCCTGCGTTACGCCCATCTCGACTGTGGGTTCCTCATCGATCACCACCATCGAGGCGATTGCCGGCACGCCGACCGGTCGGGCGGTGCAAAACGCCTGGCTGGCGGTCGATGTCGTGCAATGCGGCTACTGCCAGGCCGGGCAAATCATGTCTGCCAGTGCCTTGCTGGCGAAGAATCCGAAGCCCAGCGACACGGATATTGACAAGGCCATGTCGGGCAACATCTGCCGCTGCGCGACCTACCCGCGCATTCGCGCTGCCATCAAGCAAGCCGCCGGAATGCCCAGCGCCGATAGCCGGGACACGCTCGTATGATGCGCGCCAAAGACAAGCTGGCTTCGGACAAGGTGGCTGCGGCGAAGGATGAATCGCGCCGCGCCTTTCTTCGCGCCGGTGTGGCGGTGGGCGGCGGCTTGCTGCTCGAATTCTCGCTGCCGGGAGTCCTCAATGCTCGCGCAAACGCGTCGAGCTCTCCCAGTACGCTCAACGCGTTCGTTCAAATTTCGAATGACGGTGCCGTCACCATCATTTCCAAAAATCCGGAAATCGGTCAGGGCATCAAGACCATGCTGCCCATGTTGATTGCGGAGGAACTCGACGTGGATTGGGCCGATGTCCATATCGAACAGGCGCTCAGCGATCCCGACAAGTACGGCGTGCAATTCGCCGGCGGCAGCCGCGCGACGCCGCTGAATTGGGAGGCGCTGCGGCGGGTCGGCGCCGCGGGGCGGCAGATGCTCATGAGCGCCGCGGCGCAAAGCTGGTCCGTACCCGTTGCCGATTGCGAGACGGCATCCGGCAAAGTGGTGCACGTACCCACCAAGCGCTCTTTGAGCTACGGGCACTTGGCGCCCAAGGCCGCGACGCTCCCCGCGCCGGATCTGGCGCAGGTGACGCTCAAGGATCCCAAAAATTTCAAAATCATCGGCAAGTCGCATCCCGGGATCGACAGCCCGCTGGTGGTGGCGGGGAAACCGTTGTTCGGCATCGACGTCACCGTGCCCGGCATGCTGCATGCCGTGTTCGTGAAGTCACCGGTGTTCGGCGGCACCGCGCGCAGCGCCAACCTCGATGTGATCAAGTCCCAGCCCGGCGTGCGCGATGCATTCCTTGTCGGCGGCGGGCCGGTCTTCAACGGCCTCGCGAGTGGCGTGGCCATCGTCGGCACGAATTGGTGGCTGCTCGACCAGGCGCGCGAATTGCTCGACGTAACCTGGGACGAAGGCGCGACGGCGTCGCAGAGTACGGAGGGCTTCGCCAAGCAAGCCGTACAGCTGTCAGGTCAAGCTCCCGCCACGAAAGTGGTGAGCGAGGGTGACCTGGCGGGGGCACTCGGCACCTCGGCGCAGAGACTGGAGGCCGCGTATAGCTACCCCTTCCTATCGCACGCCACCCTGGAGCCGCAGAATTGCACGGCGCATTTTCACGACGGAAAGGTGGAAGTCTGGGCGCCGACTCAGAACCCCGATGCGGGGCGCAAGATCGTCGCGAAGACTTTGGGCTTGAACGACGCGGACATCACCATCCACATGACTCGCTGCGGCGGTGGCTTCGGCCGGCGGTTGATGAACGACTACATGGTTGAGGCGGCGTGGATATCCAAACAAGCGGGCGCACCGGTCAAGCTGCTGTGGAATCGGCAAGACGACGTGCAACACGATTTCTATCGTCCGGCCGGCTTTCATTTCTTCAAGGCAGGTCTCGATGCGGCTGGGAAACTGCAGGCTTTCAGCGATCATTTCGTCTCCTTCGGCGAGAACGGCAAGGCAGCGCCCAGCGCGGACATGAACGCCAACGAGTTTCCGGCGAAATTCGTACCCCATCTGGAACTGGGCATTTCATTGATGCCGTTGGGTGTTCCCACCGGGCCGTTGCGGGCCCCGGGCAGCAATGGTTTGGCGTTTGTATTCCAGTCCTTCATCGATGAAATTGCGCACGCTTCGGCTGCCGATCCGTTGCAATACCGCATCGATCTGCTGGGCGAGCGCCGCCAGGTCGGCGCATTCGACACCGGCCGCATGATCGACGTCCTGGCACTGGTTCGCGAGAAATCGGGTTGGGGCAAGCGCACGCCGCCGAAAGGATCGGGCATGGGAGTGGCGTTTTATTACAGTCATCTTGGATACTTCGCGGAAGTCGCGCATGTGACGGTAGGCGCGGGCGCCAAAATCACGGTCGACAAGGTCTGGGTGGCCGGTGATGTCGGCAGCCAGATCATCAATCCCACCGGCGCCGAAAATCAGGTTCAAGGCGCCGCGCTCGATGGGATCGGCGAAGCGCTCGGCCAGGCGATCACGCTTAAGAACGGCCGGGTCGTGCAAAGCAACTTCAACAACTTTTTATTGCTGCGCATGAATCAAGCGCCGCCG
>Ga0210393_10005325_pt1 | contig 10133 bp, 11 predicted proteins | sample IncBWC27OmetaG_FD_160068 | JGI IMG/M metagenome (GOLD analysis project Ga0210393, IMG submission 160068) | Forest soil microbial communities from Barre Woods Harvard Forest LTER site, Petersham, Massachusetts, United States - Inc-BW-C-27-O ...
CCCAGGGCAAAGTTATGCGCGGACACCTTTTGCTCGGACTCGTTCACCACGCAAGACTCACGCCGAACCGGCAGATGCACCAATCGTTTCGCTGGTTCTCCATTCGCCTCCGCCGCAATCCATTCCACGAAGTTGCTCATGCCACACCCTCCGCCGCGCCCACGACTGGCCCCTCTTCTTCCTCGTATCCCTCATAGTCAGCGTCATCCCGCCGCCCCCACTGCGGACCTTGCGGCATCCTGGCTTTCCTCACCTCATAGGACGCCGGTGGGAGTTCTGCCATCGACCGCCCGCACTCGACACAATAAATCTGCCCGCCGCCCACCGGGCGCAGCCACAACCCTCCGCAGCGTTCGCAATATTTCAACTCCAGACTCACCAGGTTTGTCGTAACATTCTCTGCTTTCATGTTTGCTCCTTCGGTTCCGGCTCCGCGTTGCGGAACTGGGTGGTTGTGGCGCTTTTGCTGAATCCCGTCGCCGAAGCAAAAAGCCCTGCGCTCGATCGCCGCTCCCGGAGCGGCAGTCGAACGCAGGGCTCGTTTTTCTTACGACGACCTGCTTGCGCTATTTAGTTGTTAGAATTACGGCCGATGCCTACTTCCACTTGGCCTCATACTTCCGCCGAAGTGCCTCCTGCCAACATTGATCCGGCGTCGCGTTGCCGAAAAAATCCCTCCTCGTACCCGGACTTAAGAACCCGCCCATTCTGTACCACCACGCTGATCCGTCCGCTGAAATTCAAATTCTTCACTAAGTGCTCCATAGCTGCGGACAGCACCTCTGACGCCCTTACCTTCCGGCGAAATTCCACGAAGTTGCTCCCTTCGCTTGAGTTATCCACACTGCTCATGACTGGCGTTCTCCCGGAAATAAAGTGAGTTATAAGCTAAAACCACCGTATAGCTCTTGATTTTTCGAGTCAAGGTGATGATTATGCACTTGACACAGAAGGCTGTCCAGCGTATATTTTGGTTGTGGGGATTTACGTCACGGAATCGCAATTGGCCTACTTTCTGGCGGGGTTTGCACTCGGAGTCCTAGCGACAATAATCGCGCTACTTCTGTTCAAGGCGCTGAGGAAATCATGAAACTGATAGAGGTCACTAAAGCTTTCGCAACCGAAGAACAATGCCTAGCTTATCTTGAGGCAAAGCGTTGGCCGAACGGGGTGCGCTGCCTCACTTGCGGCTCTAAGGACATTTCCCGCATCACGCGCAAGGTCACAGCGAAGTCTGACAACAAACGGGCCAAGCTCTATCAGTGCTTGGAGCCGTCCTGCAAGGCTCAGTTCTCCGCCACTACGGGCACGATCTTTAACGGCTCCCATCTCTCGCTGGACAAGTGGTATATGGCAATCGCTCTGATGGTGGACGCGAAAAAGGGTATGTCTGCAATGCAATTGCAGCGTCACCTGAAGGTGAACTACCGCACAGCATGGTATCTGGCCCACCGCATCAGGGAAGCCATGCTAGACCCTGACGGTCTCAAGCTGACGGGTACCGTGGAAATCGATGAGACGTACATCGGAGGCAAGCAGAAGGGCCACAAGCGCAAACTGAAGAACAAAGACGTTGTTTTGGGAATCCGGCAGCGCGGCGGTGATCTTCGGCTCGTACACGTCCGGGACAACAAAGGCGATACGCTCTACGAAGCGATTGCAAAGAACGTGGACGCGCAAGGCACGAAAGCCATCATGACGGATGACGCGGGAGCCTACAATTTCCGCCTGACCAAGTTCCACAATATTCCTCACTCCAAAATCCGCCACAGTCGCGGCGAATACGTTAAGGGCGAAGTCCACACGAACACCGTAGAGAACTCGTTCTCACTGCTGAAGCGAGCCGTGATAGGGACGTACCATCAGCTTTCGATAAAGCATCTCCAGCGCTATCTGAATGAGTTTTCCTATCGCTTCAATCGGCGGGAAGATGCGGAGATGTTCGAGAACACAGTGGAGCGCATGGCCGGAGTCAAGCCTATGCCTTATGCGAAGCTGATCGAAGAGAACGCTTTTACGCCTTTCGTGCGCCACGAGCCGAAGACTTCCGAACCGTTTTAGGTTGTTGGTCTACATTTGCGAGTTTTTCTGCCTCTCGTCTGTCTGCTTCGGCTCTTGCTTGGAGTCGAGCAGCGTGCCATTGCATAATGGTTTCGTAACTGCCCTTCAATTCTCTGGTTTCATCCTCCAATATCTCTTCCACAAATTTCGAGATGCTCATTCTGAGGGCACCAGCAATCGACTCGCAGCGCTCTTTTAGTTCCGTGGGGAAGTCACCGCAGTACAGCGCAGGCTTCCTTCCCTCGGCTTTGTCCTCAGTAGCCATCTATGGTTCGGATTCCCTGAAAATCCTTGCATTCACAGGCGAAACGGCAGTAAGCTAGCAATGCTAGCAACGCTAGTAGTTCTAGCATCGCAAGGTGGTCAGCAAGCATAGGACGTTGGCGGGCCGAACGGCAAGATTCAACAGGTTGGGTTTCCCTTGCGGGCAACGCAATTAGTGGTAGGTGTTCACCAAATGAGAGAGGCTGAATATACTGGAGAAAACGGGTTGACTGGCAATGTATTGCCAGCTATGATTCCCGTCCGATCAGCACTCTCTTCATCGCCGAAGGCCAGAGCGAGTAGCGACACACTTCTTTTACAAGTTTGGTGGCGGAGGGTGCGGGGCACGATCCCGCAAGTACCCGAAGGCACGGCGCATTATAAGTGCGCTCCCTTACCAGTTAGGGTTAACCCTCCGTTGTCAAAGACCCCGATGCGCTTCGAAGGCATCGGGCCAGACTGGAGACCAAGGCCGGAATCGAACCGGATGGGCGAACCTTGCAGGGGGCGCTCCGTTCCACACGGACCTCGGTCACTGGTTAAACAAAGTGCTGGTGGAGGCGACGGGACTCGAACCCGCAACTCTGGGTTTTGCAGACCCTGAGTGCGAACCTGCCGCCCCCATTAGCGCTCGGTTGCTTCCGTAATGTTCGAACGTGAAACGACTTAAGTCAACAAGTGTTTTTGGTGGAGTAACTTGATCACCTGTGGAAAAGTAGTCTCTAATTAACTGTCAAGTGACTAAGAATACACTTCCGAAGAAACGCCCATCCCTGAAGGTCAAGAAGAGTGATTTTGACCGCGTGTTAGGTAAACTGATAAAGACCCCGCCGATCCAGCGAAACCAATCCAAGTGATCTAGCGCCCCACAAAATTTAGTGCCTACTTTGGCTGATCCGCCGGATTAAACCCCACGATAAGCTTTATGGTGTCCTCATGAATTGCAGGATCGGTGAACACCCCGCCGGAGACGACATGACCCGCTCGCAAAGCCAACAACAGTATGCCGACTTGCGAATCCTTCTCTATTAACATTTGCCCTCCTTGCGGACGTGACTCTCCGTGAAAATCCGCCCTGACTCCATACACTATCGAACCTGGGATCACCCCAAGGTATACGTTTGGAGTTACATTGACACTCGCAGCCTTTAACGCCTGCCGTATCTGCTCTGCGTACTGGTATGCATCAGCGGAAGCTGCCAGCGCGTGTATCTCGACCTTAGAATGAAACCCGGCCAAGCTTCCTGTGAGTTGGTCTCTATCCGCCTTGCTTAAATTCCTCGCAACACTCCCGACGTTAAGTTGCCCTACCGTTAGTCCGCCAGTTTGGCCCGATGTTTGAGCACAATTGCCGCCTCCGCAGTCTAGCGTGATCGGGGATTGTCCAGATGCGGCAGGGGGACTTTGTTTCTTCTGCCCAGACTTGCTTGGTTCTCTAGAACTTAATTTCGGACATTCAGACGGAACGAGCTTTTCTTTTTCTACTATGCGCTCGATTGGTTTTTCTACGATCTTCTCCATGATGCGGGGCCGGAAGAAGTAATAGAATGCCCCAGCCGATAGCCCCAAGCTAACAAGAACGAGCGCCAAGGCCAACCATGCCCGCTTGGTAATGCGTGGCCTCTCGGTATCTAGGGGCACCTTCGGCCTCCCGATAATTCGGAGATCGAAACTGTGACGCTTGCTGCAACCGCAGCAATAATGGTGAAAACCAGCATGGCGATATCGAAAGCACTGTGTTCGTGCATACATCATTCCTCCGCGTCAAAGTTTCGACTGCCTTGACGATGGAGGCGATTTTACGCTTCCTCTGTGTCAAATGCATAATCATCGTCAAGGTCGTTATACCCAAGGGGCTGTGGAAATCTGTTTTGAATTAGCGGAATGCTATAGTCCATGCTATACTTCGCCTATGAAATTCAGGGTTCTGCAAGACAACCTCCGCGATACTCTGTGGGAGCGCATTGAGGAAGGCGACCTAACCGGCCTCCGCCTTGCCCAACAGACAGGTTTCAAGCAGGCCCACATCTCCAACTTCTTGAACCGCAAGCGTGGCCTCAGCCTCGAGGGAATGGATCGCGTCCTGGCTGTTCAACATCTCTCCGTTTTGGATCTCCTCGATCCCTCCGAGATCAACAAACGCGCTTCCATCCTGCCTCCCAGCAACGACGAGTTCCAGAATGTCCTTCTCACCGACGGCGCCGTCGCCGCTACCCAACCCTTGATCACCAGCATGGACGTTAAGGAAATTCTGAAATTTAAGAAGACCTTTCTCAAGAAATTGAAGCCGGAAACAGAAGGCGATCGCGAACAGTGGGAGCGGTTTGTGGTTATCAAAGCTGACGCCCGCGAAGGCATGAGTATGTACCCGCGTCTTCTGCCTGGCGCAACATTGTTGATCGACCGCCACTACAATTCACTCAAGCCCTACCGCAAGGGCGAGTTCAACATGTATGCTGTCCTTAAAGACTCAACCTGCACTGTGAAGTATGTCGAAACCGCCGGGAATAACCTGATTCTGCGTCCCCACAACCAGGCCTACCCGATCGACATCATGACCATGGGAGATGGCAAGTCCGCATCCGACTATCTGGTTGGCCGCGTTTGCTATGTCGGAATTGAAACGTAAGTTCGCAGATCTGAGAACCAAGTCCCGCCTATTCAGCATTCAGGCTGTCAAACAACTTCCACAGCTTATCCGCGGTCGCTCGATAAATCAGGTATCCGTTCCCCGCATCTGTGCTCTCGCGAAATAGCAGTTCTCCGCGACTGTCTCCGTCCGCATCCACCGCATCAATCAACTCCAGGCGCGGAGTTACGTCCAGGTGGAACTTGTCAGTCACCCCGGAATACAGCTTCCGCAAATTGCCATAGATATCAGTTCGCGTCACCAACATAACGTCATACCGTTCGGTCGCTGAGGCCGACCCTTCCGCCGCCGGAAAGTGTGCCTCCGCACTCAAGATCATCACCGGCTGATTCGTCAGCCACAGATCAAATCCGCGAAACTGAATGTTCTCAAATAAGGGTTGAGCCTGTTTTGCCTGGGCCTTGTGCGCCCCCGTCCCTCCTTTAGGAGCAACCGGCCGGGCTGAGATACGGTTCTTCGCCAGCGCAGCAACATACGCCTTCACCTCATCCGCCGCCAGAGCCAACATCTGATTGCGCCGCTCTTCCTCTTCGCCAGTCTTCCAGAAAAATTTGTAGGTTTGCGGATCCGGTCCCGCAGCGTCCGATACTGCCGCCGCCACTCGTATCGTGCCCGCATTCACGGGACTGGAAGCGGCCACCGGCTGCGCTGTCCCACCTTTCTTCCCCACCCCAGTCGCACCATCTTCGCTTGAAGGCGCCGTCTCCATCGGCTTACCGCGCCGCAGTTGTGGACGATAATAATCGCTCGATGATGGTTCGGCCTTCTCCCCTCCGGACGTCTGAGTGGATCCCTTATCCGAAACAGTCGGTGCAGCGCTCGCTGGCTGCTTCGGGCTCGGGTCCTCAGGCTTTTCCGCCGGTGCTTTCGCGCCTTTCGTCGTATCCTGCCCCGATGACTGCCCGCCAGACGAGCCATTTGCTGGTTGCGAAGCTCCCCCGCCAGTGGTTCCCCCCTTCTCCCCCGCTCCCGATCCAGACCCACTGCCCGCCGAACTAGAGTCCGCCGCTCCCCCTGCCTTCGAGGAATCTTTTCTCGTCAGCCGCGGCGGCTCATCGCCGCTGCTGTTATCCAATCCCACCGGTACATCTTCTGCTTTCCTTGTGGTTTTCGGAGCCTCCGTTCCCTTCGGCAAGTAAGTTCCCGTACCCATCCACGGATGTGCACTGCCCACGCTCTTGCTATGCAGCGCACCGTTGATAGTAAATAATCCCTGCGAATCTCCGGACTCTTCTGCCTCATAGACCGTTCCCACTTCCAGCGCCATTGGTACCGGATCCGCTTTGTAGGCGCTCGCATCGTAGAATTTCCCCTCAATGAGGATCGCAACTGGAATCAGCGTCGCCTTGCCGTTGCTGTTGAACTCCACAATTCCCACTGCTCGCGGCTCTTTGACTTTTTTTGCTTTCTTCTTTTCGGATGGCCTCTCCTGAGGAGTTTCCCCTGGACGCTTCAGCTGCGGTCTCTCTTGAGCCGCACTTCCCAATGCCATAAATGCCAGGAATCCAACCATAACAATGACGGATGACCCCATTCTGCGGTATAAGGATTTTCTGGAGGTCACTCGTTCCCGTCTCCGCTCTGCCAACACTAAGATCGTTGACGAGGTCACCATCCTTGATTCTCCTGAACTTGATTTAAGAAATGAGATGCTCATGATCAACATCAATGATAAGGCTCCTGAATTTTCTTTGCACGATGAGAACGGCAAGGAATTCTCGCTGAAAGACTTGCGCGGCAAAGTAGTCGTGCTCTACTTCTATCCTCGCGCGGATACGCCCGGATGCACCATCCAGGCCTGCTCCTTCCGCGATACCTACAAACAGATTCAGAAAACCGGTGCCGTCCTCCTCGGTATCTCCCCCGACACACCCAAAGCCCAGAAGAAATTCCAGGATAAGTTCAAGTTGCCTTTTTCCCTGCTCGCCGATGCCGATAAAAAAGTCGCCGAAGCCTACGGCGTCGTCCAGGAAAAAAATATGTACGGCAAGAAAGTAATGGGTATCGCCCGGACCACTTTTGTCATCGGACCCGGCGGCAAAATCCAGCACATCTTCCCCAAAGTAAAGCCGGAAGGCCATGCCGTCGAGGTTTTGGCTTACCTGAAAGAATCCGCCAAGGGCGCCGCATAGCCTCAACTCGACTCGGAGTCTCGCACTCCCGGCTATAGAATGCGGGCAAGATGACGAGTCTTTTTGAAACCTGCGGGGAAGGACTTGTTCTTCGGCTCGTGTGAACCTTAGGAGAAATCATGCTCAATATCATCAAGGTCCTCTGCGTTTCTGCAATCCTCACGGCCGCAGCCGCCAGCCCCGCAAGAGCTGGCGCCTCACCTTCCGACAACCACTCATCGCTAGTAATCGTCTTCCAGGACGGCCATCGACAAAACGTCGACATGGCCGACATTGCCCGCATCGATTTCAAGACCCCAGTCACCATCGTTTTCAAAGATGGACGCCAGCAAAATCTTCCCGCCACAGAAATCGCCGGCATCGAATTTGAAACCCTGGCTGGCACGGCCGGCCGGAACCGCTTTGTCGGCAAGTGGCAGGTCGGCGAAGGTAACGGCAGCAATTTCTATATCACCCTCGAGGCCGACGGACAGGCCAGAAAGTCGATTGGCTCAAGCCACGGCACCTGGACCATAGTGGCCGGCGAAGCCCGCATCGCCTGGGACGACGGCTGGCATGACGCCATACGTAAAGTGGGCTCCAGCTACGAGAAGCGCGCCTATGAACCCGGCAAGTCATTTGACGATGCCCCCTCAAACGTCACCGCCGCCCGAAATACCGAACCAAAACCGATCTAGCAGGAACTTTCGAAACGATTCCTTGGCCGCACAAACTCATCCCATCAATTTAGGATTTCGTCGCCATGGACATGCAGGAAACCCCAGCCCGAGGAACCGCTATCCGCCCCCTGGATCGCAGCTTCTTTGGACGTAGTCCGCGACGCGTCGCTCGCGATCTTCTCGGCAAAGTTCTGATTCGCGACGTTAAGATTCGCGACGTTGAAGTTCGCCTCGCGGCCCGCATCGTTGAAGTCGAGGCTTACCTCGGAACCAAGGATCCCGCCGCTCACGCCACCGCCGGCAACACAGCCCGCAATTCGGTCCTCTTCGGTCCTCCCGGCTTTGCCTACGTTTACTTCATCTACGGCAATCACTATTGCCTCAACGTATCCTGTGAACGCGAAGGCCAAGCGGGATCTGTTCTTTTCCGCGCTCTCGAACCTCTCCAGGGTCTTGAACAAATGGCGCGCTCCCGCGGAATCCCTTTGCCCGCCGCCCGCCATTTATCTCGACTTACCAGCGGCCCCGGACGCCTCGCCCAGGCCTTCGCCATCACCCGCTCTCGAGATAACGGACGCGACCTCACCTCTCCCGCCTCCGGCTTGTGGATCGGCGAAGACGGCTTTCGCGCACGAAGTATCCAAGTCACTCCCCGCATCGGCATTACCAAAGCAGCCGAGCAACGCCTGCGATTCATCCTTCCTGGTAACTCATTCCTTTCCCACCCGAGAATACTCCGCCCATAAAAATCCGGCCCGATTTGACAAGCGGGTGTACACTGTCGCTCGGGTTAGATATTCGCAAAACCGTGCCGGTAGCGGCTTCTAGCTTTCCGGCTCGGATCTGATCCCGAAAAAAAAGGTCACGGCATCCTCCTCCTGCAACCGGTCATCTTAACCGGGCAGCTTTCGCTATGCGCCGTTCCGCTGCAGTTCGCGCGTCAGTCTTCGCTCTGGCGATTTTAGTGGTAACCGCGCCCGTGCTCTCGCACGCCGTCGATACCGCCGTACTTCGCCCCGATGCCTCCCCTTCTCCTTCCAACATTGTCATTGGTTTCGTCGGCGGTTTTGTCAGTCATGACAACTCTCATCACGGCCCCGTGCAACTCGCAGAACGCATTCGCCAAGCCCTTCCCCCAAACACCTACGTCCGCGTTTTCGAAAACCGCCGCCGCAAGCGTGCCTACGATGCTGTCATCGCTCTTCTCGATTCCGATCGCGACGGCTCACTCTCCCCCGATGAAAAAACTCGTGCGCACATTATTTTGTTCGGCCACAGTTGGGGAGCATCCGCAGCCGTCCTTCTCGCTCGCGATCTGCGGCGCCAGGGTATACCTGTTTTATTGACCGTGCAGGTGGATAGTGTGGCTAAAGTGTGGCAGAACGACTCCATCATCCCCGACAACGTAGCCGAAGCCGTCAACTTCTATCAGACCCAGGGCATCATTCACGGCAGACGCCAGATCACCGCCGCTGATCCCGCCAGGACCGATATCCTAGGCAATTACTTGATGGACTACAAAAAAGACCCGGTCGAATGCCCCCACTATTCCTGGTTCGCCCATGTGGTCACCCCCGGTCACATGCAAAGCGAATGTGATCCTACTCTCTGGTCGAAGATCGAAAACCTGGTAGAGGAACGGCTCTCCCCAAAGCCTACCTCCGCAGCCGTAGCCCCCATCAATCCTCCGCACACATCCCGCTAAACAACTGATGCAAATGCGCTTCGTAGCAGCATATCCCGTTCATGCCGCGCCTCTAGGCGCCGGGTCTGCCCTCCACGCTACAGCAAAATATTATCGATCAGCCGCGTCGTTCCCACGAACGCCGCCACCGCCACCAGCGTTCCGCTCTTAACTCTCTCCACTGAATCAAGGCTCTCCGGATCCACAATTTCGAAATAGTCGAGACGAACCGATTCTTCTCCTGCCACCACCTGCCGCCCCGCGGCCATCAGTTTTTCGGCGTTGCTTTCCCCACCTTCCCATAGTTTTCTCACTCGCGTCAGCGATCGATACAATACCAGCGCTCGCTCGCGCTGTTGCACGTCGAGATAAGCGTTGCGTGAACTCATCGCCAGTCCATCTCGCTCCCGCACTATCGGACACGCCACAATCTCAACCGGAGAGTTCATGTCCCGCACCATCCGTCGGACGATCGTCACTTGCGCTGCGTCTTTCTGCCCAAAAAATGCAACGTCCGGCTCCACGATGTGAAATAGTTTTGCCACTACCGTGGTCACTCCGCGAAAATGTCCCGGCCGCGAACGCCCGTCCAGCTTGTCACTAAGCCCCTCGACCGTTACCCACGTCACCGCGCCCGCCGGATACATCTCCTCCACCGAAGGCGTGAACAGCAATTCCACCCC
>Ga0210393_10005328_pt1 | contig 10129 bp, 10 predicted proteins | sample IncBWC27OmetaG_FD_160068 | JGI IMG/M metagenome (GOLD analysis project Ga0210393, IMG submission 160068) | Forest soil microbial communities from Barre Woods Harvard Forest LTER site, Petersham, Massachusetts, United States - Inc-BW-C-27-O ...
GGCCGGGGAACGTGCGCGAGCTGGAAAATTTTATCGAGAGATCGGTGATTCTCAGCGACGACACGGTGTTGCGGGCGCCGCTGGCCGAACTTGAAATCGAGATGCAGGAGGGCGGTTCCTCCGACCAAACCCTCGACACCGCCGAGCGTCTGCATATCATCGGAGCATTGCGGGAAACCGGCGGGCTGCTCTCTGGCCCCACCGGCGCAGCCCACAGGCTGGGGTTGAAGCGAACCACGCTGCAATCGAAGATGCAGCGCCTGCGGATCGCTCGCGAAGACTACCTTGGGCCAAAGCAAAGCTGAGGTCGGGGGCTCCAGCATCTAGCTTCTAACTCTTAGCTTCTAGCTCGCGCTGGGGTGCGGACCCGTCGTTTCTTGGCGAACAGCCGGGCGCAAAGAAAACTCTCAGTTTCGTTCCGGAACTTGAATTGCTGGAGTGCATTGCGTCGCGCCTGGGACAGTGCCGATCTCGACTCGGAGGCAAACCCTTTAACAAGTGGCTGTGGCGCGGCTGCTGCTGTCGTTTTCGCCCAAACAAAGGGGCTCCGACGAACTCCACCTCAGGTCGGTGATGACCCACGAAGAAATGGCCCCGCGCATCGGCTCCTGGCGCGAAACCGTCCCCCGGTCGTTGACCGAATCGAAGCGCAAACAACTGATTCGGCTGGATGGACCCACGCTGGTGATCCGCAGCCGGGATCGCGAGGGAGAGTTTAGCTGCCTAAGTCGCCCCTGTGCCCGGAGAAGGCCGGAGTCTTGGCCCTCTCTTTTTTTGTTGGAGATGATTTTCTTGCGGGCCCGTTTTTTCCGCCGGAAGGCGCTCGCGAACTCAGAGTCCGAACAGTTCCCGCAGACGCTTGGTCTGGGCCCGACTGACGGGCACCTCGGTCTGCTTCTTGTCGTCCATACGCAACTGGTAGGAGCTCTTGAACCAGGGCACCACTTCGCGAATGCGGTTGATATTCACCAGAAACGAACGGTGGGCGCGCCAGAAGAGGTTGGGATCGAGACTGTCGAGCAATTCTTCGAGAGTCCGGCAATTCGAATGGCCTTCGATTCCCGAGAGGCCTGCGGTCACCACGGTGATTACACCGTCCTCGATCGAGGCATAGCAGATTTCCCGTTGATCTACCAGGAGCATGCGGCCCACCGACTTGAGCAGAATCTTCGAAAGCTGCGGCTTCTGCATTTCCAGCATGCGGACCAGGTTGTCGATTTTTTCGGCAGGCAGAATGCCGGACTCCTGCTTGGCGCGCGCTCGTTGCACGGACTGTGCGACCCGCTTCTTGTCGAACGGCTTCAGCAGGTAATCGACGGCATTGACTTCAAAAGCCTTGACGGCATACTGGTCGAACGCCGTGGCGAAGACAATTTTCGGCAGCGGGACTTTCTTATCCAGCAACTTCTTGATGACGCCGAAGCCGTCGAGGCCGGGCATTTGCACGTCGAGGAAAACCAGGTCAGGATTATGCTCTTTGATAAGGCTCACAGCCTCCAGGCCGTTCTTGCCCTGTGCGACAACGTCCACCTCGCCGCCATCCTTGAGCAGGTAAGCGAGCTCGTCGCGGGCGAGCTGTTCGTCGTCCACGATCACGGCGGATAAGGACATTCCAACTCCGGCTAGCCAAAAGGACGGCTTAGACAAGTATACTGCCTTTGCCGGGGCCCGAGCGGGCGGGCCACGCTTACCGACCCCGGTTCGAACCGAGCGCGTCCGCTTATTGCTGCTGGTGTGGCTGCATCATTGCTCCCATGTCCATCTTGGTGTAACCCGCCGGGGCTTCGAACAGGCTGGCAGGTTGCGAGCCATCCTGAAGGTTGCGCAGTTCTCCGCCGTTGTTTTTCCCCTGCCATTTCAGCGGAAAACGCACCTTGGCGTCGAGCCAGACGCGCGTGACATCGCCGCTCGAGTTGGTGGCCTCGTACTCAACTGCACTGCGGCCGTTCACGGTATCGGTACCCACCTTGTGGCAAGTTCCCGCCTGAATGTGCGATATTTTCTGCCAGTCGCCGCACGCATCTTGCACGTCCCCGGCCGCAAAGAAGGAATACGTCTGCCGCGGTCCCTGCGCCTGAATGGACATTTCCATATACATGCGCTGCTGGGGCATCAGGACGGTCGAGGTCTGCGTGGCAAAATTCACAATGACCGCTCCACCGCCGTGAGGGCCGCTGGCCTGGGGCTCGATTCGCATTTTGTCTTTTGCGAAGTAGAGTTTGGCGGTGGTTGGCGCGCCGGGCTTTTGCAAGTCGACCACCTCGGCAGAAAACTCGGCCTGCGCCAGTACGAGGCTCGCGGCAAGCACGACCGCGAAGAAACCTGAAATGCGAATGATCGATCGGAGCATGATAATTTCCTTCACTCCTGGAATCGGTAGCTTGCGCCGGAACAGCGCAGGAAGCATAGCAGAATTTCCGTCCCAAACGCAGGAGAGGAACCAGACTCAGAGAGGAACCAAACTCTCAACCGAGATCATCATCCGCAGCATCCGCAGCACTGCGCGGGCGGAACGATCAGGTTGCGGTTTGTCTCTTGGGCTTGGCGAAATCCTGCGCGATCCACTTCGAGAGGAAAGAGCTCTTATGGCCTTCGAAGCCCAGCTTGCGGTAAAGCTCTAGCGCGTTCCTGTTGTGGTGCATCACTTCCAGGTGTAGCGCGGTGACGTTCAGCTTGCGGGCGGCGCCTTCGAGGAAGGCCATGGTCTTGCGTCCCCAGCCGCGGCCGCGGTAGGCGGGGAGCAGATAGAACTCGTCGACGAAGGCGTCGCGTCCCAGCCATTCCAGGCTGTAGCCGAAGCAGAGGACGATATAGCCGATGGGGAGTTCGCGTGTTTTTTCGTTCTTCTCGGATTCGTTGGTACTCGCGAGGATGAGCCAGACGCGACCGAGATTCGGATCGCGCAACAGAGCGATCAAGGCGGCACCGGCTTTCTGCTGGTCGAAGGCGTGGCCATCGAAGGCGTAGTAGTCGCGCATGAAGGGGAGCAGAATTTCAGCGTCGAATTCTGTCGCCACACGGAACGACGGGTCGGTGATCAATGAGTCGGAGTTCACGCGACGTTCTCAAAAGCCAGCGCCATTCCCAGGCCTCCGCTGACGCAGAGCGTGGCGACGCCACGTTTGGTGTTGCGCTTGAGCATTTCGTGCACCAAGGTCACGGCGATGCGAGTGCCGGTGCAGCCGATGGGATGGCCGAGGGCGATGGCTCCGCCGTTGACGTTGAGCTTGTCGCGGTTGAAATTTAATTCGCGGTCGCAAGCGATAACCTGCGCGGCGAAGGCTTCATTCAGTTCGATCAGGCCGAAATCGTGCAGCTTGAGGTTGTGTTTTTCTTCCAGCTTGCGGAGGGCGGGGACGGGGCCGATGCCCATAAGACGTGGATCGACTCCGACGGAAGCGACGGCGGTGATTCGCGCGAGTGGCTTCAGGCCGTTGCGCTTCACAAAGTTTTCGCTGGCGACGATGACGGCGGCGGCGCCGTCGGTGATGCCGGAGGAATTTCCCGCGGTGATGGTGCCGGCTTTCGAAAACACGGGCGCGAGCTTTCCGAGCTTTTCAAGACTCGCGTCGGGAAACGGATGCTCGTCGCGGCTCAACGTGGTCGCGCCTTTCTTGCCTTCAATGGTTACGGGAACCTGTTCTTCGTTGAAGCGTCCGGCGGCCATGGCGCGAGCGGCGCGGGTTTGCGACTGGAGCGCATATTCATCCTGCTCATCACGCGAAATCTTGTACTGCTCGACCAGCACTTCAGCGGTTTCGCCCATCACCATTTTTGCCAGGGGACAGAAGAAGCCGTCGCGATACATGCCGTCGACCAGATCCTGATTGCCCAGGCGAAAGCCCCAGCGAGCTTCGAGATAATAAGGAACCCGCGACATTGATTCCGAGCCGCCGGCGAGAATGCAACTGGCATCGCCGAGCAGGATGGACTGATACGCCAGCGCGATCGACTTCATGCCCGAGGCGCACGCTTTATTTACGGTGAAGGCGGGCGCTTCTTGCGGGACACCGCTGCGGATCGAAATCTGCCGCGCGGGATTGGGCCCGCCTCCAGCCTGGCGGGCGTTGCCGAAGATGGTTTCCTCAATCTGCTCGGGCTGCACTCCGGCGCGCTCGATTGCTGCTTTCGCGGCAACCACGCCCAGGTCGGCGGCGGTGAGCGAGGCCAGCGATCCGCCGAACTTGCCGATGGGCGTGCGCACCGCAGAGAGAATATAGACAGCCTGCAAAACTCGCACCTCCGAACGGTTGAGTCTAGCAGGATCACAGCTTGTGGATGGTCAAGTCGCGGCGCGCGTTCTCGAGGAACGCTTGAGCCGAGGAAGGCGATTCCTGGTCCAACTCCACACCATCTTTGCGGACCGGAACCGTGGATCCTTCCGGCAATGCCTCGCCGTAGATGATCATGAGTTCCCTGCGGTGGTCCGCCGTGGGGAGATAGAACATTCGAACTCGAACTGCGCGCTGGGGAAATGCCAAATTATGCTGGGCGAGCAGGCGTTCGATGGCGGCGCCATCGGAAGCCTGATCCTCGGCCTGCAACGCCGCGTAGTCGAGCCAACTCTTCACGTCGTAGACGAATTGCAGGCCGCCGATGTCCGTGGTCCGATCTGCTGGGTAATCATAGGTGAGAGCGTTCGTAGGCAAGAAATGCTCAAACTGCACCCAATAGAAGCGCTGCACCACGCCACCGTTTTTTGCGTTGACGAAAAGATGCTGTTCCGCATCCGCGTTCCCGAAGAGGTTGACAACCTGCCCGCCCACGTAGCGGAAGTCCTTGCCGAAGGTCAGCTTGGCGGCCGGGAATTCATTGGAGGTGATGGTCTGACCCTTCACCTGACGCTGCAAAGACTTCCCGACTGCGGCGGGTTGGTTCTGGGGAAACGCGATCAACGAAAGCAGGATCAGGGGGAGGAGTCTGGGCATATGCCACCTCGCGAAGAGTCTGGCAGCTGCGGCGTCGCTGCGCTCGCATCAGCGATTCCAGCGGTCGGATGTTGGACGACTTCAGGACGCCATGGTAAGCCCCGCGTGGTATTTTCTCCTCGGCAAACGTACAATCGTGTCCCTGAAAGGACGGTGCGTATGGTCTTGGGCATGAGTTTGTCGACATTTACCCTGGTTCACGTGTTGATAAGCTTGGTGGGGATCGCCGCTGGATTCCTCGTGCTGTACGGGCTGATCAAGGGGAAGCGGTTTGCCGGCGCGACTGCGATCTTCCTGGTGACCACCGTCTTAACCAGCCTGACCGGGTTCCTGTTTCCTTTCACGCATCTGCTGCCGTCGCATGTGGTAGGCATTATTTCGCTGGTGGCGCTGGCGGTTGCGATCGTGGCCCGGTATCCGCTTCATCTGGAAGGCGCATGGCGCTCGATCTACGCGGTCTCCGCCGTGCTCGCGCTCTATTTGAATACTTTCGTCCTGGTGGTGCAGTCGTTCCTGAAGATGCCGGCGGTGCACGCGTTGGCTCCGACGCAGAAAGAGCCGCCATTCCTGATTGTGCAACTGATCGTGCTGGCAATTTTCGTGGGGCTGGGTATTTTCGCGGTGAAGGGATTCCGCGGCGCGCCGGCCGCTGCGGAGGCGGCGTGGAAGATCTCCAAGGCGTCGTAACTGGCTTTGGGTGACGCCCCATTATAGGCTGCGTGCAATCGGAGCCGTGGAAAGCGCTGGCGGGCTGATCCCGCCCCGATTCCCCATGTTATAATCTTTTATTCTCAGTTGTTTAGCAGGAGGGCTGTATCGATAAGCGTTTTATCCGCACCAACGATCGCATCCGGGCGCGCGAAATCCGCGTGATTGACGACGAAGGGGCGCAGATCGGAATCTTGCCGCCCTTTGAAGCGCTCAAGATGGCCCGAGCCAAGAATCTGGACCTGGTTGAGATTTCCCCCACCGCGCAGCCTCCCGTGTGCCGGATCATGGACTACGGGAAGTATCTGTATCAGCAGGAAAAGAAAGAGCGCGAGGCCAAGAAGCATCAGAAAACGATCACGGTGAAAGAGGTCAAGTTCCGCATCAATGTGGACGACCACGACTACGAGACCAAGAAAAACCACGTGCTGCGTTTTCTGGACGAAGGCGACAAGGTAAAGGCGACGATCTTTTTCCGCGGGCGCGAGATGACCCGCACCGGGCTGGGACGACAGATTCTTGAGCGCCTGATCAAGGACGTGGAGCCACACAGCATTGTGGAGTTCCGGCCGCGGCAAGAAGGCAATACGCTGCACGCGATTCTGGCGCCGAAGAAGACGGCGGTCGAACGGGAGAAGGAACGAGAGAAAGAAGCCAAGCAAAAGGCGAAGCAGGAAAAGCAACTGCTGCAGGAGAAAGAGAAACAGCCGGCGCCGGCCGCAGTCGTGGCGGTGGCTCCCAATCCCACTCCGCAGGCGTAAGCCAGACGCGCCGCTTTTCGCGATACTCCAGAGTGTGAACACCAGAGTGTGAATTTCAGATTTTGAATTTCTGAGAGCTGACGGCGGAAAGCTGACAGCTGATTTTGAGGACTTATGCCGAAATTGAAAACCCACAAAGGCGCCGCCAAGCGCTTCAAGAAAACTGCCACCGGGAAGGTGAAGCGGGGACGTTCGCACCTGCGTCACATCCTGACTTCCAAAGGCACCAAGCGCAAGCGCAAGCTGCGTCACGGTGGCTTGGTGAGTGACGGAGATCTGGCCAAAGTGTTGCGCATGATCCCGTACCAGTGAGAACGATTGCTGGTTGTTAATTCGACGATTGTTGATGGGGAACCATTGCTCCGAGGATTTTCAATCAGCAAGCAAAAAATCAACAATCAACAATGCGTTCGAGCGTGTGAAGAGGTCAGAGACCGCCGCAGGGCGAATCTTCCTTACCTCCAGCCGCCAGTAACTAGAAACTAAAAAGGAGAATTCCATGCCTCGTGTAAAACGCGGAACCAAACGCCGCGCGAAACGCAAAAAGATATTAGACCGCGCCAGCGGATACTTTCTTACCAAATCAAAACTCTACCGCTCGGCGAAAGAAGCCGTTGAACGCGGCCTGAAGTTCGCCTATTCCGGGCGCAAGCAGCGCAAGCGGCAATACCGCTCACTGTGGATCGTGCGCATCGGCGCCGCTGCCAAGCTGAACGGGCTGAGCTACAACCAGTTCATTCACGGCCTGAAGCTGGCGACCGTTGAGCTCGACCGCAAGATTCTTGCCGATCTAGCGGTGAAAGATCCGGGCGGATTTGCGAGCTTGGCCCAGCAGGCCAAGGACGCGATCAAGGGTGCGGCAGTGGAAGTCAAAGCCTAGCGTTCCGCTTACAGCCATCAGCTGTCAGTTCGTTGGCCCGGCGATTCGGGAAGGGCACGGCTTCAGCCGTGCCGTCCAGCTTTCTTAATTAAATATCTTGTCATTCTGAGCGAAGCGAAGAACCTCTGCATTCCGCCGGGAGTTGCATAGGTGCAAGGGCGCGCTCAGGATGACAACGCCTTGCATGGTGATCGTGGCTTACATCGTTCAACAACTCGCCGACCACAACTCCTCTACGCTGATCCGCGCCGAGTTGGAAGCCAAGGATGCGTTCGAGAAAGAGCACTCCGCCATCAACGATGACCCATCATTCAAGTCTCTTCGTGACCGCTGGCTGGCACGCAAGAGCGGGATGCTCACACAAATCAACGATCTTTGGTTGAAGTCCGCTCCTAAGGATGCGAAACGCGAGACGGGGCAGGTTGTTAACCGCCTGAGAAAATACGTTGAGGAGCATTTCGAGCTCGACCACTGGGCAGCAGCGTCCCAGCAGATCGTTGTTGCATTGCAGTCGGTCGACATCACCCTGCCCGGCATCCGCCGCGCGATCGGGGCGGAGCATCCTGTCATGCGGACTTCGCGGGAGATGGTCGCGGTGTTTCAGAAGTTGGGCTACTCGGTTGCCGACGGGCCCGTGATTGAGACCGACTACTACAATTTCGAGGCGCTGAATTTTCCGCCGAATCATCCCGCACGCGACACGCAGGATACGTTGTTCATCGCCGGACAGCAGGCAAAGCCGCTGCGTGAGCGCCTGCTGCTGCGCACGCACACTTCTCCGGTGCAGATTCGCACCATGGAGAACATGCGGCCACCGATCCGCATCGTGATTCCAGGGACCGTGCACCGCAACGATCCGCCCGATGCCAGCCACTCGCCCATGTTCCATCAGATTGAGGGGCTGGCGGTCGATACCAATATCACGTTCGGCGATTTGAAGGGCACGCTCGATCACGCCATGAAGGAATTTTTCGGATCGAGCGTGAAGACCAGTTTCCGGCCGTCATTCTTTCCCTTTACCGAGCCGAGTGCGGAGATGTTTGTGAGCTGCTTCATTTGCGGCGGCAGCGGTCGTCGCGGGTCAGGCCCGTGCCGTCCCTGCAAGCAGACGGGATGGATTGAGATTCTGGGCTGTGGCATGGTCGACCCCAACGTGTTCGAGTTTGTGAAAGACAACGGGTACGACCCGAAGAAAGTATCCGGTTTCGCGTTCGGCATGGGCGCAGACCGCATCGCGCTGCTGAAGTACGGGGTGGAAGATCTGCAACTGTTTTTCCAGGGAGATGTCAGGTTCTTGCAACAATTCTCCTAGATAGCCGCTGATCGGTTTTCGCTAGAAGCTAGCAGCTAGAAGCTGATTTCATGAAACTCTCACCACAGTGGATTCGCGAATTCGTCGATCTTTCCGTCAATGACCATCGACTGGCGGAGGATCTGACGTCTGTCGGGATCGCGGCTGAAGGCATCCATGGATCGGGGGCCGACACCGTTTTTGAAATGGAGATCGGCACGAACCGTCCCGACGCGATGAACCACTACGGAGTGGCGCGGGAGGCGGCGGCGGTTTACGATCTGGCGCTCAAGCAGCTGACACCCCTCGGCGGGAAATCCCCACTTCTCGCCAAGGACGCGAGAAATGGGTCACCCGGAGCTTCACACGACCCCTTTCCCGTCATGATTGAAGCGCCGGAACTTTGCCCGCGGTTTACGGGGCGGGTGATTCGCGATACGCGCATCAAGCCTTCGCCGGAAAAAATTGCTAACCGGCTTCGGCTGCTCGACCAGCGGCCGATCAGCAATGCTGTGGATGCCACGAACTATGTTCTCTGGGAAATAGGTAAACCCACGCACGTCTACGATCAGGATTTGCTCGAAGGCGGGCGGCTGATCGTACGCCAGGCGAGAAACGGCGAGAAACTGAAAACTCTGGACGGAGTGGAACGGACGCTCACGTCCGAAGACCTGGTGGTTGCCGACGCGAAGAAGCCGGTCGGATTGGCCGGCGTGATGGGTGGCTTCGACACCATGATCACAGAGAAGACAAGGAACATCGTGATCGAATCGGCGTGGTGGGATCCCGTCACCGTGCGGAAAATGTCACGGCGTCACGGCCTGCACACCGACGCTTCGCATCGCTTCGAGAGGGGCGCGGATTTCGAGTCGACCATAGTGTCGTGCGATCTGGTGGCCGAGATGATTCTCGAATCGGGCGGCGGCGAACTCCAGGGCGATGTGGTGGACGCGGTTGCCCGAAAAATGGATCAGGCGCTGATTGTGCTGCGCGTGGCGGAGGTTTGGAGGATTCTGGGGAGCAAGCTGAAAGAGGCGGAGATGCTCCGCATCCTGAAAAGGCTGGGTTTCGAATGCGTTCCCGCAGGATTGACGGGCGGGCAGTTCGACGTGAAGGTGCCCAGCTGGCGGCTCGACGTGGAGCGCGAGATTGACCTGATCGAAGAGATCGCCCGCCTGCATGGCTACGACAAGTTTGAAAATACGCTGCCGGCTTACAGCGGAGCGGTGCTGGAATTGCCGCATGCGGCTGCCGATGCTGCCGTGCGCAAACGGGCGCTGGCGCTGGGCTACAACGAGGCGATCTCGCTGACCTTTATTTCGCACGCCGACGCGGAGAAGTTTTCCATTTCGGCCGCGGGGGCGAAGGTGCTGGAGTTGGAGAATCCACAGAGCGAGGAAGCTTCCGTCATGCGCACGTCGTTGGTGCCGGGCATGCTCGATATGCTGGCTTGGAATCTGAACCGGGACTCGGAAGATGTGCGGCTGTTCGAAATGGCTCAGGTCTATGAGTCGGTAGACGGCGAGCGGGCGGAGCCGAAGCGAGCCTGCCTGGGCGCAAC
>Ga0210393_10005329_pt1 | contig 10129 bp, 9 predicted proteins | sample IncBWC27OmetaG_FD_160068 | JGI IMG/M metagenome (GOLD analysis project Ga0210393, IMG submission 160068) | Forest soil microbial communities from Barre Woods Harvard Forest LTER site, Petersham, Massachusetts, United States - Inc-BW-C-27-O ...
TAACCGCCTACCAGATGCGGATGTAGTCGACGAGCATGCTCGCCGGGTAGGTACCCGCGGCAGGATCACCGGCACCGACCCCACCGACCGCAAGCGTGAACATGGGCGTCATCCAATAGCCGGGGTTGTTGAACGGCCAGCGCATGTCCTCAGGGGGGCCGCCGTGGACGTGGATGGGCTTCGGCGGAACACTGAAGTACGGTGCCCCGTCGCGCGAGAATTGGAATCCGTCCTCAGCCCAACGCATTCGCCACGTGTGCCAACCGCCGTCCACCAGACCGGGAATCGATTTCCCCTCCCAGGTTTTCCCGTTGGATGCCGCGTGGACGGTGGTTCCCGGGGGCCACGAGCCGTTGCCGTACCACTCGAATACGTCGACCTCGCCGTCTGGCAGAGGATTCTCGTTGACACCCCAGAACGCGGACCAAAGGCCCGGGTACAAACAGTCCAGCTTGATCCGCGCTTCCCAAGTTTGGTTGATCATGCTTCGAAAGTTGCCGCGCAGTTTGCCGCTGTAGTAGGTGCCCCCTTCTTGGGTGGCGCAGAGGACGAGATTGGAATTGCCGTCGACGAACACGTTTCGGCGATCGTCGCGGTATATCCCGTCGACCGGCGGGAACACGTCGTCCTGCCAGGTCTGCACCGTCCACTTGCCCGGATCGGGACCCGAGCCCGCCGGGCCGTCAAACTCGTCCTGGAAAATGTAGGGCCCGCCGCCACCCGCCGACGGCGCCTCCGGCGCCGGCGGGGCAGCCCAAGCCTCCGGCATGCGCATCGCAGCCCCCAGCATGCCGATCCCTGTCGTCAACAACATGCTGCGACGATCCATCTACAAACCACCAATCGTTAAAAGCCGGGACCTCTGACTCGGTGCGATCCCCTCGGCAACTTTCGCAAACGGTGTTATGAAACCATGCACCGGGGTGGTGCGCATCCCACTCATGTGGTTTTCAAAAGACACGCACCCAGTCAACCATCATTTCCGCCGGATAGGCCCCCGACGCGGGGTCGCCGCCACCAGAACCACCAACCGCAAGGTTCAAGACCGAAAACATCCTGTAGCCGGGATCGTTGAACGGCCACTATCACCCACTTCGACCCGTCCGGCGCTGAGCCCGCCGGGCCGTCGAACTCGTCGTGAAACAAGTATCCGCCAGACGGGGCAACCGGCGCGGCCCCGGCTTTCGGAGTGGGCATAACAGCTGCCAGCGCGCCAAATCCGGCGATCGTCATCATCCGCCGCCGATCCATCCCTGGCATAAGCAAAGGACGATAGCAGTCCGTTTTTGACCGCGTTTCAGTTACGGATGTCGGCATGCTTCCAGGTGCTCGGCTTCGCGGGTTCCGGCGGCATACAGCAGCTGTTTGAGGTGGCGTTGCTGCTCGGCGGTGAGGCGGGTCAAGATCCGCTGATCGGCCACCTGCACCGCAGCGTCGGCTCGCTTCAGCAAAGCCTTACCGCGGCGGGTGAGCTGGGCTGGCATTGCCCGGCCCGCCGGCGTCGCTGCCGGACGACTCAGCGCACCGCGGTCCTCGAGCGCGTGCAGCACCTGGTTCATCGCCTGCGCGGAAACGTTGGTGCCGCGAGCTAATTCGGCACTGGTGAGCCCGGGATGCTGGGCCAGGATCCGCATGCAAACGAATTCCGGCAGGCCCAGCCCCAGGGGCTTCAGCTCTGCGGCAACCTGCGGCCGCAGCGCCGCCATGACGCGGTACAACAGGAACCCCAACGGCTCATCGTCCGATCGACTCATGCCCACATGCTGGCATGCGCAACCCGGTTCCCCACAGTCAACCATCAATTTGGTTGACATTGCCTGAGTCAGTGGTATCAAGGAGCTTGATGGTCCGATGTGGAAAGGAAAACTGAGATGTCTGGTGGATTTTTCGGCGGGTTCGGTGGGCCCGGGTTCGGTGGACCCGGCTTCGGTGGACCCGGCTTCGGTGGGCCCGGCTTCGGTGGCCCGGGCTTCGGGGGCGGTTTTGGCGGCGGCTGGGGTAAACCCGGCTGGGGTGACGGCGGACCCGGCGGCCCAGGTTTCGGCGGCGGTTTCGGTCCTGGCGGTCGCCACGGTCTCAAGCGCGCGGCGTTCGTCACCGCGGCGATGCTGCTCGACGGCCCGGCTGACGCCGCACAAGTCGTGCAACGGGTTTCCGACGCAACCGACGGCGCGTTCACCCCTCCGCAGGACCTGGCGGAGCTTGCCATCGGATTGCTGGCCGGCCGGGGCATGGTCACCGTCGACAACGGCGTGGCGACCCTGACCGAGCTCGGCAACAATGTGCTGGCCTGGCGAGGCGTCAGCAGCGAGACCGCGCGGGCATTCCTGGGGCGGGCGGCCAAGTTCGGCGACGTCTTCAAGATCCGCCGGGAGCTCTTCGAACTCGCCGGATTGGCGCGCACCATCACCTGGACCGGCACCGACGAGCAAAAGCAACAACTCGCCGAGACCCGGACCAAGGTGCTGGAGGCCCTGACCGACGCGAAGAAGGCCCTGCACCGCGCGCTCGGCGAAGGGTAAAGCCTCAGGCGCCTTGAAGAGAGGCGGGTTCGCTGAGCTTGACCAGCATCTTGCCGATGTTGGCGCCGGTGAATAGCCCGTTGAGGGCGTCGACGCACGACTCGACGCCCTCAAAGATGGTCTGGCGGTGCGCGATCCGACCCTCGTGCTCCCACTGGCGAAGCGCGGCGAAGGCCTCGTCGAAGCGACCCCACTCATCGAGTGCGTTGAATCCCTGCATCAACGCGGTCTTGGACAACAGGTTCACATAGTTGGCCGGGCCGGGGTGCTTTCCGCTCAGGTAGCTGGAGATGACCCCGCACAGCACGACCCGCGCCTTGGTGGCCAGCCGGCCCAACACGGCGTCGAGAATCGGCCCGCCGACGTTGTCGAAGTAGACGTTGACGCGGCGGGGGCAGTGCTCTTTGAGCGCCGTCGGCAGGTCGTCATTTTTGTAGTCGATGCACGCGTCGAATCCGAAGTCCTCGACCACCGCCCGGCATTTTTCCGGACCGCCGGCGATGCCCACGACCCGGGCGCCGGCGATCTTGGCGATCTGCCCGGCCACCGACCCGGTGGCACCCGCGGCCGCGGAGACCACCACGGTCTCCCCGGGCTGGGGCCGGCCGATGTCCATCATCCCGATGTAGGCGGTGGCCCCGGTCGGGCCGTACACCGACATGACGGCCAGCTGGTCCACCGTGGCCTTGCCGGGGATGGGCGTGCTGAACACGTCGTCGCGCACGATCACGTACTCCTGGAAGCCCGTCAGCGTGGTGACGACATCGCCGACGGCATAGGCGTCGCAGCGCGATTCCACGACTTCGCCGATTCCGGCCGCGCGGATGACCTCGCCCAGCTGCACTGGCGGAAGGTAGCCCGGCTGGTCGTTCAGCCAGGTCCGGACCGCGGCGTCGAGCCCAACGTAGGTGGTTCGGACCAGGGCCTCACCCTCGGCCGGCTCTGGTGCCGGCGTGGTGACCAGTTCTGTGTCACCAGGCTGGACCAGCCCGGTCGGGCGACGACGCAACAAGATCTGGCGGTTCGGCAAGTCGGGCACGATGCAGAAACTACCGAACCGGCCGAAATTACCCGACTGAATGGCATATTCAGTGCATGAACCGGCACGAAGACCCGGAAGACCGGATCCGGGAACTCGAGCGCCCACTGGCCGACGCGGCACGCACGTCCGAAGCGGGAAGCTCGCAACCTGCCGGTCAGGCTTATCCGCCCGGCCCCCCGGTCCCCCCGCCACCAAGCCCGTGGACCTATGGCGGCCCGTTTTCCGGGCCACCGCCGAAACCCCCGTCGGGCAACCGCATGTGGTGGATCCTGGGCACCATCATCGTCATTGGGGTGATAGCTCTCGCAGGCGGCATCGCCGCCTTCGCCGCCCACCAGCTTTCCGGAGTCCGGTCGATCATCACGTCCCCCCCGACCATCTCCGTGCCGTTTACTTCGCCGGGCAATACCCCGACTAACCCGGCGCCGTCGACGAGCAAGACTCGAGCGTCCGCACCATCGACATCACCTACCCCGCCGCCGGGTGGCCAGCTCAACATCTCCGGTATCAACGAGAATCGGACGATCGCGTGCAACGACAGCATCGTCAGCGTCAGCGGGGTTTCCAACACCGTGGTGATCACCGGCCATTGCGCAAGCCTGACCGTGTCCGGCGTCCAAAACTCAATCACCGTCGATGCCGTCGACACCATCGACGCCTCCGGCTTCAACAACAAGGTCACCTACCACGCGGGCACGCCGAAGATCAGCAATGCCGGCGATTCCAACGTCGTCCAGCAGGGCTGACCGCGCTAAGCGCTCGCCATCGCTTCGGCTTGCGCCAGATATCCCTCGAAGCCGGCCTCTTGTGCCTTGACCCGGAAGCGCTCAACGAATTGCCGGTAGCCGGGCTCATCGCCACGGGCGCGGGCGACCAGCGCCCGTAGCCGCAGCACCGGCAGCTCGTGCAGAACGAACCCTGGCTCTGTCGGTACTGCCGCCAGCCTGTCGATCGCATCTTGTGCGTCCGCGAGATCGGCGGCCCGGCCGCGCGACAACAGCGCCTCGACCAACACCGTCGTGGCGGGCCCGCGGAAGATCATCTCCCCGGTGTCGAACTGCTCGACGAGAACTGTTGTGGCCAAATCGATCGCGCCGTCGAGATCCCCGGATCGCGCACGCTCCCGGGCGACTTCGATATCGGACATTCGTCGCAGCGTCACGATGAGCTGTTCGTTCACGATCATCTCGCGCGCCTGCGCCAGAAATTCCAAGCCGGCCGCCGTGTCTTCCCAGTCGTTGTGGATCAACGTGGTCGCTCGATTAAGCAGGGCATACGCGACGGCGGTGTTATTCGCGGACCGTTGCGCAATTTCCAGGGTTTCCGCCGCCTGCGCCACGTCTTGCGCGTCGGGCAGCACGGCGCCATTCTGCGTGGCGGCTGCGTACCTGTACAGCTGCACAAAGGGCCGGGTGGTTGCGCCGCCAACCGACCGGGCCAGGGCAACGCTTTCGTCGAGGTCGTCGCGCCACCCGCGCCGTCCCAAGGACATTCCGGCCGCCCCCTTGACCGCGATCCCCCATGCAAGCGGAGATCCGACCACCAAGCTGCCCATGGTGGGGTCACCGTCAGCGACATCAATGATTCGCTGAGCCAACCGCAAACTCTCGGTCGCTTCACCGGCTTCCCACTTCGCCTGCGCGGCCGCGTAGAACAGCCCGACCGTCATCGCCGGATCGTCGATCGACTCGACGAGGGTGGCGAACTCCGACGCCATGCCGGCAGCTTCGGAATGATGCGCGTTGAACGTCAGCGTGGTGAGGTGACCGGCCATTCCGATGGCCAGTGACTTCTTATCGCCGGCTGCGGCAGCGAGCTCGCGCAGTTCGTCGAAACCGGTGTCGGCGGGGGTCCCGCCCACCTGGAATGTGCTGCCGCACAACAGCGCTCGCGGTGCGATCCGCATAGTCAGCAGATCAGGGTCGTCGTCAGGCAGTCGATCGGCGACTCGAAGCGCCTGTTGCCAGCTCTTCCGGGCCGCCGGGATATCACGCGCGCCATACCAAGTCGCCGCTTGCATGTGCCAGTCGTATGCATCTCGCAGATCGCCGGCGGCCGCGTACTGGGTGGCAACGATGGCGGCCTCCTGGCCAGTGAACCCGCCGTGTGTTCGTTGCATCACCGCGGCTACCCGACGGTGCAGTTCCGAGCGCCCAGCCTTCAATTGAGATTCGTATGCCACCTGCTGAATAAGCGGATGGCAGAACGCGTATGTCGCGCGTGGCGCAAAGCCGACCTGTTCCACGAGTTGCGCCTCAATCAACGGTGCCACATCGATTGAGTCCAACAGAGACTCCAACAATTCGCTATCGAACTGTGCACCAATGACAGCCGCCGCGTTCATCGTGCGCTTCGCCGTAACGGTGAGCCTATCGATGCGGGCCCCGATGATCGCTTGCAGGCTGGCCGGTACATGGATATCGCGCACCTCCCGGACGCAGACATAGGCGCCGGGATCACCCTCGAGTTCGCCCCGCTCGGCCAGATCGCGCACGATTTCCTCGGCAGCGAACGGTACGCCCGCCGCTCGGTCGGCGACCACCGCCGACAGTCCCAGTACCGACGGATGCTCGCCCAGCAGCCCTTTGATCAACTCAGCGATGTGCGAATCACTCAGCGGTCTAAGCGTTATGAGATGCGCTCCGGGGATGCGTGACAGAGTCCCCGAATATTGGGGCCGGTATACGACGAGCAACGTTGCCCGCATTCTGGGTACCGCCGCCGCGAAGGCGGCGAGCAGCTTCTCACTGACGGCGTCAATCCATTGAGCGTCCTCCACGATGTAAACCGCCGGCCCCGGGCGTGCCCGCGACACAGTTTTGATGAGCTCGACAAGACGACGGCGCCAGGCGTCCGGATCGACGTCAGGACACGGGCCGCCGCAGATACCGAGCAGGTCATCGAGCAGGAGCAGATCCTCCGCAGCGGCCTCGGGGATTTGGCTGCGGACCCGCGCCCGAGCTTCCTCAGGCGGGAGACCGACGATGCCGAAAATCGCGCGCAACAGCCGGGAGATCACATGCAACGGGACGTCACGAGTGTGGGATTCGCAGTAGGTGACGAACACCTCGAAACCACGACTCGTCGCCGCGGCGGCCGACTCACGGACCAACCTGGTCTTTCCGACACCTGGACGACCGGTCACCGTGATAACTGTTCCCTCGCCGCGACTAGCCAGCTCCAGTAATCCCGCGACGGCGTCCTTCTCCGATTGGCGTCCGACCAGCCGGGACTCGTGAAGGGCTTTCCGGCGATGCTCGCTATCGACGCCCAGCAGACGACGCGCCGGCACGCCCACGCCGACGCCCTTGATGTGCACAATCTCGCGCTCACCCAGGACAACTCGATCCTCGACGAGCCGTGCGGTCGACTCACTGAGCATGACACCGCCCGGCGGTGCCACCGATTCCATCCGCTGGGCCATGCCCACCTGTTCACCGACTGCGGTGTAACCGAGGTGGGTGGCGCCGACCTCGCCGGCGATCACCTGGCCGGAATTCAGGCCGACGCGCACCCGCAAATCGATCCCGTCTCGGCATGCGACGTCAACAGCCACTTGCCGGGCAACTTGTTGTATCTCCAGAGCCGCGAGGCACGCGCGATATGCGTGGTGCTCCAATGCGATTGGCGCGCCGAAGAGCGCCATGATCCCGTCGCCGGTGAACTTGTCCACGGTACCGCCATAGCGCTGCACCGCGGCCACCGCCCGAGTGACCAGGTCGGTCACCACCTCGCGCAGCCGCTCCGGACCGAGAGCCGCGGCGATATCCATCGACTGCACCACGTCGGCGAACAGCACCGTCACCTGTTTGTATTCGGCTGGGTCAACGACCAGCGTCAGTGCAGAGCCGCAGGCATCGCAGAACCGCGCACCCTTGCGCGGCTCTGCGCCGCATACGTGGCAGACCAGCGATGTTGCCGTCACACCTCGACCCTTCGGCGAATCCCGTGCTAATGGGAACGCACGGCAATCCCCGGATTACGTCGGCTCGTCCGAATCGGTCGGTTCTTCCGAATCATCGTCGAGGACGCTGGCCGCAATGCCGTACGGCAAGAAACGCACCTTGCGCTTCGGATCCAGGTTGTCTTTGTTGGCGCGCAGCGCGTCGAGTTCGGTCGCATAGACCTCTTCGACGCGAGCGCCGCCGTCGCCGTCCACGGTGTAGATGGCCCATACCCCGTCACCGGCCTCGCCGGTGGTTTCCGGCCCGGACCGGGGCCTGTGTGACAGGTCCTCGAAGATTGCCGACCATCCCGCCCGACCGCCGGGAGCAGCGACAAAGTTGCCGATCCGCTCGAACAAGTCGCGCAGTCCCTCGCTGCCCTCCCTGATCATGCGATCGAAGTCCTCGGGATCAAATCCGAACGCACCGTGCTCGCCCACGGGACCTCCTTGCAGCTCGTCGGAGTTATTTGCCCAGTGTGCGCCTAGTCGCCACCATCTGCCACGGGCGGCTGCTCAGAGCCTACTGAGCCGGGGCCGGCGGCGGCGGTGGGGCCGGCGGCGGCGGTGGGTTGATCGGAATCGGCACCGTGACGAACGGCAGACGCAGGTACATCGTCATCGGGGGCTGGGCCGGCGGCGCGTACTGCGGAGGCGATGCGGGCGACACGTACTGCGGAGGCGATGCGGGCGACACGTACCGCGGAGGTGATGCGGGCGACACGGCCGGCTCCGGCGACGGCACCGCCGCCGGCGTTGGTGCCGGCGCCTGCGGCGCGGGGGTCGGCGTGACCTCCGGTGCTCGCCGCGTAGGTGCGCGGCGGGGCGGTGCCGCGGGCGGTGTGCTCACCGCGGGGTGTGGTGCCTGTTGCACCACCGGCGGCGGGGCAGGCGGGGCGGCCGGGGCCGCCGCCTCGGGCGCGGGCGCCGGCGGGGCAGCCGCAGCGGGCGCGGGTGCCGGAGGGCTGGGCGCAGGCAACTGCGCCTCGGGTGGCGTGCTGGGTACCTGAGCCGGCATTTGCTTTGCCGGCGTGGCAACACTTACGCCCGGGTTGTGTTGCAGAGCCGACGTCGGCCGGTCAGACGTCAGCGAAACCAGCACCACCCCTGCCACGGCGGCGCCGATCGCCGCCAGCGCGCTTCCAGCCAGGAGCATGGGCAGACGTCGCTGCGTGGGCCGGTTATCTGCAACGTGATCTACGGCGCTGTATGCCAACCCACCGGCTCCCAAGTCGGCATTGCCACTGACTTCGAGGTAGGTCGGACTGAGCGCGCCGGCATTCAGCTCGCCGGTGCCCGGGTCCAGCGCATAGGCCAGGGCGGCCGTCGACGACGCGAACAACGGCGCATTCGCTGACGCCAGCGCCGCACCGCGGGCCAGCGCCATGTCCGGCTCTTCAGGAGCGTTCACGACCAGTGCGGTCGCGGCCTCGAGTGCGGTCTTGATTCCGACGATGTCGACCCCGCAGCCGACGATGAACACCCCGTCCGCGCGCGCGTACGGCGCATCCAGTCCGGCAACCATCGCCGTCAGCTCGGCCGCGACGGCGCCTTCGCGGCCCGGTGCGCCCGCTCCTGTCACGGGCCGGCGGTGCAGCTCGACGATCGACCCGTCGGCGATCTCGACAACGGCCAGCGTCGCGCTGTAGGGCTCGACGAACACCATCGCGATGTGCTCGTAGTCGATCGCATTACCCACCGTCTGCGCCAATGCGGCGGCAGCGAGCAACGGGGAGACCAGCATGACGCTGCCGACGTCACAGCGGGCGAGCGCATCGCGCAGCCCGCCGACCCCGGCGGGGTCCGTCCACGTCACCCCCATCGATGCCAACCGATAGCCGCCCTCGGCAGCGCCTTCGCGGGTACCGACGATTGCGCCGATCACCTGGTCGGCCGCACCAGAGGTTGCCGAGTCCTCCCCCGCAACAACCCCGAAGGTGTCCTGTTCGACGGTCACACCGTCGGCATTCTGACCCTCGATGAGGACCATGCGGACCGTCGTGGGAGCCATCGACACCCCGAGAACGATCTCCAAATTGCGCCTCCATGGTCCCTTAAGGCCCTCTAAGAGAGCATCAAAAGACTGGCCCCGGCCCGATTGGGGCGCCTCCCACGTTACTCGCGTGGGACCGGACGCGCTTATAGGGTGTTTGTGCTCAAACGCCCTTCTAATAACCAGGGCTCAGGAACGGGTTCTGCGGATACCCGCCGCCACCCGGATACCCGCCGCCATCCGGATACTGCGGATACTGCGGATACTGCGGATACTGCGGTGCCTGCGGGGCCTGCGGCGCCTGGTTCGCCGGAACCGGAATCGGGATGGGCACCGGTAGCAGCGGAACGTGGATCCACTCCGTGGTCATCGGCACCGTCGTGGTGGTGGTCGTCGGCGCCTGAGTCGCCACGGGCGGCGATGTCGTCGTAGGCGGCGGCGGTGTCGTCGTCATGACCGTGGTAGTCGGCGGCGGAGGCGGCTGAGTCGTCGTCGGCGGCGGCGGACGATGCGTCGTGACGACCGGCGGAGGTTGCGTCGTCACAATCACCGGCGGCGGCGGCGGTGGCGGCGACGGCGGTGGCGGAGGAGGCGGCGGCGGCACAGTGGCGGGCACCGGTTCCGCGCTG
>Ga0210393_10005331_pt1 | contig 10127 bp, 4 predicted proteins | sample IncBWC27OmetaG_FD_160068 | JGI IMG/M metagenome (GOLD analysis project Ga0210393, IMG submission 160068) | Forest soil microbial communities from Barre Woods Harvard Forest LTER site, Petersham, Massachusetts, United States - Inc-BW-C-27-O ...
GCCACTATTGCCGCGAAGAAAAGTTGATCAACCTCGCCGAGGCCATTCACAAGATTACGGGCATGCCCGCGCAGCGATTCGGGCTGGCGGGGCGGGGTTTGATCCGCAACGATTTCTGCGCCGATCTTGTTCTCTTCGATCCCGAGAAGATTATCGACACCGCGACCTTTGCCGATCCGGTGCGTCCGGCCGAAGGAATCATGGACGTCTGGGTCAACGGCGTTCTTTCGTACTCTGCTGAAGGATCCACCGGAAATCGCGCGGGACGTTTTCTGTCTCGCGGATCGACACAATGGATCCAGTGAACCGAATCCCCACGGCCCGACCTTTTTCCTGAATCAACATGAGAACCCATGATCGATCCTCACAGCATCTTCCTGCTGGTTTCGACACTGATCGCAGTGATCGTCCTGATCCTGCTGATTTCCGTCGTCAAGCTCAACCCGTTTCTCACCCTGTTTCTCATCTCCCTTTCGCTTGCCATGGTTGCCGGCATGCCGCTGGGCACAGTCATTCATTCTTTTGAAACCGGCCTCGGCTCGACATTAGGGCACATCGCCATCGTGGTCGCATTAGGCACCATGCTCGGCAAGATGATGGCGGAGTCGGGCGGTGCGGACCAGATTGCTCACACACTGATCCGTCTCTTTGGCGAGAAGCGCGTCCCCTGGGCGATGATGGTGATCGGCCTTGTGGTTGGCTTGCCGGCGTTTTTCGAGGTCGGGTTTGTGCTCCTCATTCCGATCGCCTTCACGGTGGCGCGGCGCACCGGAACGTCCCTGCTGCTGGTGGCACTGCCGATGGTGGCGGGGCTCTCGGTCGTTCACGGTCTGGTGCCTCCGCATCCGGCAGCCTTGCTCGCGGTTACGATCTATAAGGCCAACGTGGGACGGACAATCCTTTATGCCCTTCTCATCGGCATTCCCACCGCGATCATCGCCGGGCCGATCTACGCCAAATTTATTGCCCGGCACGTGACCTTGGCCGCAGACCGCGGAATGGCCGAAGATTTTGTCGATCACGGCGCCGAACGCAGCCTGCCCGGCTTCGGGCTCACGTTGCTCACCATTCTGTTGCCGGTCTTCTTGATGGTGCTGGGAAGTTGGGCCGATGCAATGTCGGCGCCAGGTACCACTTTGAACCAGGCTTTGCACCTGGTCGGCAACGATGACCTCGCGCTTTTTATCGGCGTGCTATTCAGTTTCTTCTCCCTGGGCAAGTTGCGTGGCTTTACCCGCGATACGATCCTGCGTTTCAGCAACGAATGTCTCGCTCCCACGGCCACGATCACGCTGCTGGTTGGCGCCGGTGGTGGATTTGGCAGAGTCCTCCAGGATAGCGGAGTCTCCCAGGCGATCATCCACATCGCATTGCAGACACACGTCCCGCTGCTATTGCTGGCATGGCTGCTGGCCGCGTTGATGCGGCTCGCCACCGGTTCGGCAACGGTCGCCATGACTACCGCGGCAGGAATCGTGGCTCCGATCGCGCTGCACGTCGGCGGCGTCCAGCCCGAACTGTTAGCCATCACCACGGGCGCTGGCTCGCTGATCTTTTCGCATGTCAATGATGGCGGTTTCTGGCTGGTCAAGGAGTACCTGGGCATGAGCGTGACGCAAACCATGAAGACTTGGTCGGTGTCCGAAACCATCATCTCGGTTACCGCGCTTGTGTTCGCGCTTGCCGCTTCACTTGTCGTTTGAACTAATATCTGAAACTGCGATCACAACACTTTAGTGCTCGCGGCATCCATTGCAATGCACAGTGCAGCAACGTCCCCAATGCTCTCGCCCAGGGCTGCGGGTAATACCTCGCACACAGACACCGATGGCTGAAGCGCCTCGTCTGCAAGCGTTCGGCGCGCCGGCTCCAGCAACAGATCGCCGAGGCGCATGGCGAGACCGCCGATCACGATGCGCTCCGGGTTGAGAATGTCGACCAGGATCGCCAACGCCATTCCCAGCTTCTCGCCGCACTGCGTGACAATGCGGCGAGCCAGCGCGTCTCCTTTTTCGGCGGCCAGGCCCACATCCCTGGCCGTGATCTGGCGATCTTGAGGAAACTCAAGAAGAATGCTCGCCTCTCCTCTTTTCGTGGCCGTCCGCACCGCGGTGGTCGCCCACTGCGCGAGCCCGCCGCCGCTGACCCAACCTTCAGCGGAACCGGCTTTGTGATAGCCGACGGGTCCGTTCACGGTGAGACGAACATGCCCGATCTCGCCGGCCATGCCGTTGGTTCCGCCGTAGATCCGGTCATCGAGAATTATCCCGGCGCCAAACCCCGTGCCCATGGTGAGGAAAATCATATTGCGCGTGCCCTTGCCTGCGCCGTATCGGTGTTCTGCCACGGCGCCCGCATTGGCGTCATTCTCGAGACGCACCGGACAGCCGAATTCCCTGGCGAGAATGTCTACGATCGGAGTGTCGATCCAGGTGGAAAGGTTGGGTGGCGCGTGGATGATTCCCTGCTCGGAGTCAAGCGGCCCTCCACAACTCACACCAATCCCCGCGAGGGACTCGCTGCCGGTATCAAGTTCCTGCAGCATGTTGCGCAATGTTGACTTGATCTGTTCGATGGCGGGCTGCGGGCCGTTGGCGGGCAGCGTGGGGAACTCCGTCCGGCTTAAGACTTCCGGAGGTTTGTTAGAAACCACGACGGCTGTCTTGGTCCCGCCAATGTCAACACCGGCCCACAGCTTTGACTGCTTAACCCAATTCTCGGTCATAGGCACCTCACCCCTGATTGCAATTTCGGGTGAATATCTGTTCGGACTTTCATCAGGAGAACACCCAACATACTCTTGCCAGTGGCTTTTTTTCCGATTTCGCAAAAGAGTCGAAAATCGATTGCTCAATCACACGAAGATTCTTTCAGAATAGGTATCCCCGATTTGTGTGGTGCGCGAAAAAGGATCCCCTTCGAGGTAATGAGCATAATCCCAGTTCCGTAATTCGATCGAACGTCTAATTGCCGCAGCGCCCTTTTCAACGACCGGGTCTATCTCTGAAAGTGCGGTTCGCATGTGCTCGCCATCGAGGTCAGCCGGAAAGACTAAACGCACGCTTCCCATGCCAATTGGAAAATCCAGGGACAATGAGCCACCGCGGGCCCTTCTCGCCACCCGCTTTAAACAATGCCCCGCGACCTTCTTCGTAGCATGGAATGCTGTGGATATGGCCAAGCTGACCCCTTCAGCCGACTTTTCTCCCAGTTTCTTTAGAAATCCCTCCAAGAAGGATGGGCGATTACGATTTGCCAACGCAGCTGGTAGTAGATGTTCCTACGCGTTAAATTCACGCGGTGATTTATCCTCACGAGACAAGGTGTCTTTGCAGGCTGATTGATTCGATGAGCAGATCGTTGAAGCTTGACAATCCGTCTCAGGCCATCGAGATTTGAGAGTGAATTGCTAGGGTGGGCGATGCGCGCGGCCCACCCTTAGCAAACAACGCGAAGGATGGACAGCACGCAATTGCGGTGAGGCTTGAAAAGGAAAATGTGGCCTCCGGCTTAGGTATGCAAGAGAGGCCCTGTTATATTCACCGAGCTGGTCCATAGGGGTTTAAAGGTGAACCCGGAGAGCTGGAACCATGAAGGAATGATAAAAGGCGGGACGCCGCACAGCGCCGAAGTTTCCCCAAATTGACGGATCCCGGCGTGTCTAAGCTTAGGGGTGCAGTCCAATTCTCTCTGGCTTGTCTCATCGACAGCTTATTTCACTGAGGGGCTGTCGTCCGCTTTCAGATCGCCCAGCGCGTATTGAATCCCAGCTCGAAGGTGTTCCAGCATCGGCGTCATGGCATACACTCGATCACTGTGGCCGTGCCCTTCGTAGAACACTCGCCCCTTGCCCTCGCGGCGAATATAGCTCAGGGCATAATCGGCATCGGTTCGCGGACGCGCTTCCTTCGCCTTATCTTCAGCGCTCATCTTGTCGTAGTCGATACTCGTCAACACATGCACGTTCCTGCGCGAAAACGATTCCTGCTCGAATGTATATGTCTCGTCATGGATCTCGAATTCCTTGCCATGGAACATAGCCGTCAAAGGACTGTTCGGATCATCGATCTTGACGTAAATCAGTTGGGGATCGGGCCAGTGAAATTTGAAGTAACCGCCAATCAGGGTGTTGAACTCCGGCCATTGCAGCACAGGCTTCGATTCCACGCCTAGACGACGCATGTCCGGCGGGGGCAATAACGAATTGAAGTGCGCCACAAAATCCGCGCGGGTGACGTTCCCCGTATTGGCTATATCCAACTTTTGGAACCAATCATCGGCAAGGGCGGTCCACTCCTGCAGGCTGACGGTATCATCACTATCCCTGTCCGCTGCTTTGACGAGCCGCGCAGCTAAAACCAGCGCCGCTATATTCAGCCCGGGACTGCCGTTCGTTGCCGCGGCCTCACTTGCCACGCAATCGGTGTGATACGAGTCTGTCGCCGCGTGTATTCCAGCAACCCCTTTTCCGCCTCTCACGAAATTCAGGAACGCCGCTCGCCGGGCGGCCGTCACGGAGGGATCCGGATCGTCAAGAAAACACGCAGTTGTGCTGTCCAGGAAAATGGCGTCGTAGTTCTTGAGGTTATTGGTGTTGATATCCGCCGCGTCGTAACTGACGGTCGTGGTCCATAAACCGCCCTGGTTTCCCAGTGCTTCCACCGCCTTCGCAGCCAGCGGGATGGAGGCGTGCACGAACCCTCCCGCACCCGTATGCGCCATCACCAGCAGCCTGCGCTCGTGCATCGGCTTCGTACCGGGGGTAGTGGGTAAGGCTGCCATCATGGCGTCCACAGCAGCTTGCGGTACGGTGATCGGCGTCGAATTACCGGCCGGGTTGAAAGTGTTGGCTTGCCCAGGCTTGACCGCGGGCGGCGCAGGCAGCAATTTGCTGATTCCGGCCAAAATCTGAGGCTGGGTGAGGGTCCCGGTATGAGTGTTGTCCCAGGCTGTAAACCAGGAGTTGAAGCCAGATTTCAGCTCGGGCCGTGTTAGCGTTCCATCTTTATCGGTATCGAGGGCAGCAAATAGCGCCTGAGCAGTTCGGCCGCCGTCCGGTCCCTGCGCTCGCAAGCTCGCGATACCCGTCGCGAGTAGTACACCAGCGCCAGCCCAGATACATGTCGTTGCGATTGATCCGGTTTGTCTCATAAAATCCGTCGGAATGAGTCTATCGCGGATGTGATCTTCGAGTCCCGTCAAAATTGATAGGACGTTTTCGGTGGGGCTTGGTCCGTTTGTCCGCGAAACAGTCCAAGCTCTGCTTGGCAGACCCGAGCAATATTTCCCGACTCGAGGTTCCGTGCTCTCCCAGGTCTCAAAATCGAGACGTGGGGCACCGGCACCCGTCGGTATGTCCGGCGAAGCTGAAGCCGACGCCTGCAACTTCGCCAGGAGATATGCATGCCACTCAGGGCTGACCTCGAGAGCGCGTGCAGGCTCGGCACCACACTGCTCCGTTTCCGGAACGTCGTCCTTCAAAGCACGCAGGAGAATGTAGACCATAGAGTTGGCGATGGGGATCAACTGCAGCGTGCCATCTCCGTTGCCCTGTCGAGTGAGCGCGGTCCAGACCTGATAGGTACGGAACATGGAGCAGACAGCCGGTGATGGAATTTCCTGGACGTCCGGACGGAAGGCGGCGTCGTAAGGATCGTAGTCGCGCCAATTGCGGGGTTAGTCGTGGGCGTTGCGGACATTACTTCGGAGGTAATGTCCGCAACGCCCACGAACGTACCAAAATCGCTTCTGATGGCATGAGCTAAAACAAAATGTAGCACGAGAGTGCCGCGGTTTAACAAAGCCCTTCACGTCCTAATCGAAGGTGCGCGTCGAGAAAACCGTCGTTGGGGCCCTCGAATGAAGCTCTTGGGCCATGAGCCATCAGAAGGTGATCTTCAGTGCGAACTGCATGTTATATGGTTCGCCCGGCCCGATGCCGGGCGCCCCCGCGAATGTGCCGATCGTCGATCCAATCACGGCAGTTTCACCAGCCTGCGGAGCACCTACGGGACCATAGTTCGTGCGGTTGAAGAGATTGAACATTTCTATTCGGAACTGGGTATTCACCCTTTCTGTGATGGGTGTGGACTTGAATACCGAGAAGTCGACGTCCGAATATCCGGGATTGTAAAACTGCCCGCGTCGGGTCGTGCCGTACTGGCCAGGCGCCGGATCGACAAAAGCCGTGGGACTGAACCACGTGACCACACCTCCCACGACCTTGTGGGAGACACCCGCGTAAGGATTGCCCACCAGGTTGGCGCGGTCCGCATTCTCGCCGTTGCCGCTGGTATTGGAACTTGCGACGACCGTGTAAGGCTGCCCACCGTGAAATGAAACGGCGGCGTTGAGTTCCCATCCATTGGTCAGCACCTTCAGTCCGGAATTTCTCCCGGGCAACGCATACGACGCATACCCAGTGAACGTGTTGCGCGTGTCGAAGTCGCTGTTCCCGTATTCGCCCTTCGGATAGAAGCTGTTTTGAGGCAGGTAAGGGATGAAGCCGGTCTCGTAGTCCAGTGCGTGCGACCAGGTGTATGCCACCTGCGCGGTGAGTCTGCGCCAGTTCTGAAAGCGGAGGCTGGTCTGCAGCGAGTTGTAATTCGAGTTGAGATTGCTTCTGACCTCGTTGACCACGGCGTAGTTTTGAAATGGAGAGTTTGGCTTGTAATAGGGCCTTGTAGTTATGTCTCCACCACTGCCCTGCGCCGCCTGGTTGATATCAAAAACTCCCGTGAGGTGTTCAGCGACGGTACCAACATACCCGATTTGTGCCACCACCGAAGAGGTCAGGCTATGCTGCAAATTCAGGTTGAAGTTTTGCGTAGCCGAGGGCCGGAACTTCGGGTCCACGGCGAACAGGTTGATGATTCCCGCGCCCGCTATTGCGTCGGTGAGGGTCGGGAAGATCGCCGTCCCCACCGGATTGCCGGTCGGTCCGCCATCAGGAATGATCGTGAGGCGGGCGTTCGCCGCCACCACGGGATCCGTCCCCGCAGGGTTATCCTGCACGCCGAAAGGGCCGTTGTTCACGGTACCGCGCAGGTTTAGGAAGGGCACCATGTAGATTGCATCGAAATAGAGGCCATAGCCTCCACGAATGACCGTCTTGCCGTTCCCGGATGGCTGCCAGGCAAAACCCACACGGGGACTGAAGGCAGTCCAATACTTGTCGTAAAGGCTCGGCCGGTCGACGCCAATCACCGCAATGCCAGTCGAAACCGTGGGATCAAAACTGGTGAGATTGTGATACGAAGAATGAAGCACGCCGGGGTAGTCGTAGCGAAGACCGTAATTCAAGCTCAGATTCTTGCTTGCCTGCCAAACGTCGGCGGCGTTGATGGTAAAGGTGTTCTGGAACACCTGGCGTTTGGGATTGCCTTCGACGATCGTCGCGGTATTCATACAGCCAGCCATAAAGTCTGCGAGTCCAAGCACATTGGTATCTGCAATGGGCGCTGCCATTCCAACGTTTTGGGTCGCGAGGTTGGCTACGCAAGCAGATGATCTTGCCGTGTTTCCTGGATACCAGGGCCCCTGCGAGCCGTTGAAGTTGAACGTGCCACGCTGGCCGCTCTGGTAGAAATCGTCGACCTGGGCCTGGCGGAACTCGCCGCCGAATCGGAATTGGTGCGCTCCGAGAACCCAGACGAGATCGTCGTTGAGTTGCCCGGTTATATCGTTGCGGCCGGACTGTGTGGTCACGCCAATCGGGTCGAACCCGGTGCCCGAACCGGTCAGACCAGAGCCGGCCGAAGGCGCTCCAATGACAATGTGCGGCGATCCCGACAATGCGTCAGACGTGACGCCCGTGTTGAGACCCAGGCCAACGGGATCAAAGCTATTATCCGCGTCAGAGAATGCCTGATTGAAGTAGCTGACGCCGGCTGACAACTGATTTGAAATCGCGGGTGACAACACGCGGTTGTAGATCAGCGAGTAATTCTGAACGTGAATGGGCGCCTCTTCATAATACGGAGAGAGATACGAAGATGTAGGCGCAATCTGGTTTCCCTGGCCTATAAACCACTTAAACGAGATGCGATCCCGGTCGGTCAGATTCTCGTCCAGTTTGATGATGCCGTTGAAACTGTGGCCATTTTCCGTTCCGGGATTGAAGTAGTTGCCGGACGATGCAGGACCGGTCAAAGCGGACTGCGGCCAGAGGCCCTGGAGCAGATTCTGCGAGACCGAATTCACAGGGACGCCATAGAAGGCCAGATCCTGCTCGGCCTGAGCCTGGTAGGCAGCTGACGGCTCCGTGGAAGACGTTTGATTTCCAATCACAAATCCCTGATGTTCACCGGCAAGAAAGAAGAATGTCCGGTTTTTGACGATGGGTCCACCGACCGAGAATCCGTAGTGTTGGTTGCGGACCTTGTTCTTCGGCGCTCCATTTGCAAAGGGCGTGATGGCTGCGAAAAACTCATTGCGGTTGAAATAATACGCGGTGCCGTGGAGCCCGTTTGTTCCGGATTTGATCACCAGGTTTGCCGTGCCACCGGCGTTGCGACCCGTTTCCGGGCCGGCGGCGGTCACAAAGGAAAAGTTCTCGATCGCATCCACGGGCAGAATGACGCCTGCGATTCCCGAAACACCGCCCTGATTGACAGCCGGGATATTCCACCACAAGTCGTTATTGTCAGTACCCTCAATCTGCCAATTCACCGAGTTGGTGCGCGTCCCGTTTACGCTTGCATATGCGGCTCCGCCGTTTATGGAATAGCCACCGAAACCGTTCGACTGCGCAATCATCTGTGTGAAGTCGCGACCATTATTGGGCAGATTCTGCACGACCTCCTCTGGAATGACCGTCGTTTGCGTATCCGATGTAGTGTCCAGGGTCAATGAATTCGCTTGAACCTCTACGGTCTGAGAGGCCGACTGGACCGAGACCTTGATTGCCAGCGCGTATGTAACACCGGCAGTTACGGGAACGTTTTTGATGTTTTCTGCCGCGAAGCTGGAGGCGGACACGGAAACGGTGTAGTTACCCAGAGGAAGATCCGGGAATGAGAACTCTCCGGCGCTGGAGGTGATCGTCTTATACGTTGTGTTGGTGCTGGTCGCCACAGCCATTACTTGCGCACCCGGCACGACCGCCCCGGTGGGATCAGTCACAGATCCGGTGATGCCTCCCCGGAAATTCTGCGCCCATGTCAGGGAACCCAGCAGGCCAAGCAAGACGGACCAAACAACGGTGGATTGAGACCTACTACCGCTACAACGAAATCGCATACGCTGACCTCCAAAATTCCAGGTCGCGACCGACATCCTGTGCGGTCATGGGAACAACCGGTTGACCGGTTTTTGCTTTGCCGCGCAGTCGCGCCGAGGTAGTCAACCGTGCGCGAAATTATAGCACCGGTTCTCTGCAGGGGTCGCCATCTAAAACCGCGTATGAAGAGCAACAGCAGCATCGCACATAAACATCATCCTAAGACGTTCGTTAGTAATGCGGATTGCCGAGTGGATTGTGGAACTTCAGGTCGAAATTTCTGGGTTTCGGGTGCGACGTGAACGAACCGACAAACTGGCTTCGAGGCGTTACAGTCCACGCGCAGACTGGCTTGTTTGCACAAACGGATGTCATGAATCAGTTCCCGATCGGAGCCGGGCGAATTTCCTCTTGAGAGTTTTTTCTTATACCTGTTTACTCTAGGCCTGAGCCAAATTAGACCTATGACAAATTCCAACCAACGCGATCTGTTTCCAGGAGTTCTCGAGATGATGATCCTCGAGTCGCTTCGTCGCCAGCCGGCCCACGGATACGCCCTCGTCCAACATATCCAGCGGCGCTCAAACAACCCCCTTCAAGTCGAAGAGGGGTCTCTGCTATCCAGCGCTTCAGAGGTTGCTCAGGGCAACAATGCGGGGTTGGCCCTTTGCGCCAGATCCAGAGCCTGCTGTGGAAACCAAGCTCCCGCGATCGGATCGTCGAGACCCCACAGAGGATCGAAGACCGCCTGGCCGGCAGCGTCGGTTGGCCATAACGGTTGCGTGTAGTCCGCATAGTTCCACGCCCTCGCTCCTCCGGCAGCGTCACATGTGCCGTCCGACTGGCCTGGAGTCTTCACCCAAAGATAAGCGTCGAGCAGTGAAATGCCCGTCTATGCCGTGGGATG
>Ga0210393_10005332_pt1 | contig 10126 bp, 14 predicted proteins | sample IncBWC27OmetaG_FD_160068 | JGI IMG/M metagenome (GOLD analysis project Ga0210393, IMG submission 160068) | Forest soil microbial communities from Barre Woods Harvard Forest LTER site, Petersham, Massachusetts, United States - Inc-BW-C-27-O ...
TACTGACTGGGCAAGCTCCAGGCCCTTTGTTCGCAAGTCTAAATGTGAGGGCTGGACCTCTCCTTCGGTAACCCCGACCCTTGCTTTCGGACAGGGAACTGAGCCGTTTGGGCCCAGAGAGCTGCAGCAACTGATCGAGTGGCGCGACGGGAGGCGGCAGCGCTGTCCCCGATTCTGTTTCGGAACCATGGAACCCGGGCACATAGGGGTTGGTCAGCCACGAATCCAGAAGAATCGATCTGCGTGATGGCAGGATGTCCGCAATGTTTTCGAGATCAGCACCGAACACGCGTACCCAGCCAGGCAGTCGATAGCCGGCAATGCGGCTGAGGGCAAGGAACTGATAAATGCTGGGGCTGAACGTTCCGCCCCGGAGGTCGGAGTAGAGATTGTGTGGAAGGAAATACAGGGACGAACGGCCGTACTTTCTCTCCGACCTCTGCGATACCTGGTAAAGAGTCATCAAGTTAGATCCTTAAGCGAGGATCGATTGATCGATTGGACCCTTTCTGCAAGGTCCGTAGTAAGTTGCAGCTTCTTCCTGCGGCGTGCTGGCACGTTCTGTCGGAGCGTCCTTCCTGCGGAAATTTCCGGTTCGCGTCGATCCTTGGACGACCGTGCACTTCCGGAAAAGTAGGCGCCTGGTTCTGGACTATTCCCCAAGGCGCCGTGCCGCTCGTCCCCCTCGGGCTTGTGACCCAGGTTGACTTTTGGGTGGCAGAGCGACGTATCATGGAGATGGTAATCATCGTGTCCATGACAGTTACCATGTCGTGATACGTCGTTATGCCCTCGTCCAATCACAATCGCTCACTCGGCAGATCAGCTGAGTTTGAACGTCTACTGGCTGAGATCTTCCGCCACGCAGGCTGGCGTTTGGATCGGCAACCGAAGTCGCGGATGGTCAGCCGGACTTGGTTGCACAACGCTGAGGCAAGAAATACGTATTCGGACTGAAGGTGCCCTCGGAGGGAAGGAAAGACGGCGCGATCCTCAGACCGCGCAGCATTCTGGGACTCCAATCCGTGGCCGGCAAAGCTCCGAAACCCATCAGCATCGATGATTCCGATGCGCACGTTCGGCGCATTTTGTATCGCAAACCGTTTTGCCTGTACTGCTGCGGAGTTCGACATATGATCCGGGGCAAGGACTAAGGCTTTAATCGGCGAGTGAGTAGTACCAACATGACGGTTGATGAATTTGCCAGCATCCTGCGCGATTCCGACGCACAGGTCGTACACGGTGTTTTTTATCATTGGGATACTCCGCTTGGCTATCGAGCAGAGTTTGAATGGCACAACTGTTGGTGCTGGTACTCCGTCTCATTAGCACTCCAAGCGGTTTCTCCGGGCGAGGTCGCGGCTGCCGTTACATCTCCAACTCGCCGAATACAGCGATGTGGAGCGGACAAGGGCGGGGATGGTTTTGAAGCTACGGTCTGGTCTGGAACTCGGTGCTATAGGTTGGGCATGTCGATACGTCGGAGCGCCAAATCTCAGCGGCGACGCAGTGAACGCCGTGGACCAAGCGCAGCCTAATTAGGTCGCGGAAAAACTCGGCCCCGAAGACATGGAGCACCCATCAAATGCTCTCGTACTCGTCATCTCCGCGTCTGACAAGCAATCCTCAATCCGTTCGGATTTCGTAACAGAATCCAAAGGGCTCCCGGATCACGCACAATCTTCCGGTTGCTGAATGTTTTCAGGCGCCCGTGATGCTTAGATTGCGTGGAAAGGCTGCCCTCACTGCCCCAGCTTTAAGCTTTACCGTTCGTAGCCGATGACGTCTCGCGCTCCAGCAGGAGTTCTTACTGCTTAAACTGCGATTGCAAAGAATTGTCACCAATACGCCTCACTGGCGCCAGCTAACGAACAAAATCTCCAGCGCTGATGTCCATCGGCTTTTGACCCTGCTTTTTCTCAAGGCCAGATTCAAGGTCTGCTTGTTTGCCGGTGTTGATAATCACCTTCCGAGTCATCGACTTCAATGTCTTTGCCTCGCTTCACGAATCGCACTTCCACGTGCGGGGTGGTTCGGGTCCGATGGCAGCAGGAGCTACGCCGCTGCGGGCTGCCCCGTGACATCCATATAGCCCTCCATCGCCTGTGTCAACTGGGAATCCACTTCGTCGGCAATCGTCATAACATCGGGCAATAGCAAGCTGAAGTCCAGCGCACCTAGATTCTTCTGCAACGTTCCAAACAGCGTTACTTGGAGTATTCGTGAGTCCTGCACCAGCATCGCAGAGGTGTAGCCTTGCGACCTTCGCAATTTGCCATGGGCGACGGCAGCAGGGGAAGCGATGAAACTGCCCTCCTGTAAGGTGATATGGGGCGATCTCAGGCGCAAAATCAGGTCGTCAATTAGCTTGGGAAGATATCCCGTGCGCTCTTGGTCGCTAAGAGCGACGCGGCTAAGCTCGTTGTTTTTTTTGACCCTCATCAACCAGTCTTCAACGATGAGGCCTTTGCAACGCTGTAATATTTCCGCGACTCTTTCCTTTGGCGTAGGGATCGTAGGTGTGCGAGCGAGCAGCTTACCGTGGACTAGATCTGCGAGGCTCTTCGTCTCGAATGGTTTCACGATAATTTCATCCGCTTGCAGAAGGATGGCGTCCATCGCACTCTTCACGTCGGGGTAGCCGCTAACCAGCAACGTCAGTGCCTTTGGTTGAATGTGACGCATCGCGGTAATCACGGCAAAGCCGTCGCTGGGGTTCGGCATGTGGAGATCAGTGATCAGAACATCGAAGTTCTCGGTCGTGATCAGACCCAGAGCCTGTGTCACATTCGCAGCAGAAACCACTCCAAAGCCTTTGTGCTCAAGGGTCAGTGTCATCATGGTGCGGACGGCGTCGTCGTCATCCACAAGCAGGACCTTGTGGGCGATAGGGGGTTCGGTCGGAGTCATACAGCGCTGCCTCTGTTCACGGACCAATTCAAGTGTGACTTAGGCGTATTGTGGAATCTGTGCAAAAGTGAACACCTATCGAGATGGTTAACCGATGTGGTGCGGAAGTTTATAACTCGAAACATAATCATAAAGATAACCGCTGGAAAGCGCCGACAGTCGATCCTCAGCACCGCTCACTTCACAGTTCTGGAAAGCACGCCTTCCGTCGGACTCAGCCCTTCGGTTTCACAAGGAGCGCCGTCGCGGTTGTGGGTAGTGCATTGGTGAAACTCTCCATTGTTTGCGTCAACTGCGAATCCACTTCATCCGCGATGATCATGACATCGGGCAACAACACTCTGAAATCCAGCAAACTCAGATTGTTGTGCAGTGTTCCAAAGACGGTGACTTGGAGGATTCGCGATTCGTGGATCAGCATGCCGGAAGAATAGCCTTGCGACCGTCGCAGCTTGCCATGTTCGATGGCTGCGGGGGACGGAATGGCGTCAGCGTCTTTAGTGGGCAATTCGCCTTTGGCGAGACGTATGACGATGTCATCAACCAACTGGGGAAGATGTCCGGTACGCTGCTCATCGCTGAGATGAAGGTGGTTGAGTTCAGGTGTGTGCTTTGATCGTGTCAACCAATCTTCGATTAGAAGGGCTTTACGACGTGCCAGGATCGCGGCCACGCTCCCTCTGCCCCTAAGTTGGGGTTTATCGTCCCCTAGCAAACTCGCGTCTGCGATTGGTGCCCTGAGTGGAACAGCCATTTACCACCGCCTTGTTGCAGGAAACTAACACAACGATAGTCTCTGCAGCACCATCGCTCTGTTCAATTGTGCACAGCCGTGGACTTGTTCCTATCTGGCAAAACTCAACATTCCGACCCTCCCAGCCGCCACCCTCCGCTGTTCAGCAGGTGCGAATGTCGGGTATGACCCTTGGGCCGGACCACCCTGGGTTCGGTGTTTCTCGCGCACTGCCTCTCATTGACAATTTACTTGGGATAAGGGTGTATTGTGGTCTTGCACAAAAGAGAGTTGAAATATGCAATGTTAGTTAGCAGTGTTTCCTTTTTTTCCCATCGTGTCGGTATCCTAGTGTCCGACGCGGGGCGCTTTGTGTCGTGTATCGATTGTCATCTGAGCTTCAATTTTCCCGATCGAGCAGATCATGCCAGAATTGCGAAACAGTTCAGATTACAGTGGTGCACTGGCCCAGTCTTATCGAAGGATGATGCTGTTTCCGCGAAAAGCTTATGCCACCACTTCAGAGGCCTTGAATTGCTTTGAGGTGGGTCATAGTGCGACTCCCGTGATCCTTGCTGCCCCGCTGCGACGGGCATGTCGGGAGCACGATCTCAGCGGCCGGTCGGAGAAGGATCGCGGCGGAGCAAGGAGCAAGGTGGACCAAGCTCAAGCCCAGCCTGCCAGCCTAGATAGAAGGTTGCGGGAAAACTCGGCCCCCGAACCTCCACGCGTGGGACACAGCCTACGATGCACCTCCGCGTCCGCTAAGCAATCATCAATCTGTTCGGATTTCGTAACAGAATCGAACAGTACCCCAATCCTGCACTCTTATTCGGTAGCCTTTCTTGTTTGCAGGAGACACGCGCCATGGTGGGAATTGGGTGTAAGGGCTGTCCTTACCGGCCCCAGTCTTAAAGTTTACCGTTCGCAGCCGGTGACGTGGCTGCAGCGAGCGTCTGTGATGTTTCTTCTCCGAGTAGTCTGGTGCCAAGTGCGCCTGCCCCAGCATTACCGGCCGACCTTTTGGCCCACATCGATGTCGCCACAATCCGCCAAGAAAGTCGTCCGACCCACCAACGACGAAAATCGGCAGGGCTGGGCATAGGAACGGAAAGGCAACGAATTGAGTTCCCTGTTAGGCAGGACGCTTATCAACACCCTGCGGGATAGAATCCGTCGCGCCGGAGCTATAGACTGTGGCCCAGCAGGATTGAAGATGCGCCCGCTTGAGACCGAGCGCCTACTACTGCGGGGGTTGCGCCAAGAGGATCTTGCGGACATCGCTGGTTGGGGGGCATGGGCGAACGCACAACTCGGCAAGGAGATTGAGGCTCAGGAATTCCTCGACTTCTGTTTTCGTGAATACCGTGAATCGCGGATGGGTCCTTGGGGAATATTGCTAAAGGGAACCGGGCTGTTGGTTGGTAATTGTGGGCTTCCCCACATTAGTTTCAAGCAGGGCACTGGAGAGATCAACTACTACGTCGCTCGTGAGTATCGGGGACAAGGTCTGGCCACCGAGGCCCTGATGGCCCTTTTGGGGTTCGGATTTGGCGACATGGGGCTAACCCGGATCCAGGGCCGATGCGCTCCAGACAACCGCAGCTCAGAACGGGTAATGCAGAAAGCGGGGATGAAGTTCGAGCGGATGATACAGTCCGGTGCGGGTTCGGGCGAAGCATCCCGCACGGAGAAGCTCTTCGTAGTCATGCGAAGTGCTCTAAAGACGCCGTCGGAATAAGAGGTGCTTTCATGGGGCGCAATGACGGGCCGAGACGCCACTTGGGAAGACTATCCGTGAGCTGTGGCTGGTTTTAGGGGAGAACGCGTGCGCGAGCCGGCATGCCTCCGATTTCAACGGTGAGCGGCGGGCAAGCCCACGGGACTGATCAACTTTCGTAAAGATGAGGCCTTGAACCGTGCAAACTTGCCCCCTGGCAGCAAGATAGCGCTCGTAGAAACGAGGTCGGCTGCGAACGGTGCGAACGGTGGGGCGACTCTGCATTTGCTGAAGTGGGATGGGGGCGCCATCAACTCCGAAATTGCTCCGACCATATGGGAACCGGGTTATTCGGCCCTGAATAATGCCGGACCACTGAAGGTTCGAAAAATGGAGATCGAATGCCGATTGCTGCGAAGGCCTCACCCAGCGTGTGGACCACTTGCAGTAGTGGCCGTCTAGACTCTCCCCAGAGCTGGAACATGCGACATAGACCATAGGCATACCCTGCCGGGCCGACAATGAAGCAAAGGCACCCGAAGGCCGCCTTAGCTGGTTTCCGATCTGCCAGACACCGGACAAATCCGCTGGACAAGGCAAACTCACTGACAGACGACAAGTCCACAATAGCGATGCGAGCACCGTTCGCGCTGCAATGTTCTTGATTGGCCTCGTAAAGGCTCCCCAGCGATTCCTCCGTAAGCGGTGCCTCAACTCGTATCAGCGAGATTCTGTTTACTCGGTCAAACTCAACTCGGAACCCGGCCGTCGATGGCGTCATAACACAGTCCCTCCTTCGGCAGAAAGCTAAGGGGAAGAACTTCAGATGGGCTGACTTAGGTTCAGGGAACCTGAAAGAGGAGAAGGAATTCTCACTCCATATAACTGTTGCATTTAAGTAGCCCTTCCATTGAACACGCAACGTGTTGTTTCGACACGTCATGGTAGTTTCCGGTGCCCGCAGAATCCGGGTTCCGCAATGTAGCTTTGGCGGGCCCTCACGCACAAACGGCCCCGTTCCCCTTAGGGTCTTGTGCCAGCCGACAAGTTCATCCGAATTGCTGAGAACAGCGGACTGATCATACCAATCGGCGAATGGGTGCTCAGAACAGCCCGTTCTCAACGCGAAAATGGCAGGAGGAAGGTCTTCCCAATATGCCTGTGGCGGTCAACGTCTCAGCCGTGCAGGTTTCGCCAAGAGGGCTTCTGCGAACTCATCAGAAGTGTGTTTCATGAGACTGACCTCGCCGCGCAATGTCTTGAACTGGAAGTGACGGAAAGCCTACTGTAGCCAATGCAGATGACACTCTCGGTGCTTCGGAAATTAACATCTATGGGGCTGACGCTGGCGGTTGACGACTTTGGAACTGGCTACTCCAACTTCACATCCTTGAGACAGTTTGTGGTCAGCAAGCTCAAAATCGACCGCTCGTTTATTACCTAGGTCATCTGGAATACAAGACGCAGTGATTCTTCGTTAAAGAGAGTAGCCGCCACTGAAGCAGTGGGCTTCATTCTCGTGCCTGAACTTGCGCCGCCTTCTTCCCCGCCTTCACCGTCGCCCATATCGCCTTTTGAGAGGTGGCGATCTTAGAGCGGGCTTCTGACAAGGTGCGCTTCACGGGTGCCGAACCCGTTGTTTTCGCCGCCGCTGGCTTCGATCCCCTTCGAGTCTTTGACCATCTCACCTTTTGAGCGAAGCTGATCTTCATTGCGAGCCGAGGCTGCCAAGGTGCGTTCGCCCTTTGAGTTTGAGCTACCGAACGCCGCGAGTGCGGCGGAAGGCCTTTGGACATCAAGCTGTGCTCTCTTCAGTTCCTTCTTCAAATCCTCAACCACTCCCGACAAATTTCCTACGGGTTCCCCTCAACAGAGGATTGTAACGGATGGGCTCTAGGATGCCTTGTGGCTGGCGCCAGCGTCCGCCAGCGTCAAGATGTCGCTGAGGCAGGTGGACTCATCGCTCGAAGGCCTTTGAATTAGTGGGGTTGTGTGACTACCGTGGAAGTCGTCGGAGCTTCTGCGACCAACTGACGTCGGCGGGCTACACCTTTCAATTGGGAAGCGCCAGATTTGCGTTTGTCGCGAGTGAACTTGAACTCTAAGCTTGGGGGATTTGCTCGTCTGAGTTCGGTCGTCGTTAGGATCGTCTTCACACCGGAATTGACGAAATCAATGTCCAGCCTGTCACCCCGGCTCTCGTTCACGCGCCCTAGCCCGAATGAAGCATGCTCGATCCAATCCTGAGGTTTCCAGTTCATTTGCGTCCCAAATGTGTTAGCGTTTGACCGACCTGGGCGGACGTGAGGGTCCGAACGTCGCCATCAACCCATGCCCGCCGACAAGGACAATCCGCCCTTTTAAAGGGGCGACCTCTTCAAGTCTAACGATACGCTACAAGAAGACGACCGGCTGGTCAGAATTGCACACTTTTCGAAGCAGGTTGGCATAAAACAAAACACCCTGACTCGGTTTGAGTCAAGGCGCCCAGTCGATGCGCCCTCCCCCAAGTGCTGCTCAAACACAGAATAGTCCCTACTCGAGTGAATGGCATGGGCGTGCCGAATAACATCACGTTTAGGCAATACCACGACAGCCCTCTGCGTCTTAACTTATATCCGCTGGTGGTTGGGCAGTTCTGAGAACGGTGACAACGCTTAAGGTTCACTGGTCTGTGCTTATGCCGCCAGTCCAATAGCGGACTTACTGCTATATACCCGGACGCCTTCAGGGCTACGAGCTCCAGCCGCCTTTTCGGACCACCGACTGCAGCGCATCCTTGTCCAGACTCAGATCCACCACCAGCTTCCGCAGGCGCGCGTTCTCATCCCGCAGTTGCTTGGCTTCCTGTGCCTGGCTCAGATCCATCCCGCCGTATTTCGCCTTCCACGCGTAGAAACTCTGTGTCGATACTCCCACTTCGCATGCCACATCCTCGGCCTAGCGCCCAGCCTCCAGTTGCTTCCGCGCCACGATCATCTGCGCTTCCGTGTGCCTGCTCTTCGACATACCCTCTTCCCATTTCTTTCGCACAAATCATGCTCAGCTTTGTGCGGGCACAGGGGAGCAGGTCACTTCGGTCACTATCGAAGCGTCGTCAGAGGGGAGATGATGAATGGTTGCAAGACTCGGCGGATTCCCAACTACGTACATGAATGTCGCGCGAAACCGCCATCAAGGGAGGTAAAGACTAATGAAGGCTAAGACATGGACGGTGATTACCAACACGGGCAAACAAGCAGACCTCGAATCCGGCCTTGAGAAAAAGGCGGTTCAAAAGCCCCCGCACATTAGCATTAGAGATTTTATTTATTGGATAGCGCCTGAGAGCCGTATTGATGACGATTCTTTGCGATCCCTATTTAAGCTGTAGGAGAAACGTCGGTGGCTGTTGTCTTAACTGGAATACAAACAGGAAGGCCGGGACGCGGAAGCTGTCGCCTGCCATGTCAGGCGACGGTTCCCCAATCTGGCGATCATTCTGCTGTCAGTCTACTCCAAGATTCCCGAACGAATCCTGTGTTCGGAGGATGAATACGTGATGAAAAGCCGGGTTCCGGAACGACTGGTGCCGGTCATCCAACGGGCGCGCAGACTCGGGCTACATTCTGACAAAGGGCTCCAGCGTAAGGAGGCAACAGCATAAGTTACGATACTGCCCCACTTCCGTGGCAATCTGTTCTATGTTGTTCTGCGATATCGAACTACTTCCATTCCAAATGTAGATTGTCACAAGGATTTGCACCGTTCGGTGCAAAACATCTACTCCCATCACAAGAAATCAACCCTGATCTTCATTCTGGTTACTTTTCTCGGAGTCTTAAACAATTTAACGATCTGTTCTAAATTGAACAGACACAGAACTGAGAGCGATGTAACTTGTTTTCTTGTTTTCCATCTTATCGACCGAACATAAATGGTCAAGCACGGTGCTTTTCGCCACCGAAGATGAAAAACAATATGCGGCCCACTGTCATTCGGTCATTCGTTTGCTTCTAGTGGCAGACGTCGAGCTTCTCCGTTTTAACCCTGCTCTGACCTGACCATCGAAATTTGGGTTGATGCTGCGCGGTAGGCAGCTACCATATCTACCCCAACCACGCCAACAGGCATTCACTCGGTGCCATGGGCGAAGCTCTGCCGCCTTGACGAAAGCCAGAACGCTGCCCGCATCGTGAGAGAAGCTACCAAAGGGAAGTAGTGAATAGAAATTACCGTCCCTGCTTCACAGTCGAAAAAGTCTCTGGAACAGTAATCGGCCAATCGGCCCCTTCTCACAGAAGACCATAGCACTCGTGAATGGGAGTGACGTCTCACTCCCGAGGGGGCGTAGGCTTGTCCGAATTCCGGACAGACTCAATATTCACCCAATCGGTAAACTCCTGAAACGAATGCATCTATTCGCGATAGGCTTCGGTCGTCCACGTGCAGACGATTGACAGGGGTTCACTTTTGAAATCAATCCTTTTGGTCGACGACAGCAGGTTCATGCGGATAGCAAACGAAAGGGCGTTGGCCAGGGCCGGATACAGTGTCGTCACTGCCAGCGACGGGGAGGAAGCGCTGCTGATAGCCTGCGCGAGGATTCCCGATCTGATTCTATTGGATATGCTGCTGCCCAAGCTTGGTGGACAAGAAGTTCTCCACTCGCTGAGGAAAAACCCTCTGACCGCGTCGATCCCGGTGATCGTTATGAGCAGTCTTCCCCAGAAGAACGAAGCCAAGCTCATGAAGGCGGGCGCAACTGCGTACATCGAAAAATC
>Ga0210393_10005333_pt1 | contig 10125 bp, 3 predicted proteins | sample IncBWC27OmetaG_FD_160068 | JGI IMG/M metagenome (GOLD analysis project Ga0210393, IMG submission 160068) | Forest soil microbial communities from Barre Woods Harvard Forest LTER site, Petersham, Massachusetts, United States - Inc-BW-C-27-O ...
TGATGGAGTTGTTGGGCCGCGCCGGCATGGGTGAGGTGTGGCGCGCCTACGACACGGCGACCAACAACCGCACCGTTGCGATCAAAGTGCTCCCACCGCATCTGGCTGGCGACCGCACGTTCGTGCAGCGGTTCCGCCGGGAAGCGGATGCGGCCGCGCGGCTGAGCAATCCGCACGTCATTCCCATCCACACCTACGGCGAAATCGACGGCAGGCTGTATGTGGATATGCGGTTGGTCGAGGGCCGCGACCTACAGGAATTGCTCGCCGGGGGTCCGTTAGAGCCGGGGCGGGCGGTGCGGATCGTCGAGCAGGTGGCCGGAGCGTTGCAAGCCGCGCACCGGATCGGCCTGGTGCACCGCGACATCAAACCGTCCAACATCCTGCTTGACGAAGACGATTTCGCGTACCTGATTGATTTCGGCATCGCCCGCAGCGCCGATGAAACCGGGTTGACTGGCACCGGCGCCATGATCGGCAGCTGGCACTACATGGCGCCGGAGCGATTGCGGGGGCGCGAGGCCGATGCCCGCGCCGACATCTATGCGTTGGCCTGTGTGTTGTACGAGTGTCTGACCGGATACCGCCCGTTCCCCGGCGACTCATTGGAGAGCCAAGTCGCCGCGCACTTAACCGATCCGCGGCCCGATCATTTCGATGTCGCAGTCGCTGTGATTGCACATCGCACCTGCGTCTATTTGAGGCCCGGAATCCGCCGCAGGGCCCACAGTGCGGTGGTCGTGATCCGGGCGTACCAGCTCGGGTTGAGCCATGTGGGCGCCCCGACCGGCAGGAGGTGCTCCACCGCAATCGTTTGTGGTTCAGTGTATTTGAGGATTCCGTGCTCGCCGTGGCGGCGCCCGAGGCCGGATGCTTTCATGCCACCCATTGGTGCGTCGACCGAAGCCCAGGCGGCGGCGTAGGCATCGTTGACATTGACGGTGCCCGCTTGCAGGCGGGCGGCGACTTGGCGGCCGTGTTTGGGGTTCGAGGTCCAGACGCTGAAGTTGAGACCGTAGGGGCTGTCGTTGGCCTTTTCGATGGCCTCGGTCTCGCTCTCGACGCGGTAGAGCGAGACCAGCGGCCCGAACGTCTCGTCGGCGAACGCGATCATGCCGTCGTGCACGTCGGACAGGATGGTCGGCTCGTAAAAGAACGGTCCCAGGTCGGGGCGCGCCCGGCCGCCGGCGAGGACAACGGCGCCTTTGCTGACCGCGTCATCGACATGGCGGGTTAACGTCTTGAGTTGTTTCTCGGAGATCAGCGAACCCATGTCAGCTGAATAGTCCAGGGCTGCTGACAGTTTCATGGCTTTCGCGGCGGCGGCGAAGCGGGTGGTGAACTCCTCCCACAACGTCGCCGGGACGTAGATCCGTTCGATCGAAATGCACAGTTGCCCGGTGTTGGAGAAACATGCACGAATCGCACCGTCGACGGCTTTACCGATGTCGGCGTCGTCGAGGACCAGCAACGCATTCTTGCCGCCGAGCTCCATCGAGCAGTCAATGAGCTGCTGACCGGCCTGCGCGGCGACATTGCGGCCCACGGCGGTAGAGCCGGTGAACATCAAAAAATCCGAATGTTCGATGATCGGCGTGCCTAGTTCGGCGCCGGACCCGGTGACGACCTGCACCAGCCCCGCTGGCATGCCTGCTTCCTCGAGTAGCCGCACCACCCACAGTGTCGAAAACGGTGTCTGCTTGTCGGGTTTGGTTAGCACGGCGTTGCCGGCGATGATCGCCGGAAGTGCATCACTGATGCCCAGGGTCAGCGGATAGTTCCACGGCGAGATGACCCCCACCAGCCCTTTGGGGTGATGGAGCTCCCACACCTGCGTGAGAGCCAGTTGGGCGCCCCGTCGGCGTTTGGGGCGCAGGTAGTCCTCGGCAGTGCGTGCGTAGTAGCGGGAGACCATGCAGACATCGATGATCTCTTCGAAGGCGTGCCGGCGCGCCTTGCCGTTCTCGAGCTGGATGAGGTCGAGAACTTCGTCTTGGCGTTGCAGCACCAGATCGTGGAAGCGCAGGAGAATTGCCGCGCGTTCCTGGACCGGCCGCGCCGCCCACGCGGGCTGCACCGCGCGGGCGCGCTGCGCGGCGGCCACCACATCGGCACTAGTGCAACGCGGGACATCCCCGAGCGGACGGCCGGTCATCGCGTTCAGGACTTCGAGGCGAGAATCCGCGTCGATGGCCTGGACCCCGCTGGCCAGTTCTCTCAGAAAAGCGCTGTCTACACCGCCCGCAGAACGGGCCGCGAGTGGGGTCATGATGTCGTCTTCCTTTGTGGTCATGGTGTCGTCTTCCTTTTCAGCTTGATGCGGCCGATATCCGATGGGCCTGCATGAGCAATTCGCGCAGGACCACCTGGGATTGGCTGGGTGAACGGGACGTCTCGGCAACGCCGAAGAGTCCGAGAACTGAGCGGCGCCGCTGTCGCGGTGGTATGAACGAATTCCGTTGGGGCGTGGTGCCCGAAATCAACGGATCGTCGCAATACCACCCGTGTTTGGATTGAGAGTAGGTGATCGTCGAGGCCTTCGTCGGGTGTCTTCCAGCCGAGGTTTTTCCGGGTGTGCCGTTGAGCACGGCCGCAAAGGCCCCGAGATCCGCCGAGGGTGTGCTTAGCCAGATTGGTGCCTTCCGGGAAGTATTGGCGCAGTGGGCGGTTGGTGTTCTCGTTGATTCCGCGCTGCCACGAACGCCTCGGCGTGCCGCTGCAACGCGCGACACGGATTTGTGATGGTCAGCTGAATTCATTGTCGTAGGTCAGGCAACCTTGCGGCTGTCCCACAGGACACGTTGACGAACCGGGGCATGCGCCGGGCCAACACAGGACCAACCGTCAGACCAAGTGCGCCAACGGCGATCACATCGATTCGGCGTTCCGGGATCTGCTTGGGCCGGCGGCGCCGATCGCCACGCACGGGCCGTGGCGCCGGTGGGACGGCATGAAGTGTCGCCGCGGGCCACCATCAACACGGACAGCAGCGCTGCGATCTCTTCCGACGTCGGGTTGCCTTTCGTGATCTTTATCATTGTCAGCTCTCAGAGGGGTATGTTGCCGTGTTTGCGGTGTGGGGTGGGCGCTCGTTTCGAGCGCAGCATGTCAAGTGAACGGATGAGGATCATCCTTGTTTCAGCGGGGTCGATCACGTCGTCGACGATCCCGCGTTCGGCGGCGATGTAGGGGGTCATCAGCTGGTCGGTATATTCGGCCACCAGTTCTTTTCGGCGCTGCACCGGATCCTGTGCAGCGGCGAGTTCCTTGCGGAAGATGATGCTGGCAGCGCCCTCGGCTCCCATCACCGCTATCTCATTGGATGGCCAGGCGAACGACAAGTCGGCCCCCAGGGACTTCGAGTCCATCACGATGTAGGCGCCCCCGTACGCCTTGCGCAGGACCACCTGCACCCGGGGCACCGTCGATTCGCAATAGGCGTAGAGCAGCTTCGCCCCGCGGCGGATGATTCCGGCGTGCTCCTGGTCGATCCCGGGGAGAAATCCGGGAACGTCCACGAGTGTCACCAAGGGAATGTTGAAGGAGTCGCACGTCCGAACGAACCGGGCGGCCTTCTCGGCCGCGTCGATGTTCAGTGCACCGGCCAGCACGGAGGGCTGGTTCGCCACTATGCCCACCACGTGACCATCGAGGCGCGCGAAGGCGCAGACGATGTTCGTCGCCCACAGCGGCTGTACCTCGAGAAAGTCCCCGTCATCGACGATTACCTCGATCACGTCACGAATTTCGTAGGCGCGGTTGGGCTCCACCGGCACGATGTCGAGAAGCTCGTCGCAGCGACGGGACGGTTGATCGCTCGGAGTGAAGTACGGCGGATCCTGGTGGTTGTTGGACGGCAGGAACGACAGCAGATAGCGGACCTCATCGAAGCAGCTGGACTCATCGTCGACCAGGAAGCTGGCCACTCCTGTACGGGTGGCGTGCGTCACCGCTCCTCCGAGCTCCTCGCGTGTGGTCTTCTCGCCCGTCACGGCTTCCACCACATCGGGACCGGTGACAAAGAGATTGGTCTTGTCCTTGACGCCGAAAACGAAGTCGGTGAGCGCGGGGGAGTAGGCGGCACCGCCGGCACAGGGTCCCAGGATCACCGAGATTTGGGGCACCACGCCCGACAGGCTCACGTTCCGCGCGAAGATGCCGCCGAACCCCGCCAGCGCTGTGATGCCCTCCTGGATCCGCGCGCCGCCCCCGTCGTTCAGCCCAATGATCGGCGCGCCGGTCGCCGCGGCGAGGTCCATCAGCGTGTGGATCTTCGTGGCGAATACTTCACCGAGCGATCCGCCGAAGATGCGAAAGTCGTGGGCGTAGACGAAGACCTTGCGGCCGTCGACGGTCCCCCAACCTGTCACTACGCCGTCGGTATCGGGGCGGCTGCGTTCGAGACCAAACCCGTTCGCGCGGTGACGGGCGAGCGCGCCGATCTCCACGAAGGACTCATCGTCGAGCAACGCGTCCAGACGCTCCCGCACGGTCATCTTCCCCAGCGCACGCTGCCGATCTGTCGCCTGCTCCGTTCCCGACTTGGCCCGTTCCTTGCGTGCCTGAAGCTCGGCGCAGGCGTCATAGAGCGATGCCCGCTGGCGCGAGACGGGCTCGGCCGCGGCGGCCTCGGCTTTCGCGGCGTCGACGTCATTTGGTCCGGCGAGATGCAGCCGTGGTTGCGAGCTTTCGGCCCGTCGCTCGGCGGCCGCGGATCGGTTCACGATGGTCTCCTCTGCTTTGACAACTAGTCCCCTAGGGCGGCGGGCGTGCATTATGCGGCTTGGTTGCGCCAGGCGGCGAGTAGTTCGCCGGCTTGGTCGGTGGGCCAGGGTGTGTCGTCGAGTTGAACTTGGCGGGCGGGGGCGCGTCGGCGGCGCCGGGAAGGGCTATAGGTGCCGGCCTCGCTGATTCCCAGGCGTTCGTGCAGTCGGGCAAGCGGTTTGGGTGCCCACCAGTTCAGCCGGCCGAGGACGCGCATGAACGCCGGGACCAGCAGCATGCGCACCAGCGTGGCGTCCGCCAGGATCGCAAGCGTCAGGCCCACGCCGAACATTCGCATGAACGACACCTGCGCGGTGATCAGCGCGGCGAATGATATCGACATCACCAGTGCGGCCGCGGTGACGACGCGTCCGGTGCGAGCCAGGCCGAGCGCGACGCTTTCGTCGTTGTCGGCGTTGGTCTTCGGCGATGTCAGCCAGTACTCGCGGATGCGCGAGATCAAGAACATCTCATAGTCCATCGACAGGCCGAACGCGATGCAGAACAACAGCACCGGCATGTTGCATGCCAGCGTGCCGGTGGCGGTGGTGCCCAAGGCGCCGAGGTGCCCGTTCTGGAAGATCCACACCAGCGCCCCGAACGCGGCCGTCAGCGACAAGACGTTGAGCACCAGCGCCTTCAATGGCAGTACGACGCTGCCGGTCAGCAAAAACAACAGCACGAATGTGATCGCGCCAATGATCGCGAGCACAGTTGGCAGCCGCGAGCTGATCGCTTTGGCACTCTCGCGTTTCCATTGCGCCGTACTAGTCATCTGTACGTGGTGCCCACCGGGACCGGGTACGGCGTGCAGTCGGTCCAGCTGCGTTGCCGACGCTGGTGAGAACGGTCGCGCGGTACTGCCCACGGTGAGAAACGCGCTTCCGTTTTTGATCGCTGTGGCCGCCGAGGGCGCTCCCACCAAAGCGCCGTTGACGAACGTGTGGTCCGGCGACGACACCGATGACACGTCGGGAACCCGCGACAGCGCTGCGGCGTAGCCGTCGTACTCGGCGCCGGTCACCCCGCTCGCATCCGGGACCACGACGGTCACGTTGGTCGTCGGGTTGACCGCGAAAAGGCTGCGCAGCTCATCGCCGACCTGGCGTGACGACAGCGACGGCGACAGCACGCGATCATCGGGGAAGCCCCATTTGACGCCCAGGAACGGTGATCCCAGTACCAGGAGCAGGGTGATGATCGCCAGCCCGACCGGAATCGCGTGGCGCATCGCGAACTTCGTTGAGCGATACCAGAACATCCGCTCGATCGGGCGAGGCGTCGGCGCTGGGCGACCGAGCAACCGCCGGCCCAGCCGCTGTACGTCCCACGAATCCAGACGGTCCCCAAGCAGCACGATCGCCGCCGGGGTCACCACCACCGCGGCAACCATCGCGAACAGCACCGTCGCGATCCCGGCGTAGGCGAACGACTTCAGGAAGTACATCGGGAAAAGCACCATAGCCACCATCGACAACGCGACCGTCACGGCCGAAAACAACACCGTGCGGCCCGCCGTGGCCATCGTGCGGATCAACGCTTCCTCCCGTCCGGCGCCGCTGGCCAGCTCGTCGCGGAACCGGCTGACGATCAGCAACGTGTAGTCGATCGCCAGCGCCAACCCCATCGCGACAGTCAGGTTCAGTGCGAAGATTGAGACGTCCGTGAAAAGCGCGACCGCTCGCAGCACGGCCATCGACCCCAAGATCGACAAGCCGCCTACCGCGGCTGGCAACGCCGCCGCGAGCACGCCGCCGAACACCCACACCAGCACCATGAAGCTGAGCGGCAGGGCAATGGATTCCATTAGCACCAGGTCTTTTTCGGTCTGGCGGGTGACTTGTACGTAGATCATCGCCTCCCCGCCGGCGCGCACGGTGACCCCGTTGCGGTCGTGTACCAGCTGTTGGGCAAGCGTATTGGCATGTCGCTGCGCACCATTCTCGCCGCCGTTGATACCGATCACGATCAGACCGGTCAAGCCGTCTCTGCTGATGAGCCCGGCTGCGACCGGCGGTGGCGCAGTCCACGCCGAAATGACCTGCGTCACATAGGGAGATGCCTGCAATCGCGCCACTATGTCGGTGCCGGCCGCACGCGCGACGCTGCTCTGCACCCCCGCAGCTGAGGTGAGGGTGAAGAACATTTGCATGTCGCCCCGAGCGAACTTGTCGGACATCAACCGGGCAGCCTGCGACGACTCCGATGTCGGATCCTGAAACCCTCCAGCCGACAGGCTCTTCGTGACCGGGATGCCGAACACCGCTGTGCCGACCATGACCAGCAGTGCGACCGCGATGATACGGCGCGGCGCGGCGATGGCGAGCACAGCGATTCGCTGCAACCCCGGGCCCTGTACGCCCCGGCGTTGCCGCACGTGCGTCGTGCGGTGCCGACCTGGAAGGCGCGTCACTCCGGCCCGACCTGCCCGACGTCGGATCGGCGCGGACTGATGTGGGGCTGACTCGGTGGTGAACATGGATGATTACGCCTTCTTCCTGTGCAGCGTTGGGGTTCAGTACGTGCCTACGCGGCGAGGTCGGCCGATACCACGCCTGCCATGTCGGCCAGGCCCCTGAGAACGGTCTCGGCGAGCTGTTCGATCGACGGACCGATTGCCAGGTCCATCGCGGAAAGCCGCAACCCGAAGGCCTTTTCGACTCCGGCCGAGATCTCTAGTCCCATGATCGAATCCATCCCGACCTCATGCAGCGGCTGCGAGGGTGCCAAACTGGGCTCCTCCATCTGCATCACGCCCGTCACGATCTTGACGAGCAGGGCCTGAACGTGTTCGCGACGGGCCTCGTCGCTGAGGCGCTCGAAGAGCTCGATTACCTGGGCGTTGGCGGCGCTGGTGGTAGCGCCTTCGGCCTCGACGAGCAGCGAAATTCGCCGGTCGCCGGCCATCGGGCCCAGAGAGGCGGCGAATCGCGACCAGTCGGCCTCCAGCACGGTGAGGCTTTCGAGATCCCGGAAGATCACCTCGCGCAGGGCCAGTAGCGCGTCGTCGATGCTGAGCGCGTTGATCCCCATCTGCTCGAGGTACCTGGCGGTATTGGCGTCCCTCGCCACGATCCCCGTCTCGCCCAAGACGCCCCACTGGATCACCGAGGCGGCCAGTCCGCGGTGACGGCGAAGCTTGCCCAGCGCATCGAGCACGGAGTTGGCCGCGACATAGTTACCCTGGGCGCGCGTTCCGAACAACGACGAGATCGATGAGTACATCACGAAGAAGTCGAGGTTGCCGGTGAGCGTGTGCAGGTTCCAGGCGCCCTGCGCCTTGGGCCCCAGGACGCGATCCAGCGATTCGCGGTCTAGGTCCGCCAGCTTTCGGTCATCGAGCACAGTTGCGCTGTGGACGATTCCACGCAAGGGCGGCATCGTGGAGGCGATGTCGTCGAGTACTGCGGCGAGCTCGGCTCGGCTCGCCACGTCCGCGGCGAAGGCCCGAACCGTCACGCCGCGTGCTTCCAAGTGCCGGATCGCGTCGCGTGCTTCGGGCGCCGACGCGCCTCGACGGCTCACCAGGGCAAGGTGTCGGGCTCCTTCGTCAGCAAGCCACTTCGCGGTCTCCAAACCGAAGCCGCCCAAGCCGCCAGTCACCAGATAGCTTGCGTCCGAACGGATTCGTCGCGGTGCATGCACTCGCAGCTGCAACTCCGGATCGCGCAACGCGACGCAAACCTTGCCGATGTGCTTGGACCTGGCCATCAGCCTGAACGCCTCATCGATGCGGCTGGCGGGGAAGAGGGTCACCGGGATGCCTTTGATTTTCTGCTCATCCATGAGCGCGAGCACCTCGGTGATGAGGCTGGCCGTGTATTCCGGCCGGCTCGCCAACAAGCGGTCGACGTCCAGCGACGCATAGAGGAGGTTCTCGTTGAACGGGCGCAGATTCAACGGCGCGTCCTGCTCGAAACTCATCTTTCCGATCTCGATGAATCGTCCGAACGGCGCTACGCACGCCAGACTCTTCGTCATCAGCTCCCCAGGCGAGAAGTTGAGGACGACATCTACACCACGACCTTCAGTCCAGGCCATCACGTCGTCGGCGAACGACACGTCACGCGACGTGGTCACCCGAGTTATCCCGAGCGAGCGCAGGTGGTCTCGCTTCTCGGAAGAACCCGCGGTCCCGATCACCTCTGCGCCGATCCACTTGGCCAGCTCGATTGCCGCGAGCCCAACGCCGCCCGTGGCGCCGTGCACGAGCACCGTCTCGCCCTTTTGTAACCCGGCGATCTTCACCAGGCCTTGATAAGCGGTAAGGAATGTGACCATGCCCGTGCTCGCCTCCAGCGAGACCGAGTCCGGCAATGCGGAAACGCGTTGCTGCGAGGTAATCACGTGCGACTGGAAAGTGTCAGTGCCCAGGGCATAGACCCGGGCTCCGACCGGCAAGGCCGTGACCGCGCTGCCGACACGGGAGATGCGACCCGCAACCTCCATGCCGATCCCGCTTCCCGAATACGTGTCCTTGGTGATCTTTTCGGACATGAGCCCCATTGCCTTGAGGACGTCCTTGTAGTTGAGCGGAACCAAGTCGACCTCGATCTCCACGTCGTGAGCGCCGAGCGGACCTCTTTCGCACGACGCGAACGCCATGCCGTCCAAGCTCCCCGTGGTACCGCGCTCCAGTGCGTAGGCGGTGCCGGGTGACACCGGGACGGTCGACACCTCCTCCGGCTGCACTTCGTCAGTAGCGGCCACGCGATCGACCCGTGCGCAGAAGAGCTTGCCCTGCCGCAGTGCGATCTCCTGCTCCGCGCCCACCCCGCTGAGAACTTGCAGCAGTTCGTCGGTGTCGATGAACGGCTCGTCGATATCGACAAGGGTGATCCCGAGATCGGGGCGCTCGGAGATGACTGTCCGGGACAGCCCGAGCAATACGGCGCGATCGATCGCCGGTTCGTGCGAATCTCCCTCGAGCACCTCCTGGCGCAGGGTGATGATGAAATACCGGGCCACCTTGCCCGGCGGCAGCGATCGCAGCGTGTTCAAGAGTTGTTCGGCGGCCGCCGCTCCGTCTACGACGGGCGATGACGAGGCGTTCGATTCCGCCGCCCAGCGCAGGTCGACCAGCGAAACGGGTTCGGTCCGCTCCAACAGCTCGTCAACAAGCGGCTGGATGTCGGTGTCGCGCTGGAACAGGTACGACGCCGCTGCGGTCGGGGTCGCTGCGAGCGGGACCCACTTGCGTGTGTAGAGCCGGTGCTGCTGGGCATCATGTCGTGGAACTCGCGGCAGGAACCGGCAGGTGAACCCGAAGATCTGGGTGATCACCGTGCCGTCTTCCGCCATGAGCGTGATGTCCCCGGTAACCCCGTCGGAGTCAGCCCGAACGATCCGACCGTGGCTGTA
>Ga0210393_10005335_pt1 | contig 10124 bp, 10 predicted proteins | sample IncBWC27OmetaG_FD_160068 | JGI IMG/M metagenome (GOLD analysis project Ga0210393, IMG submission 160068) | Forest soil microbial communities from Barre Woods Harvard Forest LTER site, Petersham, Massachusetts, United States - Inc-BW-C-27-O ...
CGCCATGCCTGGCTTCAGCGGTACCAGCTTCGCTGCCCGCTCCATGTCGGGATTCACGATGATCTGATTGTCATAGCGCAGGTCCACCGACTCCAGCTTCTGGAACTGTTGCCGCCAGCCCTGCGCATGGGTTACGTAAATTTTGTAACGCCGAAGATAATCCGACGATCCCAGATGCAGCAGCACATCGCCCGCCGCATCGTTCACCCGCACCTTCACATCTTCGAGATCGGTCAGATCTACTTCGCTCAGATCCTGCGAATAGCGGGCCCCTCCCGAATCCAGTTCCGCCAGCATCTCGCTGTAAGCTTTCATCCGCGGCGCCCGCGTGGAAAGCGGTTCGCCCGGATTCATCCCCAAAATTACAGGGAAGGAATATTTATGTTTCGGCGACAAGTCCATCAGAGTGCCGCCCGCGTCGATCAACGACATGCGCGGCCCCACCCGCGCGAAGGCCAGCGGCGTGCGCTCATGGATTTCCACCTCCAGGCGGTTCGGGACAAATCGCATGACACTGGCCGATTCCACCCACGGAATCTGCTCCAGTTGCGCCTTCTGCTGGGCCAGCGGAATAAAGAAAATGTTGCGCCCAATGTCGGCGCCCATGACCTCCATGATCTGCTGCTTCGTCACGTTCTGCATTCCCGTGACCTCGATGTTGTCGCTCGATTCCACCCGGAAACGCCAGGAGTGCTCACCGTAGTGATACAGTGCCGCTGCCGCCAGGCTCGCGGCGCACACAACCGCAGCGGCCGCGACGGCCCATAGCAACCGGTTTGCAGTTTTTTTGGGGAGAGAACTTCTGCGGGCGGAGACGCGCTTTTGCCCGCGCAGAAACGGAGATTCCTCATCCACATCCAGGTCGACCAGGCGCGCGTCGTCCATCTCCTCGCGCGCGGCTCCAGCGCTGGGTGGGTACAACTCCTCCTGCAAGATGGTGGAACCCGACTTCCGCGCCATCAGTTCAGGTCAGTTGTCGCTGTGGAATCGCTGAGCACTCAAACTATAACTTCATTTCGCGCAGTGAGACAGAAAAATTATTGAACTTTTGCACAGGCAGAACCGCATTGGGCATCAGGACGCGGAAACTTCTAAAATCGGAGGACGCAAACAAGTCATGTGAAGACGTGCCCTTCGCCCGAGGGCTCTGGCGAAGCTCGGCCACATCTACTCCGCCGTGTGCAGAAAAGCAAAGGCGGACGCGTAACTGCTGCGCGTCCGCCTTCCAGGAGGAAAAATGTTTATTCGCTCTCGAAACTGACAGTCTCCAGATGCGCTCCGGGGAACGAAATTCGCACTCGCGGATTACTCACACGCACTCGCGGACAAACCACAGGATCAAACCTAGGCGTCGCCACGCTTATTCGCGCAAACTGCGCCGCAATCTCCGCCTCAGCTCGCGCCCGACTTGCTTGCACTCGCGCCAACCCCGCTTCCTCCCGAGCCGACCTCGCTTCAAACCGTGCCATTCCGCCCTGCGCCCGCGCCATCCTACTCCGCACTCGCGCCATAGCTGTAGCCAAGCGGCAGGAGGCAGGCTGATCCCGCGCGACTAATATCTCGCTTTTTGCCGCGAACCAGTCAGCGCGCCCTGCAGCCAGCGCCAGCACGCCTTCGGTCCGGCTGCTAATTCCGGCCATCAGGAGCGTGACCGCGCGATGTGCCCAAGCCGCGCCACCGTCCTGATAAATGCCATTCAACCCTAGCGCCAGAACGCCAGCCGCCAACCATCCCCATGCTTGTGTCGATTTCATTGGCTTGACCCCTTATGACAGATTGGACGAGCCGCGCCCAAATCCGTTAGCAGTAAAAGATACGGACAGTCCGGCGCAAAAGTTCCCTGCCGGGGTCTAAAATTCCGCGCCATGGGGGGTGCAGAAGTATGTTTTTTTCACTCGTTCTACTCCTTGGTTTGCCTTGCCTCAAATGGCGCCCAATGCGCCCAAGCCTGACGCACTCGCGTCGCTACCCGATGAAACAATCTCGGTGGATGGCAAGAGTATTGAGTGTTACGTGGCGCGTTATTCCGACAAAGACTTCAAGACCCGACGAAACGATCTAAGCGAGAACACCGCCCTGCGGATCGAAAACCCGCGTATGGCGGTATGCAAAAGCCTGAGCCAACGCGAGGCCTTAGATCGTCATCGGGTCACGCGGATGTATTCCAATTAATGAGGAAACGACGCTGGTTATCCCCTGGTCGAACTGGATCAAGCGCAACCGGCCAGTTCATTCCGCTTGGTCGCGCCAGCGGATGCGAAATTGGTTCCCGTGTTTCCGAGTCCATTTGGTAGGGCTCACAATCCGAAACAAGCGAACTGTTGGGAAAACCCGCCGCCGGAGCTTCGTCTCCCCTCAACATGCTCATATGACATTCTCCATTTATTGAGGGGAAGGCCGTTTGGCGCGAAAATCAGATTTCCTGAACCGGGGTTCTTTCTTTCAACTTCTCCAGCATCATCGGACCCAACTGCGAAACGCTTCCCGCTCCCAGGGTAAGAATCATGTCGCCATCCTGCGCGAGAGCGGACGCCGAACTCACAGCATCCTGAAACGAACCCACGTACTTTGCGTTCAGTCCACCTTTTTCGCGGATCGTCGCCGCCAACGCTTCCCCACTGATACCCTCGACCGGTTTCTCGCTCGCCGCATAAATATCGAGCACGAACAGCGAGTCGGCGTCCCCAAATGCGGTGGTGAACTCCTCCACCAGATCGCGGGTTCGTGTGTAGCGGTGCGGCTGGAACACCACATGAACCTTGCGAAAGCCGCACTGTTTCGCCGCCGCCAGCGTGGCCCTGATCTCCGTGGGATGATGACCATAATCGTCAATCACGCTGACTCCAGCCGCCCGCCCGCGCAACTGGAATCGCCGGTCAACCCCGCGGAACTGGTCGAGCCCCGTGCGGATTGCGTCCACTTCTACATCCAGTCCCACTCCTACCGCGATTGCCGCCGTAGCATTGAGTACGTTGTGCACGCCTGGCACATGCAGGGTAAACTCGCCCAAATCTTTTTTTTGATAACTTACGTGAAATCGGCTCAAGGGCTGGCCTTCAACTCTCATACTCGCCGACGCAGAATCATTGTTCAATTTGATTAAGAAATCCGATCCACGCTTTGTCCCGTAGGTGACCGTGCGCCGCTGTGCCTGCGGCAACAACCGCCGCAGCATCGGATCGTCATTGCACACCACCACCATTCCGTAGAACGGCACGCGGTCCATGAACTCCAGAAAGGTTTTCTTGACGTCCCGCATATTGCGGTAACAATCCATGTGTTCGCGATCGATGTTGGTCACCACCGATAAAATCGGCGAGAGCTTCAGAAACGACCGGTCACTCTCATCCGCTTCGGCCACCAGGTACCGCGATTTCCCCAGCCGCGCGTTCGATCCCATCGCATCCACGCGTCCCCCCACCACAACGGTTGGATCAAGCCCGCCCCCGGCCAGCACCGCCGCCACCATCGAAGTCGTCGTTGTCTTCCCATGCATCCCGGCGATAGCAATGCCGTACTTCAAACGCATCAACTCCGCCAACATCTCCGCCCGCTGAATCACAGGCACGTGCAGCTTGTGGGCCTCAACAACCTCAGCATTTTCCGCCGCGATCGCCGAGCTCGTTACCACCACTTCAGCGCCAGCAATATTCTCCGCGTGATGACCTTCGAAGACAGTAGCGCCCAAGCCCGCCAGACGCTGCGTGACTCCGGAACTCTTTAGATCCGACCCCGAAACCTTGTACCCAAGATTCAGCAACACCTCGGCAATTCCACTCATGCCGATCCCGCCAATCCCCACGAAATGAATGTTCTGAATCTTGGCAAACATTTATTTTGAACCGTGCGCTCTACCGTCATGCTGAGCGAAGTAAGTGTTTCGCGAATAACGAGGCAACTTACGCAGTTGAAAGACCCCTATCGCTTCGTTGCGAACCCGCAAGCTCGTCAAGGTGTCGTCCCGGCACTCCTCGGAATATTCTCTATCCCCGCCACTCTCACCGCCATCGCCCCAATATCCCGCGCAGCATTCGGATGCGCCAACTCCCGCGCTGCCTCGCTCATTCGCACCAGCCGAGAAGAATCCCCCAACAACGCCGCAATCGTCTCCGCCAGCCACACTCCCTCTAGCTTCGACTCCTCGACCACCACCGCCGCACCCGATCGCGCCAGCGCCTCCGCATTCACCCGCTGATGATCGTCCGCCGCCCGTGGGAACGGCACAAAGATCGCGGGCTTTCCCGCTGCCGTAATCTCTGCCACGGTACTCGCACCTGAGCGGCACACCACCAGATCAGCCCGCGCAAACGCCGCCGGCATGTCATCGATGAACTTGAACACCTCCGCCAATTGGCCCGCCGTACCCCTCAATGACTGATAAGCCGCCAGCGCGTCATTATAGTCACGCTCACCGGTCTGATGAATGATGTGAATTCCCGGCGCCTGCCGGAGCAACTCCGGCAAGCACCGGACCATCGCCTCATTGATCGCGTGCGCTCCCTGGCTTCCGCCAAACACCAAGACCGTCGGAGTCCCACCGCGCTTCTTATTGATTTCCAAAGCGGGGATCTCAAAGAACGCCTGCCGCACCGGCACGCCGGTCACTTCCGCGTGCCGAAAATACTTCGCAGTCTCTTCAAAGTGCACGGCCGCGCCCGATACAAACCGCGCCACCACGCGGTTGGCAAATCCCGGAACCACATTCGGCTCGAACGCCAAAGTCGGAATATGCTTCACCACCGCCGCCAGCATCGCCGGACCCGAGGCATAGCCGCCCACGCCGATCACGACGTCCGGGGCAAATTCATTCAGCATCCGGCCCGCGCTCCAGACCGCGCGCGGCAAATCGAATGCCGTTTTCACCCGCGTCATCAGGCTCACGTTCTTCAGAGCCCCCACCCGCACCAACTGCAGCGGATACCCCGCCGCCGGCACCAGACGGTTCTCGATCCCTCGCGCCGTTCCGATGAACAGCACCTCCGCGCCATAACTTTTCTTGAGTTCGTTGGCGATGGCCAGCGCCGGGATCACGTGACCCCCCGTCCCGCCGCCCGCCAGAATGGCCCGCATCAGGTGACTATAAAGGAATTGCTGATTCTCGATGGTTGGCTGAGAAGCGACCGGCCTGAAGTTCAATCAAACCGTCACTAAATCCACGCCACCACAACGATTCCCGGCGAGTTATTTCTTCGCAAATTTCTGCGGCAGCGGATTATCCGGACGTTCTGCATCCCACAGAATGGAAACCACCCACCAACGCTTGCCATCGTTCAGCAACTGGATACTGTTGATGCCGCGCTCGAAAGGCTTGCCCTCTGGGCTGCGCCGCGATTCGTAGCTGCTGAACACTTGTGTCACATTTCCGAAACTCTCGGCGTGATTCACGATAGCTTTTTCGTAGAACGGATCTTTGGCAAAAACCGTGCCCGCATCACGAACGAACTCGTCAACGTTCCAGGTGAGGACCAGGTTCGAGCCATCGGGAGCCTTGTTCACCTCCGTGAAACGCGCCTGCGGAAGGAAAACTGACCGAAAACGGCTCCAGTCGCGATCTCCCGCGGGACCGGAGATCACGTCATAGATGGCGTGCAGGATCGCGCCCATTGACTTCACGTCATCCAGTTTCGCAGCCGGCACCTTCGCTGCCAGATCCGCCGCAGTGAACATCGGAACCTGTGGCGGCATTTCGACTGACTGAGCTGGCGTTGTCTTCTGGCTCACTGAGGCAGTAACGAGAGGACCAAAAAATAACAGCAAAGAAAGTATCAACCTCAAGGTCCCTCCTCCGCGCACAGGTCAATAATCAAGAATCGGCAATTTGCCTGCTTCATTCCGCCTGCTTGGTAATATTCAGCAACACGCCCACACACGCCAGCGTCACAAATAATGACGACCCTCCATACGACACCAGCGGCAGCGGAATCCCTTTGGTTGGCATCATCCCCAACACCACGCTGATGTTGATGAAGGCTTGCAGTACCACCATACTCGTGATTCCCACCGCCAGGTACCGCCCAAAAACGTCTTCCGTGCGCCACGAAGCTCGCATGCCGCGCCACAGAAAAATCGCGAACAGAGTCACCACGGCCATGGCGCCCACCAATCCCAACTCCTCCGCCGTCACCGCAAAAATAAAATCGGTATGCGGCTCCGGCAGGTAGAACAACTTCTGCTTGCCTTCCATCAGCCCAGTGCCGGTCACGCCGCCAATCCCCACGGCGATCAGCGACTGAATAATGTGGAACCCGGTCTTCTGCCGGTCGGCATAGGGATTGAGAAATGCCAGAATCCTGTCCCGTCTCCAGCTCACATGAAAGATCAAGAAATACAGCGGCACCAGCGACGCGCCAAACGCATACCCGAAATATCGCATTCGCATCCCCGCCACATACAGGATGCACGCCGCGATCCCGGCACACGCAATCGCCGTACCCAGATCTGGCTGCAGCACAATCAGCCCGAGCATCACCACTAGAGGAGCCGCCGCTGGCATCAGCGTATTGCGCCAATCGTCCATTGTCTTCACGCGGCCTTCGAGAAAATACGCGAGAAACAGAATCAGAACGGGCTTGGCCAGCTCCGAGGGTTGGAACGAAAGCACGCCCACGCGGAACCAGCGATGCGTATTGTGCGAGCGGTCAAGAAAGAAAACGGAGATCAGCAGCAGCGTAGTAATCCCCACCAGCGAAAACACCAGCGCCGGATGCTTGTAGCGCCGGTAGTCCACCCGCATCGCCACCACCATCGCCACCAGGCCGGCCGCCGCCCAGATCAATTGCTTCGATAGAAATGCATAGGGCGATCCAAACCTCTCCCGCGCCATCACCGCCGACGCCGAAAACACCATCACGAGCCCCACAAACACCAGCAGCATGGTGACCGTGAATAGCCAGCGATCGACACTCACCCGCTTTGCCATGGGAATTCATTTCATCATGAAGAAGCGGAGTCACAGAGAGGAATTGCCGATTGTTGAAGGTGCACTGTTGATTGTCTTGGTTCCTGGCTGGAACAGTCTTCCCGTCTTCTGGTAGCAGAGTTGGATGATGATTGTTGGGAAGGTCAGCACAGTGGAGACCCTGATTCCTTGGCAGACTTTGAGAACCGAGTTGCAGCGCTACGCCCAGAAACTGGCGATCAACCCGGCGGAGGGGATGTCGTGGAACTATCGCGAAACGCTGGAGCGGATCGTCTCCCGATGAAGAAACCGAAGAAAAACCCAGTCCGCGAGGACCGAATCTACAACGTGAGGGTTTCGTCACGCACGCTTGCCGAAACCTCACAGCGCATCAAATGACCATCTCAGCAAAGGCGCGGATCCCGGGTCTCTCTGGTGAGGTTCAGGCGAGTGAGCGCACAATCTGCTTAAACGCCTGCCCGCGCTGCTCATAATTCTTGAACTGATCGAAGCTCGCGCAAGCCGGCGCCAGCAACACCACGTCCCCCTGCTGCGCCACGGCATTCGCCTTGCGGAGTGCGTTCTCCAAAGTTTCTGCGTGAACCACTTCAACGTCTTTAATTTGCGATTCGATCTTCGCCGCCGCCGCCCCGATCGTGTAAACACGCTTCACCCGCTGCCGCAGCAAATCGTTGAGCACAGCGTAGTTGCTGCCCTTGTCCTTGCCGCCAACAATAAGATGGATGTTCCCGGGAAACGACTCCAGCGCCTTGACGGTCGCATCCACGTTCGTGGCCTTCGAATCGTTGTAATAATCCACGCCGCGGATCGTCGCCACGTACTCCAACCGGTGCTCGACCGCCTTGAAATCGCTGACCGCCTGCCGGATCTTTTGCGGCGTGCATCCCATGAGCGCTCCCACACAGACCGCCGCCAGGACATTCTCCAGATTGTGCGCGCCCTTCAACGCAATCTCGGAAACCAGCAGGATCTCGCGCCGCTCGGCAGCGTCGCGAAATAGAATATTCCCCTCGCGCACCCAGGCTCCCTGCTTCACTTCCTTCAGCCGGCTGAACCAGAACACCTGGGCCCGCGTGCGCCCCGCCATCGCCACGCAAATCGGATCATCGGCGTTGAGCACCGCAAAGTCTGCACCGCTCTGGTTCTCAAAAATGCGCGCCTTGGCGTCCACATAAATTTCCAAGGTGCGATGCCGATCCAGATGATCGGGCGTCACATTCAAAACGACGGCGATCTTCGGATGGAAGGTCTCTATGGTCTCCAGTTGAAAACTCGAGACCTCGAGCACAGTTACGGTATCGGGTTTTGCCCGCTCCACCAGCGAGATGGCCGGAGTGCCGATGTTTCCGCCCACCAGCGCGGACACCCCTCCCGATGTCAAAATCTCGCCGCTCAACGTGGTCGTAGTAGTCTTCCCGTTCGATCCAGTAATTGCCACAACTGGCCCCGGCAAAAACTGCGCCGCCAGTTCAATCTCCCCGATCACAGACTCGCCCAGGGCACGCGCCTGCAGCAACGGCGGCGAGTCCACCGGTACTCCCGGGCTCACCACAATCAGATCCTGTCCTCGAAAGGTGCGCTCGCCATGCCCGCCGGTTTCCACTGTAATTCCATGATCGAGCAGAGTTGGAATCTCGTTGCGCAGTTCGTCCCCACTCTTCGTATCGGAAACCGTAACTAACGCGCCGTGCGCCTTCAAAAACAGCGCCGACGCTACCCCGGACTTGCCGAGGCCAACCACCAGCACGCGTTTATCTTTGAGTTCCATTCCAGTCAATTCACCACGAAGTCACGCAGGCACACCTGCACTGAAAAACACACCCGCCGACCTTCAAACGAGCCCAGGCCGGTATTCGAGGAGGGTAAGCCTGGCGTCAAGAACCCTCGTTTCAATAAGTTCAAGTCCAGTCCGCCCATAGCCGTTATAGATCGGCTCCCTGCCCGCAGCTCCCAGAATCTCGGGAAAGACTATCAGCCTCAGCCGGTCGACAAGTCCCCCCTGCATCATGCTCCTCACCAGACTGATGCTGCCAATCGCACGAAGCAGATCACCAGGCCGCTGTTTCAGCCTCAAGCGTGCTTGCGAATACCAGCTTGGGAAGTTCATTCATTCGGGCGCTTGCGGGATCGACGGTCACTCGCCCTATGATCAGGAGTTGCCGTTGGCAAAGATGGTCGCTTATCCACTTTCCCAATTGCTCGCCGAAATACCCGAACAAAACAGCCTCTTTCGCGCCGGAGGCGAACCCATCCAGCGAGATGAACAGATCTGCGGTGAGTTCTCTCAGAAGAATCTCCTACACAAGATCTTGATGAGTTCCGCCAGGAGGTCTCGCTCCTTCATGCTTCTTTAGGCGAATCTTCCTTTATCTCAGCTTCAGCGTGGTCAACGCGAACAGCGCGAACACTAGTGACGCAATCCAGAAGCGCACAATAATCTTCGACTCCGACCATCCCATCAATTCAAAATGATGATGGATTGGCGCCATCTTGAATATCCTTTTCTTGCGCAGCTTATACGATCCCACCTGCAGGATTACCGAGACCGCCTCGATCACGAACACTCCGCCAATAAACGGCAACAGCAATTCCTGCTTGATGATCACGGCGACTGTCCCAATCGCACCGCCCAGCGCCAGCGATCCCACGTCGCCCATGAACACTTCCGCGGGATGCGCGTTGTACCATAGAAATCCAATCGACGATCCCACCATCGCTCCGCAAAAAATCGTCAGCTCGCCGACCTGCGGCATGCGCGGAATTTCCAGGTAGGCCGCAAACGTCGCGTGCCCACTCACATATGTCAGCACGGTCAAGGCGCCGGCGGCAATCACGGTGCAGCCAATAGCCAGGCCGTCCAGGCCGTCGGTAAGATTTACGGCGTTGCTCGAGCCCACAATGACCAGGGCTACGAATCCGATAAAAGGCAAGAACGCCAGGGGCCAGAGATGCGGAAAGCGTTCCAGATTCTGCACCACCAGGTCGGGATGAAATTGCTTGAGGAACGGCACAATCAGCTTGGTCGAATACATCCCATAGGTCTGCATGGCAATCAGCATCACCGCGATCACGATGCTGGCTGCAATCTGCAGTCCCAATTTCGCCCGGCTGGTCAGCCCCAGATTCCGGCGATGCGCCACTTTTGTGTAATCGTCGGTAAAACCAATCGCCGCGAACGCGCACGTGGCAAAGACCGCAATCCACA
>Ga0210393_10005336_pt1 | contig 10124 bp, 7 predicted proteins | sample IncBWC27OmetaG_FD_160068 | JGI IMG/M metagenome (GOLD analysis project Ga0210393, IMG submission 160068) | Forest soil microbial communities from Barre Woods Harvard Forest LTER site, Petersham, Massachusetts, United States - Inc-BW-C-27-O ...
GCCGGAATGAATTTTGGCGGCTGGCAGGGGTCTTTATTCGTCGACAACCTCACAGACACGCACACGGTGACCAATTATAATTTCAGCATCTACCCGGGCGTTGCCCCGTCGCTGGAGCGGCAGTACACGTTCAGGCCGCGCACCATCGGACTGACGATCACCTATCGGAATTGAGCCGCCGGCGGAACTGCGCGCCTAGCGGAATTGAGGGCCTAGCGGAATTGAGCGGCGTGCAGCGTCCGCGCAAGACATGTAGAAGCTTCCGCCAATCCGTCGCTGAACCACTTGGTGCCGGATCGCAAGCTGCCAATGGCGGCGGGATAGTTTACCGAACACTGAATCGCCGACACGAATTCACGCCACTGGCGTTGATTGGAAAACTTTCGCTTGATGTCCTCGAAAGCGTTGGCGGCTGCACTGGAAAGGTCTTGCATGTCTGTATCGTGCCCAAAGGTCTGCGTATTTACCGTCGGCGCCACACTGCGCCAAACGTAGGATTTCCCTCACGGAATTCAGTTAAATTCAGTTAACTTGATAACCTCGAGCCTGTAGACAGGCTGACATGGCGCGGTCGTAATTGCTTCGACTCATCGCGGAGCCGCCGCCCTGCCCGCCGCCCGGTTGCGTCGGATCGAACCCGGTTTGGCCCTTCGCCCATGTGTGGCACTCATACTGATCCGCGGCTTGTTGATCCTTGGATTGTCCGTTCTTCGGATAGATGATCAGGTCTTGTTGAGGATTATCCGGCGGTGCGGCAGGCGAATCCGCGTTATTCGCGTTGTCTGCGTTATCCGGCGGATCGACCACGGCATAGCCGTTCTGATCGGGCTGCCAAGCGTAGTACACGTTATCCGCATAGTAGTAAGGAACTCCGCCGAACCACACGGTGGAATAGAACGGGGGAAGAACGGAAATGACCAGGCCGGAGGGCGGACGTACCACCACGAACCCGGGCCCGCGCGGCGCATACCAGATGCCGCCGCTGAAATAGAAGCGATCTCTGCCACGATAATAAGGCCGGTAGCCCTCGGGCAACCCTGGCCGGATCGTGCCCACAGGCGGGTAATAGCGGCCGTGGTTGTGGCGTTCGTCCAGCACTTGGCCGCGCGCGTCAAACCCCGGACGGCTCCCCGCCGGACCTCGGCCCTCGGGGCGGCCCTGCTCGGCCCGCGCCGGTTCAGAGCGTCCATGTTCATCGGCAGCGACCGCGATCTGCAGCCCCTGGCCAAAAAAAACAGCCGCCGCGCACAGCACCGCAAATTTGGATGTCTTGTTCATTGTGTAAATCCGGCTCAAATTCTTACGTCACCGTGTAGCCGCGCCCTTGCAGGCACGCGCCAATCGCGCGCTTATAGGAATCGGCCCGCGCCCTCCCTTCCGCGGCGCTCATATTGACCTGTTGCTGAGTTTGTTGCGCCTGCGCCTGGACGTTGGCATCCGCCGCGGCACCGACAACCGCGCCGGTGGCGCCGCCGAGCACCAAGCCGGCGCCGGCGTTACGCGGTCCGGCGATGATCGCTCCGATGATGGCACCGGCGATGGCGCCGCCCGCCGTATTCGCACCCGGCGGTGTCGATGGCTGCACAATCACTCGCTCGTAGGCATTGGCATCCGCGCGGCTGGGATCGACACCGGTCTGCTGGACTGCCCAGAGGTGACACTCGTAGCGGTCGCGCTCCGTCTGGTCCGGACTCTGGCCATGCGCGGGATAAACAAACAGCCGCTGCGGAGGCGGAGGCGGTGCCGCCACCCGATAGGTGCGCGGCGGCGGTGTGACGCAGGCCGTCAACAGCCCCAGCAGCGCGGCCGGAATGGCAACCGCGATCGCCCGTGAAATACGCGGATATTTTACAAATTTCATGCTTTCAAACCCTCGTCCCTTTGCAACTCAACGTCCAACATCCTTCCCAGTTGACAGGAAATAAGGCCCAGAGTTCGCTTTTGACGACAGCGCGGCGCCTTGGGTCCCATGGGAGTTTATTCCTCGGGCACCCAAGGCGCGTTTGCATACTATTTCTTCTTCGGCTTACGGAATTTTAATATGAACTGATCGGTCTTGCCGCGGATGGCCGGATCGAACACTTTTCCGGTTCGCGTGTCGCTCTTATTTGCCAATAGATCGCTGCTGCCGACGAACTCAAAGCCTGCCGCCGTCACTTCCTTCTTCACCACATCGGCGTCGATTCGATGCAGTGTGTTGGTATCGCGCAGGCCGGACCCGGCTTCCGCCGAGTGGTCGAGCACGACATATATTCCGCCCGGCTTCAGCGAGTCGAGAATGGACTTGTTGAACGCCACCACATCGACCGGAAAATTGTGCAGGTCATGGTAGTTCTGCGCGGTGAACACCAAATCGACCGGTTCCGTTGCGGCGAGTGTGGCCAAGGGCGCGACGATGACACTCACATTGGAATAGTTCGGATCGGCAGCGATCGCTTTCACTCGCGCCGCGAGATCCGGCATGTCCGCGGGCGCATTCGCCGGGCGCTCCGGCACCAGCGCATACACGTGGCCCTTGGGACCCACGGCCTTGGCAAACAATCGAGTGAAGTAGCCGCCTCCCGGTATGATCTCGCCAATTTTCTCGCCGGATTTTACGCCGAGGAACGCCAGCGTCTCCGCCGGCTTGCGATTGGCGTCGCGCTGCTTATCGGTATCCGGTCTATTGGCGTCGGCAACAGCCGCGGTGATATTACCGGGGATGCTCGCTGCCTGGACGCAGGTAGCGGAAAGCGGCAGCGACGCGATTAACGACGCCGCGAGAATCAGTGGATAGCGAATCATAGGACACTCCGTTGAATTGTCGGCCAGCGAAACACTTTGTTATCGGCGGAGTTTAGCATTTGTCCCTCATCGGCGCGGCGCCGCTTGGGCGCGGTTTGTTGCAGCAGCGTATTATGGGGGGCTACCCGGTTTGGAATGGTTGCGCGCATGAGTTTGAGTGTTTTCGATATCTTCAAGATCGGCATCGGCCCCTCCAGCTCGCACACCATGGGTCCCATGAACGCCGCGCGCGGCTTTGCCGAGTTGCTCAAGACACGGGGCTTGCTCAGGGAAACGGCCCACGTCTCGGCGCAACTGTATGGATCTTTGGCGCTGACCGGCCGCGGCCACTGCACGGATCGCGCGATTCTGTTGGGCCTCGAGGGCATGAGCCACGATACGATCGATTCCGCGGCGGTTGAGCCCACCCTGCAGCGCATTCGCAGTGCCAAACGGCTGCGATTGCTGGGCAGCCACGAGATCGATTTTGATGAGCCTTTGAACCTGCTGTTTCACACCGATCAGGTTCTGCCCGGCCATTCCAACGGCATGCGCTTCACCGCTCACGACGCCGCGCTCAAGGTCTTGGCGCGCGAGGAGTACTACAGCATCGGCGGCGGGTTCGTGATTCGAGCCGGCGCCGAAGTGGATGCAGGCACCGCACGGCACCAGCCGCCGTTCGAATTCGATTCCGGCGCCCAATTGCTTGCGCACGGCAGAGCGCAAGGCTTGGAGATCCACGAGCTCATACTGGCGCGCGAGCGCACCTGGCGCAGCGACGCCGAAGTGCATCAAGGATTGTTGCGCATTTGGCAGGTCATGCAGGATTGCGTGCGCCGAGGGTTCGACGCCCAAGGCCTGTTGCCGGGGGTGCTGGGTGTCAGGCGGCGGGCACCCAAGCTGTATCGGCAATTGATGAGCGGCGACCCTCAAAGCCCGATGCACGCGTTGGATTGGGTCAACGTCTATGCGCTCGCCGTCAACGAAGAAAATGCCGCAGGCGGACAGGTGGTCACCGCTCCCACCAACGGCGCCGCCGGCATCGTGCCTGCTGTGCTGCACTATTACCGGCGCTTCGAGACCGGGGCCGATGATGGCGGGCTGGTACGTTTTTTACTCACCGCCGGCGCCATCGGCATGCTGTACAAGCAGAATGCATCCATTTCAGGGGCAGAGATGGGATGCCAGGGTGAAGTTGGCGTCGCCTGTTCCATGGCGGCGGCAGGCTTGGTCTCAGCCCTTCACGGCAGCAATGAGCAAATAGAAAATGCCGCCGAAATCGGCATGGAACACAATCTGGGTCTGACCTGCGATCCGGTGGCAGGCTTGGTGCAGATTCCCTGCATCGAGCGCAACGCCATGGGATCGGTCAAGGCCATCAATGCTGCGCGCCTGGCGCTGCGGGGCGACGGCTCGCACAAGGTGTCGCTCGACCAGGTCATCAACACCATGCGTCAAACCGGGCTGGACATGTCGACGATCTACAAGGAGACCTCGCAAGGCGGCCTCGCGGTCAACGTGCCCGAGTGTTAGGAGCTTGGACCGGGCTCCTATCCGGTCGCCTGTAATCCTTGCGCGATGCCGCTTATGGTGGCCCGCAAAGCCCCGAACAGGGCTTGATCCTGCCGCTGCGTAGCGCGCCAGCGCCGCAATAAATCCACCTGCATGAGATGCATCGGGTCGACATAAGGATTGCGCAGCTTGATCGAGCGCTGCAACGTCGGATCGCTGTCGAGCAATCGGGCTGATCCGCGCAAGTGCAGCACATGGCGCACCGTCAAGGCGTATTCCTTGGCGATGCACTGCGCGAAAGCCCGCAGCGGGTCCGTCGCGAGCGCATCGTAATGGCCGGCGATTTCCAAGTCAGTGCGCCCCAGCATGGCTTCCACGTCATCGAGCAAGTGCCCGAAGAAGGGCCACTGCGCCGTCATGCGGGCAACGACCTCCTCGCCGTGCTGCTCCAACGCCGCCTGCAGTCCACTGCCGAAGCCGAACCATCCCGGCAACATATGCCGGCTTTGAGTCCATGCGAATACCCAGGGAACTGCGCGCAGCGCTTGCACGCCCGCGCCGCCTGCGCGGCTTGCCGGCCGCGAGGCAATATGCATGCGCTCGATGACATCCAGCGGCGTCGCCGCACGGAAATAATCGAAAAACTCCTGGCTGCCGAAAACCAGATCGCGATACGCCTTGAGGCTGTGTGCCGCGATGCTGCGCATGGCCGCGATTTGATCCGGTGCAACCGGCGGCAGCGCGGCCGCCTGCGCCGTGGCCAGCGCGACGGACGCGAAAGTGCGCTCGAGGGTGCGCATCGCGATGGGACGCAGGCTGTAGCTCTGATTGACGACTTCGCCCTGTTCAGTCAAACGCAATACACCCCGCATGGCGCCGCCCGGCAGCGATTCGACCAGGTGCTCGGTGCGGCCCCCGCCGCGCGCCGGTGTGCCGCCGCGGCCATGAAAAATCAACAAATCAATCCCCGCAACGCGCGCCGCGTCCAGCAATTGCACCTGCGCCACCTGCAAGGCCCAGCGCGATGCCGCAATTCCGCCCTGTTTGTTCGTGTCGGAATATCCGATCACGACCACTTGGCGATTGGCACGCGACGCAAGATGACGGCGATAGGCAGGCTCGGCATGCAGGGCGCCCAAAACATCTCCTGCCGTTTCCAAAGAATCAATCGACTCGAGCAGCGGCGCGACGTCGAGCGGGCACTCGCCGGTGCGCTTGTCGGTGATATCGGCCCATCGCGCCAACAGCAGAACCGCGAGTATGTCTTCGGGACCCCGCGCCCCGCTCACGATGTAATCACCGATGGAGCCGCCGCCGAATTTATGACGCGCCTGGGCGATGGCCTCGAACACCCACAGACTGCGCCGGCCCATGGCATCGAATGACGCGGTCGGCCCCTGATCGCGAACCAGCAGATCGCGCAATTGCCGCAGCCGTTCCGCGGCCGGTAGCGACGGCCAGGATTTCAGATCCAGGCCTTGTGCGATGACCTCGTCATGAACGCGCGAATGTTGAATGACATCCAGTGTCGCCAGATGAAATCCAAAAGTGCGTACGCGCCGCATGAGCCGCCGCACCAGGAAATATCCGGCATGGCGTCCCCGATTCTCGAGCAAACTCTTGGCGGCCAATCCAATGTCGGACAGCAATTCATCGGGATGCTGATACGCATTGGGCCTGCCCTCGTAGCTCGCTTCGAGCCGCTCGCTGATCTGCCTGAAGAACATGCGGTACGGCATCCGATCGTGCCGCGCGGGCGCCAGTGCTTTCGCTCCGGGCAACACTGTCGTGTAGGAGTCGATGCGCTCGGCCAGGGCAGCGCTCACGCCGACTCGATTCGCGCTTTGGCTCAGCGACTCGGCCAACTGTTCGCATTCGCTGAAATAAGTGGACACGATCAGCTGTCGATGCCGTTGCAAGGTCTCGCGAATCGTCTTGCCGTGCACGTCGGCATTGCCGTCCATGTCGCCGCCCACCCAGGATCCGAAACGCAAGATGTTCGGCACGTCCAGCGTTTCAGCCGGCACGGAATAGGCGTTCGCCAGCGCCGCCTCGATTTCTTCATAGAACAGCGGCACGACGCGGTAGAGGATGTCGATCAAATAAAACAGCACATGCTCGCGTTCGTCAACCACGGTCAGGCCTTCACGCGGATGATCCTCGGTCTGCCAGATGCTGGTGATCTCCAGCCGTACCCGCGCCAACAGCATGTCCTGTTCCGCCCGGGTGGAAGTTGGATTGGCGCGGTCCAGCAGCTCATGCGCAATGTGCTGCTGCTTGCGCAAGATGGTGCGCCGTGTGGATTCGGTGGGATGCGCCGTGAATACCGGCTCAATGCTCATGTTACCGATGAGTTGCAACGCCTGTTCAAGCGACACGCCGCTGCGCTGCAGCCGTCCGATGCAATCGGCGATTCCCCCCGGCTGCGAGGTGCTGGAATCGCTCAAGTATTCGCGGCGCCGGCGCACGCGGTGCGCTTTCTCTGCCGTGTTCACCGCCATGAACCAAATTGAAAACGCACGAGTCAGATCGGTGGCAGCCGACGGCGATCGGCCTTGAGTGCGCTCTTGCAAGTCCGCCGCACCACAGGCGTCACCCTCGCGGCGCAGGATGGCCGCAAGCCGATCGCCCTCGACGAGCTTGAAGAACTCCTCGCCCCCCTGGTCGCGAAGCGTTTCGCCGATCAAGCCGCCGAGCGCATGCACGTCGTCGCGCAGCGCGGCGTCCTTGACCGGAAATTGGATGCTCTGCCGATACATAATGCTAGGCTCTCAAAGGAGGACAAGGAGAAATAGTATGAGCTTGTTGGCGCAGATCGCTATATTTCTCGCCGCCGCGGTCATTGCAATACCCATTTTCCGCCGCTTCAAGCTGGGATCGGTCTTAGGTTACCTGACTGCCGGGATCATCATCGGTCCCGCCAGCTTGGGATTGATCAGCAGCGTTGACACCACCCAGGATATCGCGCAGTTCGGCATCGTACTCCTCATGTTCGTGATCGGGCTCGAATTGCAGCCCTCCAGACTGTGGGTGCTGCGCAAGTCGATTTTCGGCTTGGGGTCGGCACAGGTCGCGGCCACCGCGGCATGCATCGGCGCCGCCGCCTACTTTGTGTTCGAGCAGACTTGGCAATCCGCTCTGGTCACCGGCTTCGCCCTGTCCATGTCTTCGACGGCGCTGGCGCTGCAGTTGCTGGCGGAGCGCGGCCAGCTCAATTCCCAGTTCGGCCGCTCCGCATTCAGCATCCTGTTGTTTCAGGACGTCTCGGTCATGCCGGTTTTGGCGCTGCTGCCCCTGCTCGCCGTCGCCTCGGCAAAAACCGCAGGTCCCGGCGGCTGGCTGGCGATCAAGTTCATCGCCGTGTTGGGCGCAGTCATCATCGGCGGACGCTACGTGTTGCGTCCCATGCTGCGGATCATTGCCGCCTCAGGTGTGGCTGAGGCATTCACGGCCGCGGGCCTGTTGATCGTATTGGGAACCGCGCTGCTGGTGAGTCAAGTCGGTCTGTCGCTGTCTCTGGGTGCCTTCCTGGCCGGCGTGCTGCTGGCCGACAGCGAGTTCCGCCACGAGCTCGAGGCGGATATTGAGCCCTTCAAGGGCCTGCTATTGGGCCTGTTCTTCATCAGCGTCGGGATGTCGGCCAATTTGGAACTGGTGCGCGAGAAACCTCTCCTCATCATCGGCCTGACCGTGGGCTTCATGCTGCTGAAGGTCGGCATTCTCTGGGCAATCGGCCGGCTATCCGGGCTCTCGCGCGCGGCCAGCCGCGGACTGTCCATCAGCCTGCCCTCAGGCGGCGAATTCGCGTTCGTTCTGTTCGGGCTCGCCGCGACCTTGAGAATCATGGACACCGAAATTGCAGAGCTCTTGGTACTGGTCGTCACTGCCTCCATGATTTTGAGTCCCATGCTGCTGGCGCTCTACGACGTCACTTTCAAGGCGAACGAATCGGACGGCCGCCCGTTCGATACCCCGGTCGAGCTGTATCCGAAAGTCATCATCGCGGGGTTCGGCCGGTTCGGCCAAATCGTCGGCCGCATCCTGCTGGCGAAGAAAATCTCCTTCACTGCGCTCGAAGCCAATCAGACTCAAGTGGATTTCCTGCGCCAGTTCGGCAATCAAGTATTTTACGGCGATGCATCGCGGCTGGAATTGCTGCGCGCGGCTCACGCCGAGAATGCGGAGGTTTTCGTGCTGGCGATCGATGATGTCGAAGCGTCAGTGAGAACGGCGGAATTGATCCGCAAGCATTTCCCCAACTTGAAGATTTTTGCGCGCGCGCGCAACCGCCAGCACGCCTTTCGCCTGATGGATTTGGACGTGCGCTACATCATCCGGGAGACCCTGGTGTCGAGCCTGGAGATGTCCGTGCAGGTGCTCGAAGCCCTAGGGTTGTCGAAATCCAATGCCGTCGAAACTGCGCGCCAATTTCGCGTCCACGACGAGGCGACCATGGCCAAGCAGCAGGCGGTCAAAGACGATGAAAGCAAGTTTTTGGCGACCACGCGGGAATCGGCGGAACAGTTACTGCACCTGTTCGAGACCGACACGGATCAACCGCAGGAGCCTGCGCCGCGCGGCGTTCTTGCGAAACCCTCGGCACTGTGAATTTGACGGGGTTCGGAAGGCGGCGCTGGACCGCCAACCTTACGGTGCGGGAGAACGAGTTTCGACGGCCATCCTCGGTCGTGCGGCTCATACGCGCTCGTCGGCTGGGACCATCGGGTGTCGTCCAACACCCATCAGTAGCGTCGGCACCGTGATGTTGACCGGTTCTAGCATTCGTCAGGAAGGGCAAGTAGCCTCGAGGGAACTGGGCCTTCTCGTTCCCTCGAGGCTACTTACCCTTCCGGCCGAGCGCGACCCCAACCGGTCATCATCACCGAACCGAGGTACTAGTGGGGGTTCAGCAGAACCGTGGTATCGAAACTCTCAAAACTCGTCAAAACGCGCCGATACGCATTGTGCATGATGCGCTGCGCATTTTTGTCGGCGCGCGCCCCCAACAACATGCGGATCACGACATCGTCTTGCGGGCGCGCCGCGTCTTCGCCCAAAATCTGGTAAGTGAAGCGCGCCAATCTTTGGCTCATCTCGTTGGCGAATTTGTAACGAACGGCGTCACCGCCGTCGCCGATCTTGGCCTCTTCGGCGATCTCACAAATCAAGCGCGTGATGAATCGAGCCTTGTCGACGAGGCCTAGGTCGCTGAAGAACTCGATTTCGGATTGAATGTTCATCCGGCCGGGAAGAAATCGATGGGTTTGGTGGCAGTCAAAGCGGCTACATCCTTTGGTTCGAACTTAAAGAGACGAATTCTCGCCAGCAGCTTGCTCTCGAATTCCGGAGCATTGAGTTCCGTGGAAACGATGCGCGCCGCCGTTATATCGCCGGAAGGCGCGATGGTCAGCTCGATGACGACCTTGCCCTGCAGCGCGGGGTTGTCGCGCAGCGCGCGCGCATACATCGCATCGATGGACCCCTTGTTCCTGGTGAACACCAAGGCAATTTCGTCGGCACTGCGCGAGGCCTTGCCGCTGCCGCCGGCACGGGTGGCCGCTTGGCCCGAGGCGCCGAGGTTCGGATCCTTCACCTGCGTCGTGTAGATGCCGCGCAATGAGCCTGAGCCGGAAGCCAGTCCGCTGCTGGTGGGGGCGCTGATGCCGCCGCTGGTGCCGCCGGCTTTGGAGCTGATGACGTTGCGCGTCACCTGGCTGACATCGCCCGGATCGGTCGTTTTCTGCTGATTCTTGGTGAACTTGTCGAGATCGATCTGATCGCGCAACGCCGCCAGATCATCGAGGTTGGCCAACAAACCGCTCTTGGACGCTTTGATACGCGGATCGACC
>Ga0210393_10005340_pt1 | contig 10120 bp, 15 predicted proteins | sample IncBWC27OmetaG_FD_160068 | JGI IMG/M metagenome (GOLD analysis project Ga0210393, IMG submission 160068) | Forest soil microbial communities from Barre Woods Harvard Forest LTER site, Petersham, Massachusetts, United States - Inc-BW-C-27-O ...
AGTTTCCTTTCTCTCAAAAATAAACTCATTTCACTGTCTTGGCGGTATAGTCATCTTTCTGTTGTCTTTAAGCTGTACGATGCCTTCTCTGGCCTGCAGCGCTCTCAAAACGAGGACGAACAAGCAAGTTTGACTACTCGAGTGATCAAGTCCGTCAAGAAACTTCAGAGGGACCTCGCCCTTGCAGAAGCGTTTGCAACAAAGCGACCGCAGACCGTCGTTCAAATGTACTTCGTTCGTTCTGTTGAGCAAGCCGCAAGGACGACACGTCTTCTAGGCGATATGGCGGAATCCCGATCTCAACTCGGTCCTTGGGGCGATCGCCTGTGGCTAGGAGCGGACGAAAAAGAGGCAGGTCTTACATAAACTTTGTCAAACATTTGCCCAAGCCCAAGTCATGTGCAGGATGAGCGCTATCTTACAGGTGTTGATGGGATGAACGCATTTGCAGCCGCAGCTATCCTCAGCCAAATTTCTCTTCATGACTTCCTGGCATTACGAGCTGATCAGCGGCTTGAACTTGTTCTTCCAATACCAGAAGGCATGATAGTGGGTAGTATTTTGCTTATGCTAGTACGGCACGTGATAACAATGCGTGTCAGCCACGATTCAACGAGGTCATCGCACAACGGCGCGACGATGTTGAAATCTTTGTGGATGATGACGGCGGCCATTGATCGCACGCGGCCCGTTACAATTAGTTACACCTGTACTTCGACTACTAGCATAACAATTGGCGACCATCATTATCTCTGAGGAAACCACTGACAGTGAGCGCCGATGGCAGCCCGAACCCTAAATTTGGGCTCCCTTGGCCATACGCCACGCTCCTCTACGGCAATCCAACCGTTGCACACCCAAGTGGGTGTCCTTGACCACAAGTACAGTTCACAGTATCAAGCAATCGAGGAGCCGCTCAGCTCAGCATGAAAGGCGCGACAAGCTTAGCCGGTTCTGTTCAGGAACGCGGTTGGTGTTGTTATACTCGTTGCGTTACACAGCTAATACACGTCAATGCACACTCGAATAACAGTACTGGCACAGCAGACCTATGCCTCAGACCCTAAATACAAGAAGTACGCGCAGCAAGTTGACAGGTGTTTGAACTCATTCGACAGTGTGCATGAGTGGGCGGACTTCATCGCATTTCTCAAACAGTTGTTAAAGGTGCGTGGTATCATCAACATGACGACTCGGAACATCAATTGATACTACCTGTCTAAGACCCTACAAGCATACATGCAGTTCAAGGAAATTCCTCGTAAAATCATTGTGGCGAAACGTCTCTCGCAATGCTTGAATCCCGCTTTGCCAACTGGTGTGCACCAGAGGGCACTAGATGTCTATGCACATATCCTTGGGATCATCGGTGTAAGATCCTTATGTATTCTTTGGGTAATTCAACTCAGTTGCTTCAGCCGGATGGCTTGCGTAGGGACTTGTTCTTGTGGACATCGGGGTTGTTCCCGTTCTTCGAATATTCAGCAACATCTGTGAAGGTATGCCATATACCTTCTCAGTAGTCGCCTCGGCTCACGGTTCTCTCCCTAGCTCACGTTACTTAATATATACGATGCACATTTTCTACCCCTGCAAGGAAGTCTAAGACCTGCGATCAAGTCGTTCATCCTTGCCCTCCTTCCCGGACTCGAGGAGGAGACTGGGGAGTTTTTTGACCAGGTAACACATTTTCCTATCCAGTGTGTTTTATACCCATACATAGACAGGTTCTCAACTTGCTTGACCGACTCTCCACCACCGTGTCTCTGTCCTTCTTTCTGGAGAATGTTTGGTTAATCTTACTCACTGTTCCACCGGCACGTGGTACCGCTTTGAATTTGGTATCTCGCCGCCTGCCTAGACTGGTCGCTGAAAACGGTAGGCATATAGGTGAGCTACATTCGAAGGCTGATGACCAAGATAGATTTCGCTACAATGCTTGGACATGATGTCGGTCTCATGATCCGCGCTTTCGCTGCTGCTGTGGAGGATGACAACGTACTCGTCCGTCGCAATGCCCTTGATCTTATTCTGCAGGTACTCCGCTTGGATGGAGTGGCGATCCAAAGGGCGTCTCATGAAGATTGCATCATTATCATGCGAGCAGCGACCAGCGTTGTCATGCGAAGGGATCTCTCTCTCAATCGTCGCTTGTACACATGGCTCCTTGGCTCGGACGAGAATGCAGAACAGCAGATTGCATACCTTCGGTCTCATTCACTGGGGTTACTAAAAACAACTCTACGTGTAGGTGCATTCGTGAAGATCTTCGGTCATTGCTCATTTATATCTGAAGACCGAGATGTTCTCTCCGTCCACGGAGTATCCTGAATCTCGGCCATTCAAAATTTTCATCTCATTATTAGATAAATGGGAAATAGGCGGCCCCCTGTCGGAAGCAATTATTTTGGATACCTTTAAGGCCCTTAGGTCCTTGATTGAGTCGGACACAGCATCCGCTGAAGACGTAGGTGTCTGTATTCGTCGGCTTCTTGCTTATGTAAGGTAACAATTCAGGTTGTGATGACCGCGAGCATGCTCTACGAAGCTGTGGAGCCACATATTGTGTGGCAACAGTTGTTAACTGCGATACTGAATGAACTTACCGGAGATGGGTCACAGCATGAGGTTCGAACGATGTCTTTCAGAATAGTTCGTGATACTCACTCTTCGATTGAAATAGGTGGTCCGTTTGACTCACTTCATCCTGAAGACCATACATGTCCGAGACGAAGAGATTCAAGCTGTCCACTTACCGATTGTATTCACAGCCCTTTGCGAAGCCTTGCAGGTGGGAATACTTTCCAATCACCTGGGCTTCAACTTACCAATGTACATGTCAGGTTCAGATCACACGTGATACAACGAGAGGGTCCCTACCAGTGGCGTCAGACATCTTGCGACTCCTCCATGCACTTAAAGATGAGATTCCTTCACCTTCACTCTTTCAACTTTCTGTGGAAAATTCACCCTCAAGTGCCCGAGGCCCATTAAAATTCGCACTGAACTTCTACGGATTGAACATCCAATTGCCTTGCAATGACACTCGGACAGCCCCACAACTACTGTTCGTAACGGCATTTGAAGATGTTCTCTCGTTTAGCACCGTTTGTGCTACCGCAATGACGACATCGGGGAACCACAGAAAGACATTCCGCGATCTATTGGTCCAATCACTGTCTCTGTTGAACGAGCTGGTGACTGCTACCACGTTGGAGACAGAAAAAGACACGATTGTTGATTGGAATCCATCCGAGTGGGTATCCTGTCTCATCGCAGCCTTGGAAACAGAGGTAGGCTTTGTGTCATGCTCCACACTACCATTGATTTACGCCCTTGCCTGTTTCGAAGGATACCACGTTTGTTGTTATCGACCAGGTGACAACCTCGTTTGTCGCACTACAAAGCGCCCCTGGGCCACAACTGGCCTCGTCGATTGATCAACGACCTGTGGTGTCCAAGTTGTTGCGCACCGTACGTTGACATGTCTTCAGAGACCCCGTGCCACATCCGGCTCACTGAAGTTCTTGGATTGCTAGCTTTTCAACTATCTGCGGCCAAGCTTTTCCATGTATAATGCACGCGCAGCTAACCTTGTATGGTTGGTTGAGAAAACCTCTGCGCATCGGCAGGTGGAATCAATAATCGCGGAGATTCTCACCTCTCCCGATGACATCGATAGAGAGGCATCATATCATGCATTCGGAGCTTTGTGGAGATTAACAGGTAGTTTGCTCTCTCGTGTTCACATGCTTGGTACAGCCATTGACACATCTCATAGAGGACAGTAATCTCCCCGGTTTCTCGTTGAAGGTGCCTTTGATGATCGTTTTGGACACTCTAAAGAGTGACGATCCCGGCCTTCGTCGAATTGGGGAGACGTGGATGCGATGTAGCCTCAGATCCTACCTACGGTACACTACATCTCTCCTCCCCCTACCTTCATCTGATCAGTCTTCTCATTCCAGCGTGCTGGATCCCATCTTATACGATCTTTTGGACCCTTCTATGAAACGAATCCCTTCTTTTTTTAATATCAACGGAAAGCAGTTGCAAAGCTTCTCTTATGAGCGTTCGTTCGACCAGACGTATGTTAATCACCTCTTAGAGACTTTGTTATCGGTCGTCAAATTCGGAGGCCAAGGGTTTGGAAAGACTGCTCGAACGAACTCGGTCCGAAAGTCACACAGCTCTGAGCTTGTTGAGCGAATACTATCCGGCGAGCTCCATCGCCTTCTTACTCAATAGTCTGACCGCTGACGAGTGCTCCCTTATAGCTGGATTGACCGACCCCGATGCCACCTACCAGGACGTCCTCTTAGAAGTGTTGACTCGGTGTGTGCCGGACTGTAATGGCCAAGTTGCTGAGATTCATCCCTGCCCAGTTTTCTGCAATCGGAATGTAAAATAAAGCGCGTTGAGGCCATGGCACCTGCAAACGTTCTCATACAGTCCACCGCCATCGATCTTTTGCAAGCCATCGTCGCGCGCGGAGAGATTGACCCTCCTTCACTTCAGAATATTCAAGCTGCTGTTATTGGAAAGTTGTACCTTTCTGTTCATGCACAACGGTTGGAGCTACAAAACAAGCTTCTTCATCTCCTGCACTCGGTTATCTCTGCTATGACAGCTGGTCAGGGTCCAAGCGTCCCACGCCCAAGCAAGGGGGTTGCGACTGACGCATCAGTGGAACCCTCGGCCCTTGACAAGCCAGAAGATCTCCATGCGCTTTCGGTTCACCCGCTTCTCTTGCACACCTTGATGGACGGTATCAATTTCCCCTCAAACAGTGGAGTCTTACAACATTGGCTGGATTTCGTTCTTATGGTTGTCCCCCAATTTCATCACACGCTCCAGATCCTGATTACCCCACTGGGTGATTGTATCTGCAAAAACTTGCGTATTCGATTGGACGATCTTCGCAGAGCACTCAGAGAAGGTCATGAACACCATGATTTCCGCTCCAACACGACGGATGCCGAATTCATCATGCTGCTTAATGCCCTAGAGCGATTGGTTCTTTTCAGCCTTTCGACAGCAGATACTGGTAACGCAGACGAGGAAGATGTCCCAGCAGAGAAGCCCCCGGGAGCAGAACCTGCAGGGATCTTGGGGATCATGACAAGTGTTTTCTCATCTGAATCTGTACCAACCAATCTAGAGGAGCAGCTAACGGTTCGTTGTCATTACAATCTGTGCTGATCTGGTAGTCATCGGTCTCAGGTCCGTTCACCGGGATATCGTTCTCTACACGAGGCCGTACGTGTCCTCTATTCCATCTGGGCTGCTACTGCACAGGCCAAGTCACACACCTCAACTCCCAAACACGAGATGTTGTCCCTGATCTGTGCGAAAACGCGGACACGTTGTCGTAGAGTGCTCGAGCACTTCTTTCGTCTCCATTCTGCAGAAGTTCTGGAGTCTATTGTTGAGTGTTGGAATACAGAGAAGCCGGTGGGTGCGAATAGCAACTGTCATGAACCACAATGCCCACGAATTATGCAGGCACCGTCGTTGCAGACCATCCCGGCATTCGAACTCGTTGACACTCTTGCAGCGAGTGCTCACAACGTTGTTCACATGATATGTGAAAGTATCTCGTGTCGTGTCAGTGGGCTGTCTGACAGGAACCGAAAACAAGTCATCAATCCGAACTTGTATGTTTACACTAGGGAATTGGATATTTTTCTCCACTAAGGAGTGACCAGATCCGATGGCGTGTTATTCCGGTTCCTGGAGAACTATCTCGGCGAACTGGAAGGACCGCTTGCCGTGCAGGTTTGGCATCGCTTCTTGCAGCTAGCAAGGGATGTCATCAGCAACATCAAAGACTCCCGGCCGCAGGTTTTTCCTACCCTACGGTACGCAACACGTTGCCGGTCACCATGCATAGCCTTACTGTCATAACTCAGATGTGTTTCTATATTGGCGGACAAGATAACGCAGACAACAGCTTTGGAGGATAGGCGCATACGAAAAGACCTTCAGGTATTTTTTTTTGGTTTTGTTCTCCGCAGAAACACCTTGACTTTTCTGGCTTAGGAAACCTACGGGAAACTCCTCGACGCTACTGTGGTATCCGTCAACCGGAGTACAGACACGAGTTATTGGACACGGCGTAACAAAGATGGCCTTGCGTCAAATGGTCGGGATTCCCCTATGCCAAGAGGTGAGTTTGTAGCCTTTTGGTGAGATCTATGTTCATGGTCGTGGTAGTGGCCTCAGACTTAAGACTGGACGAGAAATCGATCTCGAGACCCGCAACCCCGCCTCCTGGTGTCGAGCGGGCGGACCAGGTATGCGTTCACCTTTAATTAAGCCTACATTATACTCACTCCCGTAGTCCTCGCACATCGTTCAATACATCGGCGATACTGCATTGCCTCGGCTACGAAAGTTCCTAGTAGACAACGACCGTGTCCTGACGGTTTGTACCAATATAATGTATTATATCGTGTCGCCAGCTTTGAAGATTAAAAGCCGGTACTTGACAGTCATATCGTCGTGATTTCGTTGTTGAGCTGACTTGAGTCCAGGCCACTGGACTTCGATCCTACGATCTCTATCATTTTGCTAGAAATGACTCGGATCTCCGTCGCGATCAAAGCTTGGCGGGGGGTGATTTCTGACATTATCAATGACAACCGCTTTTTTACGTGTTCAGTGGAGGCGGGGATGGATTTCCGGTCCACTATTCAGGCTTGGGTTGATGCGGATAAGAGTGTTTTCGTGGACTTCCTTGGTGAGTAGCTGACGTTTTTGGCCGGTTGTCTGTTTGACACACCCCCGAAACCCGAATAGGCAAAGTGACCTCGACACCATCTACAAACATCTTCACCAACCGGGAGACGGAAAATCAACTTCGATCCATGAACATGCGGAGAATATCATATATCTTGCTCTGTGGTGAGAAGAATCAGTTCTTGACATCGCTTCCAACGATCCAAGAAAAGCTGGTCGACACCCTGAAGAACACTTCTGCACCGATCGTTCAAGCCGAGGTCTATCTTTGTGTTCGTGTTCTTATGTGTAGACTCAGCCAGCACAACCTGGACAGCTTCTGGTCTGTCATATTATCCGAAATGGTGAGCACTAAACTGTAATTCAGAAGATTTTGCCGGTTGTGTTGACCATCCGCAGTATCGGCTGCTGGAGCAAACAATGCTCGACGTTCCCTCTGATGGCTCAGAAGGATTGGCCCTGGTTCTCTCAGTTTGCAAATTCATTGATCTCCTCCTTGTTCTTCAAACGGAAGAGTTCCAAATGTAAACTTCGTTTCCTCCTTACTATCATTATCGGCTCAGTGGAGCGACCAGGCATCAATGGATCTTCATCACAAACACAATTGACGCAGTCTATCGACCAGATGAGATTGCTCCAGTAGCAATGCTCGATCAACTCTCGGAAATTGCCGGAGGATTGCCACCTCAGGTTAGTTTCCGTTGTCAGCCATCGTGATTATCATGCGTTAATCTCATGCGCTTGTTAGGAAAATGCTCAAAACTCTGCAAATGCCGCTTTCAGCGTCCTCCCCACACCTGGGTCAACCCCCCGGATGCTCCGGCGCCCAATGCTCACTCACTTGCGCCAAATTGATTCCATCCGCGACCTAGTACCATTTTTCTCAAGCGTCAGCGTCGCAACTTATGAGAGCATCTACTCGAGTGGGGGTAATATCGACTGGGATGACGTCGAGCGAGGTTTGTTGAGCGATATGTTTGAAACTCGATGAGCCCTGAGCTGCGCCCATCCATCTTAATACCCCTAACTTGCGGTCCCATGATTACTATGACCGATTTAGATTCAGTACCACATTGTAGCATATCATCAGGAAGACAGTTTTCATTAAACGATGCTAACAAGACTTCGCTCTGAAAAGCCATAGAACGAATAAATATCGATGCGAAATACCTCAGCATGCGCAATGGGCCGGCTAGAAATCGCCCCAGCTCCTGCGGAACTTGTACTGCATATGCTCCCATGTCAACCTCCAACACAAGTTCCACAAAAAAGTAACATCACCTTGTACGGAAGATTCTTCCGCATCCTCTCGGAGGGACTGTTCGGCGACTTATACCCGCCCTCACCCGAACCCCACTCGCCAAAGGCTTCACTCTCCGCCTTTGCCTGGCGGAAGCGAACCACTGGGTCTTGCTGTTCCGGAGGAATTTGTCGTTCAAATTTCTTGGGAGCTTCTTGATCAGCCTGATCCGCCGCTGGGGGCTGGTCCAAGGGTTCTTCGTGCTGGGCGATCGCTTCCCCAACTGAGATACCCTGATAGGCCGCTTCCCGTTTGGCTTCTTGGAGCTCGATGGCCTCATGGTGCGAGAAATGCTCCACATCTTCAGGGTGATTATAAGATGAGGCGTCCTGCGTTTCCGGCGTACTATGGAATTCCTCTAGTGATTGGGTCAGGCCATGAATGATGGGTAGGTAACGCGGCCCTTATTTCGCGCGCACCTTCGTGATGGAGGAAAAACTCTGGTGAAAATTGATAAGCAAAAGGGCAGGGCAGGGACATGACGTTGGTGCGCACCGCTCTCCACATCGTAGTGATGGCCCTCCGCACCGAGTTCGTCGAAATTGGGCAGTGCGGCGAGGCCTACAGCCTCGAACTCGGACAGGGTAATTTTACCATCTTTGTTCTTATCGATGGTGTCGAAAACAGTATCGACGATTACCTTAGCCTTCCTCTGATGCTCTTCGTCGTCCTACGCGAGGTACATCGATTAGCATACCACATTAGGGGGAGAACAATCGCGATTACCTTCGATTTCTTTTGTGAGTATACGTGATGTACACCATATATCGCCTCGACTTCCCCTGCGTCCCATACACCATCGCTAGTGATCTTCAGAATGAAGTCAAAAAGGACTGCTATTATGAACGCACCGATTAAGATCATGTAACTGGAAGAAACTCGGGAGGTCGAATGACTCTCTGTCACAACGGGTAAGAATATCGATAAGCATGATACGATGTGCTTGCGTACATATGGTGCTCAGTTGCCATCTAGCGGGGTTGGCATTCCTTTAAAACGAAGCGATGGGTGAGACGTGAAAGACACGTACGTGTCGCTGAGCATATTGAGCTGCATCACCAGTGGCGGGCTCATGAGAATGGCCCCCGTGGGCCTGCGTCAAAGCCACACAAAAGAGTAGTGCGCAGGAGAGAGATTTGACGAACATGCCCAGGAAATGTGAGGCGGCCGAGCTCGTCACCGATATCGCAAACGAAAGTCAATGACGGCGACCGCGACGACCTCGCGGGCAATTCAGAATTCCCACGGTATATTAATTATATTATTCATAACGGTAAAAGCGCCCTCGCTATGGTAACAGGTATCCGTAAAGTAAAACGTGAAAGATCAATGATTATCCGTCATGAAAGCTGCGACCAAAACCTCATACACAAGCATTGCTTGTTCAAGCCGCTGTACCATTCCGGGTCGTTGCTCGCGCAACGAGTCAATTTCTTGGGCTACTTCATCCCAACTAATCCGGTCGGGAAGCGGGCCCAGCAAGGATTGTGGCAGCGGCAGCGGTCGGGGTGGGACGCGCTCTACAGGCTGCGAGGCGGGTGGAAGTAAGAGGCCGTTGCTACGCAGGAGCGAGAAAAGCGCGATGAATGACCCGGTCCGTCCAACCCCCGCCGAACAGTGCATCATGATAGGTGGCTCGGCATCCGCTGTTGCCTCCAGGCCGCGCGGGTCCTTGTTTTTGTGGTCCACAAGTCTGATGAAATTTAACAGACCCGCTCGATGCTCTGGTTCTGGTATGCCATGGTCCGGCCAGGCGGCGTACAGCAGATGATGGAATATCATGGGGGGTCGTGATTGCCCAGCTACGACGGGCATAACAGAGACCGTACTTTCAACGCATTGTGCGCTCTCGATCACCTCCCTCTTGACCAGGGTGACTCGGAGGGGAGGCATACTCGTGGATTGAGGGGAGTGACAACCCAGGATCCCCCGGGCTCTTGGGGAAAATAGGGGCTCGCTTTTTGCTTCCCGGCCTCAGTGTTTCGCGTCAGCTGCACGATGGTCCGTACGCGCGCAAACCTCAGAGCGGGTTCCTCGGGTGGGCCGAAGTTGGGGTGGGCTCCCGCCATGAGGCTGAGA
>Ga0210393_10005341_pt1 | contig 10119 bp, 6 predicted proteins | sample IncBWC27OmetaG_FD_160068 | JGI IMG/M metagenome (GOLD analysis project Ga0210393, IMG submission 160068) | Forest soil microbial communities from Barre Woods Harvard Forest LTER site, Petersham, Massachusetts, United States - Inc-BW-C-27-O ...
CGCGCCGACGACGAGAATAACTCCTGCAAGAAGAATTGGAAAAACCCGAGATGCGTAGTTGGACCTTTGGCTTGGGGAAAACATTGCACGGAGAAGAAGCAAGAATAAATATGCTCCGACCGCAGCGAGGAGAATGCCGCCATCGGGGCGCAACAAGATGCAGGCTCCGATGGAGAGCCCACATCCAAACCACGGGGTAGCCTTTGGCAATTGCGCTGGTAGGGGTCCTTGGTGCAGGCCGGCAAGTCCGCAGACGGCGAAATCCAGGGCCAGCGCGGTAAAGAAAATTTCCAGCGTTTCCGTAAGAACCGCGGCGGAATAGTTAGCGAGAAACGGACAGAGCGCCGAGAGCATGAGAGCGGCTTTGGCGGCGCGATCGGAGAACAGGCGGCGCGCCATATCCGCAATCAGCAGACATGTCCCCAGGTCGAACAGGACCTGTGTCAGCAGGACGGCGCGGAAATTGCTCCATCCAAAGATCGCAAAAAGCGCGGCAAGAAATGCAGGATATCCGGGCAAGCGCGAGAGCGTGGGGACAACCTGGCCCGAATTGGTGATGCCGTAGACGCCGTATTGCAGCCAGTTCATGGCAATATCGGCGTAGAGGCGCGAATCGTCGACGACTCCGGGAAAGTGGAGCAGAAATCCGAGCCGCAGAGCGAGTCCGGCCAGGATCGCCGCCAGGAAGAATCGAACATCCTTACGCGCCAGTTCCAGCACGATGAGAATATAGCGCGTGAGTCAACTTCGCGCGCACCGCCTGCATCTTACTTGATAAGTACTGCTTTGCCGCGCGCCCTATCTGTGTCTCCTCGATAATTGACCACTTGCCGTGAGCAGCATACGATGATCGATTAGCCCTCCATGGCCGAACCTGTTTTCTATGATCCGAAGCGCGCTCGCTGGAAGCGCCTGAGACGGCTGGTCGACGTCGTCGTCGCAGCGCTCTCCGCGCTCATTATTTTCTTTGTGTACACCACGCTGCGGGACGAGCGCCTGCCCGAATTACTCTTTTCTCCGCAAAAGCGAGCCTTTAAGGCGCTTAAAGAGAGCGAAAAAGAAAAGTCGCGCGACCGTCAGAAGAAGTTGGCCGGCCGCACCCACCGCAAGTCGAAGGTGCCTGCTTCGGAAGTGAAGCTGAATCAAGAAGAAGGAATCCGGGCGGCGTTTTATGTTCCCTGGGACGCTGCCAGTTTTTCGTCGCTTCGCGATTTCGCCCGCCAGATCGACTTGCTCTATCCCGATTGGCTGCATGTGCTTACCCCGGACGGCCGGCTGCAGGCGGTGGACGATCAGACGAATAAATTTTTTGATGTGGTGCAAAACAATCACGTACGTCCGGTTGATGACCGAGTCATGCCGTTTCTCAAGGCAACAGACTCCGGCATGGAAGTCTTTCCCATGGTCAACAACTTCAACGGCACGGATTGGGTGGGGGACGTTACGGGATTTCTGAACGACCCGGAGGCGCGGGCCGTTTTCCGCAGGCAGGTGAGCCTGTTTCTTTCTTCCGACCGCTTTGGCGGGCTGATGGTAGATTTCGAAGCCTTCCCCAGTTCGGGGCAGAAAGGTTACGTCGCACTGTTGAACGAACTTGCCTCCGACTTACACGGGCGGGGGATGAAGCTTTACGTGAGCGTGCCTGCGCACAATCAGGAGTTCGACTACGCCGCGATCTCCGCGCCGGCCGACGGCGTGATCGTGATGAACTACGACGAGCACTATCCGGGGGCCGCAGCGGGCCCGGTTGCTTCGCAGGACTGGTTCGTCGACAATCTTAAGTTTGCCGTGAGCGTGATCCCGCGGGAAAAACTGATCTGCGCGATTGCGAACTATGGCTATGACTGGGTGCTGAAACCGAAGAAGGGCAAGCTCCCGCCGGACGCGAGGGACAGTTCCGTAAGCGTCCAGGAAGCGTGGCTGGCTGCGCGTGATTCGGATGAGGACATAACCTTTGATGACGACGCGCTGAATCCGCACTTCAGTTATCTGGATGAGCGCGCTCTCCGCCATGACGTCTGGTTTCTCGACGCGGTCACGGCGCTCAATCATATGAGAGCAGCGCAGACTCTGGGCATCCAAACTTTCGCATTGTGGCGACTGGGTGGCGAGGACCGTTCCTTGTGGCGCGTCTGGGATATGCCTGGCGACGCCGGGGCCGCCGACAAGTTGCGCGACGTGCCTCCCGGCCAGGACGTCGACATGGAAGGCCAGGGTGAAATCCTTCGCATCGAAAACCGTCCGACTCATGGCACTCGCGATTTCACCATTGATGCGAACACAAAACTGATCACCGACGAAAATTTCCAGAATTTACCCGAGCCCTTTCGGGTGGGACGTTACGGGTACAGTCCCAACCAAGTCGCGCTCACTTTCGACGATGGTCCCGATCCGGAGTGGACGCCGCAAATTCTTGATGTGCTGAAGCGCGAAAACGCTAAGGCTACGTTTTTTCTGATCGGCATACAAACCGACAATTTCTCGAGTATTGCGAAGCGTATTTACAGCGAAGGACATACGGTGGGGAATCACACCTTCACCCATCCTGACGTCAGTAACATTTCCTCAACCCACCTTAAGGTGGAATTGAATCTTACGGAGAGGCTTTTCGCCAGCCTGATGGGGATTCGAGCCAAGCTGTTGCGGCCGCCCTATGCAATTGACGAGGAACCGGACACGGCCGACCAGGTAAAGCCACTCGAGTTCGCACAAGATATGGGTTACATCACGGTCGGGAACAGGATCGACCCCAACGACTGGAGCGACAAACCGCGGCGGCACACGGCCGAAGAAATTTCTTCCTACGTACTGGCGCACTTGCCGCCTTGCGGGCCCAACGATTTGCGCTGCGGCAATATCGTGCTGCTGCACGATGGTGGCGGAAACCGCGAGGAGACGGTTCGTGCGTTGCCCATGATCATCGAGGGGATTCGTGCGCGCGGGTATTCGGTGGTCCCGGTCTTTCAGTTGTTCGGCAAGTCGCGGGCCGACATAATGGCCCCATTGAGCACGGGGGAACGCTGGGCTGCACGCCTTGATGGGCTGGGCTTCTGGCTCTTCGAGGCGGGCATCGTGTCGATCACCTGGATATTTTTCCTGGGCGATCTGCTCATGACCGGGCGCCTTCTTTTTATTGGCGCGGCAGCCGTCTACGACCGGTTGCAGGAGAAGATCTTCGGCAAGCCAACCGAAGTGGCTTCATACAAGCCGAAAGTTGCGGTACTCATCCCCGCCTACAATGAAGAGAAAGTTATTGTGCGTACGATCCACGCCGCGCTGAACTCCAACTATCCCCATTTGCGCGTGATCGTAATCGATGATGGGTCGAAGGATCGCACTCTTGAAGTCGCGCGTGCCGCTTTCGCCGCGGAGGAAGACGCGGGGAAAGTTCTCATCCTGACGAAGCCGAACGCCGGCAAAGCTGAGGCGCTCAACTTTGGCATTGAACATATTCAGGATGCCGAACTCTTCGTGGGCATTGACGCGGACACGATTATTGCCGGAGACGCAATTTCGCGTCTGGTGCCGCATTTCATCAACCCGAAAGTCGGCGCGATCGCGGGCAATGCCAAAGTAGGAAATCGCGTGAATCTGTGGACGCGCTGGCAGGCTCTGGAATACATCACCAGCCAGAACTTCGAGCGCCGCGCGCTGGATGTTCTGGGCGCGGTCAGCGTGGTGCCCGGGGCCATTGGGGCCTGGCGCGTCTCCGCCGTTCGAGAAGCAGGCTGCTATCAGATCGATACGGTTGCCGAGGACGCGGATCTCACGATGGCTTTGTTGCGCCGCGGTTACCGCGTGGAATACGAAGACATGGCCCTGGCTTACACCGAGGCGCCGACCAATGCGAATGGCTTGATGCGCCAGCGTTTTCGCTGGTCCTTCGGAATCCTGCAAGCCGTTTACAAACATAGCGGAGTGTTCGCGCGCAAAGGGGCCCTGGGCTTTGTTGCGCTGCCGAACATCGTAATCTTCCAGATCCTGCTGCCGCTGGTATCGCCGCTGATCGACATTATGTTCGCCTTCGGCGCGCTCTGGTATGTTGTCCAGAAACACTTCCATCCCGACTCGACGGATCCTGCGAGCTTTCACAAACTGGTCGCGTTCTTTTTTGCGTTCCTGGTGATTGATTTTCTGGCATCGGCCCTGGCATTCGCGCTGGAGCGCCGCCGTCCGGACGACAAAGAAGACCCCTGGCTGTTAAGTCAGGTGTGGCTGCAACGCTTCGCCTACCGCCAGTTGTTTTCCGTGGTGCTTTTCAAAACTTTGAAGCGCGCGCTGGAGGGCCGCAGGTTTGCCTGGGACAAGCTCGAGCGCACGGCTGCGGTAAAGTACGTTCCGTCGGAGAATCGGGATCGGGTGAATGTGCCGTAGGCTGCTTTGTGACGTGCGGCTTGCAAGTTAGCGGAATATCAACTGCGCAAAGTCCGTAAGATTCCGCCGCCAAACCATCCAGGTATGCGCGCCCGGCGTTTCAATCTCGGTTTGCTGCACGCCCTTGGTCTTCAACCATTCGCGCAGGTTGCGGTTAACCGTGATCAACTGGTCCTCGGTGCCGCACGCAATCCAGAGCAGATGTAGTTGCGGATTCGCTTTCACATCGAGAGCAGGAAAATCCTTATCGAAGTCCTCAGGAATGCCGCCCGAACTGAAAGCACCAATCCAGGAAAACCTGTCGAGGTTATTCAAACCTGTGAGCAAAGATTCCGAGCCGCCCATGGAGAGTCCGGCGATGGCGCGCGAGTTACGATTGCTGTTGACTCGATATTCAGTTTCGACGCGCGGCATGACTTCGGTGAGGAGCTCTTCGGTGAACTTCCTGAAGTTTGTTGCGCGCAACTCGGTGTCGCTCCACCCCTCCCGTCCGATGCGAACAAAATCCATCGTGCCGTAGCCCAGGGGCATTACGACAATCATCGGCTTGGCTTTGCCTTGCGTAATCAGATTATCGAGGATCACATTGGCGCGGCCGACGGCGGTCCATCCGCTGGCATCGTCGCTGTAGCCGTGCAGGAGGTAGAGCACCGGGTATTTCTGCTGGCCCGTCGTGTCATATCCCGGAGGCGTGTATACGTAGTAGTCGCGATTGTCCTGCGCGACCGCGGACTTGTAATAGTGATGATGAATCACGCCGTGCGGAACATCGTTTAACTCCCAAGGGAAAGACGAGGGCCCGGGCACATGCACGAAGTTCGCCGGGGAGAGCAGATTGGGCACCAGTTCATAGTTTGAGGGGTCGAGCAAGCGCACGCCGTCGGCGACAAACGTATAACCGTAGTAGTCGGGCGCGAGGGGAACCGTCAAGCTCCATACTCCTTGATCATCTTTCTGCATTGCTTCCGGCTCGGCGCCTTCGCGCGCAAGTTTTACTACTCTGGAATTGGGCGCCCGGAAGCGGAAAGTTACAGTGCCGTCGGAATATACTTCGGGAGAAATAACCGGGTCCGGAGGCGCAGCAGGTGGCGAGGATTTAGCGGCTTGAGCTGCGCTGAAATCTGCGAGAAGCAATAGCACTGAAACCAGCTGAAGGAGAGCTGAGGGGAATCGCATTAAAATTCTCCGCAACAATAAAAGCAGGGCTAAGGATTTTTCCCAGCCACTTCCAAGCGAGTCTCGGCTTTCTTTTGCGCGGCTAGAGCCCGCTCCACATCAACGTTTGGATCGCCGCTGGTGAGCAGTTTTTCGGCCCGCTCTTTAGCTTTGCGAGCACGTTCCACATCGATCTCGGAAGGACGTTCAGCGGTTTCGGCAAGGATCGTGACCCTGTCCGGCAGGACTTCTGCGAATCCCCATGCTACGGCGAGTTTTTGCTCTTCCGCACCGTTGCGAAAAGTGATTTCGCCGACTGCGAGCTCGGTGATAAGCGGCGCATGGCCCGGCAGGACGCCCAGATAGCCGTTCTTGCCGGGAATCTGGACTTCCTCTGCCGCCGTGTCGACTACTCTCTTTTCCGGCGTGACGATCTCGAGTTGGAAGGTATCTGGCATAGGATCGGCTTCGGGATCTTGCTGGCTAAAAGCCCGAAGCGCGCCTTTTACGCGGCGGCTTTCATCTTCTCCGCAGCTTCGAGCACTTCCTCGATCGGTCCTTTCATATAAAACGCCTGCTCGGGGATATCGTCGTACTTGCCTTCGACGATCGCTTTGAAGCCTTTTACCGTGTCGGCGATCTTCACATAGCGTCCCGCAGCGCCGGTAAATTGTTCGGCGACGTGGAACGGCTGCGACAGGAAGCGTTGAATCTTTCGTGCTCGCGCGACGGTAAGCTTCTGATCTTCGCTGAGTTCGTCGATACCGAGAATCGCGATGATGTCCTGCAAATCTTTGTAAGTCTGTAGAGTCTTCTTTACCCGCTGCGCCACATCGTAATGCTCCTGGCCGACAATGCGCGCATCAAGAATGCGGGAGGTTGAAGCCAAGGGATCGACGGCGGGATAAATTCCAATCTCAGTTAAAGCGCGCGAGAGTACGGTAGTCGCGTCGAGGTGAGCAAAGGTGGTTGCGGGTGCGGGATCGGTCAAGTCGTCGGCAGGCACGTAAATCGCCTGCACGGATGTGACGGAACCCTTCTTGGTCGACGTGATGCGCTCCTGCAGTTCGCCCATTTCCGTCGCCAGGTTTGGCTGATAACCTACGGCGCTGGGCATGCGGCCGAGCAGCGCGGAGACCTCCGAACCAGCCTGGGTGAAGCGGAAAATGTTATCGATGAAGAGCAATGTATCGGCGCCCTCGGCATCGCGGAAGTATTCCGCGACCGTCAGACCGGTCAGCGCGACGCGCAAACGGGCGCCAGGAGGCTCCGTCATTTGCCCGTAAATCAGTGCGGCTTTCGAGTGCGCAGGATCGCCGGGCTTGATCACGCCGGATTCCGTCATTTCGAGCCAAAGGTCGTTGCCTTCGCGAGTACGCTCACCGACGCCCGCAAACACGGAGAAGCCGCCGTGGTTTTTGGCGACATTATTGATCAGTTCCATGATGACGACGGTCTTGCCCACGCCAGCGCCGCCGAACAACCCGATCTTGCCGCCCTTTAAGAATGGCTGGATGAGATCGATGACCTTTACTCCGGTCTCAAACATTTCGGCCGACGTTGCCTGCTCATCGAACGCCGGCGCAAGGCGGTGAATCGGCATTCTCTGTTTGTACTCGACCGGGCCAAGTTGATCCACGGGCTCGCCGATGACGTTCATCACGCGTCCCAGTGTGCCGCGGCCTACGGGAACGGAGATTGGACCCGCCTGGTCGATGGCCTTCATGCCTCGCACCATGCCGTCGGTGGCGGACATGGCGATACAGCGCACGCGGCCCTCGCCGAGATGCTGCTGCACTTCTAGAATCACGTTGATGGGGGTGGGGACGGTGAAGCCGTCGCTCACGACGCGCACCGCCTGATAAATTGGCGGCAGCTTGCCTTCGGGAAACTGCACGTCCACCGCAGGCCCCGCGATTTGAACTACATGTCCGATGTTTTCTGGCATAAATTCAGCTTCTAGCTGCTAGCTCCTAGCTTGCTTCTTACATAGCGGCGGCGCCGCTCACGATCTCGATAATTTCTTTTGTGATCTTGGCCTGCCGCGCCCGGTTCATGACCAGCGTCAGTGAATCGATCATGTCAGTGGCGTTACTGGTGGCGGAATCCATGGCAGTCATGCGTGCGGCGTGCTCGGCCGCCACCGACTCCAGCAACGCCCGGAAAATCTGGATGCCCACATATTTCGGCAGCAATGACCGGAACAATTCCTCCGGCGACTGCTCGTAGATGTAATCGACGTCCGCCGTGGCAAACTTCTCCGCGACCTTTTCGCCGGGACTTTCGCTGCGCATGCCCACCCCGGCGCTGATCGCAGCTTCTTTGGCCTTCTTTTTCTCGTCTTCGGTCATCTCTTCCGCCATGCGAACGGCCTGTTCGCCAACCTTTTCGATGGGAAGAATTTGCTCCACGACCAGCCGCTGCGCGATCACGGACTTGAATTCGTTGAAGACCAGATAAACGGAGTCGATCTCTTCGCGTTGGTAGCGCTCAATCACGCTCTCGGCCAAGGTGCGCGCCTGAGAGAATTCCAGCTTGCCAAGAATACCGACGTGCTCTCCCACGATTTGTATGGCACCGGCTCGCTCCCCGGCCACAGCGCGGGTTTCCATCGTTTCATCGACTTCGGTCAGGCTCCGCGTCTGCACCGTCGCAGCCGGATAGCGCCTGCGCAGGAAATCGCGACCCTTGCGGCCAATTGCCTCGATATCGATATTCTTGCCGGCCTTGGATTCGAGGAAGCGAGCGGCGGCTTTCGTGATGTTGGCGCTGAACGCACCCGCCAGTCCCTTGTCGCCCGTGACCACGATAAGCAAAATATTATTCTCTTGGCGCTGCGCTAAAAGAGGATGTTTCGGCTCACCCGTTTCAGGATCGTAAATCTCCGCCCGCGCCACCAGCGATTTCAGCACGTTGGTCAACATCTGCGCATAAGGACGCGCAGCCATGGTGCGATCCTGCGCCCGGCGCAATTTTGCCGCGGAAACTACCTTCATGGCCTTGGTGATCTGGCGCGTGTTTACCACGCTGCGGATACGGCGCCGAATGTCGAGAATGTTAGGCATTGGAAAAAATCAGCTTCTGGGTGCTAGCTACGTCTTCAGTTCCCTCGGGGCCAAAGCCCTCTTGCTTATTGCGTCCGAGTGGCACCGCTGAAGCCGTGCCCTTCCCGGTCTTTATTCTCTATCCTCTGTCTCTATTCTCTTTATTCTCCAGCGCGGCTCTGGCACTATTTCGCCACCGCTTCCCGCTCTGCTACAAACTGCTGTTTCGCTTGCTTGATCACATCCGTCAGTTGCGCCTTCAAACTATCATCGAGAATCTTCTTCTCCATGATGGTGCGCAGCAGACCAGAATTAGTTGCGTCGACATACTTGTAGAGTTCCTTCTCAAAATCGCGGACCTGGTTTACCGGAAGGTCATCGAGGAATCCTCCGGTACCCGCGAAGATGATCAGAATTTGTTTGGAAAACGGCAGCGGCGAAAACTGATTTTGCTTGAGCAGTTCGACCAGCCGCTGGCCGCGGTTCAACTGAGCTTGCGTGGCTTTGTCCAGATCGCTGCCGAACGATGCGAATGCCGCCAGTTCGCGGTATTGCGCCAGTTCCAGCTTCAACGTGCCCGCCACCTGCCGCATAGCCTTGATCTGCGCACTGCCGCCAACACGGCTTACCGACAAGCCCACGTTTACTGCCGGACGGACACCTTGATTGAACAAATCGGTTTCCAGATAAATCTGACCGTCGGTAATTGAAATCACGTTGGTCGGAATGTAAGCGGAAACATCCCCGGCTTGGGTTTCAATGATGGGGAGTGCGGTCAACGACCCGCCGCCGTTCTTATCGCTCAACTTTGCGGAGCGCTCCAGCAGCCGGGAGTGGAGATAGAACACATCTCCGGGATAAGCTTCGCGTCCGGGGGGACGCCGCAACAGCAGCGAGATTTCGCGGTAGGAGGCGGCATGCTTCGAAAGATCGTCATAGATGACGAGCGCGTGACGCTTGGTGTCGCGGAAATATTCGCCGATGGCAGTGGCCGCGTAGGGCGAAATGTACTGCATGGGGGCTGGTTCAGACGCAGAGGCCGCCACGACGATGGTGTATTCCATCGCACCGGCGTCTTCCAGAATCTTTACCACCTGCGCAATCGAGGATCGCTTCTGCCCGATCGCGTTGTAGATGCAGATGAGGTCATTGCCTTTGCTGTTGATGATGGTGTCGAGCGCGACGGCGGTTTTTCCCGTCTGGCGGTCGCCGATGATCAACTCGCGCTGACCGCGGCCGACCGGGATCATACTGTCGATGGCCTTTAGTCCCGTAGCCATGGGCTCGCGCACCGGCTGCCGGTCGATGACGCCAGGCGCCAGGCGCTCGAGCGCGATGAACTGATCGCTGGCGATTGGGCCCTTGTCGTCGATGGGACGACCAAGAGAATCGACGACGCGACCGATTAGAGCATCGCCGACGGGCACGCTCATGATGCGTCCCGTGCGCTTCACTTCGTCGCCTTCTTTGATCTCGGTGTATTCGCCGAGCAGGACCACGCCCACCTGATCTTCTTCGAGGTTCATGGCGATACCGGCCACGCCGT
>Ga0210393_10005343_pt1 | contig 10115 bp, 10 predicted proteins | sample IncBWC27OmetaG_FD_160068 | JGI IMG/M metagenome (GOLD analysis project Ga0210393, IMG submission 160068) | Forest soil microbial communities from Barre Woods Harvard Forest LTER site, Petersham, Massachusetts, United States - Inc-BW-C-27-O ...
TGGTATCATTACACCCATCTCCTGTAGTATTACCGGCCCTAAAGAGGGCGCATGGACCACCTGTATTTAGTATATAAGACCTCTTGAATTCAGCGAACAGTCCTCAGACTGTTCTCTTGTCTACCCCACTAGTCTTAGCCTCACAGCTACCATTGAGCCCTTCACTCTCATCCTCGTCGCTGTCATCATCGTCTTAGTCTTAGTCCTCTTATTCCACGCCCAGCCAGTTACCTCCACTCCAAGCCCATCGTCGTCCTCGCTACCTCTATAAAGTAGTGAGTCGCGACACCAATGGCAAAGTTCGATGCCCTGTCTGCAGAAAAGACATCAAAGTCGGGATGGGTGGTCTGGAGAATTTCCAGAAGCAGCATAATCCTGGAATAAGCAAAGCATGCCAGGAAAACATCAGAAAAAGAAACAACGCAGATGCTCAGCGTGCTCACCAACAATCACAACTTCGAATCCAATCCTTCTTCACCAAGAAAGCAAAAGATCTCATCCCTCCCACAGTCCCTACACCTGATCATGTCATTGCATATGCCAGGGAATCGACTCTGTCTGGAAACAGTGGCATGGCTAATATATGCGCTGAGACCTTGAACGCGCCTGCCATATCTGATAGGCTTGCCAATGAACTCCTCACAAAGCTGGAGAAGTCCATTAGCAACTTACCAAAAACACTTCCTGCTGCGACTGAAGCAGACAAGATAGCCATCTTCACCCAAAACATCCCCTCAGATATGGACAGAGATGATGCTTGGGAACTCTTGTTGGACCCTCTTCTTAACCGGTTCTTAGGCTTTGGAAGACCCATTGAGGTCATCTCTGTGTCATTAAGAGGTGGTGACAAGGGCTTGACCGTGATGGCACAATATCTGAGGGAGTTTGTTGCGCGATATCGGATTGATGGTGCACTCCTCGAGGGGAAGGTGCTACGACTGATAGAAGCCATTGAGTCAAAATACCAGTGTGTAATGATGTACCTTATGCAGCATGGTGTATTAACCTGGTTCCTGATTACTTTTTAGGCCGTCGCACAGTGACACACCCAGGAACGTGGAGATAACAGTTATCTCAGACGACGACGAAATCCCATCACCGCAGCAGGGCAAGCAGCCGCACAAACCACAGCCAGCAGAAGTCAGCATCACAACAGATTGTCAAGATTCCGATGCACGTACTGAATTATGCGCTGGTTATCACCTTTCATTCCCAAAGGGTCAGCAGTCCCACACATCCTATCCCTTCGCCCTTCACACGCTCATGTCGTTGCCCTGGGACTGTGGCACACGCAAAGGTGCCTTCGTTCTCACGTCCCACTCATGTTCAGGCAAGGCTGAAGTAAACGGGCATTGTCAGGCATGTGACAACTTGAGGAATAATGAAAACCTGAAAAAGATTATCGTCAGATACACCAATGGTATATATGAAAACACTCAACTGGTCTACCATGGTATTGCTGGACTTATTGATGTTGTGCACCGCAAGATGTCGACGATCGATGTCCTTCGCCTTCATCATCTCAACGATGTGAGGAAACTTGTGGGCCATGAAGGTACAATTGATGTCCACAAGCAGATGTTGATGGCCTTGTCAATGCAGCCTATCCCCCGTATCGACCGTGTCTTGCGTGTCACATTTAAACATGGCAATGGGATTCATTTAATGCTGGAGTTAATCAAAAGGGCAGCAGAAGGAACGTACCACCCAAAAGGATTTGATGAAGAGGACGACTTGCAGGCATTGCTCTTCCTACAGCTGGGGGGCACACGCGTAGCAAACATCGCTCACCGTATATTTGGGACCCCTTCGGTCTCAGTGATCCATACCTGTACCACAATCCCTCAAATCCTACCATCACCTGCTTTTCAAACTCGCTTTGAGATTGAGCACAATGTTGCGGCATGCTTCGAAGGACTGCTTGACATCATTGGAGCCTCAGGAAAGTGCGCCCATGTGGTCTTGATGTTTGATGAACTGGCCGTAGAAAAATGGCCTCGGTGGGATGATAAGTCAAACAAGATTCTTGGGGTGTGCTGTGAGCATGGATGAGGGACTAGGCTGGAGTTTACAAGTGAGGAGGATTTAGACATGCTGTGGGAGGAACTGAAGAGCAAGAAGATTCACTTGGCTCATGAGGTGAGCATTTATGTCAATTGTTCCTCACCTTCCTTTCCTATCGTGTCCATCATGCGCATTCATCTAATACACCACATTTTGGCAATTTTAGGTGACTGTTGGTGCCCTAGCAGTCCTGAGTCCTCTGGCATGACTTTACAGCGCCCACCCCATTCTTATCTCTGGAAGCTGCAAACGCGAGACAGCTAGTGATCATGCATCATTGATCCAAGCCGTGGTTGATGCCATGAATGCAAAGAAGACCACAACTGGACTGAGGGTCATCAGTCTGGCATCTGATGGCGAGTCTTGCTGAGGCAAGGCCTTGGCCCAGTTAACCTTTGTTGCCCCACTCACCACTACATCCCCAATCTACAAGTATCTTGTTCATCTGGATTTGATCGATCTCTTTGTTGGCATGGACGATATCACAGCAGACAAGGATTACAACACGTATTTAAATGGCTTCGTAATACCCTTCTTCAAGAGAAGGGCTGAGTCGTTCTTGGCATCAAGCTCACATGCGGCCTCATTTGCAAGCACCTACAAGCCCTCATCCAGACAAACAATCCGAAAATCTATCGTTGCTCTCGTTCCTGCATCCTCATCGGCTACGCTCTGCATGCAAAAGCTTATTGACTCTGGGACACAACAGATGGAAGCATACTCAACTCCTTCCATGTTACCTTCCTGGAGCATCTTGATCAGCAACCTGTTGACCTTCTCCCCAGGACCACCATTTCCATCGATCCCAATGCCCCGCCCAGCTGGGATGCATCCCCAGAGCCAACAACACCATCTTCCCCTTCCCCATCCCCCGCTTCCCCCACACTTACGATAATACCTTCTGATACTGGCGAAAACCATCAAAATGTTACACCAAGTTCCCCTTCTACGTTACCTTCATCTTCTGGTGGCAAAAACCGTCAATATATAATGCCACCTTTACCTTCTTCTCTCAGTGAAAACCGTCCTATGCTAACGCCATCTATTTCTCCCCACTGATTGAGCGGCTTGTGTCAGGGCAGTTTGCATAGTCAGAATCGGAGTAACTGATGAGGCCAGGATGTCGTGTGCACCCGAGGACGAGAGATAGGGATGGTGTGCCTTTCAGATAGCGGAGAACACGGACTGTGGCGGACCAGTGTTCGGGCATGTAGCAATTGAGGAATGAGGAGAGGCATCCAACGGCAAAGGCAATGTTGGGTCGCGTGGCCACAGCGAGGTACATAAGGCTGCCGACAAGCTCTCGGTATGGGGTTTGCAAATGCCATTTCACAACTTCAGGTGGTTTGGGCGCAGACGGGTCTGGGCGGCGGAGCTGGAGGCTGGTGACCATCGGCATGTCCACAGAGCGGGCGTCACAGACGTCGAAGTGGTCTATGAGACAGTTAATGTAGGCGGTTTGGGATATGGAAATCGAATGTGAGGGGCAATTGCGGCTGATCGCAATTCCCAGGGTGAATTTTGCGGGTCCGAGGTCTGAAATTTCCCACTTGGACTGTAGTTGAGCTTTGAAAGACTCCATCTCGCTGGTGGAAGACGCAGCAGCAAAGATATCATCCACGTGGACAGAAAATATGACTGTGCCAGTGGGGGAAGTGCAATAGTACATGCACCATTCGCACGAGAGGCGGTGGAAACCCCATGATACAATGGCACTGTTGAAGGTTATGTTCCAAACCTGGCTGGCCTGTTTCATCCCATAGATGCTCTTCATGAGATGGAGGACCCAATCCTCTTTTCTAGGGACCTCGAAGCCAGCGGGTTGCTCCATGAAAGTTTGTTCGCTCTCTGGCAAGATCCCGTTGAGGAAGGCGGTTTTGATATCGAACTGGTGGAGCTCCCAGTTGAGGGAAGCAGCAATGTGGGCGATCGCGCGGAATGATTCGAGACGGGCGGTGGGGGCAGTGGTCTTGTCATAGTTGATGCCGGGCAATTGGGCAAACCCTTTCGCAACATATCTGACCTTGTAGCATACCACGTGGCCCTTATTGTCTCGCTTGCGCTTACATACAAGTTTTCCTTTCAAGGGTTTTCTCCCCTTGGGCATGGCTGACCGCGGAACTAGGATGAAGACGCTGAGGTCTTCAAGACTTTGGAGCTCCTCTCGGGCACCAGCGACCCAGAACTCTCGCTCAGGAGAGGCCATTGCTTCGGCCCATGTGGGGTCGTCGTCATCATCATAGACAGGCTCAAGATCGCCGTCAGCAATCGTGGCCAAAGCACTGTCAAGGGAATGGGGAGAGAGATCTGATGTATCCAAGGGAAGAAGGGAGTGTGATTCATGGAAGGGACTGAATTCGGAAAGGAAGGCTACAGTAAGAAGTTGCTCAGAAAGCAGGGAAGATTTGGAAGTACGGGATAAGCGTCGACGCTCCGCAGAAGAGGCAGCATCGGAAATTGCATCAGTGAGTAAACGATCTGGCAGAAGGCAATCGTTGGAGGCTATGCGAGAAGAGGGGGCACACGATCGATTGGATTGGCACACAGAAGGAAGGGAAGGTGAAGAATTAGAATTATGAGATAAATTGGGAGAAATAGACAGCGTTAGCATAGGACAGTTTTTGCTGAGAGAAGAAGGTAAAGGTGGCATTATATATTGATGGTTTTCACCACCAGAAGATGAAGGTAATGTAGAAGGGGAACTTGGTGTAACATTTTGACGGTTTTCACCAGTATTAGAAGGTATTATCGTAAGTGTGGGGGAAGCGGGGGATGGGGAAGGGGAAGATGGTGTTGTTGTTGGCTCTGGGGATGCATCCCAGCTGGGCGGGGCATTGGGATCGATGGAAATGGTGGTCCTGGGGAGAAGGTCGACAGGTTGCTGATCAAGATGCTCCAGGAAGGTAACATGGAAGGAGTTGAGTATGCTTCCATCTGTTGTGTCCCAGAGTCGATAAGCTTTTGCATGCGGAGCGTAGCTGATGAGGATGCAGGGACAAGAGCGATGATAGATTTTCAGATTGTTTGTCTGGATGAGGGCGAACACTCAGCAGCCAATTTCACGAAGATGGGAGAGGGAAGGAACTTGACCTGTCCAGAGTTCGTACGGTGTCTTTCCATTGAGTGTGGAGGAAGCAGTTAGGTTAGAGAGATATGCAGACATTGCACAGAATTCGTCTCAAAACAAGGCAGGGGCATTATAGGAAAGGCACATCGTGCGTGCTTTGCCCAGGAGAGTTCTGTGTAAGCGTTCTGCTCGTCCGTTATGAGCAGACGTATAGGGGGCGGTGCGCTGATGATTGATGCTGTGCATGGAAGCCCAATTGTGCATGGATTTGGAAATTAATTCGCCGTTGTCGCTGACAAGTATTTTTAGGCAGTGTCTGGACTGGTTCTCGACCGCGTGGTGCCACAGCTGCAGAATGGAAGCAGCTTCGTCTTTAGATCTCAGGGGGAGGCTCCAAATGTAAGACAAGAAGTCATCTATGAGATTCATGGAGTACAATCGGCCAGAGCGTGAGCGAACAGGCATCGGCCCACACAAATCAACAAAAACATGTTCCAAAGGACGTGTGGCCCTGCTACCCTCCCGTGACTTTGGTACGCTAGAGCATGTCTGCTTGCCAAGGATGCAGTGATTACATCGGGGGGGCGCAGAAGATAAGTCAATGCGCATACCTTGCACAGCGCCCTTACGCGCCATGTCTATAATGGCCTCATTGCCACAGTGGCCGAGGCGCCGATGCCAGGTTTCGAGGTCGGGGGTGTTACCGCCTAGGCAAGCGGCTAAACTGTCTCGCTGTGGGTGTGACCCCTCATGGTTCTGCAGTCCGCATGACACGTGTTTCATACACGAATCGTGCCTCTGTGAAGGGTCTAGCAGGTGGCCACCGGTCAAGCCAGTTCGTTCTTCTTGGGTATGCATGTCTCGTGAGTGGCTAGCAGATCTATTGTCTCATCAGTCTTCGTCCCTACCTCCCTCCTAGTCCCTGTGCTTTGGGTCAGCAGGTGATCGCCTTATTGTCTCTATTGTTTCGTCGCCCTTATTGTCTATGGCTATCCCTTTTGTCCTGTGTCCTTATTGTCTGAGGTGGCTAGCTTGTACGCCATTGTTCGGACCGTCTATTGTTGCATGGTCGCTATTGTTAGCGACTTGCTTATTGTGATTACCTACGCTTGCTACTGAGTAGTATAAATAGCGTACCGTTCTGTCCTGTACTCGCTAAGTAGAGTCTTTTGTGCAATCTCACCGCACTTCACTCTAAACTTCGGGCCTTAGTGGCACTCCCCTTCCCCTTCTCTTCTCTTAAGCGACTCTAAGTGCGCATCACTTAGTTCTGAGTCTACCTTAGTGGGGGTTGCCATCTTAGCGGTAACATCAGAATCTACTTCTTTTCACCACGGCAAGCTTCAGTAACCTGGCTGGGAGCAACAGGGAGTGGCTCCCTATTGAAGAACTCACCAACGTACCAGTGTCCCATCAGAACCACCCACAGATCAGGCTCATAGCAGCAGACTATCCCACAAACCAACGAGGCTACGCCTACCTCAGGTGGGAAGTAACACACCCCGCTTCCCCAGTAGTGTGGAGAGACAACAGGTGGTACACACTACGACACAGCGAACACTCGGGGCACCCCTACCATGCTGGAGAACGAATTGACGTGTACCCAACCCCAGCCTACACCGCAGCAAACGAAGACGAGGACAACGAACTTACAGAAGACCTCACCAACCTTCAAATCAGAAGCACACCGGCAGTTATCGATCCAAACGGCCCAGGAAGCCCACACCATTCCAGGAGTATCGAACTTAGGACATCCACCCGATCAGAACGACTCACAGACACACCTAATAGTGGCACTATGTCTACTCAAACCATGGCAGCAACGCAGACGATTGTGCGAACCCTTGCAGGAGGAGGAGGAGGCAAGGAACCTCCTCCAGACCCCGGAAATCAAAGTCAGGACCCTCAGCGGATCAGAGACACCTTCGACATTGCCCTTGGCCGAGCTCCCAGACCCCCTGGAGGGCCTGGAGGACCTAATGGACCTGGAGGCCCTGGAGGGCCAGGAGAACCAGCAATACCCCCCGATCATCTCATCCCCATCCAACCAGCAGGAGAGATAAAACAAGCCGGCATGACGCCACAGCCATTCGACAGAGAAAGGACGAAAGTGGAAGCATTCCTGAGGGAGTTGAGGCTCTACATGATGGCAAACCAAGGGGTCCCAGGTTTCGAGTTGCCGATCAGGTGCGTCGCCATCGCCCTTACGTTCATCAAAGGGCAGAAGGTCGATGGATGGGTAGAGGCGATGCTCCAAGCAATAGAACAGCTCCACCCCATCCAAGACAACGTCGAATATACCTACACCGACTTCCTCCACCACTTCCAAACCCAGTTCACAGACTCCACCAAACAAGAGACCGCCCAAGCAGCCCTCAACAGGCACCACTTCAAATTCCCCTTCATCAACCAGTATATCAGCGACTTCGAAACCCTAGTCAGAAAAGCAGGCTACACAGTAGGAAGCAGAGAAACGATGAACTACTTCCTCAAAGGACTCAAAACTGCCCCGGACGTTATGGAACGAGTAGTCGAGAAAATCCCCACCGACTACCAGGACCTGAAAGATAAGGCCGTTGCAGCGGTCAAAGCCCGACAACTCCTCCGAGCAATGAGAGCAAGTGCAGATACCCCGATCTTCAGACCCTCGCAACGACTCGATAGCCGCCCTCCACAGCGATTCGACAACCGCCCGAGGCCACCGCAGTTCAATTCCTCAAATGCCCCACGATCCATGAACAATGTCCCTGTTCCAATGGACCTCTCCAGAGGACGCTTCCCCCCGAACAGAACAAACCAGCAGCGCTTTAGGGGAAACCTCGCTCAGGTGGAAGAACCTTTCCAACATAACCCTCGACCCCAGCAGGTCCGAAAGTGTTATAACTGCGATCGCCCTGGACACTTCGCCGCCGAGTGCCTGCGCCCCAGACAAATGCGAGGACGACAGGCCTATGTCCAGGACTACATGGACCAGGACAAAGACATGACAGGAGTCTAAGAAGCTATACACCCAGCAAACCTACTTGACAATGCCCTCAAAGTGTTCGACACTCTTCCCATGGAACAGAAGGACGCCCTCATTGCCAAGTACGAAGGGAAGCAGGAGGATTTTGCTGCTGCCTAGTTAGATCGGCCCTAATTAGGTGGTACCGAGACCGAGATGTATTCATGTCTGCTAGGAAATCAATGATGCTACGCGTCTTTTTACACTCAAAGTCCAAAAGAGCCGAAACCGTTGCACTCCTTGACTCAGGAGCCACGGAGAATTTCATGAGTCTAGACTACGCCAAATACCTCCACCTACCGATCAAAACCCTGAAAGAGCCGAGGAAACTCTTCAACGTGGACGGAACCCCCAATCGAGCAGGAGACCTCAAATATTTCACAGACCTTACCACCAGAACTGGGACAAAGTCAACTACGCTCAGGTACTTCCTCTCGGACTTAGGTGACAACAAAGTCATCCTCGGATACCCCTGGTTCGCAGCTGCTCAACCAAAAGTCGACTGGGCAAAAGGGTGGATAGCCTACGACCAGCTCCCCATCGTGCTCCGAGCCCCTGATGCGTCTAAAGCACGCTTCCTACCCTGGCAATCACTTGCTGGACAAGGAATCCTCATACACAGGAAGCAAGAACCCCGACGATCGGACAATGTCCCTCTCCAGTATAGGGACTACCGAGATGTATTCGAACAACGACGAGAAGGAAAGCTTCCCCCATCGTGACCCTGGGACCACGCCATAGAACTCAAACCGGGAGCCCCACCAACCCTCATCAGCAAAACCATACGCCTGTCCCAAACCGAACAACAAGAACTGTTGAAGTTCATAAAAGAACACACAGCAAGGGGGACTATCCGCCCTTCGAAGAGCCCATACGCCGCCTCCTTTTTTATAAAGAAAAAGAATGGGAAGTTAAGACCAGTCCAAGACTACCGACCTGTGAACGCCTGGACCATTAAAAACCGCTACCCGCTTCCCCTCATTCCCCAGTTGATCGATCGACTGAGAGGATGCACCCTATTCACAGGAATGGACATCGAGTGGGGGTACAACAAGGTCCTCATCAAGGAAGAAGACAGGTGGAAGGCAGCCTTCATCACGAACGAAGGGCTCTTCGAACCCACAGTCATGTTCGTTGGCCTAACCAACTCACCCGCCACCTTCCAGACTATGATAAACACCATATTCCGAGACCTCATCGACGAGGGGAGCGTCACGATCTATATGGATGATATAGCGATCCACACGGGGCAAAAAGAAGGAGAAACAGAGGACGAACACATCGCCCACCACCGCCTCTTGGTCAGGAAGGTCCTCAACAGGCTTCACAAGAACGACCTTCACCTCAACCCAGAAAAGTGCACCTTCGAGCAGGATCACCTCGACTCCCTAGGTGTTCAAGTGGCGAAGGGCGTGATAGAGATGGAACAAGCCAAAGTCGACAGAGTAAAGACCTGGACGCGACCTCGCAGCGTATGGGAAGTCCGAAAGTTCCTGGGATTCACGGGCTACTATCGACACTTCATCAAAGACTATTCGAAGATAGCACGCCCTCTCCTAGACCTCACTAAGCAAGCCACACCTTGGCACTGGGAAGACCCCCAACAGCAAGCCTTCGAAGAACTTCGAGACAAGATGGTCAGCAAACCGGTTCTACGGACTTCGACAAGGTGTTTTACCTCCAAACCAACGCGTCAAAGTATGGAGTAGGAGCAGTCCTCTCCCAGGATGAAGGAACACGACCGACTACTCCATGAAGGTGCCATCCAGTGGCCTACTACTCAGCCACATTCTCCCCCACCGAGCAAAACTACGACGCCCATGACCTCGAGTTCCTCGGGGTGATCAAAGCGATAGACCATTGGAGGCCCTACCTCATCTGGACCCAAGAACCCTTCGTGATAGAAACGGACCACAAGAACCTCACATACTGGAAGTCCCCATGAAAGCTGATGGGTAGGACTGCAAGGTGGCATGAGAA
>Ga0210393_10005344_pt1 | contig 10112 bp, 7 predicted proteins | sample IncBWC27OmetaG_FD_160068 | JGI IMG/M metagenome (GOLD analysis project Ga0210393, IMG submission 160068) | Forest soil microbial communities from Barre Woods Harvard Forest LTER site, Petersham, Massachusetts, United States - Inc-BW-C-27-O ...
TGTGGGACGCGCTGAACAATCCCGAGATTCTCAAGCAGTGCATACCCGGCTGCCAGGCCCTTGAGATGTCGGCGTCGAACGAGATGACTGCAACGGTCGTGATCAAGGTCGGACCCGTGAAGGCAACGTTCGGAGGCAAAGTGACGCTGTCGGATCTGGATCCTCCAAGCGGCTACCGTATTTCGGGTGAGGGGAACGGCGGGATTGCCGGCTTTGCGAAAGGCAGCGCCGCGGTGAAGTTAAGCGAGGAAGGGCCGGACGCGACCATTTTATCCTACCAGGTCGATGCGCAGATCGGCGGCAAGCTCGCGCAGCTTGGCGGTCGTCTGATCGACTCCACCGCAAAGAAACTGGCGGGACAGTTCTTTTTATCGTTCGGCGAGTTGGTAGGCAGTGCAGCCAATTGAACTTAGCTGCACTGAACCCTTCCGGCGGTGCAAAGTGTGCATCTCCGCTTTTGATCTGTTCGCCGTCGATTATTGTGAAGATTGCAGGCGACGTTGCAACCTCGCTTCACACCCGCAGCGGTCGTTCTCTGCAGATCCGGTAATTCTCCTGCCACGGCCGAAGCCGCTCGAACGCCGCACTTGCCGCCAGTACGTCGCTGTCGGCGTTTCGCCGGCCGATGATTTGCATTCCGATCGGCAAGCCGTTGGATAGCCCGGCCGGGACCGATGCCGCCGGGTGGCCGGTGAAGTTGACAAAGAAAGTCATGGCCCAGCCGAGAAGGGGATCGATCTCCACACCATTGATCGAGCTAGGTCCCACCGTGTTGCCGTCGTTCGCGTTGTCCACGGGCGGGCAGGCTGTGACCGGCGCGACAAGCAGATCAAAATCATTCAGCACGCCCTGAAACGCGTTGTAGATCTCGGTGCGGATAGCCTGGTTCCGGTAGAAGTCGAGTCCCGAAGAACGATTGGCTTTCTCGACCCACTCCAGATACTGGGGCGGAAAGTCCTTGCGGTGTTGTCCGAGCAGGTCGATGCCGTCCCGCTTGATGTTCTCGAATGCTTGCAGGTTGAGCAGCATGTAGAGCCCCGCCCAAGCATCGGTCAGCTCCTTGTGCGAACGCTTGATGCCGAGCTTGACCTCTTCGACGTGCGCGCCGGCTTCCTCGAATACGCGCACCGCCCGGTTAACTGTTTCTGCCACGCCACGGTCTACGGGAAAGACATCCAAATTCGGGCTATAGGCGATCTTGAGGCCGCGGATGGAACGGCGGGTCGCCGCGGTGAAGTCGGTTGCGGGCTCGATGATGCTGAAAGGATCGCGTGCGTCCTGGCCGGCGAGCACATTGAGCGCGATTGCTGCATCTTCCACGGTTCGGGTGATCGGCCCTTCAAAGAGGAACGGCGAGTCCGCAGCGCCGAAAGCGTTCCCGCCTACCACGAAGGGCACCCTGCCGAACGACGCTTTGAACCCGTAAGTATTGCACCAGGCCGAGGGTACCCGGATGGAGCCGCCGGCATCGGTTCCCTCAGCGATGGGCAGCAGTCCATCGGCCACCGCCGCCGCGCTGCCGCCGGAAGAACCACCGCTGTTCTTGGCGAGATTGAACGGGTTACGCGTCGGCCCGAACAGATAATTGTCACAGGTGCCACGAAAGCCCATGAGGGCGCTGTTCGTCTTGCCCAGGAGTACTGCCCCACCGCGATTTTCCATACGCTCGCAGAAAACGCAGTGAGAATTGACCACGTGGTTCTTGAGCGCGCTAAAGCCGCCCAGACTTGCGGGCCATCCCGGCTTGAAATCAAACAGGTCCTTCAGCGCCGAAGGAACGCCGTGCAACGGTCCCAGTTGCTCACCGGCCATCAGGGCTTTCTCAAGCTCTTTGGCTCTTGCGCGCGCGCCATCGAAATCGAGGTAGATGAAGGCATTCAGGCTCGGGTTGCGCGCTTCGATGCGCGGAATGAATGCTTCTACGACCTCGACAGGTGACACGTCGCGACGTCGAATGCGAGCTGCCAAGTCTTGGGCCGAGATGTAGGCGAGTTCGTCGGAAAGTGCTGGGCTTTGGGTCGACATGGCTTTTCCCTTATTGGCTCTCGATGGTCGCGACGGGTGTTGAGTCTGGGAAGTTCGCTGGCCGGTGCTCACACGAGCTGCCTGAAGGCACCCAATGCGGCGCGTCAGCGTTCAGGTGGACCATGCTGTCGGCTTCGCCCGCTCACAATCTCTCGGTTGTGATGGATAGGCACATACCTTGGTATGGGTTTCGACGATGCCGCAGGAGGCGCTGCGATAGCGTCGGCTTCGACGACATCGTGGCTGCAAGATAGGAGGGCCAGCGAAGGGTTGGTTGCAACCCGGCAGTCGGGGCGAAATCGGGTAAGATAGTCAGATATCGTCCACGCTCGCAAGCACTGTAAATTGGAAGACAGCTCCGCGGGGTTCATTTGCGCAGGCCCACAATCGACCGCCGTGGGCTTCGATGATTGAACGGCATATCGACAGTCCAACCCCTAAGCCGCCCTCCTTGGTCGTGTAAAAGGGTTCAAAGATGCGCTCGAGGCGCGCCTGCGGCAGGCCGGGGCCTGAATCCATGACCGTGACAAGTACGCCGCCATCCGCCTTTGCCGTGCGGACCAGCAACTCCCGGTCTCCCTGTGTCGTTCCTCTCATCGCTTCGATCGCATTGAGGATCAGGTTGACGGCAACCTGTTGCAATTCGACACGATCGCCCATGACGGCCGGCAATTGCTCGGCAAATGCAGTTCGCACCGAAACGCCGTTCCGTGCTGCTTCAGTCCGGGTGAGTTCGATCACCTCGTGGATGACGGGATTGATCGCCAGGCGGTACTTTCTTGGCGGCCTCTTCTTTACAAGGTCGCGGATCCGCTCAATCACATCGCTTGCCCGCATGCCGTTCTGGACGATGCGGTCGAGCGCCTGACGTACCTGCTCCAACCCTGGCGGTCGGCGATCCAGCCAGCGCAGCGCCGCCTGTGCGCTGGCGACGACCGCAGTGTTCGGCTGGCTGACCTCATGAGCGATCGATGCCGTAAGCTGTCCCATGACCGCGACGCGGTTCGCGTGCGCCAGCTCGGTTTGAGTCTCGCGGTAGCGCCGCTCGCTCTCGTGCGCCTCGGCTTCCGCGCGTTTGCGCTCGCTCAGGTCCAGCACGAAAGCAACACACTGGTCTCGTTGCTCATCGAATGCGGCTGCGCCGATCAGTATCGGAGCGCGACTGCCGTCTTTGCGGAAGTACTCTTTCTCGAAGGGTTGGAAAGCTCCAGTCGCCGCCAACTCTGCATGGGCGCGTGCGGTGCGATCGGCCCATTCCGGCGGCGTCAGATTGGTCCAGCGTAACCGGCCCGCATCGATGTCGTCCCGGCCGTATCCAATAGTTTCGAGGAAGGCGTGATTGGCTTCGACGATGTCGCCCGCCGGGCCGAAGAAGCAGATTCCGATGATATTGGCATCAACCAGGTGATGAATCCTCGATTCCCGTTCCCGGAGCGCATGGTACAGGCGGGCGTTTTCGAGCGATGTCGCGGCCTCGGAGGCAAGAAATTTCAGAACAGCTACTCGCGCGGGTGTGAACACATGCGAAGCGAGATTGTTTTCGAGATACAGCCACGCGACCGGCTTGCCTTGCTTGATGAGGGGCAGGCAAAGGACCGATCGTGGCCGCCTGCGGCGAACATACGCGTCATTCTCAAACGCTTCGCTTGTCGAAGCATCGTCAAGGATAACACTCTGGCGCGTGCGCGCCGCGTACATAATGAGTGAATCCGGCACCTCGGCGCCGGAGATCGGCGTATCGCGGAGATCGATTTTGACCGAGTCGCCGCTGGTCGTTGCTTCGGCCAAAATCCGCAACTCGAATCCTCGCGGCAGAATCAGCAAGGCGCGTTCCGCGCCCGCGTGCTCGACAGCCGTGCGCAACAGCGTGCCGATGAGCTTCTCCTGAACGATCTCACCCGACAAGGCTTCGGACACTTTAAGGACCGTTGCGAGGTCCAACTGCTCGACCGGTGCCCCGATCGTGCCTGTCGAACTGACCGCATGTTCCGTCTCTGCGAGCTGCGGATAATTCTTGTCGAGTTGACGGACCTTGGCGTGAGCTCCCCAGCGCAGATAGCAATTCCGTGCATTGGCCAAATAAGCGAGAGCGACCGTCTGAATGCCGCGCGTCTCGTAAAGCCGGGCCGCACGCTCCGCAGCGATTGCCTCGATCTGCACAAATCCGGTTTCCCGGGCCAGTCGGATCGCCTCCTCATATAGCTGTCCTGCCTCCATTTCGCGGCCTTCAATACGAGCGATCTCCGCTGCAAGCAGCGTCATTCGATCCGCGAAATTTGCCGGGATTTGCGTGCACCGGATGGTGAGTTCATGGTGATGGCGACGGAGGCTGTTGACGTGCATCTCGCGGCGTTCGGGCGGCGATGTGTCATAGGCTGAAGCGTCTGCAAGCGCCGCGTAGAACCGGTATTCCACAAATTCCACATATGCCCGAACGCTCCGGAAGGGCGTGTCTTCGGCGAGTGCGAGCGCCGCATCATGACGTCCGGCAAGCACGTTGATCTGGATTCGTGCGCCATAGTGAAAGCAGACGTTTTGCAGCGACGGGCCTTTCAAGGGAACAGCCGCGGTCGGGTCGGGCGCCTCGAAGCTATTCTCCTTGTCGACCCCCATCAGGCTTAATGCCAAATTTCTTTGCACCGCCAACTGTGAGCCAATCAGTTCGAACCCCCAGGCTTTGGCGAACGACGCCCCTTGTTCAGCATCCCTGCAGACTTCTTCGAGCGGATCACCACTAAAGAGGCGCGACGATACCAGCGCGTGATGCGAATAGGTTACCCAGGTCAGATCTCCGGTCGCTTGCGCTATTTCTAGGCTACGGCGGATAAATGGTTGTCCGGATCGGATTGGCCGAATCCACGGCGTCACAAACTGACCGAATACCATGAGGGTCCGTCCGCTCAACCTCAATTGCGGCCACCGATTGGCGAGAGAGACGCCAAACTGCGCGAGGCGGAATCCAAGTTCCGGATCTGCGTAGCGAATGTTGAAGACGCTGAACACGGACGTCAAAGGATAGCAGGATTGGTCGCAAAGGCCGTGCTGCAGCGTCAATCGTACCGCTGCCAGAATCACTATGTTGGATAGGTTGAGGTCAGTGAGGAGAGCGGGTGTAATAAGGTCGGCAAAAACTGCCATCGTAGCACGATGATCGGGGTCGATCATTGGCGGCAATGCATGAAGCTGGTCGTCGGACATTTCACCAGCCAACCTTCGCAGGCGGAGACCTTCCTCGTCCACTTCACCGTCGGTCGGGTGAGGGCGCCAGTCGATTCCGAGCTGGCGTAGAAACGCGAGACAGACGTCTATGCCGTGTTCGAGCTTCCCTCGCATCGTATAAAGGTTCGCCAGCAGCCTGGTCACGTCTGCGCTGGCCTGAACGTTTGGGTAATTTCGCGACAGCACCAGCAACCGTGCTTCCGCATCGTCCACATGACCGACCAGGAATTCGCATTCGGCGCGCAACAGAGCGATGGCGAATGCGGTCGGGCTGCAGCGCGGGTGTGCTTTATTGCCGAGCAACTCGTGCGCAACCTCCAGATAGGCGATGGCAGCATCGTAGGCGGCCGCGGCACGCGCACGCCTTCCGGCGGAAAGATTGATGAAAACGATTTTCTCCCGTTCGGCCTCGCTCGTTACAGCGGCCAGGCCGCGGTTCAACTGGTTGGCAACAACGTAAAGGTCTTCACTCGTTCCTTCGGGAGTCGTCCGTCCTGCCAGGGCCATGCCGATCCGAAGATGCAGAGCCGGCTTATCAGCGGCCGGCAGCAGCGCATAGGCGGCCTCCTGAACCCGATCATGTGCGAACTTGTAAGAACTATCGAAGCGTACGATCAACTCGAGACGAACAGCTTCCGCCAGATCCGCGCGAACTTGTCGCTCCGATGTCCCTTGAACGAGAGAGAGCGTTGCAACCTCGGCGCTGTTGCCGAGACAGGCGAGTCCCAATAAGGCTCTTCGTGCCTCGTGGGGCAAGCCACTGAACCTGGCGATCATGAGGTCCGCGACATTCTCGGTATAGCCTTTGGCATGGATGCGATCGAGGTCCCAACACCACTGGCCCTTGTCGTGATCGAACGTGAGCAACCCTTCTTCGGCGAGCGCGCGCAAAAATTGGATCAGAAAAAACGGATTACCACCGGTCTTGTCGTGCACCAGTTGCGCCAACGGTGCCGCGTGTTCCGGCTCGCAACGAAGTGCATCCGCGGTGAACCGGCCCACGCCATCGGGAGCGAGGGGCGCCAGTCTGATTTCCTCCACGCGCGCTCCCGCGCTGCGAATGACGTCGAGTGTTCGTGTCAGCGGATGGGTGGCATCGACTTCATTGTCGCGGTAGGCACCAATCAGCAACAGATGCCTGAGATCGGACCGGGTCAGCATATCCTCAAGCAGTTCCAGCGTCGCCGCATCTAGCCACTGCAAGTCGTCGAGGAAGATGGCCAGGGGATGTTCCGGTCGGGCGAAGACGGCGATGAAGCGCCGAACGACAAGTTGGAAGCGCCGTTGCGCGTCCTGGGGCGAAACCTCCGGGACCGGCGGCTGGTCGCCAATAATCAATTGTAGTTCGGGAACAAGATGGACGATAAGCCCGCCGAGCGGGTCGAGCGCTTCACGGAGGGAGTCACGCCAGGGCGTCAGATCGGCGTCGTTCTTCGCGAGAAGACGCCGGATGAGGCTCTGAAAAACCTCAGCGAGCGTGGCATAGGGGATGTCGCGCTTGTGCTGGCCAAATTTGCCGGAAGCAAAGATACCGTTGCTCGGGACTAACGGCTTGTGCAACTCGTGGACGACGGCGGACTTGCCGATGCCGGAATATCCCGAGACCAGGACCAGCTCCGGCGCGCCGCCCCTGACGACGCGATCGAACGAGGTGAGCAAGGTTTTGATCTCGCGCTCTCTCCCGTACAGCAGCTCTGGAATCAGGAGGCGGTCCGGATTGTCGTGCTCGCCGAGGCGGAAGTATTCGATCCGGCCTTGCTTTTCCCATGCGGAAAGGCAGCGCTGAAGATCGCTCTTGAGGCCGGCCGCGGTCTGATAGCGTTCCTCCGCCGTCTTGGCGAGCAGCTTCATGACGATCGCCGAGACGACGCCAGGCACATTTTCGACCCGTTCGGCCGGCGGTATCGCCCGTCTCGCAACGTGGCAATGTATCCATTCCATCGGATTGGCCGCTGTAAACGGCAGCGTGCCGGTGAGCATCCGGTAAAGTGTGACGCCGAGCGCGTACAGGTCGCTGCGGGAATCGATCGAGCGATTCATCCGTCCGGTTTGTTCGGGCGCCATATAGGCGAGGGTGCCGGCGATGGTTTCGGGCGGATCGGGCGCCTGCCGTTCGCGCGAAAGGCGCGATGCGATCCCGAATCCCGTGAATCTGACTTCGCCCGCGGAGTTCACCAGGATATTTGCCGGTTTGAGGTCCTTGTGGATCAGACCGCGTCGGTGGAGCTGCGTGAGAGGCGCAGCGATGGCGATGGCCAGACGTAGAAAACGACCTAATTCCATCGACATGCCGAGTAGCCGATCGAGCGGCTTGCTGGCAGGATCTTCGAGCACCAACATGGTTTGGCCGCGCTCACGGATCAGCGCCTGCGGCCGCACGGCCCAAGGCCCGTCCAACTCATCCTTCAACGCGTATTCGTGAGCAAGTCGATCGAGTCCGGCTTGTGTCGGATGCTCAGCGTCAAGCGTCACGATCAGAACGTTGCTGAGCCTGCCGGTGGCGTCCGGGCGCCGCTCGCGACAGAAGACGCGTTCCCCGTCCTGCCACATGGCTTCGAGGAGATTATCAACTCCGTCGGTGGAGATTTGACGAGACTCATTCATCCGCCAGACTCCGGGGGCGTGGCCGGCGGCCACTGACCTGGTAGGAGCGTAAAGCGCTTTTCCGGCCTGGTTGGCAAGTCTACTCTGGTGGGCAAGTCTACAATTTAGGGATGCCGTATACCAGTCGTTATCGCCGCGCCCGCCGTAATAGCTGCGCTTGTCCGGCATAGCAAAAGCATAATAGAAACGTCGATGGCTTCAGTTCGTGGCTGAGAGCGGGATCCTATTTCGCAGCGCCTCGTTGAACCGTCATCAAAGGCATCCGCTCAGTGCTGCTAGCGCGCAGAATATCCTGCTTGAGCAAATAGACTGAAGCGGCAAGTAGCACGATATCTTTTATCAAAAAGAGGAATGGCAAGGTTGCAGCCGGGAAGCCTCCGGCGGGCGCTGCCCAGGCATCGGGGAAAAACGGAATTATCGTTACCGTCGCCACGTAGGTGCCGCACGAACCCAGCGCGGCGAGAACGCCCAACTTCTTGTTCCAAAATCCCAGGAACATGACGAAGCCGATTAGCCATTCTGCGCTGCCAAGAAAAATGGTCGCGCCGCGTACACCGAATGCGGGGTACAGCCAGAAAATCAACGGGCCATGACTGATGAACGGGACGAGGGCTTGCGCTTCGTAATCGAACCATTTCTGGCAGCCGAAGACCAGGAAAACGATGATCATCGTTGCACGGGTGAGATGGTAGTCAAAATCACCCCGGACGATCTCGAGCTTTGACAGTTTTGCTATGAGCTGGTCCATTTTAGCCCACTCCAACGTGCTCCAGGATGCGATCCCGGAGCAACGGGCGCAATCCCACCGTGATGATTAAGCGCAGGCTGCTGATGTCGCCTACGTGGGTCACGCAGTAACAAAGCTTTCAAGGGGGCGCTGTGGGTTCATTATCGCGAATTTCTCAATCTTGCTGATTTCAATCCCGGTCCATCGACATCGGGAAAGCTGGTTTGTTATCGTTCTGTCAGCACGGAGGAGGAGGCCGCTGCTGCGTGAGGCTCGTTCGCGAGCCCGATGTCAGCATCGGAAACAAAGAACCCATACCAAAATATGCGCCCGACCATCACAACCGAGAGATTGTGGGGGTATGCAACCGAAAACATGATGGCGCTGCGCATTGCGCAACCACCTGCATCAGGTGGATTTTTTCCATGAGGGGAGAAGGCCATGCATGTTCGTATCCGGCTGCTTCGCAGCCTTCTCAGCCTGCAAACGCAGTTGATCACGCGTCAACCTTCGGCGGAGACCGGTATTCCCTGCATTTTGGTTTCGGCGCCGTGACAATCTCTTTTGTCGCGGTCGTCGACGATGATGAAGCGCTCTGTTCATCCTTGGTGGATTTGATGCGCTCCATCGGCTATCGCGCCGAGCCGTTCTACTCGGCGGAAACATTTCTGATGGCGGCCAACCGATCCAGCCTGGATTGCATCATTGCCGACGTCCATATGCCGGGGATGGGCGGCCTCAACCTGCTACGCGAGCTCCGCGGGCAGGGGGACCTGACTCCGGTAATCCTCATCACTGCCTTGCCCGACAAGCACCTGGACGACGAGGCAGTCTCAATTGGCGCGCTGTGCCTTCTTAGAAAGCCATTCGAAATTGCCTCCCTGCTCGATTGCATTGAGAGGAGTCTTCTCAAATGAATGACCATCGGGATAACGGACGCGCGATGGCTCTTGTGGTCGACGCCGACACCATCAGCGTCGACCGAGATCGAACCGCATCCGCGCCTTCGGGATATTCGCAGTCTCGAAGCACCGTCAATCCAACAAGATCACCTTAACCGCAACAATCCGGAAATAGCAGACAGCAACGAGTTATTTCAGAATAACGAAACGTTGACGGTTGCTCCGAACAGAACAGAGGTCGGTAAATGTTGTCGAAGTCGACCAGGCTCCGCATCGGCTGCACGGCGATCGCTCTCGTCCTGGCCGTACAACCGGTCGCCGCCAAAAGCGGTCTGCACAAGCATCATCATAGTCAGAGCATCAGAAATTGGGGCTTCGCGGGCGGCAGTACTCTTCAGTCGCAACCTCCAGTCTCAAGATGGAGGTACGACGAGGCGGAATCGGCGCCCGCAGGTCACTAGCCGGATTCTTGATCATTTGCGGGCAAATTCGACCGTTTGAACAACCGCAGCAGATGCAACCTTCGAGGTGCCGCAATGCGTTTACTTCCGCGAGCCGCCGTCTTTTCCGCTTTCCTCGTCATGTCATTGGCGGCCATGGCAGAACCCCCCTTTGCTACAGCGCCACCGAAGGCG
>Ga0210393_10005346_pt1 | contig 10109 bp, 6 predicted proteins | sample IncBWC27OmetaG_FD_160068 | JGI IMG/M metagenome (GOLD analysis project Ga0210393, IMG submission 160068) | Forest soil microbial communities from Barre Woods Harvard Forest LTER site, Petersham, Massachusetts, United States - Inc-BW-C-27-O ...
ACCAAGGCAAGTTTGGGCTCTGGCCCAAGTTTAAGACGCCGATCTCGATGGGGCATTACAGGCGCCAGGACATCCCGTTCCAGTTCGCCCTTGCCGAAGGCTTCACGCTCTGCGATGCCTATCATTGCTCGGTAACTACCGGTACCGACCCCAACCGGATCGTGTACTGGTCGGGTTCGAACTTTGATCCTACGCGTCGCGCTCGCGGCATCGACTGCACCGACGCGGACTCGGAGCCCAACAACCTGCGCTGCTGGATCAAGGGGCAACTGCCAGCGCCAGGATATACCTATCAGGGCTCGGCATTGACATGGCCTACCATCCCCGATGTGCTCGAGAACGCCGGCATCTCCTGGCGCATCTACCAGGACCCCAACGACAATTGGACGGGGGCGATGCACGGCGGGCTCGCCTTTGCGAGCTTCCGCAGCGCGCAGCCCGGATCGCCTCTCTACGAGAAGGGAATGACCCATCGCTCGCTCGAAGAGTTCGCGCAGGATGTGAAGGAGGGGTGTCTGCCGCAAGTCTCCTGGGTGCTCCCACCGATGCTCTGGTCGGAGCATCCCACCCCGTCAAGCCCGATTCAGGGGGCGGAGTTTACCGCCCGGGTTCTCGATGCCCTGACAATCAATCCGGAGGTCTGGAGTAAGACCGTATTCTTTCTGCTCTTCGATGAGAACGATGGACTGTTCGATCACGTCCCGCCGGCCGCGCCCCCCTCATTCAATCTCGACGGCACACCGGCGGGAAAGGCGACGTTGGACTTGCATGGTGAGTACTTCTCGGATCCGGACCGCAAGTACTTGAGCGAGTCCGACCAGATCAGCGGGACACGCCGGCCGTGGGGACTAGGTCCGCGCGTCCCGATGTATGTGATCTCGCCTTGGAGCCGGGGAGGGTGGGTCAACTCCCAGGTGTTCGATCACACCTCGGTGGGGCAGTTTTTGGAGAAGCGCTTTGATATTCACATCCCCGCGATCAGCCCCTGGCATCGGGCGGTGAGCGGGGACCTCACTTCCGCTTTTGACTTCGTCAACCCCAACCAGGCGCCGTTTCCTGAGCTTCCTCGAGTGGCGAACTCCGCTGCCGTCATCGCGCGGATCGAGCAATTGCCAAAGCCCGCGCCTCCAGAGAACCCAGAACAGCTCTTTCAGGAGCCTGGCATCCGACGATCCCGAGCAGTGCCGTACGAGTTGCATGTGCACGCTCGTCTGGCACTCAAGTCGCGGATTCTAACCCTCGAGTTTCACAATAGCGGGCGAGCCGGGGCCGTCTTCCATGTGTATGATCGCCTGCACCTCGATCGGATTCCGCGCCGTTACACCGTGGAGGCAGGCAAATTCCTCACCGATGATTGGCGGCTGCGAGGCGATGCCGGGCGTTACGACCTGTGGGTTTACGGACCGAACGGCTTTGTGCGCGAATTCGACGGAACATTGCACGCTTCCTCGCGAACGCTCCCCGAAGTCGAGCTGAGGTATGATAGGGCTAACCTCGCCATCGAAATTATTGCGACGAATCAAGGACACTCCGAGGCAACGCTGAGCGTTCGGGCGAATGCGTATCGCAGCGACGGCCCATGGCCGCTGCGCGCCTCCTGGGGGCGCCCCGCGAGCCGCCGGTGGACACTGATTGCAAGCCAACGCTGGTATGACTTCACGGTAGTTGGCCAGGACTTCGAGCGTCGATTTGCAGGCAGAATGGAGAATGGGGCGCCGGGTTTCAGTGACCCTGCTGTCTGAGGGCCCGGCGGCCAGGATCCGAAATCCGAGGATCAAGCCAGGGTTTCATTGTTGCTGCGACATTATCGGTAGTCCGACGACGTCCAGTAGCTGCCACCTATTTGAGGGGGCACGAGTGGGGGCATCTTCACAAACGGAAAAATAAAATACTCTTATAAAGAAGGACTTATCTCGACTTTTCGGTGGCCAGCCGTCCCACTTTATTATAATCAAATCAATGAATTATAAAGATTCTCTATAATTTACATTGAACCATATTTGACCCTTCGCAATCAGTCGCGAGCGACCGCTATCGAGCGAGTTCCCACAAGCGAGCTACCATCGCCCGCCGGTAAATCGTCAGTCCAATCTGCGAAGCATCGCCGCAAACCTTGGATCGTCACGCAAGTTACGCAAAGGATACGAGATGCCAATTGCGGTCATTACTGGTTCCTTATTCTGGTATGCGCGATCGAGCCATCTAAAAGCTTCATCTTCGTCTTTGCGCTTGGCATACAACACGGCTATATCGAACGCATCCGCACCCGAACGCGCATATTCTGTCTTTGCTTTTGCAAGAAGTGCATCCAATTCCGTTCGCTGGCCCAACGCCCACAACGCGTCCGCCGTGCACCAAGCCCGAGTGTCCTTGTCTGACTCTTGACTCATCGTCGCCAGCGCTTCTTTTGCCTTGTTCCTCGCTAGCAATATGTATCCCAAATTGCAGTGCGCTCCATCGTAGCCAGCATTAATTGCGAGTATTTCGTGCACAGTGTCTTCTGCATCTGAAAATCGATTGACCAACATATACTCTTCCCAGAGGTATCCGAGCCACCGCAAATTGAGCGGATCGTGTTTTATCGCCTTCTTAAGGAGATTGATGGACTCATTGAAACGACCGGCATTCGCCGCCTCAATTGCGTCAGTATTCAGCAAAGCAATATCACTGGGGTCCAGTTCGCGAACCTTGATTCGTTCGGCGCGCCCAGCTGAAAAGTTAAATGAGTTCCATTCAATGGCCATAAGTTGAGCGTGGGCATAAGCCAAATTCGGGTCAATACTTAGTGCATGACCAACTGCCCTGCGTGCTTCTGCATGCGCTTTCGCAATCGGCATCCAACCATTGATCGCTTCGTTTTCGTACGTACGCGCAAGTGCCGCCCAAGCCATTGCAAAGCCAGGATCAATGCGAACGGCCTGCTGTAATGCACCTATAGAGCGCCCAGAATCCTCATCGGTGAACTTGTACTGAAAATAGAGCCCACGCAGGTAGGCTGCGTACGCGTCTGTATTCTCGTGCTTTTGCTCTGATGAATGGGTCTGTCCGCGCATCGTGGTCTGCAGGGAGGTCACGACTGCTTGGGCAATGGAATCCTGTACCTTGAAAATGTCGCCCATGTCCCGATCGTATGTCTCCGACCACAGGTGCGATCCATCCGATACCTTTATCAACTGGGCAGTGACGCGCATCGTCTTGCCAGAAGTGCGCACACTTCCTTCTAGGAGATTTGCGACACCCAGCCGCTGTCCGATGGTGCGCACGTCGTCGTTCCTGCCCTTGAACTGAAACGAGGATGTTCTCGCTATTACCCTCAGATCGGGGGAGTGGGCGAGTTGATCGATCAACTCTTCCGACAGACCATCGGAAAAATACTCCTGATCTTTTTTCTCGCTCATGTCCACAAACGGCAACACGGCAACAGACTTTTCCGGGATGGCCGGTTTCGTGGGCGGTGGCGCAGGTGCAGCGGGTCGCTCAGCGACGGTGTGCGTCATTAGCCAGAACCTATCGGCGACATAGTAAGCGAGTCCCACAGCAACCAGGCCGCACACCGCCCATAACGCAATCCTGACTACCCGGTGCGCGCCATTCGTTGTGGGTGATTCCTGCGCGGTCCTGTATTCAGGAGGCGCAGTGGCGGTGGGCAGCGCAGAAGGAGCAACCGGCGTTGTCAGCCGCCATATCCGCTCTACGAACGCGGGAGGGGCGTTTCCGCCTGGGAGTCGTGTCCATTGGACATGGCGGAATGCGTCCGGGACATCGGCTTTCGCATCCGGTGTCGCATCGATGACGATCGGGACAAGAAATGCCACCCGCTCGGATAAGTCGTGAGTCCGATCTACCGCCAGCTTCCATTCCCGCCTGAAATACCCCTCTACTCGCGCTTCGGTGTTTGCGGACACAATCGGCACGAACAGCCGACAGTCGTGGATCTGCTGTCTGATTTGTCGATCCCAAACGTCCCCGCCGCGAAGCTCGCTCTGGTCAAACCAGACCTCAATGCCCGCTGCGCGCAACGCATCGCAAATGCGCTTGGCAGCCTCAGCGTCCTGCGACGCATAGCTCAGGAATACCGCCTTGTTCGGGTCAGTCACGGCGCACCCGTCGCGGTGGGATCCTGAAGAGTTTTTCTGGCTCGGCGCGATCAGCCATTCAAGGGCTCTTCGTTAGTGGCGCCTTAAGCCTACCTCAAGTCGGGAGCGACCGCTTCAGGCAGCTATTCCAATGCCGTCAGTGACGGGGCGGGAAGCCACGATAGCGGCATCCATAAAGCGGCCAGTGAATTGCGCAACGGATCTTCCGCCTGGACGATCGGGCTTTGGGTCAAGCAGGGCGGCGCGTGACGCGGGCAAGCGTTCCCCCGAAGCGCTCTTCGGGTTCGTGTATGAAGATTTGTTCGGAAAAAATCCCTCCCGAATTGTCGGGGTGTCATTGATCCCGTGGCGTTCTTCGAGACCGAATCCCTTTCTTGACCGGCAGCAGTCGCGCGTCGAACGTGTAGGCGTCGGGACCCGTCACGACCCATTTCAGTGAGAACTGCGGATGGAGGGGATTCACGAGAACATTCCATTCGCCAGGAGTGATCACGGTGGGCACCCGCAGTGCCGGTAAATTATTCGTCTTGAGCCACGCATCGCCATATGCTCGACTGACCGCGATCCGGCTCTTCCAGCGTACCGGCAAAGACTTGGGCGTCAGAATGAGTTGGTCGGGGATTTCCATGGAATAGGCATAAAAAGGTTGAATGTCATTGGTCTGTTTCAGGCGGACCAGAATCTCCAAGGCGGCGAGGGAGAGAGACTGTGCCGTGTAAACGATTGGACGGCCGGCACTGTGCCAGCGGGCCGAGGCGTATACGCCGCCCTGACCGCTGAAGGCCTCTTTCCGGGTGCGTGTAAAGGCCGCCGCCCCAATGCGGAAGACCCGCATGCTGGTTAGACGAACTGGCCGTAAGCCAACGCGCGAAGCAGATTTTCCACTTCACGGGCGCCGAAGTCGGTATCCAATAAATCGAGGGGCGCCATATTGCCCAAGGCCTGCTCGGGCTTCGATAACCACTCCGATACCGCTGCGTCGGTCGTAAACAGTGCGCGGCCGAGATTGCGTACCCGCGCGGCCCGCAGCAGCTTCTCCGAAGTCTCGCTGGACAGGGGCGTGCCGTTGCCTCGTTTGCGGGTCACGGTGCGACGCGCAATTCCCAACTTTGCAGCCAACGTGCTGGTGGAAAGACCCAATGCTGAGGCAACCTGCTCGAACATGGGCGCCGGCAAGCCGTTGCGAACTTGAGTAAGAATCTCTAACAGGGGCTTTTCAGCTAAGACAAAGGCGGATTCCATCGGATTATCCCTTGAGCCAAATGGCCTTCCACACGGGGCCATTATACCATCTCAAGGGGCGGTTGGAAAATATCGAAATCACAATAAATTGCTGAAGAATCCCCCTGGCTTGAGACGCGATCGCCCCTCAATGATCCCGAGCCTTCGATCCGGGTGCCTCCAGAGATGTTCAGGGAAATCCATCTCTTTTCAGGCCGTGTTTCGGGCCCTCGAATTGAACAAGAAAACTTTTTCTTCGCACAAACAAGCGCTTAGAGTGCGAATTCGGTGCCCAGCCGTCCCACCATTAAATCAATGAGTTAGCCACTCAGCGCCGCTGTAATCGTAGGGGCGGAACCGTGATTTCGGCCACAGGCAAGAGTACCGCTTGCGGGCGACTAGCGGTGGATCAATCCGCCTATGTTGAACGCGCCCTGGGACTCCTAAAAATTCGGGGGCGGCAATCGGTTAAGCCCGGATTTTTTTAAGTAGAGCTTGGAGCATTGAGCTGTCTCGGGTTGCAGTGCGCGCCGGTTCATTCACCGTCGTTTTCTAACGCCGCCAGTTCGGCTAGTACGCGATTTCGAGCCCGCAGAGTTACGACATCCACCGGATCGCCAGCCACGCGATACGCTTTGAATATGTGCTCGCGGCCCGCACTCGGATTAGGAAGATAGGTCATCGCAATCTCGTTCGTACGCAGATCGAAGCTGTAAGCGGCCACAACTTGATCGACCTCGCGCCGGGTTAATGTACCGACCCCTATGAGATCGTCATCAACTTCATGACCTTCGGGAAGAATGAGCGTGCGCCGATGCGCTGTGCCTTCGGCGAGTACAAAGGGTGTAGGTGCCACATACATCTTGCGGTCACGGACCAGAATGTCGCCATAGCTGCCGAAGCCCCTGAAGCTTTTGTTCTTGTGAATGTAGGTGTTATTGGCATTCAGAAAGCTGCCGTGGCACAGGACAAGATCGAGCACCGGGTAGTTGTTGCCGTCCGGCTTCTCAGGGTAGCGTCCGAATACGTAGTAAACTTGCCGCCCGTTATGCTCGCCGCGTGGTACTTGGCTGTTGCAATCGTAATCTGCTTCGCGGCCCGGATAAGCAAGTCCCTTGAGTTCAAAACCTTCGGCAAAGCGTACGAGGCGAAAATCTGGATAGGAGTTGCGTCCGGGTGAGTCGAAGTTCAGTCCCACAGATTCAAGACGTCGCTTGAACCAGTTTTGAAAATGGAACTCCTTGTCATTGCGGCCCTCTCGCTCGATTAGCTCGCCACGCTGAATCGCGTGCACGCAGTCTTTGAAGATCACAGAGGCATTAGACACGGTTAGTTCCGCTCTCCGCGTCCGTGTCGTTCTTGTTTTTTCCGCCGTATGCTGCATGGGTGCGGTCGATCAGGGCTTCCGTTTCGACGCTCGCGGTGTCCAGGAGATGAAGCGCGAACTCCAAACTCGGTGAACGAGAAATCTGACGTAGAAGCTGCGCCATTACGATGATGCGCACGTCGTTTCGGCTTAGCCTTCGCCCAGATGCACGCAACCGATCTGCCTGCGCCAGTGCGGGCGGAGCGACCGTTCCCAAGAGATCACCGTTCCAAGAGTGTGTCTCAAGCTGCGAGTGCTTGCGGCAGACCATGATGATGTCTAGGTCGATTGGCTCCTTGGCCTGCAGTTTGGGCATTGCTACGGACATTTCGGCTTTGATCGGGTGCACGGCGCTGATGCGGAAGCCGGCCTCTAACAGCGCATGCAGGACGCAGCGCCAGCCCTCAGGTCGTGAATGGTGATAGGTGAATACGAGCAATCCGTCGTCTTTGAGGACTCGGTGCGCTTCCCGCCAGACCGCTGCAAGCCGCTCGGTGAAGTCGCCTGCATTTGCGTTCTGCACCTCTCGGGCCGACCGAGTCGTGTCCGACGCACGCATTCCATTCGCGCCCAGGATATGGCGCTGCCAGATGTGGAAGAAGTCGGCGAGCTGCGAATAATGCACGTTGTCGAAGAACGGGGGATCGGTCAGCACCGCATCGACGATACAGTCCGGCAAGTCCGTCGATCCAGAATCTCCACAGGAAAGATAGACCTGCAACCCCTTCGCAAAGTCGCGGTAGGTTTCCGCAACTGGTGCGCCGATCTGCTCGGAAAGACCGTGAACTTTTTCTGTCTTACTGCCTTTGTTCAATCGCAGCTCAAATGGATCGTCAGCATAGTCGAGCGCACGACGAATACGCCCCTCGAACATGGTGGAGAACGAGCCCGAGCTTTTAGCTGTACCCCAGAGATGGGCCTCAAGCGGCACGCGCTCGGGCTTCAGGATATGGTGCGCAAACATGTGGCGCACCGCGCCGGTTCCTTCGCCCTTGTAGGAGGCGAACATGTTGTTGAACTCCAGCGCCCCGGAGAACAGGCAGGTGAACAGGTCGCGCAGGACCGGCTCAGGGATTTCGCGGATGCGATCAGCCAGCATCGAAAGACAAAGGAGTTGGCGCGCATTAAACATTTCGTGCCAGTGGCGGTAGTTGTAACCGAGCGCCTGATTGGTGTTGTAACCAGGTTCGATGGCGACGATGGGATACGGATTTGTGCGCAGGGCCAATTCGCGCTCCGCCTTGGCGAAAAGTTTGCGGTCCTCATCCGTGATGGCCTGATATGTCTTTTTGCCGTCGGGCAGCAGCACCAACTTCGCATACATCCGGTGCGCGGGCGGCTTGCCGGTCGCGCGAATAGTCTTGGCAATCGGGAAAGCGTGATTGCATGCGGGACAGGCAGCACTCTGCCCCTTGGCCGGACCTGCGTTTGGATCGAAGGACTCCCCGCAGGACGTGCACTGTGCATCTCGTGCCTCGACGTGGACCGCGTTGATTCCGTCGCAATGCGGGCAAACGGCGTGCGCCTGCGGCACCTTTTTCGGGTATGCGTGCCGTGCGAAAATCTGTGACGTGAACAAATCCACAGGCATGTTACAAGACGGGCAATCGACCGTCTTGACCCAAAAGGTGTATAGCACGTCGGCCTCAGCACCGTCGGGCAAGGTCGCGCGGTAGTATCTGGATATCTGGTCGGCCACGTCGCGCTCGATGGCACGGAAGGTCTCAAGAATAGACTTGCGGTCGTGGACCGAGAGTGCGCACTTCACGAGAAAGTGCGCCACGGAATTGATGTCGCGGCCAATGGCCTTCGCGCCAAGTTTGACCGACTCGGCCAAGGTTGTGCCGCTGCCCATGAACGGATCGAAGATCGTGCCTGAGATGCGAATCGGCTTGTAGAACAGGTCAAATACATTGGCCCCGGAAGGTGCGAACGCGCCTATGGTAAGCGCCCGAAACACGGTTCCAAGGCGCTGCGCCCACCACTTGTGGATGTGCGTAGTCGGACGGTTGATCTCCTTGCGCCAGCTTTCGACTTCCGCGACGTCGCTTAGCGCCTCGAACGGAAATCCTTCGTCCTCGATGGCGCGAGGACCCGGCACGGGATCGAGCCACAGTACATCCTTCCCAGTATTCGTATGGGAAGGGGGCAATTCGAGCGTTATATCACCAAGCTGCGCTTCCCAACGGGAGCGTGAAGGGACCCGCCGAATAGTCGTGATCGGTATAGTCACCGCGAATTTTCGCTACGCGGGGGAAGCAGCGGACTGTCGGGCTGGTCAAGGAGACGGAGGACAGCTAGGCGAACGACGTATTGGGGCGGTAAAGGTGGGCGCTGCGCTTCGGCCAGCATGCGAAGCTCCTCATAGTCCTGAGCATCGAGCGAAATCGTGAAACGCTTAGGCAATTTCGACCTTGTCATAGGCGGGTAGCGGTCCAGAAAATAGGTAGCGCATAAGTTTGCAGCAAAACGCACCAACTTGCACCAAGGCCGCCCGAATGCTCGCCGCAGTTGGCGCATGTCTGCACGCCCACCCCGCGTCTATACAGTAGTGACGAAGAGTTCGCACTGTATGGACGCCCGAACCCGACGCTAGTGAGAATCACTAGATGATGCCGCCGCGTCCGCCGCTCACCGTAGTCAAATTATCCGATCATCGACGACATCGCGCGACTGCTGCGAATCGGCGATGATATATCCGAGTTGGAAATTTCCGGCAGATGTTTCAAGTCGATACGAAAGTGCAAGGGGCAGCATTGTGTCGGCCTTGATGTCGTCGAGCACCAATACTCAAAGCCGAACAAAATTCTCGATATTTCGTTCCTCGCGCACTACGGCGGTCTGTCAGGATGGCCGAATACGGCGCTGAGGAATCGCTTGTTCGATGGTTCCGGGGCGGAGGTGGTGATCATTGCGTCTGTTTTCGCGGCCTTACCCGAAGATGAGGGCTAGATTAATGCAACATTAAAACAGTACGGGAACCCGTGGGACAGGACTACGATCTTATCGTTAGATGGTTCCTATGAGGCTGGCTGCCATGCGCCACATGACCTTGTTTAACACGCGGTCCAGAGTGCTGCTCATCGCCAGCCTCATCGGCTCTTGCCTCCTTTTGGGGTGCGCAAGCAACTACGACTTCGAGAGATTCTACAAGCCAGCAACAACTCTTGAGGTTGCACCCGCGGCGCTTAAGCAGCCGCGCGCTGCTCCGCCGCAGCTCGTGTACTCGCACGATCCAGACAGGGACGGCAAACTCCTCCGGCAGTACGGATATGCGTTGATTGGCACCACCTCATTCTATGGCGCGGACGATCTACCCTATGCAGAGCACGCGGCCGCACAGGGACAGAAGGTAGGTGCAGGAATCGTACTGCTGAACGTCCGCTACTACAGCGTAGGGGGCGACGCACCTCTCGGTAATCCAG
>Ga0210393_10005348_pt1 | contig 10108 bp, 6 predicted proteins | sample IncBWC27OmetaG_FD_160068 | JGI IMG/M metagenome (GOLD analysis project Ga0210393, IMG submission 160068) | Forest soil microbial communities from Barre Woods Harvard Forest LTER site, Petersham, Massachusetts, United States - Inc-BW-C-27-O ...
CCTTCTGTGCGTCATGGGCGAAGGAACCTTCCTCACTCTCCTGAAGTTCCTCGCCGAACACGCGCCCGACCCCGTTACCGCCGCGCTCGCGTTGTTGGCGCACCGAGACGAGGCGCGGCACGTGGCATTTGGCACTGAGCACATGCGCTATGTCTTCGAGCGTGAACCGGAAAAGCGCCTTTCGCTGACCGCCGCGGTCGAGCGCCGAAGCCAGATGCTCGCGTCAATCTCAGGCCTCAGCCCCTACGTCCATGACGCGCTCGTGGTCTACGCGGGGGGAGGCGTTTCGGTCGAACAAATTCGCAAGGGCGCGCGTTACGTGGCCGAGCTTCAGCGCGAGATGGACCGCACGCGCCGGGAACGCTTGCAATCGCTTGGCTTTGAGCCAGCTGCCGCGTCCCAAATGTCTGCTTATCACACGAAAAACTTAATGTGAAGCCCTCGAACACACCGGGGCTCCCTAAATCCGCTTGGTGAAGTGTTCGTTAGCTCCGTTTGGAGCCCGCCGGTTGCGGGCGGATGCTGGGCTTAACCAGAAATTGAGGTTTGGCGGAGTCTGATAGCCTAGGCCCGGTCTGGGTCAAGACTCTGCGGCCTCATTGCCCGGCGAGCTTCGCCCGGCCTGAGGTGACCTCAGCCGCCTGGGCTTAGCATTCCTCCAGCGGAATGTCAGAAGGAGAGTGCTCTGCAATCGGGCAGACCAAGTGCTTGCCGGAATTTCTAGACACAATCGAATGGTCAACGCCCGTGCGGTTTCTTGCTCATTAAGGCCGTCGCCTTTTGAGCGATGAGGCCAAATCCCTTTCCGGCAGCGTCTGTCCTTAGGGCGGCGAGTTCAGCGTGAGCAGAGGCTGTTTTTCCGAAATTTAGTTCGATATCCGCGTGAGCAAAACGAGCTTCCAACTGGGCTGGTACGAAGCCGTATTTTGCGGCGTCATGAGCGGCTATTGACAGGTTCTGAAGAGCTTCGTCCTGCTTGCCGGAAGCAGCCCGGATTTGGGCGTCGACAATCCTTATGGCCAATCGATCGGGAACGTTTTGAGACTTGGCCAAGAGGGGTTTAGCCTCGCCAGCTTCTTTCTCGGACTCGTCAAGTTTGTTCTGCGCCCGCAAAGCCAGTAGCAATACGGTATAAGCAATGATCTCATCGTCCGCGTGCCCTTCCTTGCGATACTCATCGCGGGCTTCGCGCGCGGTATGTTCGGCGCCAGCGGCGTTTCCTTCTTCTATCGATAGCTCAGCCAATTGGAGGCGTGTACCGACTGCGTTGCTAGTCTCATCAATCTCAGTGCGGAGTTGCAGTGCCTGCTCCAAATTCTTGCGCGCCTGGGGAAGATCGCCCTCGGCCATCAGAATTTCTCCCCAGTTGGCCATAGTTCGGGCTGCATGAGTCTTGTCATTCGTCTTGCCGGTAATGTCGAGCGCCTCTTCGCTCGATTGTTTCGCGCTTCGAAGCTCGCCATGAAGATAGAAGGCGCGAGCAATGTGCGCGAGACCTGCCGCCAACGTCCAACGATCGCTCTGTTGACGAGCAAGGTCAATTGCCTCGCGATAGTTAGCGATTGCTCCAGCGACCTCGCCTAGATCGAGTTGGGCATCTGCAAGTTCGACCAGCGTCAGCGCATCCGTCCCGCCGAGTTCGCGTGAGATTTCGAGTACGTCCAGAAACATCTGTTTGGCCGCAGCGAGATCACCTTGATCGACTCGGATATTTGCCAAATTTGCCAGCGCGGTCCCTTCGCCGGCCCTGTTTCCGGTAGATTTCCACACGGAGAGGGCTTCTTGATAATGTTTCTCCGCCTCCGGGATATTGCCCATTTGATAAAAGATGAGGCCTGTGTTGATCATTGTTTTGGCAACTTCACCGCTGTAACCCTCGGCGGCCCAGATTTCGCGCGACTGTTCCCACGCCGCCAGTGCCTTTTCTTTGTCGCCCTGAAGAAAATGCGCGCTGCCCTCGGAAAGCCTGGCGCGCGCCTCCACGAATCTTGATCCCAGAGTCGCGGCGCTATTCGCGGCTGTTAGCGAGTCGGACAGCATCCCTTTGACATCCCCCAAAGCCCTCTTGGCCTGAGCTTCGGAGAGGTCAATTCGAGGGTCATCGTTCTGAGGCGGAGGTAACAACCTGAGCGCCGCGATGGTACGCAATGCATCTTTTGCCTTACCACCTCGCGATTGCGCATTGGCGAGCTTCAAACCGTATTCCGCGTTGTCGGGGAAGAAGCCCGCCAAAGTGCTATAAACCGCAATGGCCACTGGCCACTCGCGCGCCATTTCCCGGTACTGACCTTCAACCAGCAGGCGATCCTCACGGCTCAAGTTGCCCGACAGGTCGAATGCAAGTCTTGCCTCGTCCTTTGCTCTGGCGTCATAGCCCTGCGCCAACCATGCGAGCGCGAGCGCGTAGTGAGCCAAAGGGAACTTGGGATCTGCGGAGACCGCGGCTTGCAATAAGGAGAGAGCTGAGCGGGAGTCCAGGAGACGCAGCTTTGAAATCCCTTCCGCGTAAGGGCGTGCCGCTTCGGGAGTGGTTGGATAGCTAGCTTGCACGCCCGCGGCGTCTACCGTCGCCAATTCTCCGGCGCCCACTCGGTGACGAAGGTCCGAGCCGACACGCGACACCAAATCAAACAGATTGATTTCGCTCCCCGCCTCGGCGACGGATGCGACCGTTTCACCCGTAGCAGCGTCCTGAAGCTGCACATCGAGGCGAAGCTGTCCTCCGGAAGCCTTCCCTAAGGTGGTATATCCACCGACCAGAATCAGGTCACTGCCCAGATAGTTGTGGACACGCTTCAGAGTGTCGCTGGCGAGTGTATTCGTCTCCGTCAACGAAAGGTCGCGTTCCATGCGAGCAATGTTTTCTGCAGGAATGATGCGCAGTTTCTCTCCAGCCGAAAGTTCGGTGGCAAGCATTTCCGAGAGGGCCGTCGAGAGCCACGCCGTTTCATCGCGTTTGGATGCATTCCGGAAACCGAGAACGGCTACGGACTTGCGCAATTTTGCCCCCGGCACGGAAACTGACGCAACAGCCTTGTTTCCGCGATGGAATAGCCGGTCCCGCACATCCCACCAGTTAAAGGTGAACAATAAGATGAGGAAAAGCAACGGCGTGGAAAACAACAGCCGTCGCGTCACGAGAAAGCTTTTTGTGACGGGTCCCGGAAGCATCACGGGCTGGGACCCTTGCAGGGCCTCGAGCGCGGAGTGCACCTCGCCGGCTTGCTGGTAGCGCTCACCCGCGGATTTCTCCAGACAACGCAAGATGACCGCGCGGAGGCCGGTAGGAACGCTTACGGGGAGTGCCGCAGGGGCTTCTCGCAGGATCGCGGAACTTAGCTCGAAGGCGGTCCGCCCGTGAAAAGGGTGCGACCCGCTAGCCATTTCGTAGAGCAAAACGCCCAGCGCCCAAGTGTCCGTCCGCGTATCGGCGGGATGGCCACGCAATAATTCTGGAGCGAGGTAGGGCAGCGTACCAACTATCGTTCTTGATTCCGTGAGGGGGGCTCTCGACGCAGTCGCCTCTTTGAGTTCCGCATCTTTCAGGCGCGCGGCTAAGCCGAAGTCCAGAACCTTGACGCGACCTTCGGGCGTGACCACAGCATTCGTACTTTTAAGGTCGCGATGGACCACACCATGTTTGTGAGCATGGTCGAGTGCGTCGGCAATCTGCATCCCGTACCGAATGACAGAATCTGTCGGCAGGCCGCCGGTTTCTAAGAGAGAGTGAAGCGGCTGACCCTCGACCTGCTCCATGACGATGTAGGCTTCACCGTCGGAGTCGCCGACTTCATAGATCGTACAAATGTTGGGATGGTTAAGCGACGAGGCAGCCCGCGCTTCGTGGAGTAATGAGTCGTGCGCAATCTTGTCCGCAAGCACGCGATCTCCGACCACCTTAATCGCGACCTTACGTTCGAGGACCGTATCGTAAGCGGAATAAACCACACCCATACCGCCGGCACCTAGTTGCCCCTGGATGCGATAGTGGCCAAAGGCCTGCCCTGTGAGTGGAGCGCGATCCGCCATTGCGCGGCATGTTAGTAGCAATCCCCAGCCTATTCAATGCCAAAGTTCGTTTCCCACTTCCCGAAGCTGGGCTAGGCTCGAAGCTTTTCTGGACCGAAAGTGAAGATCGCCGCGCGGTACTCAGAAGAAAGCCGCCCGAGGTATCGAGCGGCGTTCCTGTGCTTATCTTTTTGTGCTACGCCTCTAACGCAGGTTGGCTTGGTTCGCGTTGGCCGCTGTGGCCCGGCAACTTCATTGCCGGAGGACTTGCCGCTCCGATAGCTGCTTTTTCGGTTGCGCCAAAGAGTTCGGGGTGCAGGTAGGGTGACTTGGGAATAGGCCAATGAGGCCCAAAAAAAAAGCGACAATGCGAAGCAAACATTCTTCCGTTTCATCCCATGCCTCCTCACTTTTCTTGTGCGTGTCTACCCCTCCGGGGGGCATCCCCAAGAGGACGCAGGGAACCAACTGTCAGAAAGGTTGGCGACTGTTTTTCTGTCTGGGCGGCGTTCCGATTCACTAAAAGCGTCAACGTCATCGGCCTACCTTCTGAGAAAACGTTGTTCTAAAAGGCGCAAGCACTTCGATAACCAGGCTGCGAGTCGAGCGCAGGGCGTAGGACAACGAAGTAGTAACGAGACGCAGGGGTCAGCAGCGTATCCGCACTATTGTTGGAAAGTTGAATGAACCTATGGAAGGGGCTCAGGATCGCCGGGAACTTGAAGGCGCTGAAGCTTGGTTCGTAACCCCTCTCGGCTGATCCCGAGGATTTCGGCGGCGCGCGTACGGTTTCCGCCGGTGTGTTGGAGCACGGAGAAGATCAGTTGCTTTTCCATTTCTTGCAGCGACATTGGAGCGACCGGGATGGCGGCTTCCGCCGAAACCGCGGCCTGGCCGTTGCCGCGTTTGCGGATTCTGTCATTTAACAAATCGGTACCGCATGGGACATCTGCGGGAGTCAGAGCGACTAGTCTGGCCATTTCACTTTCGAGTTCGCGCACGTTCCCCGGAAAACTATAGGCTGTGAGTGCCGCTAAACAGTCCTCCGCCAATCGCGGCACCGGACGGCCGTAGCGGGCTGCCGCGCTGCGAACAAAATGTTCAGCCAGGAGCCGCGTGTCGTGGGGCCGGTCGCGCAAGGGTGGCAAACGAAGCGTGATGGCTGACAGGCGGAAGAACAGATCAGAACGGAATCTGCCGGCCTTCACTTCGCTATCCAGGTCGCGATTGGTCGCGGCGATGAAGCGAACGTCAACCTGCTCGGCCCGTGGGCTGCCCAGCCGCGTAAACTCGCCCGACTGCAGGACGCGAAGCAGATGAGGTTGCTGATCGAGCGGGAGATCGCCGATCTCGTCGAGAAAGAGGGTGCCACGATGGGCGGCTCCCATAAAGCCGATACGGTCGCGATTCGCCCCGGTGAAGGCGCCCCGCACGAAACCGAACAGTTCAGAGGCGATTAGCGCCGCCGGAATGGCGGCGCAATTCAAGACTATAAAAGGTCCTTTGACGCGCGTGCTATGTCGATAGACAGCCCGAGCGATCAATTCCTTTCCCGTGCCGGTTTCTCCTTCGATCAGAACCGGCAGATCGGTAGTTGCAATCTGGTGTACAGTCTGCAAGACGCGCGTCATTCCGGGGTCAGCGGTCAATATTCCGTCGGAATGGCTGTAAGCGTGTTCTAAAGCCTCCGCGCGGCGCTGCGCCTGGCTCATGGACACTGCGGCTCGCAGCCGTGGCGCCGCCAACGCGCAGACTTCATCCAGCAAGTTGCGTTCCTGTTCCGTAAAACAGTTGGCGACCTGGCGATTTTCCAGGTAGATCAGCGCGAACGCTTCGTCACTCGTCACCAGAGGTGCGCACAAAACAGATCGAAGGGAGAGCTGCTGTATGCTCGGCTGCCGGCTGTAGGGCTCGGTCACCGAAGCGTCGCCGATCAGGACTGTTCTCCCGCTGTCCATCACCGACCGGGCAATCGAGCGGCTCACCGCTTCCTCGGCTCGGGATAGCGCCTCACTACGAAAGTTGCGTGCTGCCGTTGCTCGGAACTCTCCGCCGTCGCGCACGACTACGAATCCCCGATCCGCTCCCAATCCTTCGATCAGGGTGTCGAGAAGCCCGGAAAGCAGTTCGCCATACTCGCCTTCCTTCAGGAGCGCTCGCGACACTCGATAGAGAAGGCCCAGGTGTTCGGTGGGCGGATTTTCTCGTTGCAGAGTCATGCCAACTTCCGCTCGGAATATAGCACCGTTCGCAGCTGGTAGGGGACTGTCCGGATGAATGGCGGTCGAGCTGCATTAAATAGCTGGAAGAGGCGGCGGCGGTTGACTACACAGGAAGGAAACACCATGAAAAATAAGGCGCTTGCGATGGAGTCAGTCCGGGTGCTAACAGAAAACTGGGCCAAGGGGCGCCAGCTTCCTGGGCACCCTCCGTTCTCGGCCGCGCGGATCGAGGCTTCGATTCGACCAGCGAACCGGAGGCGGTTCGTGACTTCTCCTACCTGCCTGATCCTCGTGTTGTTCCTCGAGCTGCCCGCCGCGCTCTGGGCTCAAAAGCAACAGGGCTCGTGGTCCGACCTGCGTGGCCTGAAGGTTGGCCAAGGTATTGAAGTGATTGAATCGAGTATGAAGCGTCACGGTGGAGAATTCGTCAATGTCTCTGATGAGGTGCTTACCCTTCAGGAAAAGGGCTCGGACGTCTCCGTAAAACGCGAAAACGTCGTCCGCGTCTCGACCGCCTCCGGCGCCCGGCGCGGTGAGCACGCCGTGATCGGTCTGGTGGTCGGCGCGGCCGTCGGGGCGGGAATCGGCGCCGCTGCTGGCTCCGGATCGAAGGGCTGGGTCGGACTGTCGGAAGGAGTGGGTGCCCTGGTTGGCATCGCAATTGGCGCCACGAGCGGGGCGATAGTGGGGGCCGTGATCCCCGCCCACACAACCATCTACCGCGCTGCCCCTGCGGTCGCCACGCACTAAACGATATCGGACTCGCCGTGTGCTATCGACTGTCAGACGGCGCGCACTCGCGGAAAACGAATGGCGGAATACGAGCGGTCTCTGTTTTCACTGGGGCATTTTTGGAGGTGTGGGCAATTCGATCCTCGGGCTTCAAAACTACAATTCAGGAGCACTCTCATGAAACGCAACATTGCACGGGCAACCCTTGTGATCTTTTCCGTCGCGGCGATTTGGGGAGCAGCGGCGGTTGCTGCCGTAGCCCAATCTTTCCCTGGTATCGGCACTGTGATGACCTACAACGTAAACGAAGGAACTGATTTCCTGCAGGTGGTGGGCGCCACGACCGAGCTGCAATTCCTGCTCGGTGTCGGCCAGGTGATTACGCAAGTCCAGGGCACCAATCCCCCAGAACGGATGCGGGCGGTGGCGCGACAAATCCTCGACGTCCAGCCGGAGCTGCTAAGCCTGCAGGAAGTAGACCAGTGGTACACCGGAACCTTCGACCCGATCGCAGGCACGTGTGGAACCATGACCCTGCAGTACGACATGTTGCAGGAACTCCTGAGTGCCTTGGCCGCGCAGGGAGGGCACTACAAAGTTGCCGTGCAAGTCACCCAAAATGCATTTCCGCCTACACCTGGACTGATTCCGCCCGCTGACTACATTTGCGTTGCCCTGACTGATTACAACGTTGTCCTGGCCCGTACGGATCTTCCCTCCTGGGTCTTCCAGTGGAGTAATCCCCAATCCGGACAATTCGTGAATGAACTGGTTCTGCCAACTCCGGTCGGCCCAGTGCCGTATCCCAGGGCGTGGGCCTCGGTCGATGCCCGGTTTTTCGGGCACTCCTTTCACTACATCGACACCCATCTTGAGTCCTTCGACGCAAATATCCGGGAATTGCAGGGTGATGAATTGCGAGCAGGTCCGGCAAGCAGTGCCTTGCCGGTGATTATCGCGATGGATTCAAATGCACAGGCATTCCCCTTACCGGAAGACCCGACCTACTCGGACTTCATTTCTGCCGGCTATAACGACGTTTGGTCCAGGCTGTTTCCGGGGCGCGCGGGCTTAACCTGCTGTCAGGATGAAGCAGACAACAATCCAGTCTCCCAACTTTATCAGCGCATCGACCTGGTGTTAACACGCGGCAGAGTCACCCCCTGGGGAGCAGTCTTGATTGGGGCCGATGCGCGAAGCCGGCTGCCCGACGGACTCTGGCCTTCGGATCACGCTGCTCTGGTGGCCGGTGTGGTTGTGGGGGCAACTAGGTAGGCCCCACCCGCCGTCCGTTATATTGCGATTCTTGCGCCGGCGATGCACACCGGTGTGAAAGATGAGATGACGTAGCACATTGGCCTGTCATAGGGTTAACTTGCTACTCAATGTGTTTGCTTGCGGTGTGGCGTTGTCTCCCCCGGCGGCGCCACAGTCGGATTTTACCCGGATTAACAGTTCGCTCCGACACGCACCGAGGGCGTCAAGATGATGACGTCATTAATTTTAGGAGGACGGAAATGACAAATGCGATGCCGTTTGTGTTGTCTTGCCCCACCAGGCTTATCAGAACCGCTGTTGTTTGCTTCTGCTTGCTTTTTTCTGTGGAAACGCCCGGGCAGCAGCCGGGAACAGGAAGCGGGCCAAGCAGCGAGCCCACCTTCAGTACCTTCGAGGCGCCGGGCGCAGGCACGGGCGCGAGTCAGGGAACCATTCCGTTCAGCATTAACACCGCTGGGACGGTCGCGGGCATGTACTACGACGCGAACAATGCGTATCACGGCTTCGTGCGCGCGCCAACTGGAACGATAACCACCTTCGAGGCGCCGGGCGCAGGCACGGGCGCGGCTCAGGGAACCGTCTCGTTCAGCATCAACCCTGCGGGCAATATTGCTGGAACCTACTTAGACGCGCGTTATGTGTATCACGGCTTCGCGCGCGCTGCCAATGGAAAGATCACCGCCTTCAAGGCTCCTGGCGCAGGCACGGGCGCGCATCAGGGGACCGTCCCCATCAGCATCAACACGACGGGGGTTATCGCAGGAACGTATCTTGATTCGAGCAATGTTTATCACGGCTTCGTGCGCGGCGCCAATGGAGAGATAGCCAACTTCAAGGCTCCAGGTGCAGGTACGGGCAAGAGTCAGGGAACCATCGCGCTCAGCATAAACGCGGCGGGGACTATCGCGGGCCTGTACCGCGACGCGAGCAATACGTTTCATGGCTTCATGCGCGCGGCAACTGGAAAGATAACCACGTTCGAGGCTCCGGGTGCAGGCACGGGCAGCAAGCAGGGGACGTTGCCTATCAGCATTGATACGGCGGGGGATATCACGGGACTGTATCGTGACGCGAGCTATCTGCTTCACGGCTTCGTGCGCGCGGCAACTGGAAAGATAACCACGTTCGAGGCTCCGGGCGCAGGCACGGGGGCGGATCAGGGAACCGCCGGCTTCAGCATCAACACCGCGAAGGACATAGCGGGATCCTATTTGGACCGCAGCAATGTGCTCCACGGCTTTATGCGCGCAGCAACTGGCACGATAACCACGTTCAAGGCTCCGGGCGCAGGCACGGGCGCGGCTCAGGGAACCGTCTCCCTCAGCATCAACACCGCGGGCGATATCGCGGGAACCTACTTGGACACGCGTTATGTGTATCACGGCTTCGTGCGGACGCCGTGACGCCGTGCCGTTTTTGGTTTGCTGCCTGTGTAGGCTCGGGGGGAACGTCAGTCATAACTGCTAGTCCCTAAGTCGGGGCCAGAGCACGATTTACAGCGTGAATGTCCGCTAACCGAGGAGCGCGATTCCACCCGTGAAACGTAATGCGGGTGAATCAGTTCGGGTTGACAGTGGTATCAAGGATGGTCGAACCGACATTGCAATTCGGCAAAGCTCCGTGTGACCGCCGTCCTGGTTCTTTTGAGCGCGATGAACCTACTGGGTTGCGGCGGTGGCAGCAGTAGCGGCGGGTCCACAGGCCCGCCGAATCCGGCTCCTGCGATTGATGCCATATCTCCGAACGGCAGCCCGCAGGGATGGCCATCATTCACTCCGAGTGTGGTGGGAACGAGTTCGGGGAAGGAAGTCGCGTAATCCCGACGGCTGGCGACGGGACCAGATATGGGGACGCGATCGCTGCGATGT
>Ga0210393_10005350_pt1 | contig 10105 bp, 5 predicted proteins | sample IncBWC27OmetaG_FD_160068 | JGI IMG/M metagenome (GOLD analysis project Ga0210393, IMG submission 160068) | Forest soil microbial communities from Barre Woods Harvard Forest LTER site, Petersham, Massachusetts, United States - Inc-BW-C-27-O ...
CAGTCATGCCTGGGACCGTGGTGGCCTGAGTTTCGGGGGATGCGTAAACTCCCTGCTTTGCGGAATAGGGGCCTTCAGGACTACATGCCGAATACAGGATGATCTCGTTTGCCGTTGAGACGAATACCGGTCCCGGCCTGTCCGGTGGGGATGGCAGATTATCTACCGCGACTGTTGTATTGGGGTTGGTGTCCTGGCTGACCAATAAATAGGTCGTTCCAACTGAGCTGTGAATTTTGCTGACCGTGAACCCTTCCCCGATAGAATCGTTCGCATTGTTGGGATCGCTCGGATCACCAATAATGCGGCTCGAAGCGAGAATATTGTCTGATACCCAACCCGAAGTCCGGTTGTAGACTTGCCAATTGTTCATGTCCGCGATACCGGAAAGGCCGAGATGCAGATTCACGCGGGAAACGTGGGGCACACGAAATCGATAAAAACTAAAGGGTGGATAGGGGAGGTAGTCCTCAATCCCGTAGGTGTAGAGAGTAAGACCTCCAACTGATTCTCTAACAAGCGTGGAGACTCCCCAATGTACGGGATCCCCTGACGGATCGTTCACGATGGGCTGAATCGCATCAATCGTCAGGCTAGGAACGGAAAGTTGTGCAATTGCCGCTCCGTAATAGTTTAGGAATCCATCCCACTCCATAAGGAACGTGAGCACCTTCGGACCGAAACTGCCGGGGACGTGGTTAACCAGGACGGAATCGCCCACCCAATAGAAATGTCCGGTTGAAGCGGCATCGGCGGGAACAAAGTACGACGTCGAATAGCCGCCGGAAACAGGTCCGCTAATAGTTCTCAGGACAAGCCCGAAGGCATCACGGACGACGAGGCTGTTATGCGCATGATACAGGTTGGTCGCGGGATAACATCCGAATGACGGATCGCAATTGACCGCGCGGGTCCGCAGTGCGTTCGAATTGGTGGAGGCCGTACCATCTCCCACCGCCGGCGGCGCCTGACCGATATAGGAATCGGAAAAGAAGAAAACCGTTTCCCCGGTCATGGGCAGGTAAACGGAATATGTACTGTCGCCGCCGGTCCATCCAGGAATGTCAGGAGGTTCCATGACCAAACCGTTCGGACCTCTTTGGCCGGGACCATTTTGAGTGAAATCCCGATCGAAGACTGAGTCGGGGCTCGCCGCGCTAGCCTGGACGGTACAGGTCTGGGCAATGACCGGAAGGGAAGAGAAGATCGAGAAACTGCAGATGAGCAACAGCGCTACCAAAATTCGTGGAATTCTGCTGGACCGGGTTTGCCTCATAAGCCTCCCCTAAGATTGACTTTCGAGATCCCGAACGCGGAGTGCGGTCAAAATATCAACGGTTGCGTGCAAAAGTCAAGATAAACTGATCGTTTTATATGAAAACAAACTAATATATGTGCTAAATGATGTTATTAGATCATTGGCTGGCGAGGATGCTTGATTGCTCCGCCGCGGTCTATTCGCCCCAATCCTCCTGGATTTGTTCCAGCGTGCGGCCTTTTGTTTCTGGAACCATCTTCCACACGTAAACGAAGCACAAGAATGAAAGCGCCCCATAAATTGCGAACGTCCCCCAGAGGTTCAGGGCTTTTACCAGTGAAAGAAACGTGAACGTGACTACGAGCGTCCCCGACCACAGGGTTGACGTCGCAATCGAAGCGGCGCGTCCCCTCACCTTTGTGGGAAAGATTTCGGAAATAATAAGCCACGGTCCCGGCCCCATTCCTAATGCGAAAAAAGCTACGTACAGAAGGATGCCGCCAAGCATAAAAACTGGTGGAATAGTGTGCATCTTAAGAGCGATGACGAGGAGCGTCAGGGCGATCGCCATACCTCCGCTCGCGGTCATCAAAATTCCTCGCCGTCCCCAGCGGTCGAGAAACACCATGGCCACGATCGTGAAAATCAGGTTCACCGTTCCAATGACGACATTCGCAACCAACGCCATACTGGTAGATTGACCTGGAAAATGCTCGCTGATAATGATGGAACCGTAATAGAGCACAGTATTGATTCCTGTTATCTGGGAGAACAGTGCCAGCAGCATGCCAACGGCGAGGCGCTTGCGCATACCGCTTGAGAACACCTCATGCCACGAACCTTCTTCAGTCGCCGCCGCTCGTTCGACAGCTTGTACTTGCTCTCGTGCTGCCTTTGGGCCAAAGATTCGCGCCAGGATACGCTCGCCCTCGCTGTGCCGGCCTCGGCTGATCAACCAGCGCGGACTCTCAGGAACGGCAAGCAGCCCAGCCAGGAAAGCGAGTGATGGGATCGCGGCAACGGCCAACATCCATCGCCAGCTATCTTCGCCCGTGCGGGCCAATAGCCAGCTGACCAGATAAGCCGACAGAATCCCGATCACGATGGCGAATTGATTTATAGAAACGAGCGCCCCTCGATTCTTCGGGGGAGAGATTTCGGCGATATAAACGGGGGTGAGGACCGATGCCAGACCGATCGCCAGTCCGCCCGCTAGACGTGCAATCGAGAATAGTGTGACCGTGCTGGCCGCCGCGGCGCCCAGCGATGAAAGAGCAAACAATACGGCGGAGAAAATCAATGACTTTCTGCGCCCATAACCATCTCCGATCATGCTGGCGCCGGCTGCTCCCAGAAGGCAACCTAGCAACAGTGAACTGGCCGCGACCTCAGTCTGCAGATTGGATAAGGTGAATTGACGACGAAGAAGAAGCAATACGCCGTTAATAACGGCCGTATCGAACCCGAAAAGAAAGCCGGAAATCGCGGTCGTACTCGCTAAGAGCACGACATATCGCAAGGATTGTGTGGCTGCCTCCACACCTTCCGAGTTGGTTTTTGCGGTTGACACGGGCACCTAGTGTTCGTCTTTGTGTTTGTCGTTGCAGGCTTGCTAAACGTAACTGTGCTTCATTGCGACCTTACAAAAGCCTTGATAGTTCCGCACTCCGATCCTTGGGACTCGCCGCTGGGACGAACGGTGTAGGATCCCACCGCCGCCGGGACAATAAACGTCTCGGCGTAATGAACTACAAACGGTTCAAATTCTCCGGTGGGACTCTCAACGGTCGCTTCTCGTCCTTCGACCAGGTTCAATATGTTGACGGTTCCGTGGGTGTCATGAAGCGCCTTTTCCCTAAACCAACTTCGGCGAGTCTCGATAAATTCCACTTCATGGAGCCCGGTTCGTTCTTCCGTCCACCCCTCGCCTTTGGTGACAAACTCAACCCGGTTGATCAGACTCCTTCGCACCCATTCTGTTTCTCTCTCCCAGGCAATGTTTGCAATTCCATGGTTAAGATGAATGGGTCGCGGCGAACCATTCAGTCCGAGACGTCCCCAATCCCAAAGTTTGAAAGTAAAGATATAAGGCGTAGCGCTAATCTCAAGGACCATGCTGTCCTTGCCCGAGCAATGAATCGTACCGGCGGGAATGAGGAAGTGATCATGCTTGCGCGCGACGAATCGGTTTACGTAATTGTCCGCAGGAAACGGTAGACCGCCATTCTGAGCTGCCCGCAATTCACGGATCATCGCTTCGCGATCAATTCCAGTCTTGAGGCCGAGGTACACACAACCATCTTCGGCAGCATCCAGCATGTAGTAGCTTTCGTCTTGCGTGTAATTCATTCCGAAGTGCTGTCGAATATATTCTGTCCGCGGATGAACCTGGAGCGATAGATTTCCGCCGCCCATCGTGTCCAGGAAATCGAAGCGGATAGGGAACTCGGTGCCGAACTTTGAGTGGATGAACTCTCCGAGCAGCTCCCGGGGCTGAAAGAACGTCAGATCGATAGCTGGAATCTCGATATGCGCGTCACCAAAGCCGAGCAGTAGGCTGTTTTCTTCAGGAACGCAGTCGAAACACCACGCATGATTGGGCGCATCATGGGGCAGATCGCAGACTTCTTCCATCCAGTGTCCGCCCCAAGGTCCAGGATCGAAATAGGGCACAACACGGAACGGCCGACTTGCGACTTTCTTGAGACCCTCACGCAAGCAATCCCCGCTCACCATTTTCGGTGTTGAATTGTTGGTGTCCAGGAAGTAGTCAGCCTTAGGGAGGAGTTGTTTCTTCAGGCGATCGGCGGCGCGCCAGTCTACAAAAAAGGCTCTCTTATATTTCAGGCTGGGAGTCTCGTGGAGATTATCCGTTCCCAGGTTCGAGACCTCATCGCGACGCTGCCTACCTTGAATTTCCCAACGCGCCATGTCCGCGTAAACCAGGATCTGGGGATCAGGGGAAACCAGCGCGGCTCCGACTCCTACTACCAGAAGCAGTCCTTGCTTCCAATTCGCAACTTTCTCGCGTCCACGATTCAACTTCTCTTCGTCGAAGAAGGACTGCAGGGCGATATCGTTCATACGCCCAAATACGGGATCGTCCCCCAGGACTCCGGACAGCATGCTGTCGATGTAGCTTGCAGGCTTGAGAAGGTCGGGAGTGAAAATCACCTCGGACGGGCGCAGACCCTCTTCCAGAGCCGTCCTGATCAATCTCTCAAACGCACCGGGATAGCACTCGACCGAGAGAACGCAGCGGTTTTCGGTTGCGCCCGACCGCAGCCGAGAACTGATATCCCGCCAGCCAACCCAGCAATGAAACGCAGATGGACTGAGGGGGACGCACGGGTACTTATCGTAGTTTGATTTCCGAGGCATCAGTCGGTTCCCAAGAGAAAGAAGGTGCTTGCTGTAGCTAGCTGCAAACTATCGCCGTCGTGAATGTCAATAGAAACAGCAAGGCGATTGCGACGGTGGGTTAACTGAAGGATAGGGCCCAAACCCTTCTACCTCGTGTACTTTGATTTGGCGAGTTGCATTTCGCTGGAATCGAGATCTTTCAAACTCTCCAAACTGATGCAAACGAAAGCAGCAGTAGTTTCGTTTGACCTGCAATCGTACAAGAAAAGTATCTCCAACGCCGAATTATGTCAAGTTTTTCGGTAACTGCTTAGGTGGGATTGTCGGCTCGAAAGGGTGTAATGCTGGCAAGCTGTTTCGCCGGTATCGCGCTTGGATCTGGAACTTTTCGGTGACCGGGAACGAGGGGGCCCAACCTAGACCGCAAATTTGCTTTGCCGAGCCGGCGTTTCTCGAAGAATTGGAATTTCTTTCCAATCGCGATATAAGGCTATACGATCGTTGCAAGGTCTTGTTGGGGTGAATCGTTAATTGAGCAGGAAGTATTTGCGAAGGAGGTCTGATCCGTGAGCAAACAGAATCGCGTCCAAAGGAGACCGACGGATAATGCGTCTTCTTCCGGCGCGAGTGCGGATGGTGGGGACAAACAGCAGGTGAGATTAACAAAGATCCTCACGGAATTGCAGAAATCCGGTTCGGTATCCGTAGAAGGATTAAGCACCGAATTGGAGGTTTCGCTGGTTACGATCCGGCGCGACCTGGACGCCCTGGAAAACCAGGGAATACTTCGTCGGACCCATGGCGGAGCCGTCTCCATTGAACCTCTGTTTTATGAACCATTTCGTAACGATCGCTCCTTCCAGGCGCAAGTTGAGAAGTTCGCAGATGAAAAACGCCGCATCGGGAGAGCCGCTGCAGCGCTCATTGCGGAAGGGGAAGTTATTGCTCTGACTCCCGGTACAACTACCACAGAGGTTATTCGCGGGATTCCGCTTAATCACAAAATTACCGTCGTTACCAGCACAGTGAACGTGGCGATGGAGCTTTCGAAGCGCAAAGACTTGCAGGTTTTTGTGACTGGAGGACATCTGCGCGGAGATTGGTTCTCGTTGGTTGGACCGAGCGCAGCTCAAAGTCTTTCGCATGTCCTGGTTCATACGCTATTCATCGGCGCCGATGGCGTCGATGCAAAGCACGGAGTCAGTTGCTTCAGCCCTGACGAGTCCCACCTCAACTCCACTATGGTGAAGCACGCGCAACGGAAAATCGCTGTAGTTGATCACAGCAAGTTCGGCGTCGTCGCCGGTTGGAAGATTTGCCCCACCTCTGAACTCGACATTCTGATTACCGATGCTGGCGCAACCGACGATATGATTGCGCCTTTTGAAAAGGCGCAAATTCAAGTCATGCGCGTGTGAGCTTGGGGTACATCCTTAGTCAGCACGGTCGCGAATGTCAGGGAGCCGTTCTTAAGAGTAACTGCGTCCGTGAAGGTGACGGGCTAGGACTTCGCCGTGTTCGCTGATCAAGTCCTCGAGAACTGCACAGGAAGCGCGGGAGGGGTGCGACTCACCGGATTCGGCGGAAATCGCCGCCAAAGCAGTTGACATCATCGCTCGAGCGAACTGATGAGAAAGGCGCGGCGCGTCATCCCTCCCGGGGCCTTGCGAATCCGTCGACGATTCCTTCCTATGCCAAATTCCTGGAAGCGATATGGTTCGAGGGAACGTTGGAGCCGGTTCTTACCGCAGTATGGGGCGATAGAAGGAATAACAGCGCTGAGGATTTCGAACGAAGATGGCCTCAATATCGTTTTGCCTCAGGCCTCCATCCTCAAGTCGCGGAACAAAGTCACGTAGTAGGAAGCGTAACCCGGGCTCCCCCCCGTACGAGCGCCAGTATTTTCGGCGGGCAGCATCCATGCCTAGCAGAATGTGCTCACCGAAACCTTCTGCGAACATAGTCAGCACCAGGGCGAGAGTGGGATTTCCATCGCCTTCCGGCCAACGGCAAGCCGAATCGTACTCCAACATGACTCCTGCCGAGAGGATCTCCTTGTGATAAGCAGGATCAGGCTTTCTGTCGGTATGCGAGAGAACCACTTGCTGTAACGACGCCCCCAAGTCCTGAAATAATCGGACCTGCTCCAGGGCTCCTTCGCCTTGTTCGGTGTGTGTGAGAATCGCGGCGCCGGTTTGCTTATGCGCGATTACAGCCGCCTCAATCACTTTTCGCTCGTGCTCGGTCGGCCGGTCGCCGCTGGTCGCGACTTTAATTAATCCTGCCTTGTGCGGAGTTCTCGAAATAGACGGCCCGTTGTAATCGCGGGCATCGATTCCATCCTCAATGTCGGCAACAAACAGCTCCGCAGCTTGTTCGGCCGATAAATGTTCTGCCCAATGTCCGGGCGAATAATACTTCCGTAAATGGAGCCCGGTGGGGCAAACGATATTAGCGCCGGTACGCTCTGAGACCTGCGCTAGCTTGGCGGCGTTTCTGCCTCCGCCGCAGGGCATCGAATCAATCAGTGTCTTCCCGCCTGCGGCGCGAAATTCTAAAACGTCGGCACACGCTAGTTCGACGGAGTCCAAAAGAAAGTCGGGGTTGCAGAAGGTGGTGAAGCTCGGGTCGATGATAATGTGTTCGTGCGCGTAGCAAACTCCGGCATCATTCGGCTCAATGTCTCCGGTCACTGTTCTGAGGAAAGCCATGGTTGCTCCAAAGACAAAATGGCACCGCTTTCTCGAAGTCGGTGCAACAACACTGCAACCTCCAGTTCTCGCGGGGATTGTTTTTCTGCCACGCACAGTGCTGAAGCAATTCCCGCTGCCTGCCCCATCGCCATGCATTGAGCCATGGACCGGACGCTGGCGTGTGCGTCATGACTGGCGGAGAAACAACGGCCGGCAACCAGGACATTATCAAGCCCGAGCGGAATCAAGGTGCCAAGCGGAATGCCCACGCAACTGCCATCGGGCAGGTATTCCCATTTCGTGTCGTCGCCCGCGTGATGTTCCTCGATGGGCGCCCCACATAATCCGATCTGATCCTCGAACTGCTTTGCGCTGAGGACATCCTGGCGAGTAAGCCTGTACTCGCCTTGAACGCGCCGGCTTTCGCGTACGCCAATCTGGGTACCAAACGCGACCAGTTCGGCATTGGCGTAACCGGGAATGTGTTGCTTGAGAAAGCGAAGATATTCTAGCGCCTGGCTTCTGCCGTCTATCTCCGCGCAGCTAAGCAGTTCAGGATCGGAAGCATTGCGAAATTCTCCATTGTTGAAGGTGAACGACTGTACGCGGGTCATATTCGTCGCCATCAAACCAGGAACGGGAGTGACATGATCGCTGCCTTCGCGGCGAGGTAGATCAAACTCTCCAGACTGCGCCGCGGCCGCCATTCGAGAGTGGAACTCTTGCTTCGAAATTGTTTTTCGCAGAGCAACATCAACATTGGCCACCTTAAAAGTGGTGGTCAGCGTCTGCGCGGGTTCGTTTTCTCCGGCTAGTTCACAGGGAGCACCGGCGAAGTAGCAAAGATCGGCGTCCCCGGTCGCATCGATAAAAAAATTAGCTTTGAATTGTTGCAAGCCTTGCTTGGTTGCAACGGTCAAAGAGCGAACTCGGCCTCCTGAGACTTCCGTCCCCTGAATCCAAGCATGGAGAAGAACGCGTGCGCCCGCCTCGATCACGAGACGTTCCCAAACAACTTTGAGATACTCGGAGTTGTAGGTAATTCCAGTTCCGGCTCCGTAGGTGTTGGGCCGTTCGAAGCAGCAGCCGAAACGGCGTAAGGCGGCGAGCACGTCGTCGGCGATACCACCCACTACTTTTTGGGAACGCGTGCCGGGCGTATAGAAACCGTAGAAAGTGTCGAGAACGGCAGTGCTGATCCCACCCAGAAATCCATACCTCTCTAGCAACAGCGTTCGCGCGCCGCTGCGGGCTGCCGATATCGCGGCTACCGAACCGCTTGAGCCCGACCCTGCCACAATGAGATCGAACTTTTCGTTTAGTAGCGAAATTGGCATCTAGGCGCCTAATGGGGTGAAGTGCGCTGGGTGGATTATATATTCCATTAAAGCCACTGAGATCATAATTACTTTTGTTCTTGGCCTATACAATCATTTGCAGCTTCGATCACCGGTGTAGCGCTCATTGCAAGGCCCGAGGACATATTCTGACCGCCCTGGCGTTACGAACCGAGTTCGCCAGCTGCGGCCGAAGTTGGTGTTCGCACCAGACACGGTTCGGCAGTGGTCCGAGGAATTGCATGGTTTAGTTGGGGGCTTCTGCGCTAAGGGTTTTGTGCAATCTCTGGTCGCTGAGTTCCGTAAGCGAATCGCCCTTCTGTTCCTGCAACGTGTGGAAAAGAGCGGTTGCTTCCCGAGTCCGACCTGATTTGAATTCAGCGCGTGCGAGGTTGTAGGCCGCACTCCGCGAACTGGGGTCGATCCGGTGAGCCAGAGCGAGGTCCGAAACTGCTTCCTTGATCCTACCTGTTTCCAGCAGTAGCTTGCCCCTCAGGGTTCTGGCAGCGACTGCTTTTGGATTGAGGCCAATGGCCCGATTCAACTCTGCGAGAGCACGAGACGGAGCTGTGGGGTCGGTCTTTAATAGGCATTCTGCCTGAAGATAGTGCAAATCCGAATCCGCTACCCCTGAATTGACAGAAGATGTGATCTCGGCACTGGAACCGGCGTAGTCTCCTTGCCGGTACTCGGATAAGGCTAAGAAAAATCGGGGCCCTACTTGGCGCGGGGCCAGACGAACGGCCTCCGCAAAGTCGCTTCGAGCTTTTTCTAGATCCCCCATCAACGTGTAGGCAGCGCCGCGGACGACCAGGACATCCGAATTCCTGGGAAACACGGTCACCGCTTGATTGGCAATACTCGCAGCGTCCGAAAAGCGGCCGGCATCCGCAAGCAGCGTGATCAAATTGAGATAGGAGAAAAGATCGGAAGGGTTCTGCGACAGATTGCCGGTCAATACGCCGTACGCTTCCTGGTAGAGGCCAAGCTTGGAATAGCTCACACCGAGAAGGTTGGCGCACTTGGAATCCAAGCGCAATTCGCTCTGTAGAGGCTTAAGCGCTTCCGCAGATTTGTTGTAATCGCCGAGTTCAAATTCGGTCAGAGCTATGGCGTAGTCATGTGTCAGTTCGTCCGGCACCCCGGGTGGCAGAGAACGGAAAATCTCCAAAGCTGTCTTGAAGTCGTGACTTCTTCCGTATAGCCATCCCACGGTAAAGGTAGAGGCGGGAGACAGCTTGTGGCAGCTCCTCAGTTGTTTCAGGATGGCTCTGGTTTCTGCGTAATGTTTGGTTTTCAGCAGTGCGTCCGCTTTGGCGAACATTCCTTGCACATCACAGGCTGGACGGGATTGCGCCTGCAAATGAGCAGGGAAACCCGGGCAGAAAACTAACAGGATGACAGCACAGAGTGTCACGGTCGAACACGATGTCGACAAACGCCTTGTGCAATCC
>Ga0210393_10005352_pt1 | contig 10103 bp, 4 predicted proteins | sample IncBWC27OmetaG_FD_160068 | JGI IMG/M metagenome (GOLD analysis project Ga0210393, IMG submission 160068) | Forest soil microbial communities from Barre Woods Harvard Forest LTER site, Petersham, Massachusetts, United States - Inc-BW-C-27-O ...
CATGGACAACGATGGCTGGCTGGACATCCTCATGTCCAACGGACATGTCTACCCCGAGGTTGATGGGACCGATGTCGACGCCCCCTACGCCCAGCATAAGTATCTGTATCGCAATCTGCGCAACGGGCAATTTGAAGAGGTGACCGCACAGGCCGGCCCCGGCATCACCACGCCCGCTCCTGGTCGCGGCTGCGCCTTTGGCGATTACGACAATGACGGCGACCTGGATGTGGTAGTCAACTGTATCAACAGTCTTCCGCAACTGCTCCGTTGCGATTCAACTACTGGCCGCAACTGGATCAAGATTCGTACCGTTGGCACAAAATCCAACCACTCCGGCATCGGCGCAAAGATCAGTGTCACAACAGCAACACCTGACAGCAGCAAACCCTTTGTACAGATAGAGGAGGTCCGCAGTGGAGGCAGTTACTTCTCACAGAACGATCTTCGTGTTCACTTCGGCCTCGACCACTCCGCGAAAGCTGATTCAGTCGAGATCAGGTGGCCTTCTGGTGCAACCGACAAATTGACGGACCTTGCCGCCAATCATCTCTACGTAATTCAGGAAGGCGGAAAGATCCTGAAGACCGTGGCAATGGGCGCGTCCACGCCATCCGGATCCCCAGCAGCCAAACCATGAAGCGCCAACTCCTCCTTCACACGGGCGCGCTCATCTTCTTTTCGGGGATGGCCTTCGCCCAGCGGCCCTACCCGCCGACGATCGATCACCCTCCCCCTGCGTGGTTCGTCGATGTTGCGGCGAAGGCCGGCATCCTCGTTCGCAATGTCAACGGCGGCGTCGAGGCCAAGCGTTACATTATCGAGGCCACCGGCTCCGGCGTCGCCATTCTCGACTACGACCGCGACGGCTGGCCTGACATCTTTCTCGTCAACGGCACCAACCTTCCAGGTGCAGAGTCTGAGAGCAATCAGGACAAACCCACCAACCACCTCTTCCACAACAACCGCGACGGCACCTTCACCGACGTCACCGCTAAGGCAGGCCTTGTCTCAACGGGATGGGGCCAGGGGGCCTGCGTAGGTGACTATGACAATGATGGATTCGAAGACATCTACGTCACCGGTTACGGCAAAAACCGCCTCTTCCACAACCAGGGCGATGGGACTTTTAAAGAAGTAGCCGAGCAGGCCGGCGTCGCCGGAACAGGCAAAGAATGGGGCACCGGCTGTGCCTTCGTCGATTACGACCGCGACGGCAAACTAGATCTAGCTGTCGCAAACTACGTGCACTTCGACCTTGCCCACACGCCGGCGCCCGGCCAGACCGCGGGATGCATCTGGAAGGGAGTTCCCGTGATGTGTGGTCCCCGCGGCCTTGAGAGCGCGTCGAACATCCTGTACCACAATCTCGGCAGAGGAAAGTTTGAAGACGTCAGCAAGCCCAGCGGATTCGAGCACACCAACGGTCACTACTGCTTCTCCATCACCACGCTCGACTACGACGACGACGGCTGGCCCGACCTCTATGTAGCCTGCGACTCCACGCCCTCTATCCTGTATCACAACAACCACGATGGGACCTTCACCGATACAGCTGCCGACGTTGGCGTTGCCTTCAACGAAGACGGCCGCGAACAGGCCGGCATGGGTTCAACCGCAGCAGACTACGACGGCGACGGCAAGCTGGACCTCTTCAAGACCAACTTCTCCGACGACACCTCCACCCTCTACCGCAACAATGGCGACGGCACCTTCACGGACATGACGTTTCCCGCCGGACTCGGTATCAACGCGGACGCCCTCGGCTGGGGCGCCATGTTTGCCGATGTCGATAACAACGGATGGCCCGATCTTCTCGTCGTCAACGGTCACGTCTACCCTGAGGTGGACTCCGCCAAACTAGGCTCGTTCTACCGCGAACCCCGCTTCCTCTACTACAACCTCGGCAATGGCAAGTTTCGCGATATCAGCAAGGTATCCGGCCCAGGTCTTGGTGATTCGCGCTCGAGCCGCGGCCTCGCGATCGCCGATCTTTTCAACGATGGTCGCCTGGAAGCCGTGATCAACAACCTCAGTGATGTACCCATGCTCCTCGTCAACCTCGCGAAGAACCAGAACCACTGGCTCGGTCTACGACTCATCGGCACATCATCCAACCGAGATGCCATAGGAGCACGCGTGACCCTCCGCTCCGCGAAGCGTCTTTGGGTCGACGAGGTGCGCAGCGGCTCCAGCTACAACTCTTCGAGCGATCTCCGCCTCCACTTCGGCCTCGGCACCGAGACGCAGCTTACAAATATTCTGATTCGTTGGCCAAACGGCAATATGGAGTTCTTCGATCCTCCTGCAACCGTTGATTGCCTTTTCGAGTTGACCGAGGGAAAAGGTCGCCCGGCGCCTCATAGTCCGTAAGAGAAGTGCGTCCGCTTACCGGCTCTGTTGAAGAAGATGTCTCGTCAAGCCAACGTCATCCTGTGATGATTGTTGCTGCTGACTCCATCAAATGGTGGAGATGAAAGCTACCCTCATATGGTAAACATGAGGTCGGCGCAAACTGTCAGATGGACGGATCCGTGAAGACTCTTTCGCCTGCCCAATACACTGTTGGGTATCCCATAAGGACTCGTTCATGCCCGGTCATCATCGCTCGCACTATAGTTCGGCTTTCTTTAGATTTGTTCTCTGCACCACTCTTCTTATGGGTCCAGAAGGATTGGTGGCGCAATCCACAGTGCCGGGGTCCCATGCGGCCGACTCGCAGTCGGCAAAGCCGCAGGAGGGCGGCCAACCGCTAGCCACGGGAGGAGCAAATACTGGTGGTGCGCACCCAGCGGTCCTCGACAGCGAGCACAGACCCATCACTGCAGGCGGATTCGTCAAAGACGGCCCCATCATCTTTCAAGACATCGCTCAGAAGGCGGGTTTGACAGTGTGGACCCACGTAATGGGGACCCCCGAGAAGAAATTCATCATCGAGACAAATGGATCTGGCGTCGGCCTTATCGACTATGACAACGACGGTTGGCTTGACATCTATTTCGTTAATGGCTCTACCTATGATGCTATGAGCGGCAAAACAGCTCCGCCCCATGCTGCGCTCTTTCACAACAATCACGATGGCACCTTCACCGACGTGGCCGCGAAGGCAGGCGTAACCAATGATCGCTGGGGTGTCGGCGTCGCTATCGCCGACTACGACAATGACGGCTGGCCGGATATCTATGTCTCGAACTTCGGCAAGAACCGCCTCTATCACAACAACCATGATGGGACTTTCACCGACGTCGCAGAGAAGGCAGGCGTCACTCTAGGCAACTGGTCGACCGGAGCCACCTGGGGGGACTACGACGGCGATGGCCGTCTCGATCTCTTTGTTCCCGGCTATGTCCATTACGACATCGCGAATCAGCCCGCATCGGGCGGCACTGATGTCTCCTATAGCTTCTGCCAGTTTCGCGGCGAAAAGGTCATGTGCGGCCCTCGGGGGCTGAAGGGCGAGCCAGACCATCTCTTTCACAACAACGGCGATGGGACCTTCACCGACATGAGCGAAAAGGCCGGGGTAGCCGACAAGAACGGCTACTATGGGCTCGCATCCGTCTTTATCGATGTCAATAACGACGGGAAACCGGACCTTCTTGTGGCCAACGATTCAACGCCAAACTATCTCTATATCAACAAGGGCGACGGTACCTTTGAGGATGAAAGCTACGCCTCCGGCTATGCTCTGAATGAAAACGGTCGCGAGACCGCATCCATGGGCATCGCCGTCGGTGACTACCAAAACAATGGACTTGTTGATATCTACAACACCACCTTCTCCGACGACTACAACCCCCTCTATCGAAATGATGGCGATGCCAACTTCACCGACATCAGCTACCAGCTAGGAATTGCCGAACCAACCATCCCTTTTCTGGGCTGGGGCACGGCATTTCTGGATTTCGATAACGACGGCTGGAAGGACATTTTTATCGGAAACGGCCACGTCTATCCACAGGTCGACCACACAACATGGGGAACCACCTGGGCACAACGTCCCTTGCTCTTTCGAAATATCGATGGGAAAAAGTTTGAACTCGCAGCCGCTGTAGAAGGCACTGGCCTGGCAAAGCTCTTCGTGTCAAGAGGCCTGGCGGTCGGCGATCTCTTCAACGACGGCAAGCTTGACGTGGTCATCAACGTCCTCGATGGTCACCCTGCCCTGCTCCGCAACGTATCTGCAGACACTCATCACTGGATAGAGTTGAAGCTCGTAGGGGGTCCCAAGGGCCCTCGCGACGCTGTAGGATCGACCGTTTATCTGACCGCCAACGGAGAGCGCCAGCGCGGGGACGTCATCTCCGGCGGCAGTTATGCATCCACGCACGATCCGCGCCTCCACTTCGGACTAGGCGATGCGACCACGATCGACTCAGTCGAAGTGCACTGGCCAAGCGGAGCGAGAGAAACCTTCACCATCAACAAGCCAGACCAGATCGTTACACTCGTGGAGGGTCGGGGAACTAAGCCCTAGCCACGTCGTCCGGGCGAGACTCACAACTCCACCAAAAGATTGAGTCGCTAACCCGCACTTAGGAGTATGGCTAACCATATAACGGTTCCGCTAGAATCACCCACTGCTATGCAAATTAAGGCCGCGTCCAAGCAAGTCTGTCGCATCTTTATCGGCGTCCTTCTGGGGGGATCAGCGGCTTGTTGCATTTTGGCCTTGAAAACTGGGAGGGCCCATGCGGAATATGACGATGCCACAGTCGCTCAGCGACAGGTATACAGCCAATCCGTAGCCCAGCACTACAACTACCGCTTTGGCTCCAATCAACCCTTTCTCCCCTCCCTGGCCACCACCGACACGGGAGAGTTCATCAACCCTAAAGTTTTCCCGACAGCCAAATACTGCGGCCACTGCCATCAGGAGGCACACGCTGAATGGCGCCAATCGGCGCACTCTAACTCCTTTCGCGCCCCTTGGTATATCAAAAATACGGCCCTCCTCACCGCGGAAAAGGGCATTGAATACACTCGCCACTGCGAAGGCTGCCACAACCCGATCGCGCTGCTCTCAGGTGCTCTCACCCAGGGCTCCCCCGTCAACCGCAAATTCGACGAAGATGGCATCACCTGCTCTGTCTGCCATTCGATCCAGAAGGTGGATACCCGCGGCACCGGTAGTTATGTCATGGCCCAGCCTGCCGTTCTTGTCGACGAGAAAGGCCAGCCCATCTACGGAGACGTCTCTGACAAAGAGATCCTCGCCCACCTCGACCGCCACTCCAAGGCAGTCATGAAGGACTTCTACCGTACCAGCGAGTACTGCTCTGTTTGCCATAAAGCGGCCCTGCCGAAGCAACTAAACGACTACAAGTGGCAGCGCGCGATCTTCCTCTACGACGAGTGGCAGCTCTCCTCGTTCGCCAAGCAGTCGCCACTGCCCTTCTATGTCAAGGACCAGGTCTCCACATGCCAGACCTGCCACATGCCTCGCGAAGATGTCACCGCCCCTGACTATGGCGCAAAGCAGGGCAAACTAGCCTCGCACCGTTGGCTGGGCGCCAATACTGTTCTGCCGAAGTACTACAACTACGACACGCAAATGGAAAAGACCGTGGCTTTCCTGCGTGCCGGAGTCTTTAACGTAGACATCTTTGGCCTGGAGAAAAACGGAGGCAAGATTATCGCACCACTTGGCACCGAGAACTTCGCCGTCTCTCCAGGTGACATTCTGACAACCTCAATCGTCATCCAGAACAAAGGGATCGCCCACAGCCACGTTCCCGAGCAGCGCGACATGTATGAGAGCTGGGTCGAGTTCGAGGCCAAGGACGCCTCCGGCCATACCCTGATGCACTCCGGCGCGATTCAACCCAACGGCGACCTCGATCCCCGCGCACACAGTTTCACAAATCGCCTCGTCAACTCCAAAGGCACAATCAATGACCTGCATCAGGTCTGGGACAATCGCGTTGTGGCTTACAACAACACCATCGCCTCAGGTCGCTCCCAGATAGTCCGCTATCAGTTTAAGGTGCCCGCGGACGCAAAGGGCCCGATCACCGTCACCGCAAGAGTCAACTACCGCCGCTTCGACCAGCACTTCATGGACTTCGGCATGGGTAAACACTACGAGATGCCTGTCGTGGCCATGTCCGAACGCACCCGCACATTCACTCTCGGCAATAATCCTCCGGCGGTCGATTCCGAGGACAACAAGGAGTGGATGCGGTGGAACAACTACGGCATCGCCATGCTAGACGCTCAGCAATATGCTGAAAGTGTCCGCGCATTTGAGCGTGTGTCGCAATTGCGTCCCGACTACGCCGACGCGTATACAAACATCGCCATTACGAACTTCGCGTGGCAGCGTTACGACGCCTCTCGCACCAGCCTTGACACTGCCCTCAAGCTCAGCCCAACCAATGCGCGGGCGCTATACTATCTCGCGTTGGTAGAACGAAACCAGGGTTATCTGGATAAAGCCATCTCTGATCTCCGCCGGGTCATTGCGCAGTTCCCACGCTCACGCGATGCCCACCGCGAACTCGGGTTCTCGCTTTATCAGCAGCACAACTATGATGAGGCCCGCGTTGAGTACGAAACTCTCCAAACAATTGATCCCGACGACCTGGCCGCCCACTACATTCTCTCCATCGTCTATCGAAGACTCGGGATGAAAGAGAAAGCGTCACATGAAGCCGCCATGTTCGCCGATCAAAAGGACGATCCCACGGCCAGCACCTATGCTCTGGAGTTCTTACGCAAGCACACCGAAGTAGCATCAGAGAGCGTACCCTGGCACACTCACAGCGACTTCGCCCCGGAGCCGGCCCAGGCAATGGAACCACCTGCCCAATGAATCTATCGCGTCCGGCCCTTGTCCTTTCCCTTGCAATCACATCATCGATTCCGGCATTTGCCTCGGCTTCTGCCAAGCGGCGGGGAGCGACGGTCTTCGCCGACAACGGTTGCCAGCACTGCCACACAATCCACCACGATGGGGGAACCAAGGGGCCTGACCTCTCAGGAGTAGGCCGCCTGTTGAGCAAAACTCAGATACGCATACAGATACTTCAAGGCGGTCAGCAGATGCCATCCTTCGCAGATGTCCTGCAAAAATCCGAGGTTGATGACCTTGTTGCCTATCTTCATTCCTGTCGCGAAAAAAAGCCGAAATGATCGTGCGCCAATCCAAATCGGCAAGACGTATCATCCGAGTTGACGCGAACCTGGCCCGGAGCCTTAACATGCAGTCAACCTCCGCATGAACCCTCTTCCCTGTCTCCATCTCGTCCTGCGCTCTGCCGTCTTATGGACTCTATGCGGAATCGCCACGCTGTCAGCCACCGCCCGCTCGCAGGGCCCTAACACCCTTGGTCACCAGTCCTGGTCCACGGAGAACGGACTCCCTCAAAACAGCGTGCATCAGATATTCCAATCGCGCGACGGCTACGTCTGGGTCGCGACTGAAGGCGGCATTGCCCGCTTCAACGGCTTTGACTTCAAAGTATTCAATCATGACAACACCGCAGCCTTCACAAGCGATGACATCTGCTGCTTCACACAAGATTCAGCCGGCTCGCTGTGGATTGGAACTGCGGATGGCCTTGTCCAATACTCCGCGGGCATGTTTCGCCGCTACTCCGCCGCAGACGGATTACCCACCGGCCGCATCACCTCCATCGCTGCAGGGAACAATAGCTCTGTCTTAATCCTCTCCGACAATGCCATTGCGAGCTTCGATGGAGGACGCTTCTCACCTCTCTCGCTTCCCGCCTTCGCCGTACCAGCTGCGATGGCCCAGGCTGACGACGGCAGCGTTTGGATTGCATCAACCTCCGGAATCTTTCAATATCGAGAAGGCCACATTCGATCCGAATCGATCGGTCCCGCGCCTCAGATAGCAGACATTGAAGGCATCGGAGTTCTACCCAACGACGGCTTCTGGCTGCGGACCGGCAGCAGCCTTGTTTTGCTGCAGAACGGCCATCAGCGTACTCTCCAGGCAGGCCGAGACATTCCGGCCACGCGTATCCAATCCGTCCTGGCAGATTTACGCGAAAATCTCTGGATCGGCACCAATAAGGGTCTTTTCGTGCTCGACAAAACCAGCAACCATCCGCAACTCCAGCCGTCCCTCGGCTCCAGCAGCGTCCTGTCAATCTGCCAGGATAGAGAAGGTGATCTTTGGATTGGGACAGAGACGGGCGGCCTCGACATCCTGCGACAACAAAACTTCCGCACGGTACCTGATCTTTCCGATCACGTGATTACCGCCATCACCCAGACATCCGGCGGCGCCATGTGGATTGGCACCAACGGCGACGGCCTGGACCGCTGGCAGTCTGGAAAGATCCAACATTTTTCCACCGGCACCGGACTCCAGAGCGAGATCATCCTCGCATTGGCGCCGGGAACCGACGACAGCGTATGGGTGGGCACACCCGATGGCTTGAACCATATCGTAGGCACGCGGGTCGTGGAAACCTACACCTCTGCCGACGGCCTACCCGACGACCTCATCCGCTCCCTTCTTACGGCCGACGACGGCTCTCTTTGGATCGGCACACGTCGCGGTCTCGCGCAGTGGAAGAACAACAAGTTCATCACATTCACGCGAGCTAACGGCCTCAACAGCGACCTTATCGGAACCCTGCTCCAGTCTCGTTCTCCCAACTCCCCGCACGATTTATGGATCGGCACACTCGATGGCCTATCACGCCTCCGCGACGGAAAGATAACGACCTTCACTGCAAAAGACGGCCTCTCCGGCGACATCATCACCTCCCTCGCAGAAGACGCGCATGGCACGCTCTGGATAGGGACAAAGGGAGATGGCCTCAGCACCTTGTCCTCCACCGGTTTCACGTCCCTGCATCGGCGCGATTTGCCGCAAGACATTGATTCCATACTGGAGGACGATCGAGGCAATCTCTGGCTAAGCTCGACCCGCAGCATCACACGTGTCTCCGCCTCCAGCCTCATCGCTTGCGGAGCATCTCCTCGCTGCAGTCCTCACCCCGTCTCTTATAGTCGCTCTGACGGCATGCCTACCGAAGAAGCCTCCGCTATTGGCCATCCCGCCGCGTGGAGAACCACGCAGGGGCCGCTCTGGTTCGCAACGCGCAAGGGCGTTGCCATCATCGATCCCGGCCATCTCGCGGAGAACCACATTGCACCACCGGTCGTCATTGAAGGATTCACGGCAGACGATATTGAGCTCCCTATCTCCGTGGCTGGGCAAAATATTCCTCCCGGTCACAACCGATTCGCCTTTCAGTACGCTGGCCTCAGTTATCTGGCACCTGCCAAAGTCAATTATCGCTATATTCTTGAAGGCTTTGATAAGCAATGGACTGAAGCCGGTTCGCGCCGCGTCGCGTACTACACCAACCTTCCGCCTGGTCACTATCGTTTCCGCGTAGAGACCGCGAGCAATGATGGCACCTGGAATGAACCCGGGGCAGAGATTGCCTTCTTCGTGCGGCCACCCTTCTATCGCCGGCCCTGGTTTATCCTGCTGGCCCTCGGTCTCATCGCTGCCGTCATCATCCTCCTCTATCGCCTCCGTGTCCGCCGACTCCAGCTACAGTTCCAAGCTGTCCTTGCGGAGCGTAACCGAGTGGCGCGCGAAATCCACGACACTCTCGCGCAGAGCTTCGTCGGCGTGTCCGTGCAACTGGAACTCGCCGCCCAGCTCCTTGTTCAGTCGCAAATCGCTGCTGCCAGCCAGCAAATAGACCGCATCCGAGAATACGTGCGCGAAGGGCTCGCAGAAGCACGTCGCAGCATCTGGGACCTGCGCGCCAATACCGCCCAGCACACTCTGACCACCCGCCTCACTCGCCTCGCCGAACAGTCAACCACGGAACAGCTCTCTATCCACCTCAACATCGGTGGGACCTATCGGCCTCTCGCCCCTGCATTTGAAGATGAGATACTCCGCACCGCCCAGGAGTCTTTGGCAAACGTGACCCGTCATGCAAATGCGACTCAAGCGTCCGTCGATCTGCGCTATGATTCAAACCGATTGACATTAATCATCTCTGACAACGGCCGCGGCTTCCAGACGACGGACAACTCACTTCCGGGCAAAGGCCACTTCGGTCTCCAGGGAATGCGCGAACGCGCAGCTCTGATTCAAGCTC
>Ga0210393_10005353_pt1 | contig 10103 bp, 8 predicted proteins | sample IncBWC27OmetaG_FD_160068 | JGI IMG/M metagenome (GOLD analysis project Ga0210393, IMG submission 160068) | Forest soil microbial communities from Barre Woods Harvard Forest LTER site, Petersham, Massachusetts, United States - Inc-BW-C-27-O ...
AAGCATGGTCACAACCGAGTCGGTTCCGCGTTCGGATCGATGACCGATGTTATCAATAACTCGACGTCTTACTTTTCGGACAGCGATATCGACGCGATCGCAGTCTATTTGAAATCGTTGCCGGCGAGATCCGCGCAGCAGGCTGTCGCCTATGACAATGCAACGACGGATGCGTTACTCAACCGTCCTGCAACGCAATCTGGTGCTGCCATCTACGCGGGCGATTGCGCGAGCTGTCATGGTTTCGACGCCAAGGGCTTCGCGACGTATATGCCGGCTGTCGCCGGCAACCCCGTCGTGCTTGACGAGAATCCGTCTTCGCTCATCAATGTGGTGCTGAATGGTTCGGTACCACTCGTCGTCAACGGTACACCTGACGCCTACCGCATGCCGCAATTCCGGCAGCAATTGTCAGACCAGGATGCCGCCGACGTTATTACCTTCGTGCGCAATCGATGGGGCAATCAAGCGCCGGCAGTTACCGCCGCGCAAGTTGCAAAACTACGTAAGACGACCAATCCAACCAGTGATCAGGTCATCATCCTGAAAATGCGCTAGTTCATCGATCCCATCGCGGGCACTCTCACGCGGGGGTCGTGCGACGGTTGTCGACACTGAGTGCACCGGCGCCGAATGCGACAATTTGCAGCAAGCCGCCTGCCATCATGATGTTCTTGAGGAAATTTATCATTTGGTTCTGATCCGCAAAGTTGCTATGGAATGTCACCGCGGTGACGAGACAGAACAGCGCAAGCACGGCAGCGACAGTGCGAGCCTTGAATCCAGCAATGAGCAAAAGACCGCCGCCCAACTCGACCGCGACGCAAATGACAAGAGCCAAGGACGGGAAGGGCAGACCCACCGAACGAATCGCTTCAGTGGTCGGGCCAATGGCTCCAAGTTTGCTCAGTCCGCTCATCGCGAAGGGCAGCCCGATCAGCACGCGGCCGACGAAGGGGACATAGCGGATAGCGGACATGGCATTACTCCTGGGGATGAGGGATATCAGGCGGTGTTGCGCGCCAGAACACGTCGGAACAATGTGGTGGTGAACGTCAATCGTGAAGGCCATGTCCCGCTCTTATTTTCCCGGAAGTCGGAATACGGTAACCGTGGTATTGCCGCCGCCGATTTCAGGAGCGACCAAGTTGTACACACCCACTATCCCTGACACGACCGCCACGTTTTGCTTACCGCGGGCGCTGTAAGTGACCACGCCACCGGCGGCGGGACCACCCAGAGCCTGCCGCAGCAGCACCTTGCCTGATCTGGCATCCAACGCCAGGAAGTCGCCGGTGATTTCACCGGTGAATATCAAGTCGCCTTCGGTCGCCGTTACACCGGCTATCATCGGTTTCGCCGCGTCGTAGCGCCATTTCTCATGGCCTGTGGCGGCGTCGAACGCAGTGAGTCGCCCCCGGGCGGCTGACCACGGGTCGAACTTCGTTTGGCCGCCGAAGTAAAAGCCGCGCGTGTGCTCCTTCTGCGGATCCGGAGCCGTCGCATCCTTGCTGAACTCCGCGCACCAGTCGGTGGCCGGGACAATCAGCATGTTCTGCTTGGCGTAGTATGCGGAGCCGTTCCACTCCTCACCGCCGAGAGTTCCCGGACAGACGTGCACCGGCGTCCTGGTGATCGGAACTTCGATGTTCAGCCGGTTAGTGAACGGCACGCTGTAGATGATGTCCTTCGAATCACGGTCCAGGAGCCGCAGCAGTCCATCCTTGCCGGTGCTGGCGATCACATTGCGTGTCGACCCGTTGATAGTCGTCTTGAACACCGGCGCCACGTGCGAGACATCGTAGTCGTGCACGTCGTGGGGAACGAATTGGCGGTACCAAGCGAGATGACCGGTCGTTGCATCCAGGGCGATCAGCGAATTCGTATACAGATTATCACCGGGGCGGTCGTCATCGTAGAGATCAGGTGCCGCGTTCCCGCCGGGCACATAGAGTAGATTCCTTTTCTCGTCGAAGGACATCGGAGTCCAGAGATTGCCGCCGCCGTGTTTGCGCGCGGCTGGATCCGGCCCCCACGTGTCGGCCCCCGGCTCGCTGTCGTCGGGCACAATGTTGAAACGCCACACTTGCTCGCCGTCGCTGGCACGAAACGCGCCCACCCAACCGCGCGCGGCCGTCTCGGCGCCTGCCGGACCGATGTAGATCAGATCGCCGTGCACCAGGGGCGGCATGCTGATGAAATAACCTTCCTTCGGATCGGCGATCTGCTTGGCCCAAAGCTGGTGCCCATCCTTGGCGTCGAGCGCCAGCAGAAAGCCATCATTGGTACCTCGAATGATCTTGCCGTCGGCGAGCGCAGCGCCGCGATGCGTGTTCAGCGGTTCGTGCTCGCGCGGCGTCCACGTGTTCGACCAGATCACGTGGCAATCCGCACCATCGATGGCAACGGTGTAGTGGGCAGTGGTCAGGTACATCTTGCCCGCCGCCACGATCGGAGCGGTCTGCGATGGCTCCTTGTCGGGGAATGAGTACGCGCAGCCCTTGACGAGCTGCGATACATTTTTCGTGGTGATCTGCTTCAAGGGCGAGTGACGCGTTCCCTCCAGGTCGTGGTCCACGTACACCCAGTCGCCACCGCCTGAGTCGTTGATGGCGTCCTTAGGGGACGCAAGAGCGTGCGTCGCACCCAAGCCGAAGGCAGGTGCGACGAGGATTGCCGTGAGCACCCTTGTCCAAATGCGATGCGGAACGGTCATGACCTAACTCCTGATGTTTTTATGCGGTTCAGAACACAGTGGGCGGGTCTCGGCGGCCGTCAAATGCTAGTCTTCGGGCCATCAATGTTGCTTGCGTCCTCCTAGCGCGAGTTGTGCAAATGATGCATTGATTCCGCAATCTGCCGCCTACCGGCGGTATGCGTGAAAAGTTTGAGCGAAAGTGGCTAGAATGGGGATTCCAAGGGTTTAGCGGTTGGACGAGGTGCTACGCATAGGGGGCATACAGCGTGATTTCTGCTCGCTATCGCCACTGGCCTCGTTATGAATGACTCTTTTGAGGCACGGCTACAAGCCACTCTCAATGTGATTCCAGCGCACACGTGGTACGCGACCCCGAGCGGCGCTCTCACGTTCGTAAATAAACGGATCGCGGATTACTTGGGTTTGCCAACAGACCATCACCTTCGATTGGGGATCGATACCGGGGCCGCGTGGGATTCGCATCTCGCGCTACTGCATCCGGACGATCACGATGAGACCCGTAAGGTGTGGTCAACCTGTCTTAAAACCGGCTCTGCTGGTGAGCTCACGTTCCGAGTGCGGGACGCTCATGGCACATACCACTGGCGTATCAGTCGCGTCGAACCTTTCCGCGGCGATGATGGAAAGTTGCTGTGTTGGATCGGGATCAACCTTGATATAGACGACCTGAAGCGGGCCGAGCGAGAGCTTCGCGACATCATCGACACCATTCCAGGACTGGTGTGGGTTGCGCTGCCAGATGGCTCGAATACCTACGTAAATGGCCGATACGTGGAGTACTCGGGTATGTCGGCGGATCAGGTAGCCGCGTCGGGGTGGCGGGCCGCAGTGCATTCCGATGATCTTGAGAGGCATGAAGGCAAGTGGCGCACAGCGGTTGCGACTGGCAATCCACACGAGAGCGAGGTCCGTTTTCGCCGAGCGGATGGGCAATATCGATGGCACTTGGACCGCGGCCTGCCGCTGCGCGACGAGGCCGGAAACATTATCAAATGGTACGGCTCCGTCACCGACATCGAGGACCGGAAGCGTGCCGAAGATGCGTTACGGCGCAGCGAGCATTTCTTAGCGGAAGCCCAAAGACTCAGTCTTACGGGCAGTTTCGGATGGAATGTGTCCACCGACGAGCACTTCTGGTCTGAGGAAACTTTCCGCATTTTTGAATTCGACCGAGTAAAAGTTTCATTGTCAATGATTTTGCAGCGCATTCATCCGCAGGATATGCCTACGGTGGAGATGGCAATCGCCGCCGCCAACAGGGTCGAAGGAATGGACCTGGAGTTCCGTCTGCTGATGCCAGACGGGAGGATCAAATATCTACACGTCGTGGGAAAAGCGGCGAAGGGTGAAACCGGTAGCATCGAAGTCATCGGCGCGGTAATGGACGTCACGGCACGGAAGCTGACGGAAGTAGAACTGCAGCTCAGCAAAGCGCATTTGACGGATGCGCAGGCGCTGAGCCACGTCGGCAGTGTCGGGATGGTGGTTAGTACCGGGCGGATCTATTGGTCTGAGGAATCCGCTCGAATCTACGGCTACGCACCCGGGACTGAACCAACTTCCGAATTGATATTGAAACGGGTTCATCCCGAGGACGTGGGCCTTGTCAAAGACGCCTTGGAACGCGCGGCGAAGGGTAAACATGACTTTGACTATGAACATCGCCTGCAGATGCCGGATGGTTCGATAAAGTACATTTACAATCTTTGCCATTGCCGTCAGGATGCGGCAGGCAACGCAGAAATTGCCGGCGCGATAATGGATATCACGGAACGTAGGGTTGCGGAAGCGGAGCTCCGGCAGGTACTGGACTTGGCGCCACAACTGGTTTCGGTAAACGAAGGACCCGACCAGAAGCGGCTTTACGCGAACCGCGGCTTGCTCGATTATCTCGGTACGACTCTCGATGAATGGCGGCAACGAAGCGCCGGATCTGATGCGCACCCAGACGACCTGAGACGTCTGAGTGCTTACATGGCGCGCTCAAGGTCGGCTGGCTCCCCTTTTGAAATGGAGACGCGGATCCGCAAAGGCGACGGAAGCTACCGCTGGTTTCTATCACGCTTCAACCCGGTGCGCGACGACAAGGGAAACATCAGACGTTGGTATGTTGCGAATACTGACATAGACGATCGCAAAAGAACCGAGGAGAGGCTGCAAGAGGAGAACGTTGCGCTTCGCGAAGAAATCGATAAGACGTCGATGTTCGAAGAAATCGTTGGTTCTTCGCCGGCTCTAATTGCGGCGCTCTCACGCGTGTCCAAAGTCGCAGACAGCGACTCGACAGTGTTGATAACTGGCGAGACAGGCACGGGCAAAGAGCTCATCGCTCGCGCCATCCACCGGCGCTCCGACCGCTCGGCAAGCGCGTTCGTGGCCGTTAACTGTGCTGCCATTCCGCGCGACCTCATTGCTTCAGAATTGTTCGGGCATGAGAGGGGGGCATTCACGGGCGCCGTACAGCGACGGGTTGGTCGCTTCGAACTGGCCAATGGCGGAACAATATTCCTGGATGAGGTAGGCGAGCTGGCGCCTGAAATGCAGGCGACGTTACTGCGTGTTCTGCAAGAGCGGGAAATTGAACGTATAGGCGGAACGAAATCCATCCCGATAGACGTTCGAGTCATCGCCGCGACAAATCGTAACTTGGCGGAGGGCGTTGCCGGCGGGACCTTCCGCGAGGATCTTTTCTATCGCCTGAATGTCTTTCCGCTCGAAATGCCGCCTTTACGAGACCGGAAACAAGACATTCCGGTGCTCGTGGAATACTTCATTCATCGGTATGCCGTGAAGGCACACAAGACGTTCCGACGTGTTAGCAAGAAAACCTTGAGTCTCCTTCAGTCTTATCCCTGGCCCGGAAATGTGCGGGAATTGCAGAATGTCATTGAGCGCTCTGTAATTGTGTCGGATACCGAGGAATTCGTGGTCGATGGCAGTTGGCTTGCGCCCGTACACAAACTTGACGACGCAGGCACGCTGACGAGCAGGCTCTCTGCCTACGAGAAAGCGCTGATCGAGGAGGCACTCCTCGCCAGCGGCGGGCAGGTATTTGGCCCAACGGGGGCAGCCGCACGGCTTCGGCTGCCTCGAACGACATTGGAATCGCGCATTCGCGCGCTGCGCATCAACAAAAGTCGCTTTCGACCCCCACCGGATTGATCTGCACCATGGATGTTTGTACGAGATTTCGCCATTGGCGCAACCTCGTCACGATATCTCATTGGCCGCACTGCCAATTCAGCGACATCTGGCTGGCCCAGAAATTGCTACTGAGTAGGGAGCTATGCTGAAAATTACGTGCACGACGAATGGCTACGTAGTCTTCGCGCTCAGTGGTCGACTCGAGGCAATGAGCCTGCAGGAGTTATCGCATCTGATTGCGAGGGCGCGGCCGGGGCGTGCGGTAACCCTGGAGCTCAAAGATCTTTTGCTCGCGGACCGTGAAGCCGTCGGGTTCTTGCGCGCCTGCTTGGAGAAGGGCATCGAGCTTCGCAACTGCCCGCGATACATCCGAACTTGGATGGAGAGCGTTTCTCTACAAGACCCGCAACTTCCGCGTTAGCATCGACATCGCTTCCAGAAACGAATATCACACGACGCCCGTGACCCTCGGCGGGATCGGCGGCAAGTACGGCGGCGGGTAGGGTATTGAAGGCTTTCACTACCCGAGCGCCGCGCAACTGTTCTGTCACCACCTCGCTTGAGAGGCGGCCTCCGAGATCAGTCGGTGCGTAGGACGGAAAGTCGATGGCGTTTGTCGCATCCACAACGATTTTGTCGCTCCAATCGCGTGAGATACGCGCAATTGCAGAGACGGCCGTAAATGGGACGGCCAATATTACAGTGTCTGCCGTCAGGGCAGCCTCGGTGGTTTGAGGTTCTATCTGGTCGCCGAATTCCCTTTTGAGAAGCTGAAGTGAGTCTGGGCCCCGCAGATTCGCTCAGCAAAAGGTTTGCGGCGGTCGACGTGGGCCAACTATGATTGCCCTGTTTGGAGCCGCCCCATGAAATCAAGTTCCTTCGTACCGCTGCTCACGATGTTCGCGACTGGCGCTCTGCTGGGGGCGTGTGGAACTCTTCCGCGCCTCGCTGCAGTGCCGCCCAATCTGACCGAGCAAGCGGTGATACCGGGGATTCCCAATTCACGATTTTGGCTGGATCGTGATCTTGACCCATTCATTCAATCCGTCGTAGAGGATTTTCGACGCGAGCAACATGCCCTTGGTACATCCGATGGCCCGAGCAACGCACTGCCGCCGATATATATTCTGGGTATCTCCGGGGGTGGAGACGACGGGCCGTTTGCGGCAGGGTTATTGGCGGGGTGGACTGTCCACGGGGATCGACCCCAATTCAAAGTAGTCACAGGGATCAGTGCCGGCGCTTTGATCGCTCCATTCGCATTCTTAGGTCCGCAGTACGACGATGTGATTCGTCGCGTAGCGACGTCCGTGAAGGCCAAAAACATATTCCACTTCCGCAACCCGCTAGTCGGCCTCGCCAGTGATGGCATGGCAGACAGCAGGCCATTGGCGCGGCTGGTTGCTCAATACGTAACGCGGAAACTTCTTGACGAGATCGCCGATGAGTTCGCAAAAGGGCGCGTGCTCGAGATTGGCACAACCGACCTCGATGCCGGACGTCCGGTCACTTGGAATATGGGTGCCATCGCATCGAGTCACTCGCCCGAGGCGCTCAAGCTCTTCCGGAACATAATGATCGCTTCTGCGAGCATACCCGGTGCCGTGTCACCGGTCATGATCGACGTCGAGGTCGACGGCAAGCGCTTTCAGGAAATGCATGTCGATGGGGGCGTCATCACGCAAGTCTTTCTATATCCGTCGCGCATTTTGCCCGAGCTCGCCAAAGCGACCGGGACTCCCCTACGTCGTGCGGTTTATGCGTACGTGATCCGCAATGGCAGGCTCGAACCTGAATGGTCCGAGACCCCTCGCCACACGCTGAGTGTGGGCGGTCGAGCGATCAGCGCATTGATTGAGACAGAAGGTATTGGCGACGTTCATCGAATCTACGAAACTGCGCTGCAGGACGGAGTCAATCTTCATCTTGCGTACATTGGATCGGACTTCACCGCCGCGCCGCACCCACTGTTCGACCCTGTGTACATGAAGCGTCTCTTCGACTACGCCTATCAGGCGGGCATGCGAGGTTACCCTTGGCAAAAGGCTCCTCCAAGCGAACTGTCGACAGGTGCCAAGTAGGCGCCCCGTCAAGGTCGCTCGGCGCTAACTCCCTCGTCACTGAGGGTTGCTCGTACGTCCGGCGGTCCGTGATCGCTGATCTTCAAAAGGTCGCCGATCACTTTGACCAGAGCAAGGCAGAGGACAGTAGTGAATCCGAAGATAATGATCAACGAAGTCAGGAAATGCATTTTCTCTCTGCTCGGGTTTGGTGATCTCTTGGAATGATCGATCTTGCCGAACGAGAAATCCGAAAATCTTGCACCGATGTGTCTTCATTTGGTCATTACCGCCATTGTTTTGGCGGTGGTCAATCTGATCTCAGGGGGCATATTATGGGCAGAGGAGAGGTTAAGATCATGGATAATGTCGACCCGGTCGCAAGGTGTCCTGGGTCCGGGCTGGGTACGCACATTGCGGTGTCCGTACTCACGTGCGCTCTTTTGTTCGCGATTGGGCCTCAGACGCTGTTCGCCGATCAGGAGACGCAAACCCAGCAAGCTCCTCCGCATGCTCAACAAACTCCCGACCAGTTGCAGCAGCTGGTCGCGCCGATCGCGCTGTACCCGGATTCGCTCGTGGCCCAGATCCTGGCAGCGTCGACGTTTCCCGAACAGGTCGTCGAGGCGGATAGATGGTTGCAAGCCCATACCGACTTGAAGGGTGACGCGTTGGGTCAGGCCATAGACCCACAACCCTGGGACCCCAGCGTCAAGGCGCTCACGGCATTCCCGTCGGTCCTGGGCAACATGGACAAGAATCTTTCGTGGACGTCCTCTCTCGGCGATGCCTACTTTAATCAGCAGCAGGATGTGATGGATGCCGTGCAGGTGATGCGCCAGCGGGCGCAAGCCGCGGGCAATCTGCGGTCCACCCCTGAGCAAACGGTGGATAACCAGGATTCGACGATCATCATCCAGCCGACGAGCACGGAGGTGGTCTACGTTCCTGCGTATGACCCGTGGTTGATTTATGGTGATCCATTACTGGCGTGGCCAGGATGGTACGCGTACCCGGGAATCTGGTTCGGTGGTCCGTATCTCGCTTTTGGGGTCGGCTTCGATATCGGTTTCGTAGGGGCCTTTGGCTGGGGTTGGGGCGGGTGGGGATTCGATTGGCGTAACCGATACCCTCTCTATAACCACGACAGGTATTACTCTCGAAGCAATACGTTCTATAACCGGAACAGCTATTACCGTGGCGGAGGCGAGGGCGGCGTAGCAAGGGGCATGCGCCAGGGCGAAAGCGCCAGTCGTGGAGAATATGCCGAACGCTCCGGCGAAGATTCACGAAGTCGGGGAGAGTCCGGGGGCCACTCCTCAACATCGGCTCGTCCCTTCGACGGAGGTACTGCAGCGGCTCGAGGATACGCTGACGCGGGCGGCGAAAGCGGCGTTCGCTCGGGCGCCTTTAGCGGCTACGACCATGGCGGAGCCGCAAGAAGCTTCTCCTCACGCGGCAGCGCGAGCTTCGGTGGCGGCGGCGGACCCCGCGGTGGCGCTGGTGGGCGACGATGATCAAGTGTTGTCGTAGGCCGGCTGAGAGCTTGGTTATGGAGAGAAGTCCCATGCAGCGAACGAACCTGAAGATCGACAGATGGCATCTAGCGACGGTTCGCGCATTTGCGGCACTCGCTATCTTCTTGGCCGCTTGTTTTCCCGTAAACGCTCTGGCACAGCAGCCCGGCCAGAAGACGTTCTCGTCATCGGAGGAAGCGAGCAGCGCCTTGGTTGCCGCCATGCAGAGTAAGGACGAAAAGGCCCTGCTTGCATTGCTCGGTCCGGACGCAAAGCAACTCGTCACTTCGGGGGACGAGATCGAGGACCTCCATGCCCGTGCCGATTTTGTGCGCAGATATTTGGAAATGCACCGTCTGGTAAATGAGCCGGACGGGACTACTACCTTGTACATCGGCGCCCGCAACTGGCCTACGCCCATACCGCTCGTGCACAACGCCAATGCCTGGTACTTCGAGACCGAGGCGGGCAAAAGGGAGATCCTCTATCGGCGAATCGGCCGGAACGAGATGTCGGCCATTCGCATTTGCCAGGAGCTCGCGGCGGCGGAGCGGGAATACCACGAGGCGCAGCACTCGCAGTATGCCCAGGCTATTTTCAGCGATGAAGGGCAACATAACGGTCTCTATTGGAAGGCGGCGGCTGGCGAACCCCAGAGTCCCA
>Ga0210393_10005357_pt1 | contig 10100 bp, 9 predicted proteins | sample IncBWC27OmetaG_FD_160068 | JGI IMG/M metagenome (GOLD analysis project Ga0210393, IMG submission 160068) | Forest soil microbial communities from Barre Woods Harvard Forest LTER site, Petersham, Massachusetts, United States - Inc-BW-C-27-O ...
ATCAACTGTATATCCAGGTTTTCAGGGGGTCAAGGGGAGTTTTTGAAGTTTCCGAGCCGTGAGGGGGCGGCGGATGGCGGGGCGCATCCTGAACCGGTGAGGGGAGCATAGGAAAATCGTGTGCGGGCAATCGCTACTGGGCAAAGAACTCAAGAAAGCCGCATGTGCCGCAGCAAAATCCGCTGATGACGAGGCCGCCGCCGTACAGCTCGATTTCCTGATCGGGTCCGGGGCGATTCAGTCCGGGTTCCAGACCTGGGTCGGGATTGCCAAAATGCCAGCGCGGGAGCGTGACCTCGTCCTGTCCTCTGTATTCCGGAACGAAACCAAAATACATCGTGCCTCGGCACTTTGGGCACAGTCTCGGAGCTGGCTCCGCGGTCCTGTCAGGCTTGTCAGTTTCGTCGCTCATGCCGCCATTCTAGCGGACGGAGATTTCTCGCTCCGTTTGTAGGCGCTTAGAAACTCCCGCTCGTATCGATTTCAGGCCCGGGCGAAATGAACGTACGGCCAGAAAATCGAGTTCACGCTTGCGCGGCGTCCAATTCCTTCATGACGGCGTCGTCGAGTTTAAGAAGCGCGGCGGCCGTGTTTTCTTCGAGGTGCCTGGTTTTGGACGTGCCGGGGATCGGCAGCATGATGGGAGACTTCTTGAGTAGCCAGGCGAGGGCCACTTGGGCCGGCTGCGCGCCCAGCCGCTCGGCCGTGCGTGCGAGCTGGCTTCCCGGTTTTGCGAGACCGCCCGTCGCCAGGGGGAACCACGGAATGAAGCCGATCTTTTCGCGCGTGCAGTGTTCGAGCACGGCTTCGGATTTTCGGTCCACGAGGTTGTAACGGTTTTGCACCGTGGTGATGGGGACGACGCGGCGCGCGGCTTCGATTTCCGCCGCGTTGACTTCGGAGAGGCCGACGTGCCGGACCTTGCCCTCCTTCTGCAGGGCGGCGAGTAGTGCGAATTGGTCTTCGGCCGGAACGGTGGAATCAATGCGGTGCAGTTGAAACAGGTCGATGCGCTCCACACGGAGCCGACGCAGGCTCATCTCGCATTGTTGCCGCAGGTAATCGGGCTTCCCGCACGGACTCCAACGATTGGGCCCCGTGCGCAGGAGACCCGCCTTGGTGGCGATGACCAAACCGCTCGGATACGGATGCAGCGCCTCGCGAATCAGTTCCTCGCTTACAGAGGGACCGTAGGAGTCAGCCGTATCGATCAGATTGATTCCCAGCTCGATCGCTCGTCGCAGCACGGCAATCGCTTCGGGCCGATCGGCCGGTTCGCCCCAGACACCTGGGCCGGTGATTTGCATCGCGCCGTAACCGAGTCGATGCACGGAGAGATCGCCGCCAATTTGAAAGATCCCGCTGCTCACAGCCGGCTGGGCTGTGGCATTCGCGGATGTTGTTTGGGGGACTGACATGAACGCCTCACTTTCCACGTGTGACTTCAGGCTCTGACTCGTGACTGCACGCTGTGGCTCGCGTTGCCGCTGCAGGTCGCGACTGCGGGAGATTCTCTCGACGCGGCCGCCACTCGGAAAGGGACGACCGGGTTAAGATTTTGCGCGAGACGAGCTCGCAGATCGCGCCGTGGCCCCGGGTTCCTCGATGATGAAGCCGTGATACAGGGCCATGTAATACGGCAACAAGAACACGGCGCCGTCCCCCAGTTCTCGGCCGTCTCCCCCCATGTCGAGCGTCCATGGATCGTGGTTCCAATGATCGAAGTAACGCTCGTCGATCGACAAGGTCTGTCCCGAGTGAAGATGGCCGCGCGCCCCGGCACGCCGACCGAAGCGTCCGAAATCGATCGGAACGATGTCGATGCGATGACTGTTGATGTGCGCCCAATCGAAGCGGTCGAGCGGAAAGCGCTGGAGTTGATCGAGGGTGTCGGAGAGGCACGACTCGGGGAGACCTTGCCGCCCGCCTCGTCGTGAAGTGGCACCCTTGAAGCTCGCCGCAAAGATGGAGTTCGACAAAGGACTTCGTTCTGGCTGCTCGAGAAACGTCCAATAGCTGAACAGCGACTGGGTCTCCATGCGGCGGGCCGTCGGATCCTGGTCGTACTTGAGCAGGTTGTAGTAGCACATGAAGGCCATCTCGTCGTCGGAATGATTGCCGGTGCTGGGGCCGCTCTGGGGCTTCGGCGAGAAGAGGTTATTCAGATAGCCGCTTTGTTTGACGAGTCGGTCGAACGCCTCGGCGTATTTCTTGTCGCCCGTCGCGTGCTCGGCCGTGCGGAGATACGAGAGCATTTCGAGCGAGTTGAGGCCGCGCTGAGCGGCCCACCGCGGGTCGAGATTCAGCGATTTCGGACCGAAGACGCCCCACCGCGTCGGCTTGCCGTCGTGATCGATCAGGTCGAAGTCATGATCCATCAGGTGATCGGTGATGGCTGCGATCACTTCGCGCGCCTCACGCCTTTCTTCTTCGGTCTCGGCCACCAGGTCGTAATACGCCGCATAGCAAAAATAGTGACCGTCGAGTTCGTCGGAGCTGGTGTCACACTTCCAATACCATTTTCCGTCGGCACTCTTGGGCCATCGCGGGCTGATCACTTTCCACAACGGATCGTAGCGATGATTTCGGCGATCGTTCTCTGGGTTGTCGTGTCGATTGGGATCCGGACCGTCCGCGGGGAGAATTGATCGGGCCGGGAAACCTTTGGGTGCAGGATATTCTCCGCCTTGAGTCACCTGGCTCAAGAAGCGCAGCGCGTGGAACGCCTGCTTCGCGCGGGCTTTGGCCTTCGGATCTTTTGTCACGCCGTAGGCGAAGGCCTCGCCCGTCCCGTACATCGCGGTCCACAGCCCGTCGTTGTCGCTATCACGCTGCGTGATGTGACTTTTGTCTCCCGGCGCAGCCACGTTCACCGCGTCCACATACCCGAACGGCGTGCGACGATGGTACTTGTCGATATCGTCCTCGAAGAACTGTGCCTTTTCGGCCAAGGTCATCATTCGCGGCTCGATTCTTCCGACGCCCGCCTTCGTCGCGAACCAAGCCGTCCCGTCTGCGGCGATCGCAATTTGACGGATCGCGTCATCGGGCACCCAGCGTTTTCCTTGTCGATAGCTCCAATTCTTGCCGTCGAATCGGATGGCCCCGCGTGTGGTGCCGAACCAGACCGTCCCCTTCTCGCCGACGGCCAGCGTCGTGAATTCGTTGTAGGGCAACCCGTCGTCGCCGGTGTAGAGGGTCCAGTTGTCACTGTCGAGAACGCCGACGCCCTGCTGCGAGCCAAACCACAGTCGTCCGCGCGAGTCGAATGCGACGCCCCCGACATTTCGCGGCAACCAGCTTCGATCACCGTGCACGGGATTGGGCCGCGTCCATTCACCCTCTCGGTTGAGCAGAAACAATCCGCCCCTCGCGGCAACGGCCACGCGACCATCGGCGGCGACCGCCACTTGATGAATGTTGGGATTGTGACCGGCAAGTGCGTCGAACTTATCATCGCGGACGAACGACGTCCCCCGGGAGTGCCGATACAAATGTTCGCGACTGGCGAGCAAGAATCTGTCGCCGTCGAGGACTTTCACATCGATCGGGTCGCGCGCTTCCGACGGAAGTTCACTGATCGGCTCGGTCAAATTACCACTGACGCGAAACAATTTGTCGGCCGTCGCCCCGAGGAGCCCGTTCGCCGTCGGGATCAGCATCAACACCGCATTCCCGGCCGGACCGACCGCCACCCAGCGCTGGCCATCGAATCGCGCCAAACCTTTGGCAGTTCCGGCATAGACGTCCCCCGTCGCCGAAACCGCGATCGTCACAACCTCATTCGACGGCAAACCATCGACGAGCGTGTAGGCGGTGCGAACATCGACAGGGAAGCGGCCGACCTTCAGTCCGCTGACCGGCCTCGGGATTGGTCGAGAGGCCGGAACCTGCGCAGGCAACTCCGGCGTCAGATTGAGAGCCAGCAGGAAAATCGTCGTCGCACAAACAAGGCACGATGGCGGTGGGCAATTTGAGCAGATCATCAGCGGGTTAGGTCGTCCTTTCAGGATCGTCTTAAGTCGGTCTCCTCAATGCGGGCGCACCACCCAACCGATCTGGGCCGTGCTCCTGGGATTGTAATCAGTGATTTTTCTTCCTGCCCAGTAAGCGGCGCGAGCCGAGCGTCGCTCGTTTGCCTCTGCGATGCTGAAGGCATCAGCGACTTCGCACCGCGGACAACCGCCGTGACATCTGTCAGAGCGGACGGAAGAACAAGCGAGAGCACGAATCCGCGTGTGAAAGTGCTGCTAGACAGCGCTGTAGCCGCCGTCGATGACCATGACTTGCCCACAGATCAAGTCCGAGGCCGGTGACGCCAGGTAGAGCACGAGATCGGCGATTTCGATCGGCTCTCCGAATCGATGGAGCGGAATGCGCGCTTTGACCGGCGCGCTCTTCGTTTCATCGCTCCAGACTTTCTTCCCCATGTCGGTGAGAACGATCGCGGGGGCAATCGCGTTGGTCTGAATGTTGAACGGTCCCCATTCGGCCGCCATCACACGAGTCAAAATACTCAGGCCACCCTTGGACGCGCTGTACCCCGCGTGTCCCTCGCAACCCGCGATACTCGCCACGGACGAGACGTTGACGACCTTGCCGCGGCGCTGCTTCACCATTTCAGGGACGATCACCTGTGCCAGCAAGAAGGGAGCCCGGAGATTGACGGCTTGCGTCTCATCCCACTGTTCGACCGTGGTCTCGAGGAGACTTTGGCGATAAAAGACTCCGGCATTGTTGATGAGAATGTCCACGGTGCCGAAAAACTCGAGAGCCTTCAGGCCAGCGCTACGCGTTCCTTCGACTGTTCGCAGGTCGGCGCGGATCGCCACGCAGCGACGCCCCTTTTCCAAAATGGCCTGCCGCGTCGCTTCCAGTCCCTCCTCATCTCGGCCGACGATGCCGACGTCCGCGCCCGCGTCGGCGAGCACGGTTGCGATTTCCGCTCCGATACCGCGCGAACCCCCCGTGACCAGAGCCCTTTTGCCCTGAACGCTGAATCGTGTGGCGTAGTCAGACATGTCCGAGGGCTCCGCGAAGCGCCTGAAGCGAGCGAATGAACCACGCGTTTCGCTGCTGTCGTTAGGCCAAGCTGGCGGCGGGTTCTGGAATGAGATACGAGCCGAGGTGCCGATCGAGGGCCGCAAATGCGTCGGCATCGGCGCTCGGGAAGCGAAAACCGATGTGACCATCCGGGCGGATCAAGACCGTGCCACCCGCGGGCAGGCCGGCACGAACGGGATCGACGCTGGGATTGTGAGAGATCCGCACGAGGTTGGACCAGCGTCGGCCGAAGCGAGCGAGCGGCTCGGCTTCCGCGTTGGCACCAAAGGTCAACACCTGGTGGGAGGATCCGCCCAATTGCGTCCAGTCGGGATACCACTGTCCGGGGCGCGGCCCGTTGACACTTGCCGCGCCGCCGCCGTAGTCGACAACAAGCGGGCTGCCCCAATAATCAACGTCGATCATCGCGCGCGAGTTGCGCACGAGTGCCGCCGCTATCGGGTCAACCACTGCGGCTTGAATCTCGCGATGCTCCCGAGCGGCGGTCGCCACCTCGACGATCGAATGGTGCACCTGGTCCGAGACTTCCAGCACGTGGTGATCGGCGATTCGGCGTTCGACCATATAAGCGTCCAGCAGCGACCGACTCGCCCGACCGTGCATCACGAGCGCGAGCTTCCAGGCCAGGTCGTAGCCGTCGTGCAGGCCCGCATTAAGTCCTTCTCCACCGAATGGGCTCGAAAGGTGCGCGGCGTCGCCGATCAAGAAGCGCTGGCCGTCGGCCAGTCGCGAGACAATTCGCCGGTGCATCCGAAAGGGCGCGAACCAGGTGACGTCGGTCGGTCGATATTTTTTGCCGAGCCGAAGTTCGACCCGACTGACGACTTGTTCGACGGTGACTCTCTCCACGTCCTCTTCGAGGTCCTGAAAACTGATCCAGCGCCCGCCGGGAAGGGGCGCGAGCAGCAACAGGCCCTCGGGACCACAGACGACGCCCGCCTCGGTGCGCGGAAACGGCGCCGGCACGGCGATGTCGGCCACCAGGAAGTGGCCGCGATAGGTCGTCCCTTCGAGCGGCTCGCTCATCGAGTGGCGCGTTACGCTGTGCGCCCCGCCCGCGCCGATCACAAACTTCGGTCGAATGGTCTCAGTCTTGCCGTCAGGGTGGACGAGTTCCACGAACAGGCCGTCCGCGTCGGTCTCCACTTTTGTCGCCGTGATCCCGCGCTCAATTACTCCCCCCCTAGATAGAAAGTGCGTTTCCAGGATTCGCTGGGTCTCATACTGCGGCAAGCTGCACTGAAACTCACAACGGCAGCCGATGCCGTCGTGACTCATCGAACCGATCTCGGACATGCCCGGGCCGTACATCCGCGAACAATGAATCCGCTCGGCTGCCTCCAGGAAAGGCGGCAATAGGCCGACCGTATCCAAGATCTCCAGCGTGCCCGGCTGGATGGAAGTGGCCCGCGCTTGCCGATGCGGCTGCAAATCCCGTTCGACGAGCCGCGCTTCCACGCCATGGCGGGACAGCTCAGCGGCGGCGAAGAGACCAGACGGGCCGGCGCCGATGATCAGGACGTCGTTGCGTTCCACGGGACCGTTCCGATGCTTGCGCAGTTACGCTTTGGCGTAATCGTACAGCGGTGTCGACAGGTAGCGTTCGCCGGAATCGGGAAGGATCACGACCAGCGTTTTGCCTTCGCTCTCCGGACGAGCCGCGAATTTGAGCGCGGCGGCTATCGCCGCTCCGCAACTGATTCCCGAAATGATCCCCTCTTCTTTCGCCAGGCGCGGGGCCATCTCGAACGATTCTTCATCCGTCACCGAGACTACTTCGTCGACGAGTGCCATGTCCAGGACTTTGGGAACGAACCCGGCACCGAGTCCCTGGATGCGATGCTTGCCGGGCTTGCCGCCGGAGAGCACCGGACTGTTGATCGGTTCCACGGCAACCGATTTCAGCGGATGCTTTTTCTCATTCTTGATGTAGCGACTCACGCCGGTGATCGTGCCGCCCGTTCCCACGCCCGAGATCAAGATGTCGACGTTGCCGCCGGTGTCTTGCCAAATCTCCGGGCCCGTCGTGCGGAAATGGATTTCCGGATTGGCTGGGTTGTTGAACTGCTGCGGCATGAAGTAGTTGGGATCCCTGGCGTATTCCTCAGCCTTCGCGATCGCGCCTTTCATGCCGTCGGCGCCGGGAGTCAGAATGAGATTCGCCCCGAATGCCTTGAGCATCGCCCGCCGTTCAATCGACATCGTTTCAGGCATTGTCAGCGTGAGCGGGTAGCCGCGGGCCGCGCAGACGTAGGCCAGAGCAATCCCCGTGTTGCCGCTGGTTGGCTCGACGACTTGCATGCCGGGTTTGAGTGTGCCCCGTTTCTCGGCGTCCCAAATCATGGCGGCACCGATCCGGCACTTCACACTGTACGCCGGGTTGCGACCTTCGATCTTGGCCAGGATGGTTGCCTTTAGCCCTTTCGAGAGGTGATTGATCTTCACGAGTGGCGTGCGGCCGATCGATTCCGAATTGTCGATGAACGTGGGCATGGTTTCCTTTTCGTTGTTCTCTGTGACTAGTTCGGTGTGCATTCACGTCTTTGTCGGTTTGTCTTCGCCGCTGGCAGTCCACTGACGGCCGAGAGCGTCCATCGACTTCGGTTGAGGAATCTGTGGCACTTGCAGACCCAGCTCCTGACCGCGACGCGCGCGGATCGCGGCCGTATCGACGCCGAATTGCTTGTCGCGTGCCGCCACGACCGCCTCGTCGCATTGGCCGTCGCCGCTGAGCGACCAGATCAGGAGCGGTTCGCCCAGCGGAACGGGCGTGTTGGGATCGGGCCAGGTGTGCCACGCCTTCCCCCAAGTGGTGAGGAGCGCCTTCATGAACTTCTTTTCGTCCGCCTCCTGCATACCAGGAGCGACGAGCCCACCACCGAGCACTTCGTACGTGTGAGGATGCCAGTACTTCTTCTCGTCGTCGGGCAGAGCGCGGTAGGCTGCGTCGCTGATGACATATTCGACGCCGAGCAGCTTCGCGTTGGCGCCGGTGCCGTCGAACAGCACGCACTGGAACATGTCGTCGTGACCGGTGTGGGAATGCCCGGTGCAGTAATGCTGAGTCGTGAGCAGAAACTTCGGATTGCTTTTGGCAGTGTGGATGCCGCAAAAGTGCATGTGGTGTCCCGCCAAAGGCGAGGCGGCGGGCATGGCCTCTTCGTGGCCGGCGGCGTTCGACGCCTGGCCGGCCAAGGCCGCAGCACCCAGGATTCCGACTTTGGCGAAGAGTTCGCGGCGATGCATGGCATTCTTCCTGAAGCGAACAGTGACTGCCGATCTGTTTAGTCGCTCTGCACGGCGTTAGGCGCTTTGCACAGTGCCCCGCTCGCCTTCGAGTTCCACTTGGGTGACGTAGTCGCAGGGCATCCTCATCTTCTTGAACCAGGCCGTCAGCGTTTCTTTGTTCGGCGCCTCCATCACGCAAAAGACCTTCCCCTCGGCCAGGTTGAGAAAGCTGCGGTAGGGCTTCACGGTTGTGTCGTTCTGGGCGGCCTGCGCCATCTGGTCGATTTGTTCGCGCTTCATGGCGCCGGCGGGAATGCTGTGACTGCTCATAAACTTGGGCATGGTCGGCACTTCCTCTCTTACGCTGTTTGAGAATCGGTGAGGCGCGAAAACCCCAGGGCCAACTTCGCCTTCGCGGCGGTCCCCCAGGAATCGCTTGCCCCCTCTGCAAGAACATCTGAGAATGGAGCCACAAGAGGGTCAAAATTTTTCCAATTTTCTTCCGCAGGCGCCGGGCCGAAAGTCGCGCGATGCCAGAGGAGAGCCACGAAGGGGTTCGCGCTGAGAAACAGCCGGCCGCTGACCTGCTGCCGGCCCTCTACGCCGAACTCCGCGGCTTGGCTGCGGCACTCTCGAGTCGCCTACAACCCGGGCAAACGCTCCAACCGACGGCCTTAGTTCATGAAGCCTATTTGCGGCTGGTGCGGGACAAGGATCCCGGTTGGGAAGGGCGGCGCCATTTCTTTGGGGCGGCCGCACGTGGAATGCGGGAAATCCTGATCGAACAGGCCCGTCGCAAAGCCACGGCCAAACATGGCGGGGCGTCGGGGCGGGTGGAATTGGTCGACGGTTTAGCCGTGATCGAGCCGCCGGCCGAGAACCTGCTCGCTTTGGACGGCGCCATGCAGCGGCTGGAAGCCGAGAAACCTCACCTGGCCGAAATCGTGTTGCTGCGCTACTACACCGGACTGACATTTGAAGAAACGGCCGATGTCGTCGGCCGCTCGGTCAGCACGATCAAGCGCGAATGGCGTTTTGCCCGCGCGTGGCTCGCCCGCGAGTTAGGACAAGAGCAACCCGCGAGCGACGGGGAATCCGGGGATGACTGAAGAGTCGATCGACCCGGTCCAGGCACTCTTCGACCGAGCCGTGGAACTGCCCCCCGGGGAACGTCCGAAATTTCTGGACAGCGCTTGCCGCGGCAACGCCGCGCTGCGCGCCGAACTTGAAAGCCTGCTGGCTTACGACAACCACACGCCGACCAACGCTGCCGAGGGATTGCTCAAAAGCCCGCTAGTGCGCGAGCCAGAGCGAAGAACGTCGGCCGACGGCCAACCATTTTCTCCCGAGAGAACTCTGCCGCAACGGATCGGCCACTACCGCATCTTGCGCTGCATTGGTGAAGGCGGGATGGGGACTGTGTACGAAGCGGAACAAGAGAATCCGCGCCGACACGTCGCGCTGAAGGTGATGCGACCGGGCCTTATCTCTCCGGCCTTGCTCAAGCGCTTCGGCCAAGAAGGTCAGATCCTGGGCCGGCTGCACCATACGGGGATTGCGCAAATTTACGAGGCCGGCACCGCCGAGGATGGCCGCCAGTTCTTCGCCATGGAATTCATCCATGGCCTGACTCTGGACGAATTCGTGCGCCATCACAAACTCGACACGCGGGCGCGGATCGGCTTGCTGGGAAAGGTATGCGACGCCCTGCAGCACGCCCACGAGCAAGGGATTATCCATCGCGATCTCAAACCGGGCAACATCCTGGTCGACGAAACGGGGCAGCCCAAGGTGCTCGATTTCGGCGT
>Ga0210393_10005358_pt1 | contig 10099 bp, 11 predicted proteins | sample IncBWC27OmetaG_FD_160068 | JGI IMG/M metagenome (GOLD analysis project Ga0210393, IMG submission 160068) | Forest soil microbial communities from Barre Woods Harvard Forest LTER site, Petersham, Massachusetts, United States - Inc-BW-C-27-O ...
CCCGCTGGCCGAGTTGAGCGGCCGGTCATTCCTCACGCCCGAAGCGCTGAACTGCGCGGCCCCGGACACGGGCAACATGGAGGTGCTGGCAGAGTTCGGCACCAAGGCGCAGCAGGATCGCTGGCTCCGGCCGCTGCTGGACGGCGAGATCCGGTCGGCCTTCTGCATGACCGAGCCAGACGTCGCCTCCTCGGATGCGACGAACATCTCGACAAGCATCGTGCGCGACGGCGATGTCTACGTGATCAACGGCCGGAAGTGGTGGTCGTCGGGCGCGATGGATCCCCGCTGCCAGATCCTGATCGTGATGGGCAAGAGCAATCCCGAGGCGGACCGGCACCGGCAGCAGTCGCAGATCCTGGTCCCGAGGGACACGCCGGGCGTCGACATCCAGCGCGGCATGCACGTCTTCGGCTACACCGACGGCACTCACGGCGGACACGCTGAGGTGGTGTTCACCGACGTCCGGGTGCCGGCGGAGAACGTCATCTCCGGCGAGGGCGAAGGGTTTGCTATTGCGCAGGCCCGACTCGGGCCTGGCCGGATCCACCACTGCATGCGCCAGATCGGCGCCTCCGAGCGCGCGCTGGAACTGATGTGCCGCCGGGTCACGAACCGGGTCGCGTGGGGCAAGCCGCTGGCCGAGCAGGGTGTCATCCAGGACTGGATCGCCGATGCCCGGGTGCGGATCGAGGCGGCCAGACTGCTCGTACTCAAGACCGCGTGGCTGATGGATACGGTCGGTAACAAGGGCGCGCACACCGAGATCCAGTCGATCAAGATCCTGGTGCCGCAGATGACCCAGTGGATCATGGACAAGGCGATCCAGGCGCACGGTGCCGGGGGAGTCAGCCAGGACTTCCCGCTCGCCGCCTTGTGGGCGCACGCCAGGACGCTGCGGCTGGCGGACGGCCCGGACGAGGTGCACAAGCGCTCGCTCGCCTACCGCGAACTCAAGAAATACCGCTAACACCAGGAGGACTACATGTCAGAGGCGTCCCAGCGAGTCGCCGTCGTCACCGGCGGCGCACGCGGCATCGGCGCGGGCACAGCCAGGCGCCTGTCCGCGGACGGCCTGGCCATCGCGGTGCTCGACCTCAAGGAGGGCGACTGCGCGGCGACCGTCGACGCGATCACCGCGGCCGGCGGCAGGGCCCTCGCCGTCGGTGCCGATGTGAGCGACGCCGACCAGGTACAGGCTGCGGTCGACAAGGTAGCCGCCGAGCTCGGCCCGCCGGCCGTGCTGATCAACAACGCGGGCGTCATCCGCGACAACATGCTCTACAAGATGACCGTTGACGACTGGGACACGGTGCTCGGCATCCATCTGCGCGGCTCGTTCCTGATGAGCAAGGCCTGCCAGAAGCACATGGTGGACCAGCGGTTCGGCCGCATCGTCAACCTGTCGTCCAGCTCGGCGCTCGGCAACCGCGGCCAGGCGAACTACTCGGCTGCGAAGGCTGGGCTGCAGGGCTTCACCAAGACGCTCGCCATCGAGCTCGGCCCGTTCGGCATCACGGCCAACGCGGTCGCGCCCGGCTTCATCGCGACCGACATGACCGCGGCCACCGCGGCCAGGATCGGGATTGGCTTCGAGGACTTCCAGAAAGCCGCCGCCGCCGGCATCCCGGTGCGGCGCGTCGGCACGCCCGACGACGTCGCGCACGTGATCTCGTTCCTGGTGAGCGACGGCGCAGGCTTTGTGTCGGGGCAGGTCATCTACGTGGCGGGCGGTCCCCTGTGCTAGGTAACACCGGGCTAGGTAACAGCGGGAACGGGGCCGTCACCGACGCCGCCGACCTCAAAGCTCAGGTGGCCGAGTTCCTGGCTACGCACGACCCCAAGGGCAGCGAGCCGCTGGAGTTCCTTCGGGCCAGGTTCGACGCCGGGCTCGCATGGGTGCATTACCCGGCCGGACTTGGCGGACAAGGGCTACCCCGTTCCCTGCAATCGGTTGTTGATCGTGAGTTCGAGGCGGTCGGCGGGCCCAGCAACCACCCGGAGCGCAACGGCATCGGGCTCGGCATGGCCGCGCCGACGATCCTGGCGCACGGCACGGCGGAGCAGAAGCAGCGCTGGCTGCGGCCGTTGTGGACGGGCGAGGAGATCTGGTGCCAGCTCTTCAGCGAGCCGGGCGCCGGGTCTGACCTGGCCGGCCTGGCGACCAGGGCGGTGCGTGACGGCGACACCTGGACCGTGACCGGCCAGAAGGTGTGGACCTCGGTCGCGCACCTGGCCAGCCGTGCGCTGCTGGTCGCCCGAACCGACCCGGACGTGCCGAAGCACGAGGGGCTCACGTACTTCTCCCTCGACATGAGACAGCCGGGCGTCGAGGTCAGGCCGCTGCGGCAGATGACCGGTGAGGCCGAATTCAACGAGGTGTTCATCACCGACGCCACGGTCCCCGACGCCGACCGCATCGGCGCGGTCGGCCAGGGCTGGATGGTGTCGATGGCGACCCTCATGAACGAGCGCGTCTCCATTGGCGGGAACGCCATGCCGCGCGAGGGCGGCATGATCGCCTTGGCAGCGCGAACCTGGCGGGACAAGCCCGAGCTGCGCACGCCCGGCCTGCACGACCGGATGCTGCGGCTGTGGGCCGACTCCGAGGTGGCCAGGATCGCCGGCACCCGGCTGCGCCAGCAGCTGGCCGCCGGGCAGCCGGGTCCGGAAGGGTCGGCCGCCAAGCTGGTCTTCGCCCGGCTGAACCAGGACATCTCAGAATTCGAGGTGGAACTGACCGGCGCGGACGGGCTGCGCTACGACGACTGGACGATGCGCAGGCCGCAGGGGGCGAACTTCTTCGGGCGCAACCCTGGCTTCCGGTTCCTGCGGGCGAAGGGCAACTCGATCGAGGGCGGCACGTCTGAGATCCTGCGCAATATCGTCGCCGAGCGCGTGCTCGGGCTCCCCAAGGAAGCCAGGGTCGACACCGGCCCGTGGAAGGATCTGCCTCGATGACCACGGCAAACGTGACTGGCGCACCGGGCCGGGCGCGCCCGCTAGACCTGCTGTACGGAGAGACCGAGACGGAGCTGCGAGCCGCCGTTCGTGACGTCCTGGCCGACAAGGCAGGCTGGCGTGACGTGCTGGCCAGGACGGAGACGGCGCAGACCTACGACACCGGACTGTGGCACACGCTGGCCGCCGAGATCGGCGTGGCCGGCTTGCTGATTCCCGAGTCGCTGGGCGGTGCCGGGGCGAGCTACCGGGAGGCCGCCGTCGTGGCCGAGGAGGTCGGCCGTGCGATCGCGCCAGTGCCGTTCCTCGGCAGCGCGGTCGTGGCGACCACGGCGCTGCTGTCCGCCGGCGACACCGAGCTGCTGACCGCGCTGGCGTCTGGCGCGCTGACCGTCGCGCTCGCCGTGCCGTTCGCGGCCGGGCCGGGGAAGCTGCCAGTGCCAACCATCCGGATCGAAGGCGCGCAGCCCGGCGACGCGGCTGGCACGTACCGGCTCAGCGGTCAGGTACTCGGGGTGGCCGACGCGCTGCCTGCCGACGTGCTGCTCGTGCCCGCCGATGGCGTGCCGTACGGGCTGTACGCGGTGCGGGTCGCTGACGCCGGTGTGAGCACCGTCCCGGTGGTCTCGCTCGACCAGACGCGGCAGCTGTGCGACATCACGCTCGCGGCTGCCCCGGCCCGGCAGGTGGCCGCTGGCCCGGCCGCCGAGGCGGCGGTGGCGGCGGCGCTGCTCGCAGGCGCCGGAGTGCTGGCGTCTGAGCAGTTCGGCCTGGCGGAGCGCGCGCTGGAGATCACAGTCGCGTACGTGAAGGAGCGGCACCAGTTCGCCCGGCCGATCGGCGGGTTCCAGGCGATCAAGCACCGGCTGGCCGATCTGTGGGTCGCCGTCACCCAGGCGCGCGCCGCCGCTCGGTCCGCCGCCAACGGCCTGGTGACCGCCAACGGAACCGAGGCCGACCTGGCAGTCGCGCTGGCCAAGGCGGCCTGCTCGGACACGGCGCTGAAGGCGGCGCAGGAGATGATCCAGCTGCACGGCGGGATCGGGTTCACCTGGGAGCACCCGGCGCACTTGTACCTCAAGCGGGCCAAGGCCGACTCGATCGGCTTCGGCACCGCTGACGCGCACCGGGCGTCGCTGGCCACGCTCGCGAACCTGCCGCCGCCGGCGGCGTAGCCGCTTCAGCACAGGTAGCCGCGTCAGCACGGCCGCCACGCGCGCTTGACCTTGACCCAGGGTCAGGGTTGCAGCATGGTCGCATGAACACGCCAACGAAGTCCGCGAGCGGGCCAAGGGTCAGTACAAGCCCAGTGGTCACCACTGGCGCCGCCGTCATCGCGACGGGCCTGCGTAAGGTTTATGCCGGCAAGGTCGTCCTCGACGACGTTGCCCTCAGCATCGGCGATGGCGAGGTCTTGGCGCTGCTCGGGCCGAACGGCGCGGGCAAGACGACAATCGTGCACATCCTGTCCACGCTGATCCAGGCGGACGCGGGCGCGGCCAGTGTCCTCGGCCACGATGTCCGCCGCGAGGCTGACGCGGTACGGGCGGGGATCGGGGTCACGGGGCAGTTCTCGGCGGTCGACAACATGCTCACCGGCGAGGAGAACCTGCTCCTCGTGGGACGCCTCCTGCATCTGCCTGCGGCTGAGCGCCGGGCCCGGGCCGCCGCGCTGCTTGAGCAGTTCGATCTCACCGACGCGGCGCGCCAGCTCCCCGCTACCTACTCCGGCGGCATGACGCGCCGCCTGGACATCGCGATGACGCTGATGGGCCGACCCAGGCTTATCTTCCTCGATGAGCCCACCACCGGCCTGGACCCGCGCAGCCGGCACACCATGTGGCAGCTCATCCGTGACCTGGTCGCTGAGGGCGTCACCATCCTGCTGACCACCCAGTACCTCGAGGAAGCCGACCAGCTTGCAGACCGCATCGCCGTGCTCGATCGTGGCCGGATCGTCGCCTCGGGCACGCCGGAGGAACTTAAGCGTCGCATTCCTGGCGCGCACATCCAGCTGCGTTTCGGCGATACGGCCTCGCTGGACGCGGCCGCCACGACGCTGCCGGAAGGTACCCGCGATGACGAGCAGCTGATCCTGCGGGTGCCGCAGGAAGGCAGCGTCGGCGCGCTGCGCGACCTGCTCGGTCGGCTCGGCGATGGCGTCGCCGTGGCAGACCTGTCCATCCATACGCCAGACCTCGACGACGTGTTCTTCGCCCTGACCGGCGGCCTCGCGAAGGAAGAGACTCCGTGACCACCTTGACCGTCGCCGCGCAGGACTCCAGCACCATGCTGGGGCGTGAGCTGAGACACACCATCCGGTACCCCATGCTGCTGATCGGTTCCATGCTGGTGCCGGTCGTGTTCCTGCTCCTGTTCGTCTACATCCTTGGCGGCCCGATCGCTCACGGGCTCGGCAGCGCGGCACGGGGCGCTCCGTACGTCGATTACCTCGTGCCTGGCATCCTCATGATGACGGTGGCAGCAGGCACCTCGACCGTCGCGATTAACGTGTGCCTCGATGCGACCGGCGGCATCATCGACCGGTTCCGTACCATGGCAATCAGTCGCGGCGCCCTGCTGGCCGGGCCCGTCGGTGCCAGCGTCCTGCGCTCGCTGGTCACCACCTCGGTCGTGACCGGCGCGGCGCTTGCCGTCGGTTTCCGGCCCCGGGCGTCAGCGTGGGACTGGGTCGCCGTCGCAGGCATCGTGGTGGCGTTCGCCATCGCGCTGGGCTGGCTGTCCGCCGCCTTCGGCCTGGTCGCTAAAAGCGTGGCCGGCGCGAACAGTATGACGCTGCCGCTTCAGTTCCTGCTGCCGTTCCTGTCGAGCGCGTTCGTGCCGGCCGACTCGATGCCAGCCGGCATCCGCTGGTTCGCCGCGCACCAGCCGTTCACGCCGGTGGTCGAGAGCCTGCGAGCCCTTTTGACCGGCGCTCCCGTCGGCAATTCGGCGTACCTGGCCGTGGCGTGGTGCGCGGCGATCACGGCGGCCGGCTACCTGTGGGCACGGACCGCCTTCCGCCGCCGCGGCCGCTGACATGATGGACGTACTGGCCGAGAGGAGGGCTGGCACATGATCACCATCGGCCAGCTGGCCTCGTATGCGGGTGTGACGATCAAGGCCGTCCGCCACTATCACCAGCGCGGCCTGCTCCAGGAGCCGCTGCGCGACTCATCTGGGTACCGGCGCTACGGCGTCGAGCATGCGATCGAGCTGGTCAAAATCAGGACGCTGGCTGAGGCGGGCGTACCACTCGCTCGCATCAAGGAATTGCTGGCGGCCGGACCAGATCAGTTCGCCGCAGCGATCACCGAGATCGACAGCCGCCTGCAGGACCGGGCCGCGGAACTCGCCCGCACCCGCCAACGGATAATGCAGCTCGGCTCGGGCGACCGGCTGTTCGTCTCGGCGGAGATGGCCGACTACCTGGACCAGCTGCAGAACCTCGGCGTGAGCGAGCGCACGGTGCAGATGGAGCGCGACATCTGGATTCTGCTGCAGTCGGTTTCGCCGGCCCAGACCGCGATCTGGTTCGCTGACAAATGCGCGGCGATGCGCGATCCGGAGTTCCGTGCCCTCTACCTCGAGTATGACGCGGCCTACGACTGGTCCCCGGACGATGCGCGCCTGGACCAGCTGGCCGAGCGCACCGGCCGGTGGATCGCTAGCCGGCCCACTATCGGCAACAGCGGGCGGCTCCTCGACGCGGCCATTGCCGAACTGGTCACGAGTTCGGTGGGGGTGTCGTCGCCCGCCTGGCGGCGGCTGGCAGACATCGCCGAGCAGCGACGGGCAGACGTTGACAGGCCTGGGTTCGCGGCTGCCGGAAGTGCGTACTAAGGCCTGCCTTTGGCTTGTTCGCGCAGTTAGCAGGGAAAACCTCGAATAGATGCCGTAACGTGGGCTTATTCGGGGCTGCGCCTTCCCGTGGCGTAGTCACCTCGCGGCAGCGGGAGATTTCCAGGGACTTGGCTATGGCAGAGACGAAGACAGCGGACGGCCAGGAGCAGGCCAGCACGGGACCGGCAGCTCAGGCCGCGGACCGGCCAGTAACGGGCGCCATCCATCACGTGGAGCTCTGGGTACCCAACCTGGACCGGGCGATCGTCAGCTGGGGCTGGCTCCTGACCTCACTGGGCTACCGCATGTTCCAGGACTGGCCCGGTGGCCGGAGCTGGCAGGCCGGTCACGCCTACATAGTCGTCGAGCAGTCACCGGCCCGCACCGCCAGCCGCCACGATCGGTGTCGTCCCGGCCTGAATCACCTGGCGTTTCACGTGGCCGGCCGGGCTCTGGTCGACGAGCTCACGGCTGAAGCGCTGTTGCACGGCTGGAAGCTGATGTTCGCCGCGGAGCACCCCTTTGCCGGCGGACCGCAGCACTACGCCGCGTACCTTGAGAACGCTGACGGCTTCGAGGCCGAACTCGTAGCGGGCTAGGACGTGGCATGGCGACGACGCGTCGGGCCAGGACCGCGCTACGGGCCGCTGAGCGAATCGACTTGACTCTGATTCTTGACTCTAGAAGGGGCCTTGCAACGGTTGCCAGTCAAGGCCAGGGCGGCAGCGGCCACCGGCTCACCCGGGACCTGATCCCGATGGTCGCCAGACGCCGTACGGCAGTCGGCTGACCTGCGCAAACGAGGATCTCGGCCATTGACGGGTCCATTTTATACCTTTAAGATCGTATTATCGGCGGCCACGTGGAGGAACGTGAGTTCTCGGCTCACGCATGGGGAGCAGCCGGAAGGGTTGGACTATGAAGGTCATCCGCACTCGGGCCGGAGTCACAGTTGCGAGTCTCGGGCTGCTGGCTAGCGCCTTCGGCTTGACTGTGATCGCTGCGACCTCTGCGGCACCGGCCGTGGTCGCGGTCGCAGGCTCGGCCAGTTCGCAGTCGGTCACGCCGAGCCCTAATGCGACGCTCATCGATCCGTGAGGATGCGGTAGGCGCGCCGGGTAATCTTGCGGCTCTATTGTTTTGTACTGCTCGACAGGCGAGCTAGACAGTATTCGGGTGCGGGAACAGGGAATGCCACGTAGCAATGCGGCGCGACCCACTGGGCGTAAGGCTGCGTCGGATTACCTGCAGCAACTGCTCCTGAAACCAGGGCGCTATCGAGAGTCCTGGGAGCAGTACGTATCACGCGAACGCCGCGGCACGATAAATCAGCTAGCCGTCGCTGAAGTCATCGCCGTTCACTTGTCGTCGGCTCCGCGCAGCCCGGCCGACGCTGAAATCACTCCGCATCAGCTCAAGGACACGGTATCGCGGGCTCTGACCGGCAGGCTGCTGAGCCGCCCGGCGCTGTCGCTGTTCATTGACGCATTCGGGTTCTCTGAGCACGAGGCGGCTCGGCTCTGGCGACTGTGGAACGGGTCGGTTGCGATCAGCGTCGTGTCCGGCAGCCATGCGATGCCGATGGATGCGGAGCAGGACGTCAACCGGGTCATCGGGCCGCGGCAGCACCAGACGCTGTCGCTACATGACCATGTCTACGTCGGGGCTGACGGTCGCATCGAGCAAGCTCGCACGCTGCATGTGGTTGAGGCAATCGCGCAGGGAGTGGACCGTATACCTTTCCTCTGCGATACCAACGTGCTCACGCTGGAGGTCGGCCAGGGTGGCAAAGAGCTAAGCGGCGACGTGCGCAGGATCGGCGATGACGTGTTCTTCACCGAGATCCTCCTCGCCCGGACTCTCGACCTCGGCGAAACCATCACCCTCGAGTACTGGATCACCTATCGCTATCCCGGCGACGAGACCGATCCAAGCGAGCGCGAGTTCCGCCGGGCGGTTATGCGCCAGGTGGACAACCTCGACATGCGTGTTGAGTTCCATCCGGACAGACTGCCGACTCACGTCTGGTGGGCGCACTGGGACGGTGTCGAGGGCCGCGTGCTCGAACGGGAGGCCGTGACCCTTGATAATCAGCACTCGGTACACCGTTATCTTCGCTCGCTAGACAGGACAGTCGCGGGCTTCTACTGGCAATGGGATGTCAGCGCCCACGACACTGGTCGCTAACCTGACCCATGGCCGGGATCCAGTGGCGACACTCAGGAAGACCACGCCAGTGAGCGATGTGATGCAGATCGAAGGTCAGCGCGCAGCGGCCGAGTACTTGCGACAGCTGCTGTTAAAGCCAGGCCGCTACCGGGACGCATGGCAATGCCGAGTTGCGCGGCCGAGGGACGACGTCATCAATCAGATGGCGGTCGCGGAGGTCATGGCAGGCCAGCTCCGATCCGCTCCGGGCCGTCCTGGCGATGCGCAGATGATGCCCTATCAGCTTCGGGAGACTGTATCGGGCGCCTTAGCGGGCCTGCAGCTGAGCAGGCAGACTCTTGAGCTGTTCGTCGACGCGTTCGGGTTCGCGGAACACGAGGCCGAGCGCTTGCGGAGGCTGTGGATCGGGACCGCAAGGATCAGCGTCCTGTCGGGTAGCCACGCGGTCCCTACTCAGGCGGAGCGCGATGTCGACCAGGCGCTTGGCCCGAGAAAGCATCAGACAATCTCGCTGCACGATCACGTGTGGGTGAGCGCGGACCGTCGGATCGACCGGGTTCGCACCTTGCAGGTGATTCAGTCGACGGCGGACGGCCTCGCTCGCATACCGTTCGTGTGCGACACGAACGTGCTGACGATCGAGGTAGGACACGGCTGCAGGCAACTGGCCGACGAGGTGCGCCAGATCGGCGACGACATGTTCGCTGCCGAGTTCATCCTGGCCAGGTCGCTCGATCAGGGCGAGACCCTGACGCTCGAGTACCTGGTCTCGTACCGCTACCCGGGTGATCCGACCGATCCAGCCGAGCGCGAGTACCGGCGCGCGGTCATTCGATCCGTCGACAACCTTGACGTGCGAATCGAGTTCCATCCGGACACGTTGCCAGCACATGTCTGGTGGGCGCACTGGGATGGCGTCGAGGGCAGCGTTGTGGACCAGGACCTCGTCACGCTCGACAGCCAGCAATCCGCTCATCGCTTTCTGCGGTCACTCGACCGTACGGTGGCCGGCTTTCACTGGGTCTGGCGGTAGCCCTCGGTAGGTAGCTGCTGGCTGACCGTGCGCGCGGTCGAGGAGGACCACGAACCTCGCCGCGGCCGCCTCGCTGCCATAACCCTCGGCCAG
>Ga0210393_10005361_pt1 | contig 10098 bp, 10 predicted proteins | sample IncBWC27OmetaG_FD_160068 | JGI IMG/M metagenome (GOLD analysis project Ga0210393, IMG submission 160068) | Forest soil microbial communities from Barre Woods Harvard Forest LTER site, Petersham, Massachusetts, United States - Inc-BW-C-27-O ...
GCCGGCCATGATGATGCCTGCTGAAATGCCCTGCTGTTCGAGCTTGTCCCGCGTCTGCAGGACGATCTCGCGGCGATGCACGACGAACAGTGAGTTTTTGAATCTGTCCGCGTGCTCTTTCATCAAGGTGGTGGCTACAATGGTTTTGCCTGAGCCTGTCGGAGATACAACCAGCGGCCGATTGCTTTTGCTGTGGAGTATTTTCTCGACGGCTTCTTTTTGGTAGGGGCGCAATTCAGTCATGCCGCGCCCCCATCACGGCCCTGCCAATTGCGATAGTGATCGATTTGCTCGAGATAGGAGCGCTTACTGTCGAACAGAGGCGCCTCTGGAGGCGTGGCGTGTCGAGGTGCCGGCAGATCAACGGGATCGAAGCGGGGTGCGCGCGCCTTGAGCTGTGCGGCGATCTCCGCCCACATGGTGCTGCCCTCATCCTGCAGGGCCTCACGATCGGCCATGAAGTTGCTGACCAGCTCGTCCAGCCTGCCCTCGATATCCGAAATATCGAAACGCTCGTGAACCTCCTGCTCGGCGGCCTTGACGCGTCGCTGAAAGGCGCTGTTGGCTGCGGTCAGGCGCGCGGTGAGGGACGGATCGATGTACCTGCAGACTTCCGCCTCGACGATCTTCGCCATCTCTCCCGGGTGAAGCGCTTCCAGGGCGTCCAACTCGGTGGCGCCATCGCCGAACCGGTCCTCGAACTTCGGGGCGCGGCGATCGGTTACCTTCAGCGGAGTTCGCGGCAGATTGTAGTGCTCGCATTGCTCCGGGGTGAGTAGGATCGGATCCAGGGTGATGTCGAGATCCAAGCCCAACTCCATGATCCAGAACTCGATCTTCCGTGCCAACGCGACCGGCATAGAGCGGCCGCTCGGATCGAAGTCGCTGACATAGAGAATCCGCATGGGCCGGCGATCCACCATGGCTCTGGAGATCGCATCTCGTGCCAGGACCTCGGAAGTCTCGCCGGCGCCGACTTGCAGATTGAAGCCAAGTCGGCGTGCAAGCGGGATCAGAATGTCGTCCTGCGTCGATTTCTCTACCCAGACCTCGACCAGGAACGGTTGCGGCACCTGCGCGGCAGTCACTTGGAGCCATGGCGGCAGCACGGTGTCGTCTATCTCATCACAGAACGGCATCGTCTCGCCGACCGCGCTGCACGTCGCGGACCTCGGCTGCGTCGGCGGATTCGCGAATATCACCGCTGGATCGTTCCGGCGATCGACGAGGGCACGATCGGGAATGAGCCGTTGATATCGCGCAGCAAGAGATGCCGCGCCGAGGGTTTTCCAGTCATTTTCGGTGTTGAGGTATGGTTTCCCGTTCGGCTTCAGGATCGGCTGGTCGCTCGAGACGAGCACATAGTGGATGCGGCGCGTATGACTGCCGACCTTGAATCCCAGCTCGCCCCACAAACGCGCAAACCACTCGCCAGCCTCTCGCCGGGCGGCAACGCCGACGTAAAAAGGATCGTTCTGTGAACTGAGTGCGATCAGATCGGTGCAGCGGCAACCGAGCTCATCTGCAAGCCGCCCGATAACATCATAATCAATGCGCATCGCCGACCACCAAATTCCGGCGGCGGCATTCGGCTATCAGCAACTCGTCGCTGACTTGCGTCAATACCTGCCCCATGAGCGAGCCGCCCGTCGCGTTTGGCTTGGCATTCAGCTTCATGGTCGCCACGGTGCCGTGCTTGGTCGTATAGGTGCGGTCACTGCGGACGTCCGCAGTGAGTTCCGCCCTGACCTTGGCAACCGTCTTACCGTCGACCGCGCATCGCTTGCCAATCTCCCGATCCGACCATTTGGCCCATTCTGGATCTCGGAGCATGGCGACGATCGCCCGCCGCTTGTCGGCTGCGGTACGACGCAAGCCGTGAAAGGCGTTCACTCCAACAGCATGCAGTAGCGCATCCCGCTTGCCGCCGTCGTGGACCTCGGCCTCGATCGTCTCCCGACCGACCTTCTTTGCCGCGTCCACTCGATGAAAGCCATCAGCGGGCCAATAGGCCTCGCCGTCGAAGTAGACGACGATGGGCGGAAAGTTGGCTCCCGCTTCCATCGCGTCCGCATATTCCGCGACTATTCCGACATCGACGCCGGCATCGCGCATCTGCAGTTCTGGATCATGCCTGATCGCATCGATTCTGATTTTGTGGAGTATCGAACGGAGCGATCCTTGCGCGTTCGTGGCTGTTGGTGTATGCGTGGAGTCAAGGCGGCTGCCGAGCTGCTCAATTCCAGAAGCCGGTTTCCCGTGTGGCGCGGGGGCCGGCTTCGCCGCATTTGCGTCCGACAATTAAGCGGCGCTGCGGCGCTTGTTGGGGTGACGGACCTGGGCCTTCAGCCAATCACTCGCCTCTCTGACCGGAATATAAATCCGGCCGCCGAACTGCAGCCATGGCAAGCCGTCAGCGCGGTTGCGATAGCGCGCGACGGTGCGTGCGGTGATGTGATGGATGCGGGCGAACTGGTGCTGCTCGACGCAGTCAGCCAAAATATCGCGGCCGTTGTTGTTCGCCGCCGGCGGTGCCGAAACTTCAGTAGAAGATAGTGTCATTGCGCTGCCTTTCGTGACGGCCGCATGGCCGGGTTGAGACAGCGCGCAACCTAAGGGGTCACACAGTCCGACAACGGCAATAACCAGCACAAAACTGGCAGAAACTAGTTTCTGCCAAGCTCCTCCTTTAATTCCGATAGCATGCGACTCACGCGATCTCTCATCGTGCGAGGACTCACATCCTCGTCATCGCTAAGTCGCGCCGACAACCATGTCGCAACGTCAGTGTTGGTCCGCCATCCAGGCACGCCCTCCTTTGTGGGAAAGCCAACCATTTCAATCTCTGTTCTTAATGCCACTCGCAGTGCAGGCCAATCCGCCTTGCCCGGCCGCCCTCCTTGGTTGACGCCCTCCTGCCGACGGTCTCGTTTCGTCTCGTTACCGGCCTGTTCGCTTCCATGGCTGTCGTTAAAGAGTTGCTTGAACCTCTGCATAAAATCGGCGTGGCTGATTCTGATCGGTAACATTGCATCGCTGGCGTGAGCGCCAGGTTCATAGAGAATGCGATTGACGATAACTTGGCTGTTTGCCCAATCCATATAGTCTGGCTTCAGGTGCAGGTTTGCCCTGGCCGGAAGAGGAACGACACCGTCATGCGGGGTGGCTTGCCGGATCTCAATTTTACCATCCTCAATTGCGTCAAGTAGAACCTGACGACAATCTGCGTTGCGAATCCGCGGCTGCAGGATGTTGACCGCCTGCGCCAGCGTCATCCACTTCGGCACCTCAAGATCGCCTGGATCGATCGCTGTCATGCCCGTCCCCTCGTGATGTCGACCACCTCGGCGGTTGGCTTCTTGCCAGCATCGACGATCGCGCCGACCCGTTCCGTAGCTGCCCGCAGCGGGTCGTCGAACAGATGAGCGTAGCGCGCCGTTGTCGCCGGCTGCGTATGTCCGAGCAGTTGGCCGATGACAGGCAAAGACAGCCCAGCGCTCGCCAAAATCGACGCATAGCTGTGCCTGATGTCGTGGATCCTGACCGCCTTGTCGCCGGTGAGGCCCGCAGCGTTGCAGACTTCCGCCCAGCATCGCCTCACGCTCTCCCGGTGCTGATCGGTCACGCGCCCAGGGAACACCCATGGTGAGCGTTCGCTGTGGCTCCTTGCGGCCATCTGCGCCTCGGCGGAGATCTCCGACAGCAATTGGCGCGCCGGTGCCGAAAGCGGCACGCGGTGCGCGGTTTTTTGCTTGGTGGTGGCACCTGGTTTGATCCACACACCGGTAGCGAGATCGAATTGTTCCCAGCGGGCGCTGAGCACCTCGCCACGTCGGGCGCCGGTCAACAACAGGAGTCGGATGATATTGCAAGCCTGCTGGTCTTCGTGTTCGTCCATCGCCTTGATCAGCGCGGCGATCTCCTCATACGACATGTAACGCTGGCGCTTTTCTTCCTGATTCCGCTCGACACCGCGGGCTGGGTTGTCGGTGCGCCATTGCCAGCGGATCGACAGGTTGAACATCTTGGACAATACCGCCAGCACGCGGTTGGCTACGTAGGGACCGCCCTCGGTGGTTACGCGAGCATGCAGCCCGTCAATATCGGAAAACGTGACCTCCGCGACCTTCAGGTGCTTCAGCTTCGGCAGCACCCATCTGTCGAGAAAGCTGCGATAGCCGGCGGTCGTGCTGGCGCGGTTCTTACGCTCGGAATGCTCAGTAAGAAAACGCGCGGCGAGATCGGCGACGGTTTTTGCGTCGCGGTTGGCCTCAAGTGCGGCCAAAGGGTCTTCGCCCTGGTCGATACGACGTCGCAGCGTCCTAGCTTCTTCGCGTGCCGCCTTGATCTTCCAGTCGCCGACAGCGCCGATTGTGATCCGACGTTCTCGGCCGCCGCGGGTCCTGTAGTTCAAGATGAATGATCGCGCACCGGCGGCGGTGGTGCGAACGCCGAAGCCAGGCACACGCTTATCGCCATCATCGTCATACGTGATCCGATTGCCTGTCTTCGGCTTCGGCAGCTTGCTGATAGTCGTGTCGGTGAGCTTCTGTGCCATGATCCGTGTCCGCACTATGTCCGTCCAGCTGAGTGCAGGACGTGACAAACACTGTCATGGTGTATCCGTGATTTGTCAAATGGTGTCAAAATAAAAACAACGACTTAGCCACGGACACGCAATTTCTATAGACATTTCAAGGCTAAAGGAAAAGCGGCGGCATCAGACGTCAAATCAAACGCTCCTTGGCAATACTTCGAGGGCCAATGCTTCTGCCCATCTTAGTCGACGTAGCAGACCTTTCTGGACCACGAAGGCGCAAAACACAGTGTCGAGTGTCGCAGTAGGAGCCCTCCGGCCTTGGACGCCGTCGGCTTGTTATTAACGCGCACCGCTTCGCGAGTCCCGATGATGCGGAGGTTATCCGCTGAAGTCAAAGGCATCGATTGTCGCGTAATCCGCGACTGTCGGGCTTGAGAGGCCCATTTGGTGAGCTTTCTTTGAGAGAATTATTTTGGCGAACTTCGGGTCGCTCACATGGAAGCGCTGGCCAGGCTGGGCGCCACCTGTCAGGAGATGCAGGAAACCCTCGGCATGACTATCTATGTGGACGGCGAGCCGTGACTGACGTCCGCGGCGGACGCCATCTCAGCCTTTGAATAGTCTCAGGCGTTGGGCGGCTGCTGCCTGACCTGGCCGTTTCCTGGACAGGAAATTCCTTCGCGAGCCTGAATACCGCAAAGGTGCTCGGGCTCAATTTACCTTCGACACTGCTCGTACTCGTCGACGATGTTGCAGCACTGCGACTATTTTGGCCCTTCGCGTCATTTGGCGTTCGCGCAACAAGCGCTAGGGTGGTTGGCTCTACTCCAGAGTGTGCGAAATTTACATCCGCACCATGCTTTCTTACCGGGACGGGGACTAGGGGTAGATGCCGGTCCTAGAGCGCCCTTCGACCTCCTTAATACGTCAAGTCGTTTGTCCTATGGGCGATAGCCTTGAAGATCCGATAGCGTCGGTGTTCGTGGTTGCTCGCCGCTACAATAGGCCCGCGCTGTCCTTGCTCCAGCCGAAAAGTTGCAAGCTACATCGCAACCTTTCAGGGCCGATATGATGATGTTAGGCTGCCGGGCGGCGGGAGCACCTCAGTTTCCTGCTTCCAACCGAACGGGAGGCCGACATGCCTGAGAGCATCTACGATGTGATCCAACTGATCGGTACCAGCAAGGAATCCTGGGAAAAGGCCGCCGCTAGCGCGGTCGAACAAGCCTCCAAATCCCTCCGCGAAGTTCGCGTCGCAGAAATCGCCGAACTCGATATGCAACTGGACGCAAAGGGACAGGTGGAAGCCTACCGCGCGAAGGTAAAGTTGTCGTTCAAAGTTGAGCACTGAGGTCGCTGCGCGCGTTGACGGGGCGTGCGTTCAGCGCGACAGCGCGCCTCGCCGGCCTGCTTCACACGCAACGACCCCTCTCTGGCCGCGCCAGAAGTCGCTGCTCTCGCGAAAAGAGTGCGCCAATGGCCCATTGGCGCCGCGGGTCTCTGATTATATTCTTGCACTTTGTGGGCTAAGGGCACCAACTCCCACGCTGCTGTTGGGGCTTGAGTGAGCTCGCTATTTGGCTGCCAAACTTTTCTATTACGCCGGCAGGCCGGCACCGCTTCTTGAATGCGGACCGGCACGGAGTTACGAGATTCGAGATGCCGAAAACCGTGGAGGGCGGGATACTGTGAACCGGCTCGTTAACGCTACGATCCATTCGCTGCGCGGGCTGCGATACACGATCACCAACGAGACTGCGGTGCGCCAGGAGGCGATCACGCTGGCTCTGGCGATTCTGCTCGGCTTCTCCCTCTCACCTGGCCCAGGCTGGTACGTGGCCATGATCGGCGTGCTCCTTATCCTGCTCGCGGTCGAACTGTTGAACACCGCGATCGAAAAGCTCTCCGACCACGTCACCCCCGAGCACCACGTCGAAATCGGTATCATCAAGGATGCAGCATCTGCGGCCGTGTTCTGCCTGCTGCTGGTCGCCATCCTGGTATGGGTCGCGGCGATTTCGGTGCGTTTTGGATTTCTTTAAATGCTTGCGAGGATCAAGGATCATGGACTGTTCAGGAATGACAGGCTCGCGTTGCTGATCGGACATTCTGGACCTGCGATGGCGATTGGCTGGCAATGAAAAACTCTCGCACGCGTAAAATCCTCGTTGCGGCGATCGTGGTGATTGTATCAGCGGCGGTGGTGGCCGTTATCAACTCTTTCGGGTTTAGCCCTGACCCGAGTAACGCCTCGACCTTCATGGTTAGGGCGCAGCAGAAGTCTGTTCCTGGTATCCAGGTGGATGCCAGCGCCCTCGGCGCGAGCGAAAGCCGGCAATTCTTCGGGGAAGATCTTGCCAGAAACAACATTCAACCCGTCTGGCTTTCCATCGAAAACCAGACCGACGACCAACTCGCGTTTTTTTCCATTGCGATGGACCCGGATTACTATTCGCCTTACGAGGTTGCTTATCGATTTCATGGTCTTATGTCTTTTGCCGCCAATCAAGCGCGCGACGAGTTCTTTCTCAGGCACCAGATTGCAAGCGTCCTCCCGGCCCACTCGAAGACGACCGGGTTTGTTTATGGCGTCCTCGATGCCGGCATCAAATATGCCCACGTCGTCATTGCCGGGCAGAAGCGCGCGGAGACCTTTGATTTTGCGTTGCCTGTTCCGGGACCAAAGTTTGTCGGTACCGACATTGGAGCTGATATCCTCTATCCCGGTAAGAAGATCCAAGATCTCGACCTTGGTTCATTAAGGACGACGTTTGCGAAACAGGTCTGCTGCGCGAGCAACGCCGAAGGAACGCGCAACGGCGATCCCCTCAATCTCGTCATCATTGAAAGTCAACAAAGTCCGATTGTTCCGTTCATCTCCCGTGGCTGGCATCTTGCTAGGCAGCTTGATTTTGGAAGTGCCATCGAAACCGCGCGCGCCTTCATCTTTCGGGATGAGTTTCTGACTTCTCCGGTGAGTCCGCTGTACGTCTTCAATCGCAGGGAAGACTTCGTTTTGCAAAAGGCCCGATCCACGATAAACGAACGCGTTCATGCGCGGTTCTGGCTCACGCCATACACCTTTGAGGGGCGAAGGGTATGGATCGGGCAGGTGAGCAGGGATATTGGAGTCCGGCTCACTTCTCAGACATGGAATTTGACCACGCATAAAATTGCGCCCGACGTCGATTTTGATCGAATGTATATGCTGCAAGACGTTTTCATGTCCGAATTTGTCGAACGATATGGCTACGTCGATGGCGTTGGCGCTGCCCCGGCTTCCGCGCCGCGCCCGAACCTGACCGGCGATCCCTATTATACCGACGGATTGCGCGCCGTGATATTCCTCTCGGATAAAACGATGCCGCTGGATGATATCGACAGGCTTTCATGGGAAACACCATCAGCGCCGCGTGAGGAAACCGGTCGCGGCGATCAGTAATCACACCGCTTGTAATTCCCCTGATCCCGGCTTCGCGGCTCGGAAAACCCGGCATGCAGAAATTTAGTTATCCTTGGCGTTTCCACAAAATACGCTTTAACAGTTTCCAACCCGGCGCGAGGACAAATCCAAAGACCGGGATCGACACCACGCCGATTAGCAGTCCAACGATCCCGGTTAAGAAAGCCAAGACCGTCCATTTCGCCGGTCCGGCGGCGGACGGCAGCGCGTGAGCTGCTGCTTCGGCGACGGAGTTGATGACCTGGCCAACAGAGTGCACTCCGTACGCTTCGAGGCCGTGTACGATGATGCCGCCGCCAACCCAGATCATGGCGGCAGTGCCAATGGCGCCAACGAATGTCAGGAAGCTCGGCATGCCGAGAACAAGGGTACGTCCGAATGCGCGGCTCGTGCGCCCAGCAATTGAACCGCTGTCGTTCTTCGCAAGTACCACGCCAATATCGTCGGCTCTCACGATCAAGGCGACCACGCCGTAGACGGCTACCGTGATCCCAATTCCCACGAGCGCCAGGACGAGCGCCTGCATCAAGATCGTCTGATCAGAAACTGTCGCCAATGTAATCGCCATGATCTCTGCCGATAGGATGAAGTCAGTCTTGATAGCGCTTGCGACTTTCTCATCCTCAAGCGTATGTGCGGTGAACGCGACCGTGCCCAAGTGAGCCTCATAGGCATGCACCTGATGTGGGGTGATGGTTTCGAGAACTTTTTCCGTCCCCTCGTAGCAGAGGTAGGCACCGCCGGTCATGAGAAGTGGTGTGATCATCCAAGGGAGAAAGTAGCTCAGAGCCAATGTAGCTGGAAGAAGGAGAAGAAGCTTGTTGCGAAGTGATCCCGCGGCGATCCTGCCCACAATGGGCAATTCGCGCTTGGCAGCGAACCCAAGCACATAACGCGGGGTTACCGCCGCGTCATCGATGACGACACCCGCCGCCTTGACCCCCGCTTTGGCGGCCTGAGCCGCCACATCGTCGAGAGAGGCCGCTGCCATCTTTGACAGCGCTGCTACCTCATCGAGAAGAGCGATTAGTCCGATGCTCAAAAGGTCGTTACTCTCTTCGACACGTGTAGCGGGCCAAGCGAGTGAAACTGCAAGAGCGATCCTGCGTCATCGAGCGAAGTTTAGCTCGTTAAGGAGGCAACTACTGCCTCTTGCAGCCAAATCCTTTGGAAAAAGCTTCAATGGCTAACGAAGGACCTGACTTTTGTCGTAACTCGGGATTTTCCCTCAGGAACTTGACGAAGACGTCGGCAACTTGCCTTCGGGTCAGCTTGTCGTCGTTACAGGAGTAGCCCAACGCCCTCATCATATCGAGATAGCCGCTTGCCGTTGCCAAACAGATTTGGCGTTTAGTGGTCTTGTCTGCAGCGATGCACCTCTCATAGACCTGATTTCCCGTATCGAAATACGCCGCCGCTGGCGTAGATCCCGGTGGGAACAAGCATACCCCGACGGCAAAGCAGCCGCCTAGCTTGAAAAAAGCTCGCACGTCACGACCTCCTTTGAATGGGTGGTGTTCTTCGGGGCCGGCGACACTACGCAAACATTATCACTATCTGGTCGAACCATCGTCCAATCGAACGTCTCGCTGACGACGGTCCTCATTTCCGGGTTTAATTCAAAGGTATGGTCCGGCTGCGCGTTACTGGAGGTTTTCGTCGATCCGGCAGCTACGATCTTGTATCGATTTATCCGGTCACTGCTTGGAGTGTGTTCTTTGGACCGCGCCCACGATGCTGGTACCGCGGTCGATACCGCCTGTATCGTGTATTGGGTTAGGCAGAAAAGCCCCAGGAGCGAGTAACTCCTCGCTGTTTCTGGAGCCCGCATTCACCCGGCGCGAAGCGCGTCGTCGACGCATGGCTCCGGTCGCTCATTCAAACCTTGGTATTCTCGCTCCGGACGCAGCCCAATCAGCATAGGATTGGAATTTCAGGCCGAGCCTGTCGTAGTGGACGCGGAGATAACCATCGTAGCCACGGTCGACTGCATCGGGTCGAAGCGTTTGGACCTCTTGCGCCAACACTCCGACATAGGTCTTGTTGCTGCCGTTATAGGCGAAACGGTAGTAACCCAATCCGTTCTCCAGGTAGC
>Ga0210393_10005362_pt1 | contig 10098 bp, 7 predicted proteins | sample IncBWC27OmetaG_FD_160068 | JGI IMG/M metagenome (GOLD analysis project Ga0210393, IMG submission 160068) | Forest soil microbial communities from Barre Woods Harvard Forest LTER site, Petersham, Massachusetts, United States - Inc-BW-C-27-O ...
CTTGGGTCGGGAGTCGTCGAGCTGGCCGCGGTAGACGAGTCGACGCTCGCCGTCGAAGACGAACGTGTCCGGCGTGCAGGCCGCGGAGTAGGCGCGGGCGACGTCCTGGGTCTCGTCGTAAAGGTAGGGAAACGTCCAGCCGTGTCGGCGCGCCTCGGCGACCATCTGGTCGGGCCCGTCCTGCGGGTAGTTGGCGACGTCATTGCTGGAGATGCCGACCATCGCGACGCCCTGATCGGCGACGTCTCGACCAAGCGCGGCAAGCCCCGCGGCGACGTGCTGGACGTACGGGCAGTGATTGCAGATGAAAGTCACGACAAGCGCGGGACCCGTGAGCTCGTTAAGGCTGACCGTGGCGCCGGTGGCCGGCTCGGGCAGCGTGAACTGAGGCGCGGGGGTTCCCAGCGCGAGCATGGTGGACTCGATTGCCATGCCAGCCAGACTAACCGGCCCCAAGCGATCGGGGTGATTACATCTTGGAGCCCAGCCCCGCGATCAAATTGATCGTGACTGCCAGAACTACCGCGCCGAGCAGGTAGGACAGCAGCGCATGGCGCAACACCGTCGCCCTGATGGATGTCAGTCCGATCTCGGTATCCGACACCTGGTAGGTCATTCCGACAGTGAAGGCCACGTATGCGAAGTCCCGGAAGCGGGGTGGCTCTGGGTCGTGGAAGTTGATTCCACCGGGTTGATCCGAGTAATAAAGCCGCGCGTAGTGCACGGTGAACAGCGTGTGGACGGCAAACCAGGACGCCGCGACGGTCAGGATGCCGAGGACGGCAGCCTCAATGCCTCCGGCACCGGTGCGCGACCCGGCGGCCACAACGTAGCCGACCCCGGCCAGGCTCGCGATGCTTGCCGACACGATGACCACGTCGGCCACCCACCGGGTGGGATCCTCCCGCGTCACATACGTGCAGGTTTCGTCGGCATCCATTCCGCCCAGGATGAGCCGCGTCCACGCCACAAACACCCCGGCGGTCACGACCCAGCCAACAAGCGCGTAACGCCCGCCGACCGTGTTACCCACCACCAGAGCGACGACAACGCCGACCACGACGGCAATCAATATCCGAACCGCGACAGTGTCGCGCGAGGACGTAAGTAGCGATTTCACAATTCCGACCTAAGCATCCGCACCGGCAACGCCGCAGCCATGGTCAACGGTTATGCAGAGTTCGACGCGAACCCCACACCTCCGACCACGGGTCCCAAGGCCCCAAGCGATGTCACATTTCGGCGCCCAACCCCGTCCAGCAATTGAAGAAGAAAAGCACGGATCGTGGAAAGGCAGCATGATGAATCGCTTGAGTGCGCTGGCGCGGGTCTACCTTGTCGCGGTGACAGCGCTGGTGGGGACGGCCACCGTTGGGATTGGAATCTGGTGTCTGATCGATCCGACCTCATTCGCCGATGTCGTCCAATTTCACGCGCACCAGCACTTCCTGCACGACGTCGGTGCTTCCCAGCTGGGTCTGGGCGTCACGCTGCTGCTTGCACTGATCTGGGGGGACGCATTGGCCACCGCACTCGCCGGATTCGTTGTAGCGAACTCCGTGCATACGGTGAACCACGTGATGGACCTCGACCTGGGTGGTTCAGTCGGACAAGCATGGCTGCTCGGTGCGGTTTCGGTGATGCTGGTCGTGGCGTTCGTCCTGCGGTTGCGCCAACTCGGCTATGTTCTGGGCTCGGTTACCACCGCAACCACTCAGACGTGGGCACCATTCGTGCGGCAAAAGACAATCAGGCTCACCACGTTTCGCAAGGACGGCGCCGCCGGCTCCACTCCGGTCAGCATTGTGGTGGACGGCAATCGCGCCTACTTCCGCAGTTTCGAACGGTCGATCAAAGTGCGCCGGATGCGGAACAACCCGAGCGTCGAATTCGGCCCGGCTACAGCGTCAGGCACGCCGACGGGATCCGCGCAACCTGGCAGCGTGCGCCTGCTAGAAGGGGCTGAGTATCGGAACGCGGGACGTCTGCTGCGGCAGAAATATCCCTTCCTGCACGGCGTGCTGGTGCCGATGGCGCACCGGCTCATGCGATTCAAGTTCGGCCGCACCGTACACGCGGAGTTGATTCCGTCGTCTTCATCCGATTCGCGCGGCCGGCCCCTGGGTCGTTCAGCCGCGCACAGTTCGTTTGGGTGAGTGGCGCCTGAGCACCGGGCGCGCCGCTACGTGCGTGGAGGACCTTGATTGAGGTGGTTGGCCACGAAGGTGGCGGCCTGGTTTGTCATCCCGGCGTCAATGTAGGAAACGTGCGCGATGATGTTCCCGCCGCCGGAGCAGATGGGGTCGTCGGGAGCACACAGGCTAATCGTCTTGCCGCCATACGGCGGGCTGATTGTCGGCAGGGGCTGGCCACCCCACAACATGCTGGAAAAGCCACTGGATGGCTCGCCGAAAAGCGCGACAGCCGCGACATGGTCAGCCACCGGGGCGGGCATCGCCTGAGTGGCCAAATCGATCACGGTGGATCCCTGGGAATAGCCACCAAGCACGATTTTCGAGTTCGGGCAGCTGGCGACGGTGTCTTGGATATGAGCACCCGCATCGTTGGAGCCGGCGTTCGCGCTGTTGTGGTAGTCGTCGTTGGCCGGGTAGTTAACGGCGTACACCCCGACAGAGCGCGCGCCAACCTGGGAAGTGAGCGAGTCGACGAATGCCTGTCCGATGTTGCCGAGACCGGGGTCCTGATGGGTGCCGCGCGCGAAAACGACCGCGACGTCGGAGCAGGGATCGGCAGAAGCGGCCGGACTGCCGATGGGCACACTAATCATCGCCCACGTCGTCGCAACCAGGATTCCACCAATGCGAGCAAAGCTGCGTGCACTCATGTCCGAATCCTGACATACGGCCGGCGACTGCTGCGCGGGCGGTGCCGCCTGGCACGGCGAAATACAACTAGGTCCCGGTGAACACCAGTGGATCGTGCAGCACCCGGGCGCCATCGTGCAGCGCTTCCTACCAATCCGCCTCGACCGTCGCCACCACACCGGCCATCGCCGACCAACTAGCCACCGTCATCCAAACCACGGTTGCCCCCGGCACTCAGCCGGCAGGCGCCGCGACTTAACCCGAGCGAGGGGAGTGGGTGCCCCACCATCGCACGCCGCTGGTGGCGTCGGCAGTCAAAACGTCTGGGGCGCAACAATAATGCCGTAACGTGAGGAATAACGACCTAGTGCTCGGCGCCGCGTGAGATCCGATCGGCCCGCCAACAGCGCGCCCGCATGGGGATGTCTATCACGTCGGCTCCAGGGAAACGCGCCTCCAAGGCGGCGCGTGCTTGAGCCAGCCTCTGCGCGCGATCATCCGGAGACGCGACGATGACTCTGCTGTAGGTGCCCACCATCGCGACGGCGTCCTCGACTGTCATCGTCCGCACGAATTCGAACGTCTCACGCGCTATGTTGTGGAAGATCTGCGGCTCAGGGAGAGCGAAATCCAAGTGCCTCCGGAGTCGGTCGGCCGATTCCGCCTCCGACGCGTCCGAGCCGGGCAACCGGTCGAGGTTACGCAGCCAGTCCACCTCGCGGTCTCGGCTCGTCCAGATCAGGCCGAGCCGACCGCCGTCGCGCAACACTCGACCAATCTCCGGAACGGCCCGTTCGTGATCCATCCAGTGCCATGCCGACGAGACGAACACCGCGTCCGCGGCAGCGTCTGGAAGGGGAATGGACTCGCCACGGCCCTCGACAACACGAACTCCCGGGGATCGCGCCGCCAACACCTTCCGCATCCGTGCATCCGGCTCGACGGCAATTACCTGCGCCGCTCTGTCCACGAGCGTGCGGGTGAACAGTCCGGTGCCCGCGCCCACGTCGACGGCCACCTCGCAACCCGGCGGCAGCAGCCAATCCACCGCCGCGTGCGGGGCCTGCGGCCGCAGCCCGTCGTAGTCCTCGGCAATTGATCCGAAGGACATCGCGCGCTCTTGACGATCGGTCACACCGGCCACGCTAGTCCAGTTCGCCCGCGTGCTCAGCGCCGTAAGGCTTGACACCGCGAGTCAGACGTCCGGCTACCGCGAAGCCCCGAGCTTGCAGCCATGAGATTCACCTATCAAGCGGTCATGCAGTATCGATCGGCCGAATCGACATCGAGAAGTGCCTGTTCAGCAAATCGACAGCAAATCTGCGGTGCGGACACGACGCGACGGTGGAAGTATCGCGGGAGTGGCCACTAAGAAACCGCAGACGATCTCATACCCGGCAGCAGAGGCACGCCCCCGCCGCCACGGCGAGGAGCCGCTCGACCCCCATGTCATCGTCCTGTTCGGCGCGACGGGGGATCTGGCCAAACGCAAGCTGCTTCCCGGCCTGGCCTACTTGGATCAGTCCGAGCTCGCACCCGATATCCAGATCGTGGCAACGTCGCTGGAAGACCTCACCGACGACGAGTTCCGCGAACTCGCCAAGAACGCGATCGACTCGTTCGGCATGCACAAGCTCACGTCCGACGAGTGGGCCAACTTCGCAAAAATCGTCACTTACGTCCCACAGGGTGCCGGGCCCGAAGCACTCGCCGCCGCGGTCGCTGACGCCGAAAACAACCTGGGGCCGAAGGTGCGGCGACTGCACTACCTTTCGGTCCCTCCGAAAGCGGCGCGTGACGTCATTACCATGCTGTGCGAGGCCAATCTGGTCGAGCGCTCCCGCGTGGTTATGGAGAAGCCGTTCGGTACCGACTTGGCCAGCGCAGTGGCGCTGAACGACTTCCTCCACCAAACATTCGACGAATCCCAGATTTTCCGTATCGACCACTTCCTGGGCAAGGAGGCAGCCCAGAACATCCTGGCGTTCCGCTTCGCCAACGGTCTGTTCGAGCCGATCTGGAACCGCAACTTCATCGACCACATCCAGATCGACATTCCCGAAACGCTGGGGCTGGATCAGCGGGCGAACTTCTACGAAAGCACCGGCGCCTATAAGGACATGGTGGTGACCCACCTGTTCCAGGTGATGGCGTTTGTGGTGATGGAGCCGCCGACAGCACTCGAGCCGCGTGCCATCAGCGAAGAAAAAAACAAAGTATTCCGGTCGATGCTGCCGGTCCAGTGTTCGGATGTGGTGCGCGGCCAGTTCAACGGGTACCGCGAAGAGACCGGAGTTGCAAGAGACTCCGATACCGAGACGTTCATCGCGCTCAAGGTCGGCATAGACAACTGGCGCTGGGCTGGTGTACCGATTTATCTTCGCACCGGCAAGAAGATGGCCGAGGGCATCCGCATCATCTCGATAGCATTCAAAGAGGCTCCCCGAACCATGTTCCCGCCGGGATCGGGGGTAGGGGCCGAAGGTCCTGATCATCTCACGTTTGACCTCGCTGACGCATCGAAGGTCTCACTTTCGTTCTACGGCAAGCGGCCCGGTCCCGGTATGAAGCTCTATAAGTTGTCCATGCAGTTTTCCTCGAAGGAAATCGACACCGTCGTTGATGTGCTGGAGGCCTACGAACGTCTCATCCTCGATGCGATGCGTGGTGATCACACGCTGTTCAACACCGCGGAGGGCATCGAATCGTTATGGGAGCGTTCGGAGGAACTGCTCGAAGACCCCCCGCCGGCCAAGATGTACCAGCCCGGTACGTGGGGCCCCAACGCGATTCATCAGTTGATCGCGCCCAATGCGTGGCGGTTGCCGTTCGAGCGGGGATGGCGCGAATCCAAGGGCTAGGAAGACCCGAGCCTAGCCCGCGAACTCGGTCTGCCGCGCCGACTGACTGAGCCACTCGTGCAATTTCGCGTAGATAGCTCCGTCGTTGAGCAAATCGAAGTGATGCAGGCCGGTTAGCGTCAGCCCATCGGCCGGCTCGAACGGAACCTGTCGAGACTTGCCCACACCTGACGCGCTCTTGGAGCGCACCAGATGGTCGCCGAGAATAACCCCAACCGCCCGCGGTCCCGCGGTGGTGGCCACGAAGTGGTAGACGACACCGGGAAGAAACGGCACCTCATGGCAGCGGTCCTGAAGGAATTCGTCCGGGTCGCAGTCGCTCCAGTCTTCTTCGAGCAATGCGCCGTAGCGCAGATCCTTCGTGCCTGAGCTACGGGCATTGAGAAATGAAGACACGGCCCGCGTCTCGGGCAGCCGGGCCAGCACCCAGGATGCGGCATTGACTCCTTTTTCCAGGTCAGCTCCCAAGTGCGGGGAACCCAGGCAGACGACGTGGCGGACGGTATCGGGCCAGCCGTGATGTTGCTCGGCCCCGTAGTGACATGCGCTGCGCACCACCAGGCCGCCCATCGAATGACCGACCAACGCGATCTCCTCGACGGGCACCGGCCACAGCGTCTGCAGCTGGTTCATCAGGGCGGCCAGGGCTTTCCCGTTGTCGGAGATGTGCAGACCCGTGTTGTAGCGCAGGTAAACCGGGGTGAACCCCAGGTCGCTACGCAGCCGCGCGCCATAGGGACGCGACCTCTCGCCGTCGCGCGGCCGCCGCCACCACGACGTGTCGGTCATACACCAGCCGTGGATGAACACCGCAATCCGGCCGGTGGCTTTGGGGAACGCCGCCGCGATGGCGGCGGCATTCATCGCGACGGGTTTCCCGTGCTCGCGGATCTGCATGGTCAGCGCGAATTCGTTGCCGCGGTTGGTCAGCTCGTCGCCGTAGATTCCGTTGAGTGCGGCGATGACGCCGGCGACCGTGGGATGTGATTCGACGGCGTCGTCCTCATCGCTGCCGCGGGCCTCAGCAGCCAGTTCACCGGCACCGCGCAACGAGGCTCGCACCCCGCGGTCGACGGCATAGTAGGTCGCCGCGGCAATCGTGTTGTGGACGACCTCTACAGGTTTCGACACTGGCCCGATGGCGCCGAAGACGCGCTGTGCGATGCCGCTGTGCGTGTCGCGTACCAGAGTGGTCAGAATGCGGGTGCCTTCGCCCGCAAGGTCTGCGAGTGACCGGATTTCCTGTCGCTGCACGAGCTGCTCCTCCCTGCTTTTGACCGAGGGTTCCCATTTTTGCGCAAGTCTTAGCACCCGCCAGTTGGTCGTTATGCGGCCACGGATCGGCAGCGCCGCTGGCGGATAAGCCGGTCTAGAGTGGCCGTGCCCGCAGGGCTGACTACGCGGTAGGTTGAACGCGATTCCGCACAACCCGAAGGGAGACACCGTGCGCCAAACCGCGGCCATGGCCGAGGGCGACCGCGCGTGGATGGTCGACACGCTGCTCGCGCTGCTGCAGACCCCAAGTCCGTCGGGGCGGACGGACGTCGTGATGCAGCTGATCGGCGACATATTGGATGACTTCGGCGTCCCGTTTTCGTTGACCCGCCGCGGAGCGCTGACCGCTGAACTCGCGGGTGAGTCGCCGACCACGGACCGTGCGCTGGTGGTTCACGCAGACACGATCGGGTGCATGGTGCGCAGGCTCAAGGACAATGGCCGATTGGAGGTAATTCCGGTCGGCACCTACTCGGCCCGGTTCGCCGCCGGGGCCCGCGTGCGGATCTTCTCCGACGACCCCGAGCAATTCATCACCGGCACCGTCTTGCCGCTCAAGGCCAGTGGCCACGCTTTCGGCCAAGAGATCGACACCCAACCAACGGACTGGGAGAACGTCGAGGTTCGGGTAGACCGCAAGGTGTACTCGCGGGAGGACTTGATCCGTCTCGGCGTGCAAGTCGGTGACTTCGTTGCGATGATCACCAGTCCCGAGCTCACCGCCGATGGCTTCATCGTTTCCCGTCACCTCGACGGGAAGGCGGGCATCGCAATCGCACTCGCACTGGCCAAGAACTTCTCCGAGAAGAGGGTGGTGCTGCCGCACCGCACCATGATCATGGTCACCATCACCGAGGAGGTCGGCCACGGAGCCAGCCACGGGCTGCCCGCGGACGTCGCCGAGCTCATCTCGGTGGACAACGCGGTGTGCGCCCCCGGCCAGCAGTCCATCGAGGACGGTGTGACGATCCCGATGGCCGATATGCACGGCCCGTTCGACTACCACCTGACCCGAAAGCTCTGCCGGCTCGCAGAGGAGCGGGGCATACCGTTCGCACGGGATGTGTTCCGCTACTACCGTTCCGACGCGGCCGCGGCGATTGAGGCGGGCGCGGGCACCCGGGCCGCCCTCGTGGGCTTCGGCCTCGACGGCAGCCACGGCTGGGAGCGCACCCACATGGACTCGCTGGAGGCGACGTACAGCCTGCTGCACACGTGGTTGCAGACACCGCTGACGTTCGCCAAGTGGGACGCCAAGCCGTCAGGCAAGCTACGCGACTTCCCCTCGTCGAAGCAGCCTGCACCGAGCGAGCAGTGGGTGCCCCTGTCCCGAGGCGAGCACGCCGACCCCGGCGATGCGTCGCCGGGTTCGCACTGGCCGCCAGCGGAAGGCCCCCAGGCCTGACGCACCAAGCGGTCGAGTGCCAACTCATCAAGGAGCGGGGGGATGGACTGTTGCCAATTGGGTATATCCGTGGTGCCACCCGCTCGTAACAAGGCACCAGGAATCGTGGCTGCACGGGCGTTGTCGGCGATGTTCGCGCTACTGCTGTTGGGGATTGCCGGTGTCGCTGCCGCAGGCACGGCGCGCGCTGAGCCGACCATCACAAGATCCGGCGAAAGGGCGGTCGGTTGGGACACCTACCGTCGATTGGATCGGTTGCCGTATCTGAGCGCCGACACGCAAACGTTGCAGGTGTCGAGCTTCGATCGGAGCGGAGGCGATTTCGACATCTCCACCGGTAACCAGAACGGCAGCGGTGGATGTCTGGCGTCCGGTGGCGCCGGCTGCGTCATCGCGGAGGATCGCGGTGCCGGCGAAGTTGATTCGATCTGGTTCACCCGCGACGGCGGCAATGTGACCCGGATGGGAACTATCCGCATCGATCTGGATGGACAGACGGTCATAGACGCACCACTGCAAGCGTTGGTTGACGGTGAGCGGGGTGCCCCATTCGTGTGGCCTCTGGTGGCCAACGCTGCGCAGTCGCCGGCGGGGGTTTACATCAAGGTACCGATGCCGTATCGGCAATCGATGCGGATCAGCGTCGCAAAGAATCTGCAGTACTACCACGTTGACTATCGCCAGTTCTCAATCGCCGACGGCGTGAGCACTTTCTCGGCCGCCGATCCCGCGCTCGACGTGATCGCCATGCTGCGCGCCGCGGGCACCATCGATCCCAAACCGGCGGCACCTACCGCAGCGCATCACAATCGGGTCGTCGAGGTCCCCGCCGACGCCGGGTTAACAATCGCGGAATCGACTGGGTCAGCCACGATCTCGGGGCTGCGCCTGCAATTACCAGAACCGACGGATCAACTCCTGACCGCGCTGCGACTGCAGATCGAGTTCGACGGCCGAACCCTGGTCGACTCGCCACTCGGGGAATTGTTCGGCGCCGGACTGGGAACCAACACCGTGAGATCGCTGATGTTCGCGGCGATTCCACAACCCTCCGGGTCGTTGTCGTTGTCGGAATGGTGGCCGATGCCTTTTGCGCGCACGGCCCACATCACCCTCGTCAACACAACCCCCACTCCCGTACCGGGGATCGACAGCGATGTCGTGACCACACCCGACCCTCAGTGGGCACCCGCGCTATCCAGCGGCCGCGTCGGCTACTTCACCGCACGCTCGCATGCCGGGCCAACAACCCTCGGTCAGGACTGGTTGTTCGCCGATGAACCAGGCCACGGCAAATTCGTCGGCGTCAGCCACACCATCAGGGGTTCTCGGATCAAAACGGCGTTCAGCGACGACGCCCCGTACTTTCTCGAAGGTGCCGAACGCGTGTACACAGACGGTTCCTCGTCGCCCCGGTGGTACGGCACCGGCACGGAGGACTTCTATGAGGGCGGCTGGTACTTCAAGAACGGCACGCACTTCAGCGACCCATTGACCGGTCAGCCTGATCAACGCACGGAGGCTGGTGGATGTGCAGACTACTGTGTCGCTACCTATCGGCTCATGCTCGCTGACGCCATTGGCTACCACTCCGCAATCCGATTCGGCATCGAGCACGGCAAGCGGAACATGGTCCAACCCGATTACAGCTCAACGGCATTCCTTTACACACAACCGAACGACACCATCACGCGCAGCGACGAAATCACCCCTTCAGATCCTGTGAGCCGAA
>Ga0210393_10005363_pt1 | contig 10097 bp, 8 predicted proteins | sample IncBWC27OmetaG_FD_160068 | JGI IMG/M metagenome (GOLD analysis project Ga0210393, IMG submission 160068) | Forest soil microbial communities from Barre Woods Harvard Forest LTER site, Petersham, Massachusetts, United States - Inc-BW-C-27-O ...
TCGAACCGGACTCCATCGCGATTGCACCCGCGGGCAGAAAATCGCCCCCGATCGCGATTCGAGCCACCACTTTCTTTGGTTGCGCGGATCGCCACACAGTGAGCGTGTTGTTTTTGTCAGGCAAAAATCTTCCAGTGTTAGGCGGGAAGCCGCGACCAAACCCAATTCACTAATCGGCGTCGCATCGGATGAAGCGACATGGGGACAATCATGATCGTCAAAAGAGCCACAGCCACGCTGCACACGATTCGAATCGAATTCATCGCGCGGAGGTTCTCATTGCAAAAATACGGAAGAAACACGACTACACCCACGGCGCTCGCGCAGACGATTCCCAAACTATCCTGGGGGATTATGGTGCGAAAAGGAATTTTGTTTTCGAGATGATAAGCCGCTAACACAACGGCATAGCCCGCCATCAACGATACTGTTGATGCTGCGACGACGGCCGTGCCTTCCCAATATCTCCCGGCAAAATACCCTAGCGCCGGATTCAAAACTCCGGTCATCGCGCAGCCGATCGAAACCCAAAATAGGGCGCCAGTACCCAGGTCCACGACGTACGCCGGGTTGCTCAAAATATTCACGAGCCACCCCATGGCAAGTAACGCCACGAAGCTCACAAAAATCGGTTCGTAGTGTCCGATCCAAATGTTCGAAATCACCGGGCTGATGACGACGAGCAGTGCGAATGTTGGCACCGCGAGGAAGAAAACCAACCGATATGATTCGCGATAGATCCGAGGAATCACGTCCGGATTTGTTTCGCGAAGTCCGGAAATAGTCGGAATCAGAACCAGATTGGCTTGCACGATTAATTCTCGAAATGTAAATACCCACCTGGAAGCGATGTCGTATATCCCGGTCATGGCCAGTCCGCCAAATTTTGCTAGCAGCGCCTTGGTCACCGGTTCCCGTACGGCCTGGCTCAGGGTGATGAATTGAAAGTGAACTCCGTACCCGCACATTTCCCGAAAAAGTTTGCGGTCCCACCGGCGCGGGATCACCGGTAGTTGAGGAATCGTATGGCGAAGCAAGCCCCAGGCGGCCACAAAGCACACCGCCGTATTCGCCGTTTGCGCATAGGCCAATCCCAACAACCCGTACTGGGGCACCCAGGCAATTGCCAGTAATAGGTAAAGAACCGATCCCCCGAACACCACGTAATTTCGATAGGTAATCAATTCGTATCCGGCAAGTCCGGCCAGCAAAACGCTTCCGACGACGTTGATCCACAGGGTGGCGAACGCGAAGGGAAGCAATGTGGCCGCCTCTTCAAATCTCGCGAGCGGGACGATGAGCTTTAATCCCCAATGCGCCACTGGGTACAAGACGACGCAAATGATAGTCAGCATCCCGCCTATTGATAGAATGGCGGTCTCGATCAACAAACACACTTTCTCCGGACGGCCTAGCGCCGCATATTTCGCCACGAATCTAACGACGCTGGTCGAGAATCCCTGATTCGCCAGCGTTACCACTGAGGTGGTCGCCAATACCAGCGACCAAATCCCCAGTCGTTCAATTCCGATGGTCCGTATCAAAAATCGGTAGAGCACAAAAAGAGTTCCCGCGCTGCCAATCACCTGAGCCATGGTGGTCGCCGCGTTCCAGAAAAGTTGTTGGTGCTTCATGTGGAGTGGGGGGAGTGCGAGACCGCTTAGAAATAAATGGCGGCGAAAATCGAAGCGATGTGCGTCCTCAGCGCTAAAATCTCGTTTCGCAAGGAATTTAGCTTCGCACCGGTGTCCACGAACCTGAACCTTGGCGCCCGAGTGATCGCAGTGTTCCGAAAAACGCGGCTAGATTCACAATGCAAAACGAAGTGGCGATGGACCAGGGAAAGCCCAGGCGTTTAGACTCAAACAGCAGGCCGAAGGCGGCGATCGCGCACAGACCAATCTCGGCGGCGAACACGGCGCGGTAGAAAGGTATACGCAGCAAGAATCCAGATGTAACCAGCATGCCGATGAGGAAATACGGCACCAGCCAACGCAGGAGTTTATGCGACCAGAGCGACAAAGCGAAATCCCGGTGCCTGAATGGATTCAATACCGATTTGTATGTTCGGATCGCACGAAAGTCCTTGCTGATGATGCGGACTTTCAACGCGAACATGGATGCGGCGCTATTCTGCGAAAGTCTCGTAATCGTCTGCGCGGCGGGTTCCAAAACATTTCGAAAGCCCGCCAGCGCGACCCGCAGCGGCAATTCGAAATCATCCCCCAATTGGCGATCCAGCGGTCGCCACAACGAATGCCTCACGGCAAATAATGATCCCGAGGCCATGGCCAGCAACCCGCGCTCGCTCTCTTCCCGTCGCAGCCAGGTTTCGTAGCGCAGATAAACACCTTCATTTGCCGTCACCGAATTTTCATATTCATTCGCGTAGGCTGGTGCGCCGGTCACCAGTCCGATTTCTGGATCTTCAAGATGTGCAACGAGAGCCCGGAGCGCGAGAGGGTCAAATTCGCAGTCCGCATCTGTAAAAACTAGAACTTCGCCCGACGCAGCGGCAACCAATCCGTTCTGTATCGCGCTCTTTCCCTGCTGCATGGGAAACGAAACCAGTCCAACGCCGTCGCCGGAATATTTCCGCACGATTTCTTCCGTGCGATCGGACGAGCCGTCGCTACCCACCAAAATTTCCAGCCGTTCGCGAGGATAATCCGAGGCGAAAATGTTCTGTATCTTTGCTTCGATTGCGGATTCTTCGTTGTGAGCTGCGACGATGATGCTAAGCGAAGGCAAGCCAACGGTCGTGTCACCCGCCGGGGCAGTGGGTCGTCGCCGCCCGAGCAGCCCCGAGGCCAGCACGAGGGGATATCCCGCGTACACGTACACAACGATCGCGGCGCAAAACCAAAATAAAATCTGCAATGTCGCTGTCCTGAACTTCAGCGGGCCGCCGCGTGCGGCGTGACACTTTCCCCGGAATGACGGTTGCACAAATCACGGTAGGTTATCAACTGGATCCCATTAAGGCGGATACATTCACGGAATTCGGGATTGGTGAGCCACAGAAACTCGTCTTCACGCTGCCGGTGTATGGGATCTGTTTCTGAGAAGCCGGCCTCCAGAATCCCCGGATGGCAAGCCAGTTCAAATGTTCCAGGCGGCAGACTGTGAAACACTCTGCGCCACGCGTGATCGAGTTCATCGAGATCGTGACGCTCCTTTGAAAGGAACGAGACACGACTGTCCGGCGTTTGAAAGTTCCGCAGTATCGTCATTTGTAGTGCGCGGCGATAGAGTTGCACGAATAGCCTTCGCGCGATCCCGCCTTCGTGTGGCCCTCCGAGCCTGTCCGTTCGAGGCCATTGGCTACAGCGTGACGCGCGAATACATGGAATCCGCTCAGCAGCGATAGCGTTTTTGAACGGCCAGAGTGCCGCCGGATAAATGTGCATGTGATGATGGGAGTCCGCGTGAGTTAAACGCAATCCGCGGTTCTTGGCCCATTGGATCTGTGCTCTCAGTTCCTTTTCCAAGTGCTGCCCATTGATCTTCCAGGCCCAAAGCTTGCGCAGCATTACGTTCGGCTTGTGAAATCGTCCATCAGATCCAACCAAGCTGTGCACCTCGGCCGCGGGCAATATGGGTTTGCTGCTGCAAATATTCAGGTGAATACCGACGTCCAGCTTCGGCGTACTTGCGAGACGCGCGACAGCATATTCCGAGGCCTCCGTATTGACCATCAATGATGCGCTGGTAACAAATCCATACCGGTGCGCGATCAGAATGGCGTCCGTGATTCCGCGACTCATGCCCAGATCATCCGCATGAACGATCAGACGCTTGTTTCTCATAGAGTTGCCCCTCGAGGACGCTCGGACAAATTTTGCTGTTTGAGCCGGTTAATTATTAACGGAATCTTTCCGCCAGCCAGCACGACCGGCTGCGAGGCGATCTCCGCCGTCACGCGCATGGAAGGGCCCAGAAGCTGTTCCAGTTTTCCACGAATTTGCATCATCTCTTCCGGCCCTTTGGCATTGCTCGAAACGGCGCGAACGATCACGCGTTCCGGGCGGTCATGCACGAACTGGCAGGAGCGCAGCGACGTCGCCTCCTTCAAGAGCTGATTTAGCGCCCGAGGCGAAAATAACCGCCCATCTACGCAACGCAGGACGTCACTTTCGCGAGTAATCGTGGGGATAACCAGTGGAAAAGCCAGCCCGCATGCGCATGATTTGCCGGTCTGCCACCTTCCGCGATCGCCGATTCGGTAGCGAATGAGCGGCATCGCGCGATTCAAAAATCCCGTCCATACGAAGAATCCCTCCTCACCCTCTCGCACGGCCTGATTGTGTTCGTCGAGTATTTCAAGAAAGCCAAATTCGGGGATCAGATGCATCTGACCCCGCGCGCACTGCTGAATTGCGCCGCAATACTCCGTCATGCCGTAGCTGTCGAACACCTTGCCCTGAAAGGCCGTTTCGATTTTCTCGCGGATCCAGGGATAAAGTGGCTCGCCGCTGGTAAAAACAACCCGCATCGGAATTGTCAAGCCGCGATGCAAGACGAAATCCGCAAGGATACTCAACACCGAAGGAAATCCTTCCACAACCGATCCTTGTTGCGACTGTAAGAACTGCAGATAGTCCGGCGCGGTCTTCGGCGAAAGATGAAAAATACTCATCAAAATCTGTCGCTCGGTGAAGTTTGACGTCCAGTACGGCGGTTCATCTTGATGAGCCGGCACGATTTTCGCCCCAAAAAGAGTGACCCGAGGGCTGAGTGCCGAGACGCCTGCCCAAGCCCATTGCCGCAGCAGAATCGCCCAGTTCGCGCTGGCCAATTCCTCGGTGTAAGCCACTTTCAGATTGCCGCCGGTTGTGCCGGTGGTGCCCGCACGGATGCGCCGGTGCTCCGGAACGCTTGTGGACAAGAATTCCTGGTGGTTGTTACGTACCGTTTCGCGATCGAGCACGGGGAGCCGGTTCAAATCATCAAAGCTGCGAATTCCGGTGAACGGATCATCCTTGTAATAGGGCACCGCGGCCCACGCATGGGTTACGATTTTCTGCAATTCCTTCAGTTGAAACGTCGCGATTTCTTCACCTGACCATTTTTCGTGCTGGCGAAGTTCCTCCAAATACCTAAACGTTTTGGCCGAATAACGAATGTTCGAAAGAAGCCAGCCTCTGGCGCTGGTTATCAGAGTTCGCGCTGGAGCCGGGCAATGGTCGTAAAGTTTCTGCAGTCGCGAAATGTTAGCTCGCACCAATGGTTCAAGCATGTGTGTGACTCCGTATCGTTTGGGCTAGGCGTTTGTGGTCAGGCGCGTGTAAAACGTGAGCAGCTTGTGAATTTCGTTGCGATGTGTGAATCGTGTTTCGATGACGGTGCGTCCGCGTCGCCCCATGCGCGCGGCAGATAGGGGATGTTCGAGCAACCACGCAATGGATTGCGCCAGCGCCCTTGCGTCGCCTGCCGGGAAAAGCAATCCACCGCTGACATTTTTGAAAAACGGTCGAATCGGGGGCAGATCGCTCGCCACAACCGGCAGTCCGCAGGCCCAGTACTCAAAGACTTTTACCGGAATGTTTACTCGAAATTTCGGAATGTCTTGCAGCGGGCTAACGCCGATTCGGGCGCGTCCGAGAGCCTTGGCCATTTCTTCGTGACCAATGCGGCCACGCACTTCAACATGATCGGTTAAGCCATGATCCTGGATTCGCGCGCGAAGTTCGGCTTGGACCTGAGCGTTGTCGCAATATCCAATCAGCAGCAGGCGGATGGGCCTTCCGCGCAATGCCAACAGGCGCATCGCATCCAGCAGCAGCCAGGTTCCGGCTCGGTCGGATAGGCCCCCGCGATACACTACGTCGAATTCCTTGACCCGCGATTGTGGCGCGGGAAAGAAACGGAGATTCGGAAAATTATAAAATGTCAGCTTCGCGCTTCTTCCCGATCGCGCGATACGCCGCAGCGTGAATGGGTCCGCCGTCATGATCCCGTCAAAGCACACGGCGGCGAATTTCTGCACTGCTTGGGTAAGCCGTGCGACAACGGGTCGCGCGATTCGCGGCAAACCCCTTTTGCTATAAGCCATCGACGCGAAATCTTCGTAGCAATCGAAGACCACGCGCCTCCGGAAAATAAGCTTCATTACAAATGCCAATGGCAGAAGTTCGGGGTCTTGAAAATGGTAGATGTCCGCTCGTTGCTGGAGCAGGACCTTCAACAGAAACGGAAGCGCGAGTAAAGCTTTCATCCGTGCCGCACGGAACGGCAATCGAACGAATTTCATTTGACGTTGACCTTGACTAACCACTGCGGGTGAAACGTATTGCACCTCCACTCCCAATTCCGCCAGCGGTTTGCACTGCATGTGATACGACCGGCTTTTTAGTTCAGTGTGTGCTGTCGTGAAATGGCAGAGACTGAAACAGGCAGACGGAGTAATCCGTAGTTCCAGATGAGCTTTTCGAGGTGAATGGACCAAAGGTGGATTCATCGTCGCGGGGAAATATTTTCTCTATATGTCTGCGGGACGCAGCCGAAGAAACTCGGGACTCTTTGCGGCGGCCGCCGGTCCTTTGCGCAACCCCCGGACCACAAAGACGAGACTCAGAAACAGCCACGTCGAGCGGTCCGAATTGACGTCGCCGGTATTCGTGGCATTCACGATTCCCACCACCAGAAGCGCCGCGGCGATCTGTGAAAAAACCAGATAGGGCGAAACCCGATCCTCAAGCTGTTTCCACGTCTCACCAAGCGCAAAAACGAACAAGGTGATGACCAGCAATCCCGCGCCGATTCCCATTTCACAACTCACTTCCAGAAAGATATTGTGTGGCCAGTTGTAGAGGGCGGCATTCGGCGAGTAGAAACGGAAGCCCTGAATGCCCACACCGAGCAAAGGATGCTGTTGCAGCAATCCCCACCCATAAGTCAGCAACTCCGCCCGAAAAAACAGGAGCGCCTTCACGCTCTGGCAGCTCACCAGCGTGCCGAGGTACTCATACGAGGACTGGGGAATGTTGACGAGAGGAATGGCCACCAGACCCAGCCCGGACATGCAACCGAGATCGAGCAGTAGCGAACGGTGAAAGCAGACGCCCATCAGGATAACGAAGCCGAGCGCGATGGCCGCGCCCCGCGAACCTGAGCCAATCAGCGCCAGCATCGGCACCGCCAGCACGGGATAAAACAACATTCGTTTAAGAAATGTCATTCGCGGTAGGACGCCAAAGAAAATAATCAGGATCAAGCCGCAAGCAATATGTCCTAGGCCGATCGTGTTACTGCTTGGCGTAACCAGACGATCGGAGCCACCTAGCGACGTCAGCGAGTAACCGCAGATCACAAAAGCCGCAATCGAAAATCCCCAAAAGAATCGCCTCAGGGCTTGCGGCGTGCCCAGGACGAAGAACGGTGCAACGATCACGATCCCGGTGACCGTCAGGAAGCGCCCCAACTTCTCAAGGCCTGCATCAAATACCGGTGTGTAACTGAGGCTGGCAGCCATCATCACGGCCAGAACGATAAACAGAAAGTAAGAACCTGGCATCGCTACCACGGGTTTCTTACGCAGGAAATTGAGCAGAATGCCTGCGACCAGCACCGCCCCAAGTGCAAGCGTCAGGTCCCAGGGCAACAAGGCAGCCACGCGCTCGTCCCCCTTAACATCTCCGATGACGACGTACAGCGCCAGCGCAAGTTCGGGCCACGCTAGAAACGCTGCCAACGCGATGAGGGCGACGAGGCCAAGTAAAGCGACTCGCGGCGTTGGACCAACCGCAAAAAGCACAAACCCGAGCGCAGCGGACGCGGTCACGATTGCCGCACTCCTCATCATTGTGACCAGGTCTCCGGCGCCGAACCAGCCGTCCGGTCTGGCGTGGATATTCATGGATTGTTTTTGCCAGTCGAAAACAGAACATCATCCACGTGTCGCATCGCCTCTAAATTCACTGGCGTCACCCCGTCAAGCAGATCCCGTGGCGTATAACCGTACTTCGCCATGTAATCCGCTAGCTCGGAGACTTTACGGCCCATCAGGGGATACGCTCGGGGCGCGATTTCGCAAATCACTTCCGGCCGGCATTCGGACCGTTGGAAGAAATTCTCCAGGCCTTTTAGGATCGGCAGTTCGAACCCTTCGGCGTCAATCTTGATTAACTTTATTCTTTCAATCGCGTGACTCTCGACATACGAATCCAGGCGAATGACCGGAACATCCAGCGTGGTTACGATTTCGGGCCCAGACTTGTAGTCAGACACCATCGTGTTTTGGCCCGGCTCACGTGTGACATAGATCCGGCATTCCCCCGCGATTTCACCGGCCCCGCAGGCATTCGGAGTGATCGCATACTCCGGATTTAGCTCCGCCAGTCTTCGTACCCGGTCGAAATATTCCGGTACCGGTTCAAAACAATGAACCTGCCCTTGCGGTCCGACGAGCCCCGCGGCGATGGCCGACAAATATCCGATATTCGCGCCAATATCGAAAAACACGTCGCCGCGACGCAGGAATTTCTTCATCGTTTCGACAATCGGAACGGCGTACGACCCGAAATACATCGGCGTGGTGCCGCGATACGGACCCATGTCAAATTCAAAAAGGACATTTTCAATCCGCCTGCGCGCCGGGAGCGGAGGCATGCGGCGGACCGTATTAATTTTCGCGAGCAGCACCCGGCAGAAAAGCGCCGGATTCTTCGTCAGCAATGTCGTTGCGCGCGAGGCGGTAGCGGCTAGGTGCATGGCTTGTCCTGAGAGACGGTGATTAGCTGATTCGCTGGTTTGCTAGAAGGGAAGTGTTTCGTCCACTAGCTCGCAGTGGGCGAAAAGTTTCTGTAGCTGGGTCATTCGTTCGAAGTCCGATCTTCGAATGCGATTTTCCTTCAGATTACGGACCACTCCCGTTTTATGGCCGTGCAGATCAAGTTTGATGGCCGTTCGCGGCAGATTGAGTGGGCTTCCCGGAACACCCCATGCCGGTCCTTTGTGAATCCCGTTCCCGTGGATCGCTGCAATGCTTCCGCGCTTGGTTCGCAATGTAGCCCAGGAGTTGCGCGGGTAAATTCGCTCAACTTCCTCGTCGCTAAGCCGGCCGTCGTGCCCCGCGATTCCCAGGTCGCGCGAAAGCCGAGGCCGGCAGGAGCGGACGTCGTAATGATTCGAGCCCGGAACGTAAACGAGGGGCCCACGCGTGTCGTCGATGTCCACCAGGTAAATGAAAATCTGCAACGAATCCGACTCGTCGTTATCCTTGTGAAAATTGCTGGAGTGCAGCGGCCGGTTCTGAGGAAAATCTCTAACCACCGTCACTCGATAGAGCGGCGGGATGTACCCGAGAAAGTTAGCCGCGATCTTCAGGATACTTTGGTGGAAAGCGACAGCAAGCAAATCGGGAATATTCACCAGCGGGTCGCGCAACGCGATCATTTTTTCGCTCGCCGCCAGTTCCTGGTACGAAAGCCCTTCAAGCGATCGGCGCTCCTTGGATTGAACGGTATACGCCCGTTTCGTGTCGATTTGCAGATTCCAGAACATGGAATCTGCTTTCCGGTAGATCGAATCGATCAGGTCCTTGGGAAAAAATTCGGATATCAGCGCGTATCCATGCCTGCGTAAACCACTTACCTGTTGTTCTTCGAAGTTCGTTGGCGCCAGTAAATCGCGATTGCGCCGGAAGATTTCTCGCATCGCCGCGCCGGCGATTTGCCGCGAATAAATCATGCGCGCCTTGCATATAGCGCTGTAGAAATGCGGTTGTTTGCGCAGAGCACTGAGCAAAAATGGTGGACGGGCAGAATTCAGGTTGGCCAGTGAGTTCATTTTATACTCCGTGACCGGCTGACTTCTTGTCACCTCGCGAGCCGGGGGCAGCGGCAGCGGCGAAGACTATTCTAATCCGCAGCTCCGGCTGCAGCAAAACGTCTTGGTGACGAGTCCGCTCGCGATTGTTGCGTCGTTGCCGAGGCGAACTCTCGCAGCACGTCGCATACCTCGTTGATTTGATCTTCCGTCATAGCCGAGAAGAGCGGCAAAGCAATACAACTTTCCCCGGCGGCCTCGGTGTGCGCGAGTTCTCCGATCGGTGCGGTGCAAACCCCCACGAAATAAGGCTGCGAATGGATAGGCGG
>Ga0210393_10005364_pt1 | contig 10096 bp, 7 predicted proteins | sample IncBWC27OmetaG_FD_160068 | JGI IMG/M metagenome (GOLD analysis project Ga0210393, IMG submission 160068) | Forest soil microbial communities from Barre Woods Harvard Forest LTER site, Petersham, Massachusetts, United States - Inc-BW-C-27-O ...
ACCCAAGAGCGACACATGTCTTGTATTAACTAACAGACTCAACATCAAGGAGAAATCATGAATCGCCGGACCTTCGCTTATTTGGGCACGTTGGTGCTCGGCATTCCTGATCGTTTCAAGGCTCACTTCGGCCAGGACAACGTCTTCATGGACGTCGACGGAAACAACCAAATCGAACTAAGGAGACAGATCGTGAAGAGGGAAATTATCCGCGTCGAACCGTTTGACAGCAATTTCGAGAAATGGGGTGTGCCGGTTTCGACCTGCACTCGCGCCGGCGACATGATCTTCGTCTCGGGTCTGCCGCCATTTGATCCCAAGACCGGAGAACTTCTCGTCCACGCGCCTTTTGAACAGCAGGCCGAACGCTGCCTGGAAGAGTTGAAGACGGCACTTGAGGCGGCGGGATCTGACCTCGAGCACGTCTTGAAGGTGAACGTACTCTGCGTAAGCCCGGAGCGCTTCAAGGCATTCAACGAAATTTACAAGCGCTACTTTCCCAAGAATCCGCCAGCCCGCATTTTCTTCTGTGTGCCGGTGTGGACGGGCCCGTTTGATATTGAAATCGAGTGTATCGCGGTCCGGAAAGACTAATTGTCTGATGGCAACCACGTAGCGATTGAGCGATGCTCCAAACCCACCAAACTCAGGAAGTCGGCCGACGGAAGAATTACCTGCTTTCTTCGAGACCTGTAGTCAATTTATGACCTGCCCAGTCATTTCGGGGCGATTCAAAAGATAACTCCTGACCACCCGGCTAACCGGACATGTTCATTCCAGTACCCACTTGGGCGGTTTCGGCGTTATTCAGGACTTGCCCAACTTCGCTAAACGGCAAGTGGGATTCTCTAACTACTTAATGCCAGCAGTTAGGGGTAGACTGACCGTATGACCGCCCGGGCCAACAAATCTTCCGGGTCTGAAGCCCCAATGAGATCTCAAGATGGGTCGCACCCAGTCGCTTATGCCGTTTTGTCGGGCATTGCCGTCGGTCTGTTTCTGCCGGTGGTGGGACTTCTCCTAGACTCTCACGACACTTACTTCAACGCGCTTCTTCCAGTTTCGCTTGCAGGTGGTGCCATCGTCGCTTTTTTCGTTTGGCGTCGCGAACGCCAGACCTCATTTTTTGAGCCCCACGGTCCATTTGAGAGCGGTGACAAGCACACTGACGCCAGCAAACTCCGGCCCAAGGATGTTTGGACTCCGGAACCCAAGCACCTTGTTCCGTTCGGTCCTAGTGGCGTGGGCCAGTGGACTGCTCACCCCATCGGACTAGTCATAGTGATTGGATTAGTGCTCATGGGTTTAGTTTCTCGAACCCCGGTGAGTGAACTCATGTTCTTTTCCCTTCTAGGTGGTGCCGTTGTCGGCTTGTTTCTGTGGCTATATCACCGGTAATCAAATCCGATTATCAATGTACGAATTGTCGGTCAGAGGTTAACTCCTGGTAAGTCGGCTTACCGGACAAGTTCCGTACCAGGACTTAATCTGTCCGGTTACGGCGCTAACCAGGAGTTGAAAGTTGGCAATGCTTTGCGCTGCACTTCTCTGCTGGGTATCATGGGGACCAAATGTCCACATCGTCCAATAGTTTCCTGAAAATAATTGGAGCAATTCTATATGGACTGGTAGCAGGTTTCGCTGCGACCGTTGTAATTGTTCTCGGATGTATTTTCCTGGGACTTCTGTCGGGATGGGCGTTTAATTCATTAGGCTGGAAGCAACTTGGCGATTCGGCTTTAGTGGCCGGACTCTCTTCCGTCTACTTCACTGTCGTCATCGGTCTTATAGTTGGATTAGTCGTTTGGTATAAGGTGTCGACAACCCGTTTGCGACAATAATCGGCGCAGCCAAAGGCTAACTCCTGATAAGGCGTCACAGATAACTTGGGTACCGGGACCCACTTTTCCGGTTACCGCGTTAATCAGGTACAACAGACTTAATGGGCATGCGCAAGCTCTTCCATAGGGCGATTCCACTGAAGAGGACTATCGGGTTGCCAATTCGGGGCTGAAAGCAACTTGCAGGCTCCTTCGGAAGAATTGCGAAAGGTCCAACCTGTAAAAAACCAGTCTTCGTGTTCGAATACAGCGTGCACTTCAGCAATGCCGCGAAATGGCTCGCCTTCGCGCACAGCTCCTGCGCATCCGTAAATGTCGTAGCCATCACCATTTTTCCTAGTTCGGGAGGGTGTGAACGTTTGAAGATCAGGATACTGGGCGAAGTCTTCGCCATGATTAGTGCTCATCGCCACAACGAACGTTCGAATATCTGCGCCTCCTCTTCCTACTGTAGGAACTAAACCATAGAGCTTCTCCCACTTTCGGTAGTGGTTGGCCTCAACGTAGCCGTCAAGCCGTTTGGCGAGAGCGTCTCGTTGCTCGTTGGGGATCGCTGAAAACGGTTCCAAAATCTGGCCAGACGCAACAAAAGTGGAGAGCAAAAATACCAGAAGATATGGCAAGTTCCCAGTCGAGAGTCGCATATACGCTTGTTAGCACAGAGTCTTGAGTGAGAACAAGGCAATTTCTCGATTAAACCATCCGCACTTGAACCTGATGACTAATTCTGTCCTCAACTCCTGGTAAGTCGGCTTACCGGACAAGTTGATCCTAGTACCCTGTCATTTCATGAAAATGACCGCTAAGATTCCGACAACAATGATGGCCAACGACAGGACGACTTGGAGCCAGCGGGGCAGGTAGTCCCATGCCTTACGGAAGTCGGGGCCCGTTGAATGAGGCTCCGGTGGAACGATTGCTTTGGCGTGATTGGTGTTCATGAATAGGTTTGCCCCGATTCTAAACCAAACTGTGACATAGCGTCCGTCTTTCCTGGTAAGTCGGCTTACCGGACAAGTGGGTCCCAGTACCCAAATGGACGGTTACCCCGTTAATCAGGAGCTGATGGGCGAAACTCTAGGCTCACTGCAAAGTGAACGGCGATTTTGCAGCTTTTTCAAAGAGTCCACAAATCCTCTCCAAGGTCTCGGGCCGAAATGAATTGAAGTTGTGCGAAAGCCAAGCAGACATCATTTGCCGAACTCAATCGCGACTTCGAGGAATAGCCTCAAAAGGTTAGCTTCAGGCCATACTGAAATTCACGAGCTGGCCGGGTGGCTGTGGCTTGTCCGAGAGTGCCAGGGCCGTCCCAGCGGGTAATGACGTGGTTCGAGGGGCCGCAGGGTTGGTATTGTCCGTTGCCATCGGCTGGGCCGCAGTTCACATTGCCCGCGATCCCCGAGTTAAAGCTGTTGTCTCCCCTGAACTGCGTATGGTTGAACAGGTTGAATGCGTCGAAACTAAATTTCAGGCGAAACCGCTCTTTGATGGTCCAGTTTTTGGCGAATTGGATGTCAATATTCATCTGGTCTGGGCCGGAGCACAGACCGCGAGGAGCAGAGCCAAGGGACCCAATTGAGAAACCAACGAGAGTGACTGCATTCTGGTTCCACAACTGAGGTCCACTTGATCCAGAGTTGCAGTTGACTCCGGGGGTCGCGTTCGGACGATCCGTGAAAGTGAAACCGGTTCCGCTGAGGGATTGGAGTGTACAGCCCTGGTTTCCGCCGGAGGTACTGCAAGTATTTTCACGAACCGCGGCTGGAGCCCAGTTCGTTTGGACGTCAGTAACCCCGTAGAGGAAGAGGTTCATCGAGGCTCCGCTCATCGCGGTGATGATACTGTTCACTTCCCATCCCCCAAGAGTGCCACGAATGAAGGCACTCTTGTCTTGAAGCTTCGGCAAGTAATAGACCTCGTTAGCCACGAAGATATTGGGCCGGTTGATAGTCGAATTCCCCTTATCGACGATCGTTTTTGAGGGGTCACTAAAAGCACCGACGAGCGCGAACCCCGAAGAGAAGGTAAGGTCGACGTCGGCGATCGAGTGCGACCAGGTGTAAGAAGCCTGAAGGTTTAGATTGCCGAATCTCGACCGAAACAAAACTTGTAGCGCATTGTAGCTGGAGTGGCCTCGCCGGCTGAACGTGCTGATGCTTCCGAAGTTTCCAGCTGGACGCAGAGCATTCTGCTGAGCTCCGGAAGTGAAGGCACCCACAAGCCAGCTGGATTGCGGAATCCGATTCTGGTCATAGGCGCTCGTCAGGTGCACACCCGAATCGCCTACATAGCCCAACTCGAGAGTGGTGTTGGGGACGATTTCCCTCTCGACGGACAGATTCCATTGCCAGCTATTGGGAATGTTGGGAGCAGGATCGCGAGCTGCGCTCGGCGACAAGGACGGATTGCTGAGCGGAACTGCTGAGGCAAGTGTTCGATTTTCCGTTGCGTTAATCACAAACGGGGAGGTGTAGTACTGGCCGAGGCTAGCATTGACGCGATCCCGCTGGAAGAACTGGCCAACACCGATCCGGACCGCCGTCTTACCGTCTCTCGTCATATCCCACACGAGGCCGGCTCGAGGGGCGATCGTGTTGTTGGCGTTGTAGGCTAAGGCGCGGTTCGGTCCCGCGGTCCCGCTGGACAACGGCAAGGGGATTTCCATAGAGGTGAGCTGGGCCGCGGCCGCTCCGCATGGATCGGTTCCGGGAACAACAACTACACCATTGCAGGCATCGCCAGCCGGGCGATTTGGGTCATAGTTCGCCACGCTCCAGGAAGCCATTTGGTTATAGGCGGAGTATGGCTCGCGCAGGAAGGAGTAGCGGAATCCGTAGACGAGAGTCAAGTTTCGAAGCAACCTCCACGTATCGCCGGCGTATAACTCGATGTCATGCCATCGAATTTGGGAAACCGGGTTCGTGGACTGTTCCCCAACATCCCTAAAAATCTGGCCTGGGAGCAAGGCGTTGGTAACCGGGTTGCCCGTGTCCGTGAGCACATTACTGAGACTGAATGAAGGCTGATCATAGCCACCGAAGTTGTCTTCATTCTTGGCGTTGGTGCTGTAGAGAACACCGACCCTGAAGGTATGGTTCTCATGAACTTTCGAAAGATTATTTTGGAAGTTGAAGAGACTCATATTGTTTTCGAACGGTGCGCTCGTTGAGGTGGCGTAATAGCTCCCATAGGGGCCGAATCCGCCAGACTCTACGGGAAGGCCAGGGTTCTTCCGAGTCGGCCAGGCGGTCGGGATCACAGCGTTGATCTGACCCACCAGACCGGGATCCTCGCCAGCGAAGGATGTGTTAATTGCGTTATGCGAGTAACCGAATTCCAGATCATTGACCAGCGAATCGCTCAACTGCGAAGAGAGCTTGGCAAGCAAGCTACTGGAGGGCTGGCTCCAATCAGACTGCACAATCGGGAAAATAGAATCGCCCCCGAAGGCGGCGCTATTCGGGGCGGGGTTTTCCCAGGAATCACTCGTATAGCGGAAGGTCGCACGATGCCGCTTGTTGATCTCGTAATCGATACGGACGTTATACTCGCTCCAGTTGTTCTGGTTTTTGATGTTGTCGGCCCAGTTGTCACGCCCGTTAATCAAGGTACTCTGGTTCGGCAGGGGGTAAAAGTCCAGTAGCAATTGGCCAGCGACTTCAGAATTCGCGAGAATGCCCCCCTGAATATTTCCGTTGGGAAGCGGGTTACCACTTCCCGGAACAAGGTATACAGCTGCCTGCCCCGGGGTAAATTCCGGCTGGGCGTTGCAGGGGTCAACTGCCGCGAAATCCCCACCTCTCTCGGCAGCCGTCGGCAGGCAGGAAGACACGGGAGAGGCTCGCACTTCACGATTCCATTCCTGATTCCACCAAAAGAAGAGCTTGTTCCTAACTATGGGTCCACCGATGTGATAGCCCCAGTCATTCTTGCGGAGCTCCGCCTTCGTGGGGCTGGCGACCTGCTTTGAGAAGAAAGAATATGCGTCCAGGGCATCATTCCTGCCGGCGTAAAACAACCCGCCATGGAACTGATTCTCACCCGACTTCGTTGTGATACTAATAGTGGCCCCGGCCGCTTGCCCATACTCCGGTCCATAAGAGTTGCGAAGCATCTTGAATTCTGCGATCGCATCCACGGAGGGATAAATTAAGATAGTCCGGTTAGAACCGAGGTCATTGTTATTGACGCCATCGACCAAAAAGAGGTTATAGGTACTGGGGTTTCCGTTAACGGAAAAATCTGCACCCCCCGCCAAGCCCTTGTCACGAGAATTAAAGTATTGCGTCGGAGAAACCCCCGGCGAGAGGGTAACCAGACCCATAAAATTTTCGCCGTTGAGCGGAAGCTCACGGAGCTGCGGTCCTGACACGACTTCGCCAAGTTCCGCGGAAGAGGTTTGAACCCGGATGCCCGATGAATCAACCGTGACAGTATCGGAAGACGTTCCCAAGGTGAGTTGAGCGTTTACTTCGGTGATGGTAGAAACGTGGACTTCGACGTCCTTCACAATGTGGCGTTTGAAGCTGGGGAAGTTGATGCTAACCTCATATTTGCCCAGCGGCAACTGCGGAGCGGAATAGACCCCCAGATCGGAGGTCTTCACGATGAAGATGGCATTTGTGCCCGTATTCTTGACCGTCACCGAAGCGCCGGCAACGGCTCCCCCCGATGAATCCGTCACCGTGCCACAGATTGAACCTGAATAGCTTTGGGCGAAAAGACCGGATGGCGCTTGCAGAAGGAAGATAATCAGAAACAGCAGCGCATCCATGGTGAAGCTAGAACACCAGCCGGTCCTTGCTCTCTTAAGATTCCATTTCATTTGATGCATTCCACAATTGCTTACGGCCAGCTCATTTCTAGCGCATAGATTTCCGTGGTGCTGATATCGCGGGCAAACAAAGGAGAGTCATCAAGCGCAAGGCCAAACCACTCCGCAAACGCTCCGGTGGTCAAGCGTCCGAGATTTTTCAGATCGATTATGTTCTCGATCTTGCCGTCGCCAAGCCGAAATCGGAGGATGCGCTCACCAACGTGCCGCCCAGGGTCGTCCCAGGCCTGAAAGTAGAGGTACTTTCCGTCACGAGACCAGCTTATGAAGCCGCCTTCCACGCCGATCGGCATCCACTTCTTGGTGGAAAAATCAAACAACATCAGTTTGCCGAGACGTCCGTTCGTGACAGCCGCAATAAACCTTCCATCCGGCGACCATCGAGGGGAGTACAATCCAGACGAGTCAGGCAAGGTGGATATATGCTTGGAGATGAGGTCGATGAGATAAATCGGCTTGTTCGGGACATCAAGGGTGCCGAAGACCAGGGAGTTTCCGTCGGGTGACCAATTCACATCCATCTGGACCTGCTCGCTCGGAAGTACTTGCTGTGGGGTACCGCCTTCGTTCGAGACCACGTAAGCATTCCACGCGGAGCCGGTGTCGCGAAGAATGCCGTTGAACGCGATCTGTTTGCCGTCGGGCGACCAGCGGGGCAAGAAAGCACGCATTGGCGGGAAGGTGAGCTGAAGTCGTTCACTGCCATCCGTTCTGCTCCGCCATAGTGTGCCCTCAGGGTAGGAAGTGTAGGTAACCCATTGTCCGTCTCTGGAGAACGCCAGGCCCTCAGCGGAGATTCCGGAAAAATAAGGGACGAACTGTCCGCTGCTCGAGTCGTAACGGATCAGTTCAGCTCGATGGGACTTACCGATGGCGAAGATTCTCTTGCCATCAGGGCTCGCCAAAGGATACTCAAAGTCCAGCGGGCCTGCGGTCAACTGGATTGGTTTATCGTCACGTTTCAGCCTTGGGAAATGCCCGGCTTCCGCGAGGGCCCAGAAATTGAGTCTGCCTTCGATCCTATTTTGGAAAATAAAAAATCGTCCGTCAGAAGTCCAGGTGCCGCAGCATGCCCCAAACATTTTGTGGAGTCCCGTTCCGTCCGCGGAGGCCTCCATGATTGCCATAGAATCGACGAGATAATCAAACTGCGTGAATCGGAAGACCCGTCCGTCCGGGGAAAATCGAAAGGCAAAGGGAACGCTGTCAGCCGTGAGGAGTTTTCGGGAGGAGGAACCATCCCGGCTAGTCAAGTAGACGTCATGTCCATAACCGTAGATGACGCTTGTTCCATCGGCGGCGAACCGTGCATCATGGGCGACGGCCGTCCCGACGCGCCGCGGCGACCCTCCCGCGACCGGTTGGATCCATAACGTAGAAGTTCCGTTTTCTTCCCCATTCGCTACCAGCAGCTCAGTTCCTTCTCTCGACAAGTCAAGCACCTGAGGTTGCTTGAGGGGCACCGAAAGTGGAACCGCCTCTCCGCCCTTGATAGACGCCTGAACGATTCGAGTGCCCTTCTCGGGTAAGGCCTCAGTGAAATAGACTCGCGCTCCGTCAGTTGTCATTGGGCCGAATTTTGCTTGACCATCATTAGTGAGCTGAGTGAATCGCAGTACTCTTGGGGCGCCGGGAGTTCGCCAAACTGTCCTCCAGAGTACCCACGAGCACGTTACGAATAAGACTGCGCCGAGTGTCACCAGCCAGTAGTACCGAAGGCTCCCCCTAGGCTGCGGTGTAGCAGGGGGAACCTCTGCAGCCAGTTGGACTGAGGAAGGGACACCACCTTTCACGGGCACGATGAGCCGATATCCGCGGCGAGGGAGAGTCTCGACGAAGCGCGGATTATCGGAATCGTCGCCAAGCGCTTGGCGGAGCTTTTTGATTGCGGTGTTCAGGCTGTGATCAAAATCCACGAAGGTGTCCGAAGGCCACAGCCTCTGCCGCAATTCTTCCCTAGTTATTACCTCCCCTGGGCGTTCCAGCAAAAGCGCTAAGACTTGGAATGGTTGCTCTTGCAGCTGGATTTTAATGCCCGACTTGCGCAATTCACCTGTTTGAAGATCAACTTCAAAGACCCCAAACTGCAAAACCTTCGTATTCGGAGTTGTTCCTGACACGGCAATCCTCAGGACCGAGAGTGTAGCACGGACTAAAGGGCGACAGGTTAGTTCACCCAGGCACTAGAGCCCTGAATTGTCAATAATTTAGACGGAGAGATAGGCATCCCTTCCAGATCACCTCCCGTGCATTGTCAGCGTTGAGCGTAGGGGGCGATAGTGCCCTCGCAAGACGCCGATTGGGCCGGCCAAAGCCCAAATCTTAGAATGAAAGAGGATGACAATGAGGAATCTACGGACCATCACAGCGGTTGTTTTGATGTTGGGTTTCGTCGTCGGATCCATTTACGGCCAGTCGGGCACCCCCAAATTGAAGGTGATCGTTCCATTTCAATTCTGGATTGGGCAGGCGACTCTCTCCGCTGGTCAATACATGATCACCTCTTTAAACGATAGGGTGTGGGTTCAAGAAGTAAACGGCCGGAACAATGCCCTAACGTTCACTGGCAGGCTAGATGGGAAAGTCGGCGAACAGAGCAGCAGAGTCATCTTCGATTGCTATTCTGGTGAGTGCTTTCTGTCCCAGATCTGGTTCGATGGCCAGGAAGCCGGATACACCCTGCCTCAATCGAAGCACCAGGTTGAGCTGGCGGCTAGGGGTGGTGGCCAGCAGTTCGCTCTGTTGAGTACGAAGGCCTCGCGCTGACTCGGATAGTACGGCCGGATCCCGGGATGGAATCTTTTCCATCCCGAGATCCACATTGCCGACTTGTACTCAGTTAGCTGCTTGACGAGAGAATTAAAAGTGTCAAATCAGTTGGAATCTCCCGTCCGGGTTTCAAGGCCTGCTGACATCAATACTATGGCCTGTTCTTGTGTTTTTGATGCCCGGAGAAGCAGGTGTCGGTGCTCTCGGTGGAATTCCTCCTGGACCCAAGTTACCGGTCATCGCCCTTGTGTGGGTACCCCATACTCTGGCTACCTGCACAGAATTGCTTTGCAACAACATTGTAATTGCTCTGGGGCAACGACAGCCCTAGGTTTGCGAAATTAGTATATGCACAGAGTTAAGATCCGAACGAGAAAACCACTCGGCGTCGGAGTCTCGTTCGATTGACAAAGCCCCAGGTGGCGAGTGGTCCTGGGGCTTTATTCCTGTGCAAACTTCAGTAACCTTCATTCAACGCTCAACACGCCGCCCCACACACGTAATTCCTGACAAACAAAACCATCCCGCAGCTAGGTACTAGTAGCCACTTGTCCGGTAAGCCGACTTATCAGGAGTTGCGGATGTTTACCAGGCTAAAGGCCACAAATAGCCCGTCCCAAGCACACTGAGTGTCGCAGCGCAGCAAACCTTG
>Ga0210393_10005366_pt1 | contig 10096 bp, 11 predicted proteins | sample IncBWC27OmetaG_FD_160068 | JGI IMG/M metagenome (GOLD analysis project Ga0210393, IMG submission 160068) | Forest soil microbial communities from Barre Woods Harvard Forest LTER site, Petersham, Massachusetts, United States - Inc-BW-C-27-O ...
CACGGCGATCCTCAGCTACGCGGCCAAGTACGCGTCGGCATTCTACGGCCCATTCCGCGAGGCGGCCGAGTCGACGCCGAAGAGCGGGGACCGCCGCGGCTATCAGATGGACCCGGCGAATGGCGCCGAGGCGCTGAGGGAAGTGGCGCTGGACATCGAAGAAGGCGCCGATGCGATTCTGGTCAAACCCGCCGGTCCGTATCTCGATATCGTGCACCGGGTAAAGGCCGCCACCGGGTACCCGGTCGCGGCGTATCAGGTGAGCGGTGAGTACGCGATGGTGCAAGCGGCGGCCGAGCGGGGTTGGCTCGATGGCGACCGCGCGATGATGGAGTCACTGATCGGCATCCGCCGCGCGGGCGCCGATTTCATCCTGACGTATTTCGCCACGACTGCCGCGCGCCTCATTCGCCGTGGCTGGGAGTAACATGCGCTATCGCACGTTCCCGGGAACCGACGTCACGGTGAGCGAGGTCGGATTCGGCAACTGGACCACCTCGACCGGCTGGTGGGGCGAGATGTCGGATGAGGATGCGATCTCACTCCACCGCAAGGCGCTGGATGAGCACGGGATCACGTTCTTCGACACCGCCGATGCCTATTCCAACGGCCGTGGAGAGCACCAGTTGGCCGCCGCTTTTCGCAACCGGCGTCCAGAAGTTGTCTACGCGACGAAAGTGGGCTACGACATCTACGATGCCGAGGCGCGAAGCGCCCGGCGGGGCCAGTCAGAGTTGCCGATGCGCACCGATCCAGCCTATCTGCGTCTCGCGGTCGATCGGTGTCTGGAGCGCCTGGAGACCGACTACCTGGATGTTCTCCAGATCCATAACGTAAAGATGGACCACGTACGCGACCCCGAGCTCTGGGCCACACTGCGCGATCTCAAGCGCGAGGGAAAGATCCGCGTGTGGGGCGCCGCCTTCGGCCCCGCGATCGGTTGGCTCTACGAGGCAATCGAGCTCTGCGAGCGCGAGCCGGATATCGGGATGATCCAGATGATCTGGAACATTCTCGAGCAGCATCCCGGCACCGCGATGATCGATGCCGCGCGCCGCACGGCCCCGCACTGCGCGTTCACGATCCGCGTCACGCACGCGTCCGGGATGCTCGAGGGTCACTACACCGAGGACACCGTGTTCGCGGACAACGACCACCGCCGCCATCGCCCGCGGTCGTGGTTGATCAACGGCCTCCAAAAAATCCGCACGCTCGACTGGATGACGACCGAGATGACCTTGGGCCAGGCCGCGCTCAAGTGGCTCCTCGCCGAGCCGGTGGTGATGTCGACGCTCCCCAACATCTACGACGCCACGCAGCTCGCCGAATTCGCGGCCGCCAGCGACGCGCCGGATCTGACCCAGGCGCAGCTCCAACGCGTTGCCGAGCTCGCGGCCGCAAACTTCGGCGTCGACGAGCCACCGATGGCCTACAAGGGCACCATGGAGCGGCCTACCGCCGCCGTGTAAGTGCGATGCCGGTGGGCTGGGCGACGGTGCCGCCTGAGATGACGCTATCTGGCGTGACGGTCCCGCTCACGGCCAGCTGAGCGGAAGACAACTCGTCGATCGTGCTGGTGGAAAAGTTCGCCAGCCACAAATTGCCGCTCGCATCGAACGCGAGGCTCACGAGCCGAGTCCCCGAGATCGCGAGCGTCGTCGCGGGCGAGGGATCACCCCCCGCCCCCCGCTGCGCGGGAGTATAGTCGAACACGGTCGAATCGTTCGACGTCACCCACAGGTCGCCCGCGGCATCGAATGCGAGGGCACTGGGCATCGCCATATTCGGAAGGCCAATGACGATCGTCGGTGACGACGCGGCGCGGGGATATTCGTAGAGCGTATGGGTGGCGATGTCGCCGACCCAAAGATTCCCGTGAGCGTCGAACGCGAGGGCGTTTGGGCCAATGACCGGTGAGGTGCAGTGCTGCGTGAGCTTGAGCGTCGGCGTGGACCACTGCCCGGCCGCGTACTCGACGATCTCACAGTTATCGACGCTCGCGATCCACAGGTTCCCCGCGGCATCGAACGCCAAGCCGCCGGTGAGCGTCAAACTCGTGTCGGCGAGCACCACGCTCGGAGTCGGCGCCGCGCTGTCGAGCTGCGCGGCCGTGTACTCGAAGATCGCCGGAAGGACCGTGTCCTCGACCGGCGTACGGGTGAGCTCGACCCACAGGTTGCCGCTCGGATCGAAGGCAATCGCCTTCGGCCCATCGAGGTCAGACGGCTCTATGATGCGTCGCGAGCCGCCGAGCTCCACCAACCCGGTTTGGGCGTCGTCGTTGGCGATCCAAAGCTCGCTGTGCGGCGAGGGACGTGAAGGCGCCGATGTCGGCGCACTACACGCAAGAATGCCGACGACGGCTACGACGGATACCACGCGGGGCCTCGACACGCGCCCAAAGAACAACGCCGCTCCGTGGCCGACCAGTGCCGATGGGGCGAACGCCCGTCACGAGGGGACGAGGGACTGTCAGTCCACGCGTTTGAACACGAGCGACGCGTTGATTCCGCCGAAGCCGAACGAATTGGACAGGACGTACTCGACGCGCTGATCTCTCCCGACCGACGGGATATAGTCGAGATCACACTCGCGGTCCGGCTCTTCGAGATTGATCGTTGGCGGGAGCCACTCGTGCCGCAAGCTCAGCGAGCAGATCGCGGCCTCGATCGCGCCGGAGGCGCCGAGGGCATGTCCGTAGTAGCCCTTCGTACCGCTCACGGGGACGCGATAGGCCCGGTCGCCGAACACCTGCTTGATGGCGGACGTCTCGGTCGGATCATTGAGCGGCGTGGAGCTGCCGTGTGCATTCACGTACCCGATCTCGCCAGGCTCCAACTCCGCATCGCGGAGCGCGAGCCGGATCGACCGTGCCGCCTGCGTTCCACTGGGCAGCGGCGCGGTCATATGATACGCGTCGTTCGTGGTCCCATACCCGACGACCTCGGCGTACATGGGCGCTCCCCGCGCAATCGCCCGTGTGTGCTCCTCGAGCACGAGAACGACCGCGGCCTCCCCCATCACGAAGCCGTCGCGATCCTTGTCGAAGGGACGCGACGCGTGTCCGGGGTCATCGTTCCGCGTCGACATTGCCCGAATCAAGGCAAACGCGCCGAAACAGAGCGGCGCCAACGGGGTCTCCGACGCGCCACAGAGCATCGCGTCGGCATAGCCGTCGCGGATCAGCCGGTAGGCATCGCCAATCGCGATGGTGCCAGACGCACAACTCATCGCGTTCGTCGAGTTCGGTCCGGAAATCCCGAACTCGATCGCGATGTTGCAGCTCGAGGCACCGCCGTAGACGGCCAATGCCACGATCGGATCGACGGCCCGGAGGCCGCCCGCCAAAAACCGGGCGGATTGCTCTTCGGCGAACGCCACGCCGCCGAGTGCCGATCCCATGTTCGCGCCGACGCGGTCGCGATCCTCCCGAGCGAGATCGAGCGCCGCGTCCTCCAGCGCCATCCGCGCCGCGACCACGGAGAATTGTCCAAACCGGTCGAGCCGCTTGGCGCGCTTGGCCTCGATATGATCGCTGGCGACGAAGTCACAGACCTCGGCGGCCACCTGGCTACGGAACTGGGACGCGTCGAACCGCGTGACGGGACCGACCGCCGATTGCTCCCGGCGGAGTCCTTGCCACAGCCCGTCCCGCGTCAATCCGATTGGCGTGATCGCGCCGATTCCCGTCACGACGACCCGGCGTCGAAGCGTCATACGCGTTCTCCCGTCACTCGTTCAGCCACACCGGCCAGGCCGGCGAGGGTGCGCGACGCTATGCCATGCACGAAGACCGGCCCGATGACGCCCCGCGCGGCCAGCCCAGAGATGAGCGGCCACTTTGGCCCGTCCCACTCATGGACAATGCGCACGTGCGTCCCATCGCGGCGGGGCTCGAAAGACCAGAGCACATCCATACCGGTCGTTATTCCCTCGATGTGGCGATAGCGGATTTCGACATCTCTCTCGGCATTCATCTCGGACACCCACCGCGTTGGCCAGTTCGCGGGACCAAACGGGCGGTTGGCCGACATCTCGACGATGCCGGTCGTCCGAAATCGCACGTAGCGGTAATGCGAAAGCAGTGCCGGCCATCGCTCGACATCGGCGGCCAGGGCGTAGATCCGATCGAGCGGCGCGCGCACGAGCTGCTCATCGATGGTTTTCATGTTGGTGCCCATGCCGCTGCCACCCGAAATCCCAAATACTCACGGATCCGCGGCTGGACGCCGGTCGCCGCCCGCACGATCGTGCCGAGCTCGCCAGGGGTAAACCCGCGCCGGATGGACATAATGCCGTCGTGACGGCTCACCGGATGAAACCCCAGCACGAACGAGAAAAGCCAGAGCCCGGCCACGGCGAGGTCGGAACGCAACAGGTCGCTAATAATGACCCCAACCCGGGCCACGCGGTTGAGCTCCTGAAGCAATGCGATCGCGTCGTGATCGAAGAAGTGATGCAGCACCTGGGAGCAGATCACGACATCGACGCTATGACTGGCGAAGGGCAGGTAGCGGCCATCCCCGACGACGGCCGCCGTCATGGACGTGCGTGCCGCCGCCGCGAGCCACTCGGCCGCCTCGAGCCCGACGGTGTCGAGCGTGACGCCCCTCCGCGCGGCCACCTCGCGTGCGCGGCGTGGAATGTCACCCATGCCGGTCCCGACGTCGAGCAACGTCGCCCGTTTGGGCAACGAAGGCAGGAGCGACTCCAGCTCGTGCATGACCGCTCTCGTCCCGCCCATGAGCGAATTGGCGAGCATGACGTCGCGCAGCGAGCGGCGCGCGAGCGCCGGATCAACGCCCGGTGCGTCGAGGATCTCGTCCCCGTCGGGACGGATGCGCGGGTCAACGATCGATTTGAGCGTAGCCACCGCGGTAATAGAGCAGGGGGCTTGCCGTTCGAATCTCCGCGTGCTCGACCTCGCCGATGAAGATCGTGTGATCGCCACCAGGTATCGACCGTGATGCCCGGCACTCGAGGTAGGCCAGCACATCGTCGAGAATCGGCGCGCCGCATGTGCCGCGCGTATACCCGACGCCCTCGAACCGGTCGGTCTCCGGCGCCGCGAACCGGCGCCCCACCGTTTCCTGATTGGACGCCAGGATATTGATGACGAAGTGCGAGCACGCGGTCATCGCCGGGTGCAACGAGGCCTCGTGGTCGATGCAGACCAGCACGAGCGGCGGCGTGAGGCTGAGCGACGCGAACGCGTTCACGGTGAGACCGTGGTCGACGCCCGCCGTGTCGCGGGCCGTGACGACCGTGACGCCGGTCGCGAACCGCCCCAGGACGCTCCGAAAGTCATCCGGGTCCATGGTCATGACGCGAGAAGTCGAAGAAGGTAGGACGGCCGCAGCACTTCCCTCGGAGGAATGAAATCCCCGGTGACCCCCACAAAGAGATCAGCCATATCGCGCCGGCGGGCCAACGTGCGTGCCGCCCGATTCATGAGCGCCGGATACGCGGTGGCCGCGCCGACGATGCGCTCGACGATCCACTTCCCCGTGAACTCGTGGCGGCGGCACCGTTCATACGCTTCGAGCGCGATATCGGCCTGCCGCGTCGTCGTCGCCCGCGCTGCCTCCACGGCATACGGGAGGAGCAGCTCGCCCCCTCTGAGCGCCGCATAGATCCCCTCGCCAGTGAATGGGTCGAAGAAATCCGCCGCATCGCCAACCAGCGCGGCTCCGGGCGCCCACGCCCGCCGCGCGTGCTGCGCAAACGGACCCGTCGCGCACACATCGGACACTCGCTCGGCATCGGCGAATCGCGGCGCCAGATGCGGCCGGCGCGTGATCCACGCCGTGAGAAATCCCGCCGGATCGCCGCGGATGAGGCGCGCGGCTCTCGCCGAGACGACCAATGCGACGTTCGTCACGCCATTGCCGACGTCGGCGAGGCCAACGTATCCGTCGCGTTCCACGTGCATCTCGCCCCACTGGCCAATGCCTGCTATGCCGCGATAATGCGTGACGAGCGCGATGCGGCGCGGCCAGCTGGAAAACCGCGTGAGCCCGAGTCGTCGTCCCACGATGGACCGCAAGCCGTCGGCGCCCACCAGGAGTCTGGCTCGCAGCTCCCTCGTGCCGACACGAACACCGGTCACTCTGCCAGCGCCATCGCGCAGGAGATCGTGTACGCGTTCGCCTTCGGTGACGCGTACGCCGACGCGACGCGCGCGCTCGAGGACCAACGCGTCGAGGTCGCGCCGACGCAAGGCGAGGCCCCGATCGCGGAAGCCGTGAAATCCGTGAGCAGCGGCGAATTCACCATAGATCTCGGAGCCCGAGGGGCTGCGGACCAGCATGCCCGCGAGCTGCGCGGCCCCCGCTGCTTCGACCGCCTCCAGCGCTCCCATATCATGGAGAATGCGCGAGGCCTGCGGACTCAGATACTCGGCGCACACCTTATCGCGCGGGAATCGCGCCCGGTCGAGCAGGAGCACGTCCACGCCCGCACGGGCGAGCGCCCATGCGGTCGCCGAACCGGCCGGCCCGCCTCCGACGACGATTACCTCGGCGTCCATGCGGCTCCGCCGCACGTCGATGCGCTTCGCGCTCGACTAGTCGGTTGGAACGGGTTCGCTTTGCTCACCCTGACCCCCAGATGCTCGCCACCGCGCCTATCGCCGAGCTGACGGCATTGACGCCGTCGTTCGTCAGCCACCCCAGTCCGCCTGAGGCGGTCGTGGCGGCGCCGCAGCTATGTACCAGCCGCTCGGTCGCCAGGTTGCATTCCGGACACCGTCGGCGCGCCTGTAGTGTTGCCCCCAAGAGGGAATCAGCCGTCGATCCAATGACGCCACCAATGAGCGCGGCGGCTGCCACTCGAGCGGGCCACCCGATCAGCAACGCCATACCGGCGAGGAACGCTGCGCCCGCGATGCCGGCCGCGGTTCCAGAGGCCGTCACGCCACCCGACGTCCCTGGAGGCACGGGTCGCCACGTGAGAATAGAGCGAGGCGCCGCCGCGCTCATCGTCCCAATCTCGGTGGCCCACGTATCCGAGGTGGATGCCGCGAGCGCCCCGGCGCCAATGGCCTGCCAAAGTGTCACCGGATGCGCGATGTAAGCCACAGCGGCCAAAGCGAATAGTCCGCCGTTCGCGAGCACTTGGCACGCGTCGCGCTCACCACCTTTCTCGACGATCGCGCGCGTGCGGTGCTCTTTCAGGCGACGGCCGAGCCGCGAGAGTAGCGTGGAGGCCAAAAAGAACGCGATGAGCAGGATTCCCCAGTCCCATCCCGCCACGACGGACGCGGTGCCGACAATCGTCGCACCGACAGCGCCGTCTGTCGACAGCGAGCGTGCGTTGCGCGCGGTGATGGCGATCGCGACGCTCAGGACGAGCCCACCGGCGGCACGGACACCGATCGCACTCACAACCCAAGTATAACGGCGGTCGTCAATTGCGCGCGCTCTGACGCGCCTTTAGCTTCGCACCATCGGTATGCCAGCAACGGTCGACGCCCTTCTCCCTCTCAGCCTTCTCGAAGCGGTTCGGAGCGTCGACGCACCGCAGGACGACCAGGAAGCCGAGTTGGTGCCGGAGTTACGGAACAAGCGCCTGGGATTGAGCGAGACGGTCTACGCCCAAATCCGCCGCTATTCCGCCGCCGCCAAGAAGAAAGAGCGCACCCCACACGACGAAGCCGTCGCCCTGGCGCGCTTGATCGGACGCCGGTCCGATGCGGCCGAAGTCTTCGAATCGGCGGGCCGCATTCTGGCTCGCGAGTCGTTGGCAACCACCTCGCCGATGACGAAGCAGATCATCCTCGTGCTGCCCTCCATCCTCGGGCGGCCACTCGCCCTCCGTCAGGCTCGCCGCATCGCGACGCGATTCCTGAACGGGACGATGACCCGCGTCGGGAGCGCGCTCGTGCTCGAGGTCCCGGTGTCCGTGACGCTCGACTCGGCGCCGAACGAGCGCGGATGTGCGTACTACGAGTCGGTCCTCCGGGAGCTCGTGCGGCTGCTCGTGGGTGGCACTGGGGCGGTCGAGCACGTCCGCTGCACGAGCCGCGGCGAAGGGACGTGCGAGTGGCGCGCCGAGTGGCGGTCGGGCGGAGGGTAAGGCCATCCTCACGCGTGACAACCTCCCGGCGATCCAAGCGGCACTCGCTGAAATGGATCTCGACGGCTGGCTCCTGTTCGATTTCCGCGGCACGAATCCGATTGCGGCTGCCATGCTCGGTCTCAAAGGGCTGGTCACACGCCGCTGCTTCGGCTTTATCCCGACCCGTGGTGTGCCGGTCGCGTTGACTCACGCGATTGAGCAGCAACCGTGGCGGCGTTGGCCGGCGGAATGGGGCCGCGAGGTCTACAGCGGGTGGCGGTCGCTCGAGGAGGTGCTGGGGCGTCACGTCCGGGGTCAGCGCGTGGCGATGGAGTATTCACCGGGCGACGCCGTCCCGTATCTCGATCGCATCCCCGCGGGCGTCATCGAGATGGTGCGCGCTGCTGGTGCGACCGTCGCGACGTCGGCCGATCTCGTGAGTCGATTCTACGCCCAGTGGACGCCGGTGCAGATCGCCTCACATCGGCGAGCCGCCGAGGCCATCGCGGAGATCGCGCGCAATGCATTCTCGCTGGCCGGAGCGCAGACGCTCACCGAGTTCGAGCTCGCGCAGTGGATTCGCGACGCTTTTGCGCGGGGCGGCCTGGTGACGGATCATGGGCCAATTGTCGCCATCGGTCCGAACGCCGCCAATCCGCATTATGAGCCGACAGCTACCCAGTCCGCCGCAGTCGCTCCGGGGAGTGTCTTACTGATCGACCTCTTTGCGCACGAGCCGAACGGCGTTTGGGCGGATCAGACGTGGGTGGGCACCCTCGGCGCACCTGACACCCGTACCATCCAAATTTGGGAAGCGGTGCGCGACGCGCGAGATGCGGCGACAGCCCTGATTCGGTCACGCCTGACCAGCGGCCAGATCGTGCGCGGCATGGAGGCCGACGATGCCGCGCGGGCCGTCATCACGCAGCGGGGCTACGGCCCAAATTTCACGCACCGCACGGGCCATTCGATCGACGCCTACGAGCTCCACGGCTCGGGGCCGCACCTGGACCACCTCGAGAGCCGCGACGACCGGGCGCTGATTCCGGGCGTCGCATTCTCGATCGAGCCTGGCATTTACATACCACGCGAAATCGGCGTCCGCAGCGAGGTCAATGCCATCGTCGCGGACGCCGATCTCTTGGTCACGCCGGCCATGCCCCAGCGTGACTTGTTTGTCGTCTAGAAAATTTCGCGCTGCTTGACGTCGTACGAGGCCGTCGCAGGGGCGCTGCGGAGGCGGTGCGGCGGTATGGCGATCGCGACCAGGTGCGCCGACTTCGAAACCGTGATGGGCCCCGTATACACCGGCGAATCCCACTGGGGTTTGCTGCCGTCGAGCGTGTAATAGATCACCGCATCAGGCGCCGCATCGGAGATCGTGATCTTGATGGCGCCGTCGTACGAGCCCGACTGGAGCGAGAACGTCGGGGTCGGGGCCATACGCTCCGACTCATCCTCGATCTTCGTCCGCGGAATGCCGTGCGATTCCGCGGTGATGCCGCCACTGTTGTCCAGTGACTTCGCGTTCGCGGACATCTCGCTGAACGCCTGGCGAGGCGCGAAGACCCCGAATGGCGACTGGGCCTGGTAGAAGTTCTGCATGCCCTGCAGCTGCATGTTGTAGCTCTGCATCATCAGGCCGTTCATGGCCTGCGCGTGAGCCGTCGAAACGCCGACGAGACCCAACGATAACACGAACGCCGCCATCCGCTTCACTGGGACCTCCAGGGTTAGTTCCAATCTAACACCGAAGCCCGCCATTGGTTGCACTGCCGGTGGCGTCGACAACCCGCCGGTTGCGCCGCGCCCGCTGTGGAGCCTGGCGGGTAGTCTCCCAGCATGCGCTTGCGGCGGGCGACCTGCGGCGCGCTGGCGCTGTTGGCCGCCGTCGCGTCCGCTCAAACTACGGCGCGGCCGAACCTCAGAGCGGCCGCCGCGCCGACGTTGCGCGTCTTCCTGGATTGCACGGCCAGCGTCACCTGTGACTCGGCCTACGTCCGCACGGCGATCAACTACGTCTCCTACGTGCGCGACC
>Ga0210393_10005367_pt1 | contig 10095 bp, 6 predicted proteins | sample IncBWC27OmetaG_FD_160068 | JGI IMG/M metagenome (GOLD analysis project Ga0210393, IMG submission 160068) | Forest soil microbial communities from Barre Woods Harvard Forest LTER site, Petersham, Massachusetts, United States - Inc-BW-C-27-O ...
CACGTAAGTAGGAGATGAAATGGCCGGACCCAAATTAGCCAGGCTCGAACTGCAGATCATGGAGACGCTGTGGACTCGCGGCCCGGTCTCCATCCGGGAGATTCAGGAAGCTTTTCCAGAAAAAGGCAGGCCGGCCTACACCACCATCCAGACCACGGTTTACCGGCTGGAGGGAAAGAAGGCGGTGCGCCGCGTGAAGAAGGTGGGAAACTTCCACATTTTCGAGGCCGCCGTTTCCCGCACTGCGGCGCAGCGCAAACTGGTCGACGACCTATTGGCGCTGTTTGGCGGGCGCACGCAACCGGTGATGGCGCACCTGATTGAATCCGGCCGGCTCACTCTGGATGATGTAAAGGAAGCGGAAAGAACTCTTCGACAACTGGAGAGAAAGGAAAAGGCGAAATGACACCGTCATACTTGTCCGCGATGTGGAGCGCTATGGCACCGGCCTTGGGCAATCACTTGTGGCAGTCGACGCTTTTCGCCGTCGCCGCCGGGTTGCTGACACGGGTTTTGCGCAAGCACCAGGCACGGGTCCGCTACTGGCTTTGGCTGGCGGCTTCGGTGAAATTCCTGATTCCTTTTTCGTTGCTGGTCGGCATGGGAAGCTGGCTGGCATGGTCACACGCTTCCCCAGGGACGAACGCCGGATTGTATTTTGCGATGAACGAGGTCAGCCAGCCTTTCACGCCGTCGACTATGTCCATGATCTCGCCGGCTGGTCCGTCGGCAGTCTCCCTGAATCTGCTTGATCTGGTGCCTGCGCTTTTTATCGCAGCATGGTTCTGCGGATGCGTGGTGGTGCTTTGGTTTTGGTACACGCGCTGGCGGCGGATCTCCGCGGCCACCAGGGAAGCGGCGCCGTTGCGGGATGGGCGCGAAGTGGAGGCGCTGCGCCGACTGGGGCAGGTGGGAGGGTTGCCGCGGCGAATCGACATGTTACTGTCGCGGACTTCTCTGGAGCCCGGAGTCTTCGGGATTGCGCGTCCGGTGCTGATCTGGCCGGAAGGCATTTCCGAACACCTTGAGGATGCGCACCTGGAAGCGATTCTTGCGCACGAACTGTGGCACGTTCGCCGCCGCGACAATCTCGCCGCCGCCATTCACATGGTGGTGGAGGCCATTTTCTGGTTCCACCCGTTGGTTTGGTGGTTGGGGGCGCGCATGGTGGAGGAACGCGAACGCGCCTGCGATGAAGAAGTGCTGGAGTTGGGCGGCGAGCGGCAGGTTTATGCCGAGAGCATTCTGAAGGTCTGTGAGTTCTGTCTGGGATCTCCGCTGGCTTGCGTGTCCGGAGTCACGGGGGCCGATCTCAAGAAAAGGATGGTGTACATCATGACTGAGCGTATGGTACGAAAACTGGATTTCAGCAGAAAACTATTGCTGAGCGTGGCTGCATCGCTGGCACTCGCCTTGCCGATCGTATTTGGCCTGGTAGCCGCGCCACGAGTTCGGGCTCAAGCGCAGGCCGAAAGCACGGTTGGAGTTACACCTGCGTACAAGTCAGCTTCGATTCAACCGCACAAGTCTGTGAGCGGTGTGGACGAACCCGTCGGGATACTGTTCGGGCCTGAAGGCTTTACCGCGCGGGGCGCCACGCTGCAGGCCGTCATGGGATTTGCGTACGGAGTCCAGCCGGATGTGATTTCTGGAGCGCCGGATTGGTTCAGCTCGGAAAAATACGACATCAACATCAAGCTGTCGGACTCGCCAACGCCGGATACGCCGAAAATGGTGCTCGCTTGCGCTCACGACTGTCCAACTGCCGGCGCGATTGGCGTCGGGCGAGTTGCATTGGCTCTGCAGTCGTTTTTGGCGGACCGTTTCAAGCTTACATTGCATCGCGAGACCAAAGATCTTCAGGTCTACGAACTGGTCGTCGCGGAGGGCGGCCCCAAACTGCAGAAAACGGCCGCTGCATACATGAACCCCAACGGAATCAACGGGCCCGAAGGCCCGCTCCCGCCAAAGGGGACGATGAAAATGGGGCCAGGCGAACTGACCGATCAAGGGACCAACCTGGCGCCCCTGGTAGAACAGTTGTCCTGGCAGTTGGGCCACACCGTTCTGGATAAAACCGGCCTCACGGGCGCCTATGATTTTTCCCTGCGCTGGACGCCGGGTGAGAGCGAAGCAGGAATGTCTAAGTTGATGGGCGGCCAGCCCGCGCTCGACAGCAAATCGTCGTCCCTGCCTGCGGGCCCGTCGCTGTTCGCCGCAATTCAAGAGCAGCTTGGGTTGAAGCTGGAGCCGCAAAAAGCTCCCATGCAGGTTCTCGTCATCGATCATGTCGAGGTACCCGCAGGAAATTAGTGGCGGGCGGGGTGCAATGTCATGACGGCATATTGGACGTCGTCCGTGACAGCGCACCCGCTCCCTTTGATCGGCTACTGGGTGGCACCGCTGGGGTTGTTCAGGGTGGCGTTGTACATGGCATTCAGCAGATCCTGCGAAGTGCCGTCGTAGTCTGCGTCGAGGGACCACATGAAAGTCCCGCCGAGTCCGCGTTCCCAATCGGTATACCAGACGCGGAGGTAGGTGGACGAGGGATCGTCGTAAGTGATAAAGCCTGGTCTTCCGTTTGAGTGGAGCAGGTAGGGCACGCCCGCGATCGAATCGTAGCTGCGGACCCAACCGTCTTGGTTGACGCGCTGCTTGATGAAGGTGCCGTAGTTTTGAGACACGACGCTCCAGTTGCAATCCGTGCAACTCTCCCAGAGTTGGGTCACGGTGCGGTAATCGTAGCCGTAGAAGGGCGTGCCGATGTTTAATTTGGCGGCGGGCGCTACCTGGAGAAAGGCATTGATGGCCTCCTGCACGCTACCTCCCGGCTGGCATTCATAGGGCTCGGGATCATGCGGATCCCAGAAGATGGGCGAGTTCAGTTGCGCGTCGTCGGTCCAGGGGCCGGCGCAGTCGTAGGTCATGATGTTGAGGAAGTCGAGTACGGTGGAAACCTTCTTAAGGTTGTATCCCGGGCCGCCCCAAGGGGCAATGTCGGCAGAAAGCTGGTAAGTGGGCGATGGGAAAAAGCTGCGCAGCGCGCTCATCAACTGGTAATAGCCGCTACGGTCGGCGGTGCCGGGATACTCCCAGTCGATATCGACGCCGTCATACCCGTACTGCTGGGCGAAATCCCAAAGGTTCTGCGCGAGCACGACGCGCAGAGTGTCGCTGGCTGCCATGGTGCTGAACGCGCCCGAGTCACCGCCAACAAGAAGAAATACTTTGACGCCGGCACTGTGCGCCTTGCTGATAAGTTCCGGTTCCACGAAACCGTCGGGAACGTCGATGGTGCCGTTCGCCGAGCCATCGATGTAGATGCCGGCGTGGAGAATATGCGTCATCATGTTGATGGGAATCTGGGCTGCGCTATAGGGCGGAGTCTGATACTTGGACCAAGAGCCGTAATCGGCTACCAGTCGCTTCGGCAAAGCCGGGGAAGCGGACTGCGCCCAAACCGCCGTAGCGGCAACGGACACGAAGATCGCGGCCACGATAGGAATCAGCAGAATCGTCCTTGACCTTGCTTGGAATCTGGCTCGCAATCCCATTCCTAAGCTGGTTGGCAGATTTACGCGCGGATTTTTCAGTGCGCCAACCTGCGCGCCTACTCGCAGAACCTGTTGCATTTTCATTGGAAGAGTCTCCCGGGAAGATGCCGGTCATAACCACGTTGGCGCAGGAGCAGAGCCCGCGCGCGCCGACAAATTGGCAGGATTCTATCACGGCTGGGAGAGCAAGAGGGGCCATAGATGACCCCGTGTTATCGAAGATTTCGGAAGGTGTTTTCAGAAGGCCCGCTAGCGCTCAACCGCGATGCTGACCGAGGGTCATGCGGGCACCGCAGACGCGGGTTCTACGACGGGAAATCCCAGCCTTCTTCTCGCATTTTCTTGTTGCTCCAGTGCTGGAGCTGCTCAAAGATGGCGGGCTCGATGACCGCGAAACGGATGCCAACGCGTTTTTCGTCGCCAATCCACATCAGGCGGGCTTTGGCCTCGAACTGAATGTCGCTCTCGGGCAGAAGGAAGCTCACATCCAGAAGCCCGGAGAAGCGCAACGGTTCGGTGAGGCCGTCGAGACCCATGCCTCCCGTGCTGAGGTTCACGCCCTGGACGCAGATTTCCTCGCCTTTGGCGTTCCTCACGGTGACCGGAATCTGGACGCGGGCGCGGAAGAATTTTTGTTGTTCGCTGCTGATGGAAGCGAGCGGGGGCGTGCCGCTGCCTTGTGCGAAGTTGATGTTGTACTCCTTCAGCTTGCGGCTGAGCGTGCGGCGGGAAATACCGAGTTGTTCGGCCGCGAGGGTGCGCTGGCCGCCGGTGCGCTCCAGAGCCTTGATGATCATTTGTTCTTCCATGCTCTCCAGATTGCCGGCCGGCATGGACGCGGTTTGACGAAGAGCCGTGGGCTCTCCGGAAATGGCGGCGGTCACTTTGGCGAAGTCCACTTCCGAGGCGAAAGATTCCATGGCAACCTTGGCGACGAGATTGCGAAGTTCGCGAATGTTGCCGGGCCAGGGATGCGAGAGCAGCGCCGAAATGGCCTCGCTGGAAAAGTTTTTGCCGGAAGCCTTGAGGCGCAGGAAATGCTCGGCCAGCGCCACAATATCTTCGGGACGCTCGCGCAGCGGCGGCACACGGAGTTGCAACTGGCCCAGGCGATGGAAAAGATCCTTGCGGAAGCGGCCATCGCGCACGGCGCTTTCGAGATCCTGGTTGGTGGCGGCGACGATGCGTACGTCGACTTTTATCTTGCGATGTCCGCCGAGACGGTAGAAGGGCTGACCGTCGAGCACGCGCAGCAGCTTGCCTTGCGTCTGCAACTGCAATTCGCCGATTTCGTCGAGGAACAGCGTGCCGCGGTCCGCGAGTTCGAACAGGCCGGGCTTGGAAGAGTCGGCGCCGCTGAAGGCTCCTTTTTCGTATCCGAAGAGTTCGCTCTCCACCAGATTTTCCGGAAGCGCGGCGCAGTTGATGTCAATCCAGGGGCGGCTGCGGCGATGCGACGACTCGTGGACGCTGCGGGCGATCAGTTCCTTGCCGGTTCCGGTTTCGCCGGTAACCAGAACGGTTTCCGTGTGGCTTGCGATGCGATCGACCATCGCCATGAACCTGTGCATGATGGGGCTGGCGAGGATGAACTGAATGCCGTCGATTTCGCGGGCACTTAGCGCGAAGTGCTCTGGCGCGGCGGGCAGGCTGTTGCTATTCCCAGGCGCTGCAGCAGCCGGGTGAGACGCTTCTGCGTCGATCGGCGCTACCAAGCCGGCCAGTCCCACCGGGACTGACCCTCCATCACGAAGCAGACTCAGCGACAGGTGCACGCCGAAACTCTTGCCAGACTTTGTATCAGGCTTGGGATGGCCCCGCAGTTGCGCATGATAGTGTCCTTGTTCAGAAGCCGTGGTCGCGATGGCGGAGTTGTTCCGGCGATGCAGAGTTTCCTTGGACTGGCCTTCGCGCGGCGCGTGGCCTTCGAGTGAAAAGAGCAGGTCGACGGTCTTTCCGCGAAGTTCCTCAGAGGCATATCCAAAGAGCTGAATGAAGTTTTGATCGCAGGCGGTGAAGTTGCCGCGCACATCGCAGGAGAACATCGCCATGTCGGTGCGAATGCCGCCGTTCCCGCCGCTTGATGCGCCCCGCTGGGACGGTTCGGCGTGATCATCACCGGCGCTGCGCAGACCGTTTGCCGGCGCAGGGCGAACGTCCGAGTTTTGTTTCGATGGCGGCATCCAGGTGGCGTGGCGAACCGTTGTTGAGCTGATCTTCTTAAGCCGGATCTGCGCTTGGCATGATCTTGGCACAGGTTAGAGGAATCACAGGATAACCGCGATCACCGGCGAGTAACCAAAGTAACCAGTCTGCGCGGCACAGACGGAGCGCGCCGGGCGCAGGCACACGAGAACGAACGACGCGACATCCCGTTCCAACCAAACTGTCAAGTAGCCAAGAAACCCCCAAGAAGTTACCTTTGTAACCTTCTGAAGACCTAAAGGTTGCTTTACGATCCAGGCAAGGCCCATAAGGGGAAAGCTGTGCACGAATGGGCCGAGCGCGGTGAAGGGGCTGGCACCATACATTTTTGCGTCTTCGCGGGAAAGCGCGAAGCGTTTCCGGCTGAAAAGCCGCGGTCGTACGGGTGTTGCAGCAATGGAAGAGTTGTCCCTACGGACGAAAGGTTTTGTCGGCCTCACGGCTCTCTCGGGAACCGCGGTGCTGGTCTACTCTTTGTGGCACTGGCAGTCGGCTGACCTCACTCGCTTCCTTTGCTATCTCGCGGTGGCGCTGCTGGCCTCGGTGTTGAAGGTGCAGCTGCCGGGGATCGACGGGACCATGTCGGTGAATTTCCTGTTCATCCTCATGGGCGTGATGGAGTTGAGCCTCGCCGAGACCCTGGTGATCGGATGCGCGGCGACCCTGCTGCAGAGCATCTGGCATCTGGGGAAGAGGCTGGATCCGGTCAAAGTGATTTTTAACGTTGCCGGCATGATGGCGAATGCCAGCGCGCTGACTTATCTGAGTTATCACTGGCTGGCCGCGAGGGTCGGGGGGAACAAGCCGATCCTGTTGATGGTGGCGGCGCTGGTCTTCTTCTTCGCGAACACTCTTCCGATTTCTGTGGTCATCGCTCTTACGGAAGGCAAATCTGCCCGGAGGGTCTGGGCGGAGTGCTATTTCTGGTCGTTTCCTTACTACCTGGTAGGCGCGGCCGCGGTGGGCCTGGTGGGGGTGGTGAACCGACAGGCGGGGTGGGCAACGTCACTGTTGGTGTTGCCGCTTATCTACTGGGTGTACCGCTCGTATCGACTTTATCTGGGACGGCTGGAAGCAGAGAAGGAGCGCGTAGAGGTTGAAAAGCGGCACGTGGAAGAAATCGCGTCGCTGAACATGCGCACGATTGAAGCGCTGGCGCTGGCGATTGAAGCCAAGGATCACACGACGCACACGCATCTGCATCGGGTGCGCACTTATGCGGTGGAGATTGCGAAAGAACTGCATCTGTCGAGCGACGAAACTGAGGCCTTGCGCGCAGCGGCTCTGTTGCACGACATTGGGAAACTCGCGGTCCCCGAGCAGATCATCAGCAAGCCGGGACGATTGACGCCCGAAGAGTTCGAAAAAATGAAGGTGCATCCGCTGGTGGGAGCGGAAATTCTGGAGCGGGTGGCGTTTCCCTACGCGGTGGCTCCGATTGTGCGGTCGCATCACGAGCGTTGGGATGGCTCGGGATATCCCGACGGACTACGCGGGGAGGAGATTCCGATCGGGGCGCGAATTCTGGCCGCGGTCGATTGTCTGGATGCGCTGGCTTCGCACCGGCAGTACCGTCCAGCGCTCCCGCTGATCGAGGCCATGGCTGGAGTGAAGGAACGTGCGGGCACATGGTTTGATCCGCGGGTGGTGGAAATCCTGGCCCGGCGTTTCGTGGAACTCGAACACCTGGCCCAGATCGAGGAGAAAGCCGGCACCCTGACAGGGCTTTCGAAGACGGCGCGGGTGCGGCGCGGAGCGGCTCCGGCCGCGGGATTTGAGAAGGGCCCTGAGCCGACGACCATCGGGCAGACCGACAACGCCGACTTCCTGACTTCCATTGCCTCGGCGAGGCAGGAAGCACAGACCATGTTCGAGCTGAGCCAGGATCTGGGCGTGTCCCTCAGCTTGAGCGAGACTCTTTCGCTGCTCTCGATGCGGCTGCGGCGGCTGATTCCTTACGATTCCATCGCAGTTTTTGTGAACCGCAACGGATGGCTGCTGCCGGAGTTGGTGAGTGGCGAAAACTTCCGCATGCTCTCGTCGCTGAAAATTCGCGTGGGCGAGGGATTGTGCGGATGGGTGGCGGAAAATTGCAAGCCCATCGTGAATGGGAATCCGCAGGTGGAGGCGGGATACGTCGTCGATCAGGAAAAGCACACCACGCTGCAGTCGGCGTTGGCGGTTCCACTCGAAGGCTTGAACGACGTGGTGGGAGTGTTGGCGATGTACCACGCCAATCGCGACGCGTTCACGCCGGACCATTTGAGAATTCTGCTGGCGGTGGCATCAAAGGTTGCGCTCTCGGTGGAGAACACCTTGAAATATCAGCAAGCCGAGAGCTCCGCAACCACGGACTATCTGACCGGATTGCCGAACGCGCGGTCGTTGTTCATGCACCTGGCGCAGGAACTGGCGCGCTGCCGGCGGAACAAGGCTGCCCTGGCGGTGCTGGTATGCGACGTGGACGGCTTCAAGCAGATCAACGATTCCTTCGGACACCTCGAAGGCGACAAGTTGCTGCGCGAGTTCAGCGTGCGGCTGAAAGAAGCCTGTCGCGGTTATGACTACGTGGCGCGCATGGGCGGAGACGAATTCGTGATCACGGCCCCGGGGCTCACTCCCGAGGCGGCGAAGGAAAAAGCGGTGCGGCTGAATCAGATCGCGGTCGAAGCGGGCCTGCACACCTGTGGGCGCGAGATCATCACGTTGAGCGTAGGGACGGCGTTCTTCCCGGAAGATGGATTCGACGCGGAGCGGTTGCTGGCGGAAGCCGACCGGCGCATGTATTCCATGAAACACATTCATCACGCGGCGGCCGCTGCTGCGCAGCAGGAAACCGCACAGCCAGACAACAAAGCCAACAGCGCGAAGGTTCCGTAGGTGACGCCGGCCATGCTGGGATGGAGAATCGCGCGGCATGGGCTGGCTCTGGTGGCCATGGTTCTTCTCGGCGGCTTGTTGTCGGCGACTCTGGTGCGGCTTGCGCCGGGATTCGATGTGGATGAAGAGCAACTAGATCCACACTTGAGCACGGAGAGCGTGCGCGCGCTGCGCGAAACCCGGCGGCAGGAACGCAACATCTTTTCCTTCTGGCTGCATTCCATGCAACTTGCGGCGAAGGGAGATCTTGGCACTTCACTTTCTCTCGGACAGCCGGTCACCACACTTCTGCGGGAACGCGCGCCGCTCACTCTGAGACTCGTAAGCATGGGTCTGCTTTTCAGTTGGGCGGTTGCGATGGCCATGGCGTTGAGTGCGGCGTGGCTCCGCGCTTCTGCCTACGATGCGCTGACAACTCTCGTGAGTGGGACTTTTCTTTGTATTCCGGCGGCGGTCCTGGCTCTGTTGTCGGTGCTGTGGAACGTGCCCGGTTCGCTGGCCATCGGTCTGATTGTTTTTCCCCGCGTGTATCGCTATGCGCGCAATCTGCTGGCGAAAGCTTATTCCCTGCCGCACATCGTCACGGCTCGCGCCAAGGGGATAGGAGAACTCAGGATTCTGTTCTGGCATGTGATTCCGGTGACCGGGGCGCAGTTGCTGGCAGTGGCCGGGGTATCCGTGAGCATGGCGGTCGGGGCGGCCATTCCGGTGGAGGCGTTGTGCGGATTACCCGGCGTGGGGCAACTGGCGTGGCAGGCAGCGTTGTCTCGCGATCTGCCGCTGCTGATGAACATCACAATTTTGGTGACGCTTGTAACCTTGCTGGCCAATTCCGCGGCGGATGTGTTTGGCCATATGCTGCGAGGGCAGGAAGCGTGAAGTTCGAAGCCATGAAGAGGGAAGTCGGGAAGTTTCGAATCGTGGGGTCCCGGATTGCGAGGTCCGGAGGATGACCGCGTGGCGCAGGCTGGCGTGTGCGTTGTTGCTGCTGGTGGTGGGCGTGTCGCTGGCCGCAAGCTGGCTGGCGCCCGGCGGGTACGCGAGGCAATATCGCGAAGCTGCGGGAGCTCCGCCCTCTGCCGCGCACTGGCTCGGCACCGATGAGATTGGGCGTGACCGTTTTGCGCGCCTTCTCTACGGAACGAGAATTTCGCTGCTGCTGGCGCCGGCCGCAGCCCTGCTTTCGACGTTGATGGCAGCTTTGGTGGGCGGGCTCGCGGGATATATGGGTGGCCTGTGGGCTCGACTCGCGATGGCGGCCACCGATCTTTTTCTTTCGCTGCCATGGCTGTTTTTGTTGATCACGGTGCGCGCCGTGATGCCGCTGAATGTGTCGCCGATGGCTTCGGTGCTCGTGACGTTTTCGATGCTCGGGCTTTTGGGCTGGACCAGCGCGGCCCGGGTGCTATGCGCGAGAACGCGCTCGCTGCGGGATGCGGATTTTGTGCGGCAGGCG
>Ga0210393_10005369_pt1 | contig 10093 bp, 5 predicted proteins | sample IncBWC27OmetaG_FD_160068 | JGI IMG/M metagenome (GOLD analysis project Ga0210393, IMG submission 160068) | Forest soil microbial communities from Barre Woods Harvard Forest LTER site, Petersham, Massachusetts, United States - Inc-BW-C-27-O ...
AAAGCGGCTATTTTTAGGGTGTTTCCGGAGGCTGCGGTCCTGGAGGGAAAAAGCCCCCCTTCTCGCCAAGGACGCGAGAAGTGGGGCACCCGGTCGAGTTTGCCCCAATCTTTAAGATTGTGTTTTCTCCGACGGTTTTAGCAAGGCATAGGCGAAGACCAGAACAGACAGGCATGCGAGGCCGCTCCACAGGTTGACGATGGGGGAGAGCCAGGTTTGGATGGTGGCGATCGTTACCAGCACGAAGCCCAGCGGGGATCCCCATCGGCCGAGCGGGGAACGCAGGGGCAGGGCGGCGAGTTGTTGCGGGGATTGGCGGCGGCGAAAGCGGATGTGGGCGGCGAGGGAAACCAGCCAGGCCAGGATCATCCCGGTAAAAGCGGCGCCGATCAGATATCGAAAAGCGTTTTGCGGGGCCCAGAGCGCAAGCGCCAGCGCGACAAGGATTCCGAAAGAGGAAACCACAACGGCGAACTGCGGCGAGCCGGAGTGGCTCACGCGGCCGAGGCTGGTGGGCGCCCATCCGGTGCGGGATAGAGAGAACAGCATGCGAGAGCCGACGTAGAGTGCGGCGTTGGCTCCGGAGAGTGCGGCGGAGAGCACCACGAAATTCATCAGGCCGGGGGCGCGGGGTATTTTGGCGATGCGGAAGACGCTGACGAACGGGCTTTCGGTGACTCCAGCGTGATTCCAGGGCATGACTCCGAGCAGAATGATGATGGCGCCAAGATAGACGAACGTCAATATAAGAAAGGTGAGCCAGACGGCGCGGGGAGTGTTTTTCGCGGAGCGTGATTCGCCAGTGGTAACCGCGACCATCTCGACGCCACCGAAACTGTAGATGGCGAAGGTCATGGCGATGAGCGGGGAAAGCGCGCCGTTGGGAAGCAATCCGCCGTGGGAGCGGTACTGGGGGGCGACATGGCCGCTGAACAATAGAAGAGCGCCGATCACAATGAAGGCCACGAGGGTGACGACCTTGACCATGGAGAGCCAGAACTCGAAGCGGCCGTAGGAAGCGATGCTGCGCAAGTTGACCGTGAGCAGCAAGGCAGAGAAAAGCAGAATCCAGATATAGGCGCGCACGGACGGGAACCAGTACGACATGTAGGTGGCCGCGGCGATCATCTCCGCGCCAATGTTCAGGGCCATTCCAATCCAGTAGCCGGCGCGGGCGATGAAACCGGCGAAGGGGCCGAGGTAGAGGCTGCCATAAACCCCGAACGAGCCGGCGGCGGGATGGGCGCAGGCCAGTTCGCCGAGGGCCATGGCGACGGTGAAGCTGATGCAGGCGGCGGCCAGAAAACTGAGGATGGCGGCGGGGCCGGCGATCTCCATGGCGGCACCGGAGCCAAGCAGCAGGCCGGTGCCGATGGAGCCGCCGACGGCGATCATGGCCATTTGCCCGGAGGTGAGTTGGTGGCGGAGTCCTTCTTCGTGGGTTTGAGGCGCGTGAATTTGTGGGGCTTCGTCAATCCGTGGCGAAGCCGGCTGCGAAGGCATGGAGCACCATAGCAAAAAATGTGGGCTCGCAAAAGTTGGTGCGTTGAAGGAGATTTGAGGCTCAGTGCGGGTCTATAATTCCCGGCAAAGAAACGTCCGGCCTCGCCCCTTCACCATTCGATGGACCACGGACTGCCTGTCCTGGAGGTGCCTATGTCTTCGATCCTGCGACCCATCGATATCGCGACCGCGAGGACGCTTCGCCGGCCCACGAAGGGAGCGGACGTTCTTCTTCTCCATGCCTTGTTGAACTACCACTTAGGACCGCCGGACGATCAGCTTCCGGTCGAAGGAGCGGGTGCGGACGAGTTCGGTCCCCGCACCGAGGAGAAGGTGAAGAGATTCCAGGAGATCAACAAGATCGATGCCAATACCAAGTATTTCAAAGACGGTGTCGTCGGGCAGCACACGTGGAAAGCGCTCAACGAAACGGTGCAACTAACGGTGAACGTTCTGGCTGCTCCGGAGCTGAAGCTTAAGCCGCCAACGTTTCCGAGCTTTCCAGGCATGTTCCCGCCCCCATCCCCGAAAGCCATCCCTGCACCGAAGTTGACGCTTGATAACATTCAGGTTCAGGCCGGAGAGCAGGGCACGTTCCCGCTCACCGGTGGCGGCGTCACGGTTTCGCACGCGCTACAGGTTGTCGCGGTGCTGCTCAAGAAGAAAGACAAGGACATTTTTCACCCGGAGTTCCAGTTCGGGCCTACCATCCTCGCCAACCGCGGTCCCGGCGTGGGTCCCACTGGCAGCAAGACCGACTTCGGACTCCTCGGCATTTTGAACCTGGCCAACATGCCGGGTTCCGTGGGGCGGTTCAACTGGTCGGTGCAGTCGCAGTTGGCCTTAATCAAGAGTCTCAGCAATCGCGGAGGATCCGGGCAGCTTTCTATTTTCGGCGTAACCAACCTCAACCTGGATAAGGCCGGCACCATCCAGGCAACCACACAATTCGGCCCCGTTTTTGAAGCCGATCCTCCCAGTTCCGACAACGGCCACAAATGGGGGCTAAAAGCCGGGCTCGGCGCCTTCTTCGGCTTGACCGGCACCCTCAACCTGTTCTGACCGGCAACGGTTTTCTGGGAATAGGGGCGCTGAGTTCCGGGTGACGACCTGCGGGGTAGCCTGCCAGGGCTCGATCTTCGGCGCGCCTCTGGCTTGCTAAAATACTCTCGCCATCGGCAAAGAGTGGCAGCTCGGTGGGGCCAGGTTCGGGGCTACTCGCGGCGCAGGATGGCCATGATGTCGAGACTGGCGATGCGGCGGGTGGCGGACCAGATGCTCGCCGACGCTACCAGAGCGAAGAACAAGACTACGCCACTGGACGCTGCCAGGCCGATCGGTTTCGCGCCATCCATCAAACTCTCGAGAAATCGTCCGCTGAGTTGGGCTCCGGCGATTCCGGGGAGGGCTCCGGCTGCGACCATCAGCAAGCCTTGGCGCAACAGCATGCCCCGCAGGCGCACAGGAGTGGTTCCGAGAGCCATGCGCACGCCCATTTCCTGAGTTCTTTGGACGACGGCGTAGGAAACGATGCCGTAGATGCCGATCACGGTCAGCAACCCAGCGAATCCCGCGAAAATCCAAACAGCGGTCCGGTAAAACTTTGGGGCAGCGAAGACTTCATCCAGCCGTTGCTGCATGGTTTTCGCGCCGAATACTGGGACTTGCGGGTCCACCGACTGGATGGTGTCGCGGATCTGGGCGAGGTGATCTTCCGCGCGGCCGTCCACACGCACGACGAACGTGGAGAAGAAGCTGCCGGGAGTTTCGGACGGAAGAAAGACCTGATTACTGTCTGCAAGTGTGGGATCGGTTTCGTAGTTCATGCCCTTCACCACGCCAACAATTTTTCGCGGAGCGTCTCCCTCGATCGTGAGCTGATGATTGAGCGCGTCCTGCGGCGCGCCAAACCCGGCGGCGAATCGTTCATTCACGACGGCGACTTTGGCGCCGGAGCGGACTTCGGCTTCGGTGAATTCGCGGCCGTAGAGAATCCGTCCGCCCATGGTCTGGAAGTATCCCGACAAAACCGGGACCAGGGTGGAATTGCGCGCGGCTGGACGGCCATCCAACCCGAAGGGACCGCCGACAAACGCAGAGGCGTAGAGCGGAAGGAAATCCGTTTCACTCGCGGAGCGAACTCCGGGGAGCCTGCGAATGCGGTCAAGAACCTCCTCAAAATACGGGAGCTGCCGCTGATCCATCGCGTGGCTCGTGCCCTCCAGGGAGACGGCTACAGTCGCGACTGCCTGCACGTCATAGCCGCGGTCGATTCGCATCAAGTGGACGAACGCGCGTCCCAGGCACAGCGATGACGCGAGAAGAATCATGGTGAGCATGACCTGCGCAGCTACCAGGCTTTGGCGAACCAGCCGCGAGCCGCGGGTGGCGGTGAAGCTCCGCGAACCGAGAGCGTGGATGCTACCGGCACTTAGCGAAGGAAAGACGAGCGAAGGAAAGACCAGCGAGGGTAGGACGCCCAGCGCCAACGTGGTAAGTACGGACACCATCAGGGTGAAGGCGAGTACGCGTCCGTCCAGAATCGAATAGGACTGTGCGCCGAGTGGAGGGGGCTCAGTCTTGGCTGCGAACGACGTAATCCAAAATGCGATCAGCAACCCGGCCAGAGTGGCAACGAACGAGAGAAGCAAGCACTCGGTGAGCAACTGCCGCATCAGGCGAGCGCGGCTTGCGCCCAGGGCGGAGCGTATGGAGAGCTCCGCGGCGCGATCGGTGGTGCGGGCTAGCAGGAGATTCGCAACATTGGTGCACGCGATCAGCAGGACCAACACGACTGCGCCCATGAACATCAACGAAGCGCTCTTCACGGGGCCGGCAAGGCCGTCCTGAAGTGACGACATGCTCGGGCGTGGGCTGAAATTGTCGACTCTTCCCCCCTTCGGCGACAGGCGCTCTGCCTCCACGGCGAATGCCGCCCGTGCCTGCGGCCATGAGACGTCCGGTTTCAGCCGCGCAATGGCGCCCCAGCCGTTGTTGCCAGGGCTGAAGGCTGCCGGCTTCCACAGAACGGCCTTGCCCGGATAATCGAATCCCGGAGGCGCGACGCCAACCAGGGTGAGTAGATTTCCATCGAGTCGAATCGTCGAGCCCAGGACTTTCGGGTCGCCCGCGAAAAGCTGTTGCCAGAGTCCGTAACCGATCACGGCCACGGCGTTTGGTCCGGGCAATCCCCAGCCAGTTCCGTCGACGTCCTCCTCGGAGGCGAATCCTGTTCCAAGCACCGGCTGCGTGCCCAGCACCGAGAAGAAATTCCACGACGTCTGGGCAACGTGGGCGCGGGTCCCGACGCGCGTTTCGCCCTGCTTCACACTGCCCAGGTTCGCGCTGCCAAGGTTCGCGTCGAATTCCTCAACAAGTGCAGCATCGGCGAGATAGGCACTGTGCTGCCGCCAATCGTGAAATTGCTTCGCGCTATCGTGGGGCGGAATGAACTCATGCAAAAGAGCCAGGCGGTCCGGCTCGCGAAACGGAAGGGAGCGCAGCAGCAATGCGTTGACTACGCTAAACACACCCGTATTCGCGCCAATGCCGATGGCGAGGGCGGCAATGGCGAATGCTGTGTGCCACGGCCGGGTGACCCAATGCCGAAGAGTGTATTTGAGGTCCTGAAACACTTTGCGCGTGAACTTGGTTCCGCGGCAGCATTTTACGCCAGCTGGACCGAGCTGAATGGATGTAATTAACGGCGATTCAACGCCAAATCGTGTCTGGAATCCCTACTTGAGGAACACGAAAGAGTTGAGCGCTTGTCTTAAGCGGCCCTCTACTTCTGATGAATCTTTCTTGGTGAACTCTTTAACGGTCCCCGGATCGTACTCGGCGCGAGAAGAGACATTTTGGATGCCCAACTCATAGCATTTTCCGCTGTGAAAAGTTCGATATGCCGGCCCGGATTGACCTCCACTTGTCCAGTTATCGCCAATTTCAAAAGCCCTAAAGGTAATGTGATTGATCGTAGTCGTTTCCGCGTCGGACTTGATCACATACCAATCTGGCGACCCCTTCAAGCATCCGTCCTCGGTCTGCGCTGGCAGAATCTCTGAAACGTAAAAGGCAGCGGCAACAAAAGCGGGCTTGTCTTTGAATCTTTCCTTCGGATAAGCGAAACAGGCCACGGTGCTTTCCTGGCTTCCCATTTCACCACAGACCGAACCTTGACTCGTACAGGAATCAGCGCTGGACGAAACTGCTGGCTGGCTTCCCTCTGAAATGCCGGACTTTATAGCACCGGATGGAGTTTGCTGGGGCATGCAGTTGACAAGGAGGTCTGAGTATTGAAAGCGGAAGAGGCCATTAGCGCTAGTGAAGGTTTTCAGAGATTGTTGAGCAGACCCGCCAATCGCCCACGCGCAGAGAAGGAATGTGACGAGCGTTTTCATTTGGCCCTTTTCCTCGATTCATATGTCGAACCCTATCATGAAGGCCAATCGCCTTGGACCCATTTTATTCGTTTGGGAGTGGTTGCCGAAATCAGGCATAACCCTCAACACCCCGATAAGACCTTCGCCTCGATGCGAGAGTAGTGGCGCTGCCGGCAGACAGCAGATTCCTCCCCTTTGCTCCGCTCTGGGTCGGAATGACAAAAATCTTACTGGAGTAGACCCCTCCCTGAGCGAGGGGGTGACCTTCGTAATCGCGCCTGGGCGTTCCCGCATTGCTGCGGTCTGGGCTGGCTCCTAGAATCGGAGCAGGGTCACTCCGCCCGTTGGCCGTTACCCGTTGGCTTTTGCAGGTTAGCTTTTACACGTTGGCGTTTACACGGTACCCAGTACCCGCACATGGCAGAAACCACCAGACGACCGGACCGAGTTGAGATTGCACGGCGGGTAGAGCGTGCGGAAAAGCTCCTGCAAAAGGGGAAGACCGCCGAGGCGCTGGAAGAGTATCTGCTGGTCCTGAAAGACGATCCGGAAAACGATGTAGTCCGGCAATTGTCCGCCGATCTGTGCCTGTCGCTGAGCCGCAATAAAGAAGCGGTGCAGCTGCTGGGAGACTTGTTTGAGCGGCAAGTTTCCGCCGGCGACGCCACCCGCGCCAGCCTTACCTACAAGAAACTGGCCCGCCACGGAAGCCCGACCTGGCAGCAGAAATATCGCTTTGGCCAGCTGCTGGAGGGGTCCAACCGGAAGCTGGCGGTGGTCACCTACGAGGCTGCCTTCGCCGATCTGATGAAGCTGGACAATAAGAAAGATGCGGCTACGCTGCTGGAGCGAGTGGTGGCGCTGGAGCAGAATATGGCGAACTTCCAGCGCTTCGCGGAGCTTTCTTCGGAGCTGGGAAACCGGAAGGTGGCGGCGGCGGCGTTCCATCGCGTGGCACAACTGGCGGCGGAAAGCGGAGCAGAGAGTTCTGCGTGGTATGAGCGCGCCTATCAGGAAGATTCTTCCGATCAGGGAATCGCGCTGGCTTACGGCAAAAGCCAACTGGCGCAGGGGCAGGCCGGAGCGGCGATCTTTATTCTCGAGCCGCAGGTGAACTCGGGCCAGACCACTCCCGAATTGCGGGACGTTTACACCGAAGCGCTGGTGGCGGCGGGACGATTCGCTGAGGCTGAGCCCTTGGTCTGGCAGATGTTTGAGCAGAATCCGGCGCGGGTGCAGCAGGTGATCGCGCTGATTGGACAATTTCTCGACGTCAACCAGGACGATGCGGCGGTGGCGCTGGCTCGCAAGCTGGAACAGTTCCAGCGGCGGCGGGGCGAGCGGCGGCAGTTCATCGCGATCATGCAGGACCTTACGGCGGGGCATCGCGCGTCGTCGCAGATGCTGGAGTTCCTCAGCGAACTTTATAACGCGTCGAACCGCGAGAACGAATATTGCCTGACGCTGCTGAAATTGTTTGATCTTTACTGCAGCACCGGCGAGTATGCCAAGGCCGCGGAATGCCTGGACCGCTCGGCGGAGGTGGATCCCTATGAGGCGGGGCACTTGAAGCGGCTCGACATGCTGAAGGGCAAAGTGGATGATGCCCGCTTCAAGCTGATCGCATCGCGTTTTTCGCCGATGACCAAAGCGGCAGAGGAACCGTCGCACCAGGAAACGCCGACGCTCGGAGCCGCTACGCTGCAGGACTTGATGTTGCAGGCGGAAATTCTTGTGCAATACGGCATGCGCAACAAGGCGGTGGAGCGATTGCAACGCATTCAGGAAATGTTTCCGCGCGAAGAAGAACGCAACGAAGATTTGCAGCGGTTGTATCTGGCCGCAGGAATCACGCCGCGCTATGCGGGGTCGGCGCCCTTGCCGCCAGCTCCAGCTCCCGTGCCGGGCATCACGCCTGCGGCTGCACCTGCCGCGGCTCCGGTTGCAGATCCGGCGGCGGACGTTCGCAGCTTTACGCGGGTCGCCGAAATTACGCGCAAGCTCTATCACCAGGGAACGGCGAAAGCTGTGCTCACCACTGCGGTGAAAGAAATTGGCGGGCACTGGGAAACCACGCGGTGCGTCGTGGCGATGGCCAAGCCCGGCCTGCCGCCGACCGCGCTGGAAGAATTTTGCGCGGAAGGGCACAAGGCCGCGAGCCTATCGACGCTGGCAAAACTGATTGTTTGCGTGCAGGAATCGGCTCCCGGACCGGAGGCGTTGATCGCTCCCGACGCGGCCAAAGCGCCCCAGTTGCAAACCGCGCAGAAGTGGATCGCCGAACTTGGAGCGGTTTCGCTGCTGGCGATTCCTTTGACCGACGGCGAAGAGCCGGTAGGCGTGCTGATGCTGATGCACTCCAGGCCGCGGGTGTGGCAACCGTCTGATGTCGTCGTGCTGAAGACGGTGGCCGACCAGATGGTGATTGCGCTGAACAACGCCGGGCTGCGGCGGCTGGTGAAAAATCTTTCGGTGACCGATGAAAAATCGGGACTGTTGAAGCGCGCGTCCTACATTGACCTGTTGCTGGCCGAGAGCAAGCGCGCGATTCAAAACTCGGCTCCGCTTTCGCTGCTGCTGTTGCAGTTCGGCCGGAGCGCCGCCATGGTGAAGGAATACGGCGAGGCCGAAATCGAAAGCGTGCTGGGAAAAATTGGCCAGCTGTTTGCGGCGAACATTCGATCGAACGACCTGGCTTTCCGCTACGACACCACCACGATTGCGATCATCCTGGGGGACACGGCCACCAAAGAAGCGACTCTGGCGGTGGAAAAGCTGCGCAAGATTGTTTCTGAGGTGCGATTGCCCGCGAAAAATGGGGCGGAGAAAGGTCACCTCGCGCACTTTTCGGCGGGGCTGGCCGAAGCTGTCGTGAAGCAGGAATACGATCCGGTGGATATCGTCACCGAAGTCATCAACCGCGCGGAACACGCGCTGGCGCAGTCCTTGGCGCAGGGGCCGGGGAAAGTGGTGGCTCTCTCGGCGGCGCTGGCCGCGGGCGCGGTGGCGTAAGACGTCTCCAAAACGGAGACGCAGAGTCACGGAGAAAACAAACACATTTTGTTTTCGCGATCGCCGTTCACTTTTCCGCAGTTCCTGCGAATAAGAAATTCACCGCAATTTCCGGTTGGTCTGTGTCGCAATCGCATGGTGTTGCTGTCTCCGCGTCTCCGTGCCTCCGTGGTGAAATCGCTCTACAATTCGCCAACCACCTTCTGCCGCTGCTAAACTAACCAGTTTGGCTGCTCGATTTCTGTTCGAGATCTGCGAAGTTGAGCGGGTGAGGAATTGTGGAGCCCCGGACGCCTCGTCCGGGGGATCGCGCTACGAATCTCACCATGGGCACGTGCTGCTGGCAGGGCGGACGAGGACGTCCACCCCTCCACGAGAGTTCCGTCGCAATCGACGTCAGGAAAATCAATGTTGAAGCCGGGAGACATCGCCATTGTCAGCGGGGCGCGCACGCCCTTTGGCCGCTATTGCGGGAAGTTGAAAGATTTCACGGCGCAGGAGTTGGGCGCGATTGCAGCCAAAGCAGCGATTGAGCGCTCCGGGATCGACGCGAAGGAATTCGACCACGCGGTTTTCGGCAACGCGCAGCAGACTTCCGGCGACGCGTTATATGGCGCGCGGCACGTGGGGTTGCGAGCCGGGCTGCCGATTGAGACTCCGGCGCTGACCGTGAACCGGCTGTGCGGGTCGGGGATGCAGGCGATCGTTTCGGCAGCGCAGATGATTCAGACCGATGAAGCGAAAATTGTTCTGGCGGGCGGGATGGAGGCCATGTCGCAGGCTCCGTTTGTGATTCGCGGGCGCGACGGATTTACCCTGGCTCCAGGCGGGAAGCTGGAAGATTCGCTGATGGTGGCGCTGCTCGATACTTACTGTGGATCTTACATGGCGAATACCGCAGAGCTTTACGGTTCGCAGCAAGGGATTACGCGCGAGATGCAGGATGATTTTGCGCTGCGCTCGCAGCAGCGGGCCGATGCGGCTTATAAAGAAGGACGCATTCAGGAAGAGTTGGTTCCCGTGGCGCTGCGGAATGCGAAAGGCGAGCCGACGGGCGATTCGCTGACCGAAGATGATCACCGGCGTCCACAAACTACGATGGAAGGTCTGGCGAAGTTGAAGCCGGCGTTCGGCCGCAACGGGATGGTGACGGCGGGGAATGCCAGCGGGATTGTGGACGGCGCCGCGGCGGTGGT